>Ga0209574_10000265_pt1 | contig 14213 bp, 11 predicted proteins | sample AgamicMgMarz_FD_187168 | JGI IMG/M metagenome (GOLD analysis project Ga0209574, IMG submission 187168) | Agave microbial communities from Guanajuato, Mexico - Mg.Ma.rz (SPAdes) (version 2) | ecosystem: Host-associated > Plants > Phyllosphere > Phylloplane/Leaf | place: Guanajuato, Mexico... | reverse complement strand
GAGCGCAGGAGCAGGCCGTGATTTATGTGCTTGATGCATGTGCGATGATTGCCTTCCTGAAAGGCGAAGCAGGCGCGGATGTGGTGGAGAATGCCTTACTTGAGAAAGGCAGCCGGTGTGTGGCGCACGCTATTAATCTTTGCGAAGTCTATTATGATTTTCACAGGGCCGGAGGTCAGCAGTCCGCCGATGACGCAATTATAGACATCAGGACATTAGGTTTGGGTGAGCGAGATGACCTTGATGAGCCGTTCTGGAAGAACGTCGGTCAACTCAAAGCTCAGGAGAAAATATCTCTCGCGGATTGTTTTGCAGTTGCATTAACGAACCGTGTCGGCGGCACACTCTTAAGTTCCGACCATCACGAACTGGATGCAATATCATCAGCAGGAATTTGCTCAGTCACATTTATCAGATAGGCATGACGAATAGGATTCTAATCTTCACGGACTACTACTTGCCCGGTTACAAGAGCGGCGGGGCGATGCGCACTATCGTCAATATGGTCGAGCGGCTGGGCGACAGGTATGAGTTTCGCATCATCACGCGCGGGTTTGATGTGGATGAGAAAGAGACTTATCCGGGCATGGCTGTCAACGATTGGAATCAGGTCGGCAAGGCGAAGGTCTTTCATGCGGGGCATGGCCAGTTGAATTTTGCCACGATTCGCCGCGTGCTCAAGGAAGCCATGCCTGATGCAATCTATTTGACGAGTTTCTTCTCGCCGCTCGGCGTCAAGTTTCTGACCTTGCGGCGTTTGGGAATGACGCCGGACAAGCCTGTGATTCTCGCGCCGGAGGGAGAGTTCTCTCAAGGAGCTTTGACCATCAAGTCTGCGAAGAAAAACCTTTTCCGGCGGCTCGCTTTCCCCGGCAGGCTTTATCGTGACCTTATCTGGAAAGCCGCAGGCGAGCCTGAGAAAGAGGATATACAGCGCATGGCAGGCGCAGATTGCCAGATATACATCGCGCCAAACATGCCGCCGCGCATCATCTTGGAAAACTATTCGTTTGCGCAGAAGCCGGAAAAGAGAGCGGGCGCGGCGAGCTTTGTTTTTCTCTCGCGCATCGTCCCGAAGAAGAATCCGAAGTTTGCTCTGGAAATTTTGCCGCGCGTTGAAGGCGAAATCACTTTAGACCTCTATGGCCCGTTTGAAGATAAGCATGATGATTACTGGCGCGAGTGTCAGGAGTTGATTGCGCGGCTGCCTGAGAGAATCAAGGTCAGGCATTGCGGCTCGTTGCCGCATGACAAGGTGGCTGAGAAGATGACCGAATATCATTTCTTTATCCTGCCGACGCTCGGAGAAAATTTCGGGCATGTCATGCCGGAAGCTTTCTCCGCCGGCTGCCCCGTGCTGATTAGCGACCAGACGCCGTGGCTCAATCTGGAAGAGAAAAATATCGGTTGGGACTTGCCGCTTGACCGACAGGATTTGTGGGCCAGCGCAATGCAAAAATGTGTGGACATGGATGAGGCGGAGTATCAACGTCTGTCGCAGTCTGCGCGGCAGTTCGCCATTGATTGGCTTGGCGCGCCGGAGGTTGAAGACGCGACGGCGCGCGTGCTCGACCATGCTTTGGAGCAAAGCAGACATGCTGTCTCTTCAGCCGCCTAGAAATCCGAAGAAAAGAGAGCTTGGAAGGTAACTTTTAGTGAGAGTCCTGATTATCGGCGGCGGCGGGATGCTGGGACACAAGCTGGCGCAGGTCTATCGAAATCGTTTCGAGACGTGGGCCACTGTGCGCTCAAGCTTCCGCGAGTACGAAAGTTTCGACCTGTTCGATAGCGAGCGCGTCATCGGCGGAGTTGATGTTTTTGATTTCGATACAATCATCAGAGCCTTTGCCGTTGCGCGGCCTGACGTGGCGGTTAATGCCGTCGGAGTCATCAAACAACTCCCGACCGCAAAAGACCCGATTGTCGCGCTGACTATCAACTCGCTTTTTCCGCACAAGCTCGCGAGTCTCTGTCAGGCGTCGGGCAGCCGCTTGATTACCTTGAGCACGGATTGCGTCTTTAACGGGCGGCGCGGGATGTACACGGAAGAGATGGTTGCTGACGCGGAAGATTTGTACGGGCGTACAAAATATCTGGGCGAGGCCGTTGGGCCACAAAGCCTGACGCTGCGCACTTCAATTATCGGGCGCGAACTGGGGAGCGCGCACAGTCTTGTCGAATGGTTCCTGAGCAATCGTGGTGGAAAAGTGAAAGGGTTTACGAAAGCTATTTATACGGGCTTTCCGACAATCGTGATGGCCGAAATTATCGCGGATTTAATTGAGAATCATCAAGACCTGTCCGGGCTTTATCATGTATCGAGCGAGCCTATTAACAAGTATGAGTTGCTTCGCCTGATACGCGATGCTTATCGAATCTCGGTTGAGATAGAGCCTGACGAAAATTTTCAGATTGATCGCAGTCTGGACTCCAGCCGCTTTCGCGAGGCGACAAATTTTTCGCCTGCATCCTGGCGAGAGATGATTGAGGCGATGGCGGCGGATGCGACATCATACGAGGAATGGAGAAATAGAAGTGTTTCTTGAAGGCAAACGAATTCTGGTCACGGGCGGCACAGGTTCTCTGGGCCAGAAACTCGTCCGCCGTCTGCTCACAGGCGAGATGGGACGGCCCGCGAAGATTACAGTCTTTTCGCGCGACGAGGCCAAACAACATTACATGCGTCTCGAATACCTGCATCGCCGCGCGGCGACGGACGACATTATCTACGAAGACTCGCAAGACCTCTTGACCTTTCGCATCGGCGATGTGCGTAACCCCTCTTCGCTCTTGCAGGCTTTGAGAGACACGGATGTAGTCTTTCATGCAGCCGCGCTCAAACAGGTTCCGACGTGCGAATATTTTCCGTTCGAGGCTGTGCAGACAAATATTCTTGGCCCACAGAATTTAGTGCGCGCGCTCAGGGAAAACGACACGCCTGTGGAGTTGGTGGTCGGCATCTCGACGGACAAAGCCTGCAAGCCGATTAACGTCATGGGCATGACCAAAGCCTTGCAGGAGCGCATCCTCTTGGAAGCCAGCATGGATTGCGAGAAGACTCGATTCCTCTGCGTGCGCTACGGCAACGTGATTGCTTCGCGCGGCTCAATCGTGCCGCTCTTCGTCGAGCAGATACGCACGGGCGGCCCTGTGACTGTGACTTTGCCTGAGATGACGCGCTTCCTTTTAAGTTTAGACCGCGCGGTCGATACGGTCTTCGCCGCGGTCAGGAGCGGCATGAAGGGCGAGACTTACGTGCCGCAGGTTCCGGCGGCGAATGTCGTGGACATCGCGCGCGCGCTGATGGATGAGAAGGAAGTCGAAATCACTTTCACCGGCATACGCCCCGGCGAGAAGGTGCATGAGATTATGGTTTCGGAGGAGGAATGCTTTCGCACGATTGAGCGCGACGGCTATTATGTGATTCTGCCTGTCTTGCCGGAACTGCGTCGCGGTTTGGAATTTACGCCGGCGCTCTCTGGCGAATATTCATCCATGCACGATAATCTGTCTGTGCCTGACCTGCGCGAATTGCTCGCGGGGGCGAGGAGTGAAATTGCCTCTTTCAAATAACAGCCGGATGAAGGTGATGACCATCTTCGGCACGAGGCCGGAGATTATACGCCTGAGCCTCGTGATGAAGATGCTCGACCAGTATTGCAGACATCTGACTGTGCACACGGGCCAGAATTATCACGAGAGCCTGAGCGATATTTTCCTGCGCGACCTGCAAGTGCGCACGCCGGATTTTCATCTCGGCATGCGCGCCAATAGTTTCGGCGAGCAGGCCGGGCATATTCTTTCGGGCGTTGACCAGTTGCTTGAAGCGAACAAGCCAGACCGCGTTCTGATTCTGGGCGACACAAACAGCGCTCTCTCTTCTATCGTCGCCGCGCGTCGCCGCATCAAGGTCTTTCACATGGAGGCCGGCAATCGCTGCTATGACGATAGAGTGCCGGAAGAGATTAACCGCCGCATCGTAGACCATTCGAGCACAATCCTGATGCCGTACACGGAGCGGAGCAAGGAGAATCTTGTGCGCGAGGGAATCGAGCGCGACCGCATCTTTGTGACCGGCAATCCGATTAAGGAGGTGCTCTCCACCTTCGCGCCGCAGATTGAAACCAGCGAAGTGATGTCGCGTTTGAAGGTCAGCACCAGAGAGTTCTTGCTGGTCACGATGCATCGTTCGGAGAACGTGGATAATGCGGAGCGTCTGGGCCAACTGCTCGGCGCGCTCTCCGTGATTGCGGAGAAATATAAAAAGCCTCTGCTCATCAGCGTGCATCCGCGCACGGCGAGCAAGCTCGCAGACTTTAACCTCCATCCTTCGTCCGAGCGCGTCGTGCTGCTTGAGCCGCTTGGATTTTTTGATTTCGTCAAGCTTGAGCGAAACGCGCTCGCAGTCCTCTCCGATAGCGGCACGGTGCAGGAAGAGTGTGCTATCTTCGGCATTCCGAATGTGACTATCAGGGATGTGACCGAGAGGCCGGAGACGATTGAGTGCGGCAGCAATATCCTGAGCGGCGCGCGGCTCGATGACATTGTCCGCGCGGTCGAAATCGCGCTCTCGATGCCGCCCAACTGGACGCCCCCTGCGGAATACCTGGCGGAGAATGTTGCGAGCACGGTTGTCAAAATCGTGCTCGGCTATACAAGCTTGCGACAGCATGGTCTGGCTGATTAAAAGAATTTGAGATTTGAGATTTCAGATTTGAAATCCAATAAGGAGTCGGAAGCAATTTATGAAAAGGCTTTTCTCGCTTATGCGCAGAAGGCATCTGCTCGCTACGCTCTACTACGTTTCGACGATGCCGATTAGCATTATCTTTATCCTCAACTCAAAACGGATACACGAATCTTACAAGATGGGGTTCTGGAAAAAGATGGTCTTAGGGACGCGCTTTTTTCTCAACTCGATTCGCATTCAGACCGGCACGTCTTACAAGACGCATCTCGCGATGGCCCTGAAAATTCTCGAAACGCCGCCGGAGGTCAAGGGCGACATAGTCGAGTGCGGAACATGGAAGGGCGGCTCTGCTGCGAATCTCTCTCTGGTCTGTCGCATCGTCGGGCGCAAGCTCAGGATTTTCGATTCGTTCGAGGGCTTGCCCGAAGGCGAAGAGAATGACCGCGAAGCTCATCTCTACAAAAAAGGCGACTACATGGGAGCTTTGGAAGAAGTCCAGCACAATCTCAAAAACTACGGCGCGCTTGAATGCTGCGAGTTCATCAAGGGATGGTTCAAAGACACTTTGCCGGACTTGAACACGCCTGTCTTGCTTGCCTTTCTCGACGTGGATTTGGAAGCGAGTCTAGATACCTGCGTCAGATACATTTATCCGAACCTGACGCCCTCCGGCTATATCTTCATAGACGAAGTGGTCGGCACCGATTACTGCTCGCTCTTTTATTCCGAGAGATGGTGGCGCGAGAATTTCAATCGCACGCCGACGGGGTTGGTGGGCGCTGGGATGGGGCTTGCGCTCGGAGAGTTCTATATCGGCCCGTGGTCTGAGATAGAAGACCATCCGCTGCAACATGCCAACGCAGGCGCGTACACGCGCAAGGATATGTCCGGTCACTGGTCATATTTTCCCGCGGAAGCAGAGATTCCCGCAGCCATCTCCGAGCCGCAAGCCGTCGGCTCTTTGCACGAAACGGCAGGTAGAAAATGAGAGACAAGCTGGTAAACATCATCGTCGAACGATTGCGGCAGGATGCAGGGAAAATCCGCGAGCAGTTTCTGCAAACAAAAGATGTGCAGACGCGCTTTGCGGCTGTCGATAATGTGCTGCCGACGGAAATCGCGGGAGAAATCTACGAAGCCTTTCCAGATGTCGGGCAGATGCGTTTGATGTCCAGCTTCCGCGAGAGGAAATACACTTCCAAGTCTCTGGATAAGATGCAGAGCCTGATGGCCGATGCCATCTTTGCTTTTCAGGCTCCAGAAGTGATACGCGAAGTCGAGTCGATTACGGGAATGAAAGACCTCATCGGCGACCCGTATCTTTACGCGGGCGGCATCAGCACGATGCTCAAGGGCCATTTCCTGAACCCGCACATAGACAACTCGCACGACTCAGAGCGCAAGTATTACAGGGCCTTGAATCTGCTCTATTACGCGACGCCGGATTGGAGCAAAGAGAGCGGCGGAAATCTTGAGTTGTGGGACACGCAGGTCAGAGAGCGCGTGGAGATTCCGAGCCTCTTTAACCGCCTGGTGATTATGGAAACCAATAGCCTGTCATGGCATTCCGTCAACGAAGTGAAGGCGGAAGGGAAGCGTTGTTGCGTCTCGAACTACTATTTCACGCCGCACCCGCCCGGCGGGGAAGAGCATTTCCATATCACTTTCTTTCAGGCGCGACCCGAACAGCATGTGCGTCGCCTTATCACGCTCGCGGATAGCTCCGTCAGAACTCTGCTCAGAAAAGTAGTCAAGCAGGGAGTCGGCAAGAAGGATTTATACGAAGGGCCGCAGGTTTAAGAATCAGCCACGGCGACACCGACTTAAGATATAAGAGTGGCGACGGCATTTAAGTATCAAGATGGCGAAAAGAATCTGGCTCGTCTCAGAGCTTTATTATCCCGAAGAGACTTCGACTGGATATTACATCACGAAGATTGCGGAGGGGCTCGCAGACCGCTTTGAAGTTCACGTGTTGTGCGGCCAGCCGGCATACTTCAATCGCGGCGTGCGCGCTCCGCGCCGGGAAGTGCATAACGGCGTGCACATCGAGAGATGTTTGGGCACGACGCTGGACAAGAACAAGATGTTCGGCAGGATGCTCAATCTCATCACGTTGTCTCTCACGATTTTCTGGCGCGCCCTGAGACAATTTAAACGCGGCGACGAAGTGCTGGTCGTCACAGCCCCGCCCACTTTCCCCTTTATCACCAAGCTCGCCTGCCGCCTGCGCGGCGCGACCTATCTCTTGCTGATACATGACAATTACCCGGAGATTCTGATTGCCGTCAAAGATGTCAGCCCCAACGCGACCTTTGTGCGGCTGATGCACTGGATGAACAAAGGGCTCTATAAGGGCGCGACGAGAATCATCGTCGTCGGGCGCGATATGAAGGAGCTTCTGACGAGGAAGATGGACGGAGATGATTCGCGCATCGTGAATATCCCGAACTGGGCAGAGCTTGAGAGGGTTGACCCTTTGCCGCGCGAGGAAAATTCGCTCTTGAAAGAGTTGGGGCTGATGGATAAATTCGTGCTCCTCTATGTAGGCAACATGGGTTATGCCAACGACATGGAGAGCATCTTGTGGTGCGTCCAAGAGCTTTTAGATTGCAAGGAGTTCCATTTTCTCTTTATCGGCAACGGCGTCAAAAGACGCTGGCTCGAAGCGACTGTCAAAAATAGTTCGCTGACGAATGTGACAATCCTTCCGCCGCGCCCGCGCGACGACCAGCGAAATTTTCTCAACGCCTGCGACATCGCGCTCATCTCCCTTGTCAAAAACATGCTCGGAGTTTCGATGCCGAGCCGCACTTATAATACCCTGGCTTCGGGCAAGCCTATGATTGGAATCGCAGACCCGAAGTCGGAGTTGGCGCGCGTGATTGAAGAAGAGCAGGTCGGGTGGCTTGTGCCGACCGGCGAAAAAGAGTTACTGCTCAAGACGATTAGAGAGGCGCAGTCGTGCCCGCGTAGATTAAAAGAGATGGGACTGCGCGCGCGCGTCGCGGCTGAGAGAAAATATTCGCTGCGCAAGGCTGTTGAAGACTACCGCGCGGTTTTTCTGAATGATGACCAACGGCAAGGTTGATAAGAGGAAAGCTGTTGCGACAGAGGGCCTGCGCGTGCTGGTGACGGGCGCGACGGGTTTTGTAGGCTCTGCCATCGCAGAGCATTGCCGTCAAGCGGGCATGGTTGTCAAGACGATGGGCCGCAAAGCTCCAGGCGAGGACTCGCCGGACGGTTATGTGCAGGCTGATATCACAAAGCCTGAGAGCTTAGCCGCAGTCATGTCCGACGTTGATTGCGTAGTGCACTCGGCGGGCCTCGCGCACCAGTTTAATAAGACGGATGACGAGCTTTTTGTCAGGAATAATATAGAAGGCACAGCGAATGTGGCGCAGGCTGCGGCCAACGCCGGCGTCAAGCATTTCGTGCTCATCAGTTCGATTACGGTTTACGGCGCAAGAGATTCAGGGATGTGCGACGAGTCTGCGCCGTGCGAGCCGAAGACCTTTTACGCAGAGAGCAAGCTGCGCGCCGAAGAGCGTGCGAGAGAGATTATCGGGTCAACGGGAGCTTGCCTGACAATCCTGCGCCTCTCGGTCGTCTATGGCGAAGGGGACGGCGGAAACATCTTGCGGCTGATGCGCACCGTTGACCGCAGGCGTTTCGTCTGGATTGGTCGCGGAGAGAATCGCAAGACCATTGTGCACCGCGATGATGTGGCGCGCGCCTGCGTGACGGTTTTGGGCAGAGAGTGTCAGGGCACGAGCGTCTATAATCTTTGCGGCTATGCGCCGCAGATGCGCGAGTTGGTCGAGATAATGTCACGCGCGCTCGGACGCAAGCCGCCGCGCTGGCACATTCCGCGAGGTCTGGCCCTGACGCTGTCGAAAACTGCCACAGTCTTGACAGGCAGGCATGCTAAATTTGTAACGCTGCATGAGGTAATAAAAAAGTGGCTCATCAATGATTTGTTTGACGGCCAAAAGTTTAGACGGGATTACGGCTTCGAGCCGCAGGTCAGTTTGGAAGAAGGTTTGCACCGCGAAGTCGAATGGTATCGCAGCCGAGTCCGATAACGTCTCCGATTGCGGGCAGGGATTTGAATCGCCATCAAGCATCAAAGGGTGATGTCTGAAAGGAAAGGGGTCTTAGATGACGAAGCAATCATGGCAGAGATGCGTAATCTTACTGGCGCTGGTTTTGTGTCTCTATTCCGCCGACGAAGCGCAGGAGAGATGGCGTCTCGAAATGCCTCTGGGCCAGCAGAGCCTCGCGCGGCCTCTGCCGCCGATGCAGACTCAGACAGGGCCTCTGAGCAATGATGCGCGCGAAAATTTTAATGTGCGCGAGTTGGGGGCGCGCGGCGATGGCCGCACGGATGACACGGCTGCGATACGCGCGGCGGTGCAGGCGATTTCAAAGGCCGGGGGCGGAAAGCTTTTCTTTCCCAACGGCACTTACGCAATCAGCGGCGCGATTGACCTTCCCTCCGGCATCACGATTGAAGGCACGAACGGCGCGTACAACGGCAACTGCAAGATACTTCTCACGGCTCCCAACCAGAGCGTTTTCACCATCGGAGAAAATCGCAGGCGCATCAGCATCAGCAATCTTGAACTCAAAGCCGCGCCGCAATCCGTCACGCCCTTTCGTTTGATGAGCAAGACCGTCGGCGTGAATGCCAGAGGCGCTGCGCCCAACAGCAGCTTCGAGGTCGAGTTCAAGAACATGACTTTTACTGGATTCGACAGGGGCATCAGCGTTGAAGATTCTAAGGGGCAGGCCGCATGGCAGTTCGATAACGTGCTGGTTGACCACTGCACATTTGCGGATAGCAACTACGGAATCTATCTTGACACGCAGAACACGGACTACTGGCGCATCAGCAACTCCTGGTTCAGCAGCATGCCGAATGGATATAACATCTATCTGCGGCAATCCGGTTTTGTGACCATTGATACGAGCATCGGCGGCGGCCCGCCTCTGGCAAAGGCGCGCAATGTGCCTTTTGCCAACACCTTTATCTATGTCGGCGGAGCGCACGGCACGCTGACTGTCATTAACTCTCAGTGCGAAGAGATGACAAACTTCATGGAGGTCGTCCCGCCTTCAAACTACACTTATCCGATTACGGTCATCAATTCGATTATTGGGCCAAAGGTGATGCTGCGCGCCAATTGTATTTACGTGAGCATCGGCAACCTGTACCATGCCGGCACCGTACAGACGGTTGAGCAGGGCACGGATGTCTTGATACACAGCATCGGTGACGTAGCCGAGTCGCCGCCCAACAGCGCGCAGACGCCGCGCGGCGCAACTCCGTTTAAGCTCCATGCCAACAGCCGCGTCGTCTTCGGCTCAAGCATCTATCGAGTGGATTTCGGAAACCCCACGACCTTCGGGCGCGGCGTAGGCATCGGCGCAGACCCTGCCGCGGATGCCTTGCTCAACTTGGCGACGCCTGTTGACAACGGCATACAGCTACGCATCGGCAGCACGCAGGGCTATTATTACGACCTCTTCCGCGACATGTCCGGCTATCTCAGTTTTCGTGGCAACCAGCGCGGCTACACAGGCTTTCGCTTCAACGGTGATATAGTCCCTGAAGCCAATCGCACAGGAAATCTCGGCACGGATTCGATGCGCTGGTCGAGCGTCAACGCCGTCAGAGTCGTGAGCGGCGACGCCATCCTGTCAGACAAAAATACTGGCGAAGAGCTTTATCGGATTAGGGAAGACCAGACCAACATCTACTTTGAAGACATACGCACGGGCAAGCAGATGATGCGGCTCGACCGCGACGGCAATCTGCACGTGAGCGGGAAGATTTATCAGGATTCAAAGTAGCTGTTCATAACGCAAGAGAGATGCTCAAAGCATTCGGACTCAGTTTGATAGCCTGCCTTTTATCCTACTGCGGAGTGGCCCTGCTGCGTCGCTGGCCCATTCTGGATGTGCCGAACGAGCGCAGTTCGCACACGCAGCCGACTCCGCGCGGCGGCGGTCTTGCCCTCGTGGTCGTGATGCTTGCTCTCTGGCTTCTCTCTAGCTGGAACACTGTGGAGCACTGGCCGCTCCTGCCTTACGCGATTGGGGCGAGCGTGATTGCCGGCATTAGCTGGCTTGATGATTTGAGATGCGTGCCGACCGTCGTGCGCCTTGTCGTGCATGGCGCGGCTGCTGCGCTGGCTATTAAGAGTTTTGATTACTGGCATATTACCGGCACGCTCTTTGAATTAAACCTTGACTGGCTCGGCTTGCTTCTTACTTTCATCTGGATTGTGGGCCTGACAAACGCTTACAATTTCATGGATGGCATAGACGGAATCGCGGGTGCGCAGGCTGTTGTGGTCGGTCTGGGGTGGGCCGTGCTCGGATGGCTGGGCGGGCAGGCGCAAGTCTCTGTGATGGGGATGCTGCTGGCAGGGGCCAGTCTCGGATTCCTGTTTCACAACTGGCCGCGGGCGCGCATCTTTATGGGCGATGTCGGAAGCGCGTTTCTGGGTTATACTTTCGCCGTCATACCGCTTATGGCCGCGCACGCGCCGCAGGCAGATTCGCGTCTCGCTTTAATCGGCGCGCTCCTGTTATGGCCTTTTATCTTTGATAGCTCTTTCACTTTCCTGCGCCGCGCAATGCATGGCGAGAATGTCTTCGCGGCGCATCGCACACATCTCTACCAGCGGCTTGTCATAGCGGGGCGCACGCATCAGTTCGTGACCTTGCTTTACGCGGGGCTCGCGCTCGTGGGAGTCGTGCTGGCCGTCGCCTGGTGGCGCGGGATGGCCGGGAGCAAGGCTGCAATTCTAGTCCTGCTGCCCGTCCTCTGTTTTTCGCTGTGGCGATTCGTCGTCAGGGAAGAGCGCAAGCTGGCGAAGCGCAATGTCTCAACACAGGTCGCAATCTTAGGTGAGCAATGATTAAAGAAGAAGAGATGACCAGAGGAAGAAATGGAAGTCAGGACGGGTCGCGTCTCTGGTGGACGAATTTGCTGACGCGACAGATGCAGTTCATCATGGACTTGGTCGTGCTCGTCGCGGCGTTTTTCTTAGCTTACCTCCTGCGCTTTGATTTTCACGTCTCCGAGTTCTGGCTTATCCCGGCCATGACTCAGCTTCCTTACGTCGTCCTGATTCAGTTTGCCGTCCTGATTCTGACCGGAGTTTATTCCTTCGTCTGGAAATATGTCGGGCTCGCAGAGGTCAGGGCGTTTATGGTCGCGGCGGCAGTCTCTTCGCTTCCGATTCTCTTAATCAGACTGTTTTTGCCAGACAGGTATCTCATCTGGCAAGTGCCGCTCTCAGTGATTGTGATGGATACTGTGCTGGCGTTCGGCGGCGTGCTCGGCGTGCGCGTCTTGCGGCGCACGATGTACGAGCGTTATGAGAAGCGGCGCAAAGAGTTGCGCGCGAGCAACAGGCCCAAGAGGCGTGTCCTCTTAATCGGAGCGGGCCGCGCGGGCGTGCTCGCGGCCAAAGAGATACAGGGTCGCGGCGATATTGATTTGGATGTCAGAGGTTTTGTTGACGACGATTTGAGAAAGAAAGGCTCTGTCATACACCGCGTCAAAGTGCTCGGCTCGACGGCTGATTTGCCGCGCCTCGTACGCACTTTGGACATAGACCACGTGGTTATCACAATCGCTCAAGCTTCGCGTCAGGAATTGAAACGGCTCGTCGAACTCTGCGAGAAGATTCCAATCAAGGTGCGAATCATTCCCGGCCTCTATGAAATTTTGCAGGGGCGCGTCGAGGTCAGCAGCATACGCGACTTGCAGATTGAAGACCTGCTCGGGCGCGAGCCAATACGTTTGGACGAAGAAGAGATGAGCCGCTTCTTAGCGGGCAAGACAGTGATGGTCACGGGCGCGGGCGGCTCTATCGGCTCGGAGCTTGCGCGGCAGGTCGCGCGCTTTGGCCCCGCCTGCATGCTGCTGGTCGAGCGCGCGGAGTTTGCGCTCTTCAATATCGATTGCGAGTTGAAAGAGGGCTGGCCCGACTTAAATATCAAAGCTCTGACGGCTGATGTCTCCGATGAAGCAAGGATGCGCTCTATCTTTGCGACCTACAAGCCGGATGTCGTCGTTCATGCTGCGGCGCACAAGCATGTGCCGATGATGGAGTTTAATCCGACCGAGGCGATTAAGAATAACGTGCTCGGCACGCGCTTGCTCGCCGAGATTGCCGGACAATCCGGCACGGAAGCGTTCGTGCTTATCTCTACGGACAAGGCCGTGCGCCCGACATCCGTGATGGGAGCTTCAAAGCGCGTCGCGGAGCTTGTCATACAGGATTTGGATCGCAAGTATGAGACGCGCTATGTGGCCGTGCGTTTCGGCAACGTCATTGGCTCGGCGGGCTCCGTGATTCCAATCTTCCGCGAGCAGATACGCAAGGGCGGGCCTGTCACGGTCACGCACCCCGAAATGGTGCGATACTTTATGACGATTCCAGAGGCCGTACAGCTTGTCCTTCAAGCGGGAGCGATGGGAGAAGGCGGCGAGATATTTATCCTCGACATGGGCGAGCCCGTGCGGATTCTCGAATTGGCGAAAGACACTATCACGCTCTCCGGCTTCAAGCCGTATGAAGATATTGACATCGTTTTCACAGGCATACGCCCCGGCGAGAAATTGTTTGAAGAGTTGCAGACGGACGGCGAGGATGTCGCCAAGACGCGCCACCCGAAAATCTTTATCGGCAAAATCGCAGCCTACCCGGAAGAGAAGGTGCGCCACGCGCTTGAGCGTCTGAGCACGCTCGCGTTGGATGGCGAGGGCTCTGAGTTGCGAACATTTCTCAGGGAATTATTGCCGGAAGCCAATCTCAAGATAGACACGGCCATCGCTGCGCCCTCAGCCGCCCCGCCGCTCGAAAAGGCCGTCGCGAGAAGCCTGCATTAGAGAGCAGGCAGCGCATGAGTCTCCCAGACAATTCTCAAATTGATACGCTGCCGGAGACTGTTATCGGCTATTGATAAGACCGCTTGCAGAGGCAGGACAAAGTTTAGCCAGCAATGCAAAGAGTTGAAGAACAGGAAACACCAATTCGCGTCGGACGCGCGGGCTCCGGCGCGCGCATGAGCGCGACGTGGAAGCCTCGCGCGCTCTTATGGGTTGAGCGTCTGATATTTTCGGGGCTGCTGTTCATCATCGTCCTGACGGCCATTCCATACGGCACCGTAGAGCCCTGGTGGGAAGCGATTTTTCAGTGTCTCATCTTTAGCCTTGTGGCTTTGTGGATAGTCGAAGGAATGGTGCGCGGCGAGTGGGGCGTCAAAGGTTTGAGCCTGCTTGCTCCCGTGCTGGCAATCATCGTCTATGCGTTTGTGCAGACTTTGAATCTGCGCGGCGCGGGCAGCGGTTGGCCCACCATCAGCGCAGACCCTTACGGGACACGCTTTGTCGCGCTCAAGCTGCTCGCGCTCGCGCTCGCTGGGGCTTTGCTCTATCGCTACACTTCGAGCCATCGTCGTTTGCGCGCCCTTATTTATGTAGTGCTGATTACGGCTGTCG
>Ga0209574_10000264_pt1 | contig 14233 bp, 15 predicted proteins | sample AgamicMgMarz_FD_187168 | JGI IMG/M metagenome (GOLD analysis project Ga0209574, IMG submission 187168) | Agave microbial communities from Guanajuato, Mexico - Mg.Ma.rz (SPAdes) (version 2) | ecosystem: Host-associated > Plants > Phyllosphere > Phylloplane/Leaf | place: Guanajuato, Mexico... | reverse complement strand
CTTTTTAATATGCTGAACTGTCTTCAATCCAGTATTCATAGTCTTCCGCATCTTTTTTATTTAACTTTTTGCCGTTGATGTAAATTTTGTCCCACTCGTAAATTTGTTTATCCAAATAAACGTTAAACACAATGCGTACATGCTCTTTTTCTGTATAATCGTAGCCGGTAAATTGTACAACGTGATGACGGCCTTCTTTTTTAATATAGGTCCATTTGGGGTGATCGTTGTACGTTTCAAGCGTAATTGCTTCATCGCCGTAGCGAACTACATCTTTAATATTCGTTTTTGTTGGTAAAAATGATAATCCCGCTCCGACTCCAAAAGTAATCACAAGCGCCAAGATGCTTAAACCAATAGCAATTCCAATGTGAGTGCCGCCTTTTATTTGCAAATAAGCTTCTTTTCGCTGCTCCGGCTGGGCTTCGGCTCGAGCTAACACGTTTTTAGCGTGCTTATAATACCAGCGGTTGGCACATAGCCCTGTAATAAGTGAAGCGCCGCCGAACACAATTGCGTCGGACCACTCTGGTATGTCTACAAAGCACAAAAGGGAAAACCAAATTACTTCAATAAGCGTTAAAATGAAAAAGTGCTTATACATTTTTCGGTATGCAAACCAAGCGCTTGTCAGAAAAAAGGCTGCCCAGTTCCACGTGTTGTTTTTAGCTGGATTGGCTGTTTTTCCCCATTTTAAATCATAATACGACGTATTCGTTCGAACTACTTTATGCTCTTCTTCAAAAGAAACGAGTTCATTTACTGCTTGTTCTTCCATTTAAAACACCTTTCATTGGTTATAATCTATCATCTAAAATGACTCTATTATTATACATTATTTCTAGTATTTTTCTATTCTTCCTTAAATTATTTTTAAAGTAAGAATATTTGCGCTGTAGATTTTTTAACAAGAACTTTCATAAAAAAGAAGAATATGGTAGATTTGAAGAAAAAGGAGCTGCTTGAACATGAATCGTTTAAAGAAAGCCCTGCACCAATCGTGGTCAATTCATTCGAGCACGAAGTGGACGGCTGACAATCCTGCCAAAGGACAGTGCGGCGTGACAGCTCTTGTCGTTCAAGATCTAAAAGGAGGAGATATTCTAAAAACTCCGTGTAAAGAAGGCTGGCATTTCTATAATCAGCTCAACGAACGGCGCTATGATTTTACACAAGAACAATTTCGCGAGCCTCTCCATTATGCAGACATTTTGTCCAGTCGGGAAGAAGCGTTTATGGATACGAATAAAGAGCAATATGAGGCTTTAAAGAAAAACGTAATGACCTATTTCATACATAAAAATTTCCTTTAGAAAGGAACACATAAATGAAAAGTATTGAGTATTCCATTGTTGATGTATTTGCACAGAGAAAATATACGGGAAATCAGCTCGCAGTTTTTAAAGACGCAGGAAGCCTTTCAGACAAAGAGATGCAGCAAATGGCTAAAGAAATTAATTTCTCTGAAACGACGTTTATCACGTCTTCTTCTGCAAAAGGAGAATATAACGTGCGAATTTTTACGCCTAATGAAGAAGTGCCATTTGCAGGACATCCGACGCTCGGAACCGCTTATGTTATTCGAGAAGAACTAGAAGAAAAAGATACAGAGAAGCTTATTCTTCATTATAAAGCAGGTCCTACGCCCGTTACATATGATGAACAAAAAGATGTGCTGTGGATGACACAAGGTCAGCCGACGTTTGGGAAAGTGTTAGATAAAAAGCAAGTGGCGGACGTGTTAAACCTTGATGAAGCTTATATCGATATGCGTTTTCCCGTTCAAGAAGTATCCACCGGCCTGCCAGTCATCCTTGTCCCGTTAACATCATTAGAAGCAGCTAAAGAGATAAACGTAGACAAAGAAAAATATTTCAAACTGATAGAAAATACAGAAGCGAAAGCGATTATGGTATTTTCACCGGAAACCTATCACCAAGATCACCACTTAAACGTACGAGATTTTGCCGACTACTACGGCGTTCCAGAAGATGCGGCAACCGGCAGCGCCAACGGCTGTTTGGCAGCGTATTTAGTTAAATACCGTTATTTTAATCAGACCGTGATTGACATATGTGTAGAACAAGGGTACGAAATAGAAAGACCTTCACTGCTGCATGTAAAAGCTAGTTATGACGGAGAGGCTTTTCACATTAGGGTAGGCGGAAAAGTAGAGATGATTGCGCGCGGTGAATGGATTTTGTAACAAGCCGTTCATCTGCTGTTCACAATAAGTCCTTATCCTGATAAAAACGCAATAGGACCACGGCGTTTGGTTACACTAGTAAACAGATAGATACTGAAAGAACAAATGATGGCGGCCAAAAGGCCGCCATTTTAAATGGTTGATAAAAGGAGTGGCAGAAGAAATGATTCACATTTTACTGGCGGATGACGATGAGCATATGCTGCAATTAGTTCGTCACTATTTGCAGCTTGAAGGCTATGTGGTGCATGAAGCAAAAGACGGAGAGGAAGCTTCAGGTCTGCTTGCTAAGCAGCACATTCATTTAGCGGTTGTCGATATTATGATGCCTCATAAAGATGGGTATGAAGTTTGCGAAGAAATACGCAGCTATTATGATTTTCCCATTATTTTATTAACAGCAAAAGATCAGCTCGAAGACAAAGAAAAAGGATTTTTAGCAGGAACGGATGACTATGTTACAAAGCCGTTTGAACCAAAAGAATTGATTTTCCGAATCAAAGCGCTGCTTCGCCGGTACGAAGTGGTAAATGAAAAAATGATCGTGCTGAACAACACCTCTATCGACCGAAAAAGCTATGAAGTGCACTGCAGCGGGCGACTGTTAATTCTTCCAATGAAAGAATTTGAATTATTAGCTCAGCTTGCGAGCTATCCAGGAAGAATTTTCACAAGAGAAGAATTAATTCATCTGATATGGGGAGCGGATTTTAACGGAGATAACCGCACAATCGATGTACACGTAAAAAGGCTGCGCGAAAGGTTTGGACATACCGATGATTTTGTCATTACGACGGTTCGAGGCGTCGGCTATAAGCTTGAGGTGACGGCAATATGAAGACGCTCTATTTGCGGATTGTCCTGACGACCATTGCTGTGATGGTATTTAGCAGTCTTTTAGCATTTATTTTGGCAAACGTTTATTATCAGTACAGCTTAAAACCTTATAACGATCAAAAGCTTACGCGTATGGCAAAAGACATTGCGAGCTTTTACGAAAGCAATAAAGGCGTGGATCAACAAGCTTATTTACAGCATATTAGTAAATTAGGCTATCAAATATATGTGGTGGACAGGAGCGGACATGAGACGTTTTACGGACGGGAATTTAGAAATCAGCGCTTAGAAAAGAGTGCCGTCAAACAAGTCCTAGACGGAAAAATGTATCACGGAATTGCAAACTTTCCTTCACAGGTGTTTGTGACGGGTTTTTTTGATAATGTGTTAGCCAATACCATTGGCGTACCGTTAAAAGGAGAAAGTAACAAGCAGAAAGCGCTGTTTATTCGCCCTGATATTCAGCTGCAGTTCGGGGAAATGCGCATTTTTTTCTCAGTCATTTTACTGCTGATGATTGTATTAAGTATTTTATTTGTACTTATTAGCACGCGTTATTTAGTAAAACCAATCGTCAAGCTAACAGAAGCGACAAAGCAAGTGGCAAAAGGAAAATACAACGTTGAGCTGTACGTAAAGCGCCGAGACGAAATCGGCGCGCTTGCTTCACATTTTTCCGAAATGGCTAAAAGTTTAGAGCAGCTTGAAGAGATGCGCCAAGAATTTGTATCCAACGTGTCACATGAAATTCAGTCTCCGCTGGCGTCCATTCAAGGATTTTCGAAAACGCTCCGTTCTGCTCATCTTTCAGATGAACAGAGAAATGAATATCTGTCTATTATTGAAGAAGAAAGCCGGCGCATGTCGTCGCTCAGCAAACAGCTGCTTACGCTTGCTTCACTTGATAAAGAAAGTGAGCATATCGACAAAAGCACCTTTGACGTTGCAGCTCAAATCAAGCAAGTGCTGTTTATGACGGAGTGGAGCTGGCGTGAAAAAGAGCTGGCCATTGAAATGGATCTTCCTTCAACGATGATTTCAGGCGATCAAAAACTGCTTCATCAAGTGTGGACAAATTTGATTACAAACAGCGTAAAGTTCACGAAAGAAGGAGGAACGCTGTCTCTTCGCGTTGGTATGGAAGACACGCATTGCCACGTTGAATTTCAAGATACGGGAATCGGCATGTCAAAAGAAAGCCTTCCCCATATTTTTAATCGTTTTTATAAAGAAGATAAAGCAAGAAGCCGGACGGAAGGAAGCAGCGGTCTTGGTTTAGCGATTGTAAAGCAAATTGTCGAGATGCACGGAGGCTCGATTCACGTTGAAAGTGAAAAAGGAAAAGGCAGCACCTTTCACGTTTATCTTCCGAAAATGTAATGAGCCGTTCATCTTCCATTCATTTTCTATTTTTATACTTTAAATAGAATTAAAAAAGGAGATGAAAGAAACATGTTTTTGGCTTTACGTGAATTAAAACATGCGAAGCTGCGCTACTTACTCATTGGCGTGATTATGGTGTTAATTGTATGGCTTGTACTTTTTGTATCAGGCTTAGCAAAGGGGCTTTCCTCTGACAATGCTTCAGCTGTTCAAGAAATGAAAGGAAATTACCTTGTGCTTCAAAAAGAAGCGGATCAGCGTCTGACGCGCTCTGTTTTATCCATAAACAAAACAGAAGATATTCAACAACTAAGCGGCAAGAAAAATGCTGAGCCGCTTGGTGTGATGATGACAGCCATTATAAATGAAGGAAAAGAGAAAAAAATAGACGCCTCGTTTTTTGCCATAAGCACAAGCGGCTTTTTAGCTCCGAACGTAATAGAAGGGAAGATGATTACGAACGATGCGAAACATGAAGCCGTGGCGGACTCTTCGCTAAAAGAAGAAGGAGTAAAGCTAGGTGATACGATAAAAGATACGGCTTCAGGAAAAAGCTTTAGGATTGTTGGTTTTACAAAAAATCAGTCGTTTAGTCACGCGCCTGTTATTCATATTAATCTTACAGAGTGGAAGACAATTGAAAGCACAGGCGCTTTTAATGCAGTGGTGTTAAACATGAACGATAAAAAAGCGCATGCTCTTCAAAAAAAGGGGTCTAACATTGATGTGATTAGTAAAGATGAAGCGTTAAAGGGTATTCCTGGCTATCAAGAAGAACAAGGCTCGCTTTTAATAATGGTCGCGTTTCTGTTTATCATTGGAGCTTTTGTATTAGCCGTTTTTTTCTACGTGATGACACTTCAAAAAATGAATCAGTTTGGGGTGTTAAAAGCGATAGGAGCAAAAACAAGTTATTTAGCGGGGACGATTTTATCTCAAGTGGTTGTGTTAACTTTATGCAGTCTTGCTATTAGTATTGGATTGACATACGGAGTAGCTGCCATTTTGCCTGCTTCGATGCCATTTCACTTGGATTTATCGCTAATCGCAGGCTGTTCGGCGCTGTTTGTAGCTGTTTCTGTACTGAGTTCATTATTGTCGCTGTATCGCGTAGCAAAAATAGATGCGGTTGAAGCGATTGGGAGGGCTGTTTAATGAGTGAAGAAAAATTAGTTTTAGAGAGTGTTAGCAAGTCGTTTGGAGACGGAGAAAACGCTGTAGTCGTGTTAGATGACCTATCATTGCGTGTGAAGGCGGGAGAGCTTGTGGCGATTGTCGGTCCTTCTGGTTCTGGGAAAAGTACTTTTTTATCTATTGCAGGGGCGCTGCTTTCACCGTCTAGCGGACGTGTAATTATTGACGGAGACGAGATTAATAAAATGTCTCCATCACAAATGAACAGCATTCGTCTGAAGAAAATTGGCTTTATCTTTCAATCAGCTAATTTAATTCCGTATTTAACGGTTCGCGATCAGCTTCTTCTTGTCACGGAACTAGAAGGAAATCGAAATAAAGAAGCGAAAAAAAGAGCGGATGATTTGCTTGAAAAACTAGGGCTTGCTCATCGAAAGTATCACTATCCTGAAAGTTTATCCGGAGGAGAACGCCAGCGGGCAGCGATTGCAAGAGCGTGGATGAATAACCCTGAAATTATCTTTGCAGATGAGCCGACGGCAAGCTTGGATTCAGAGCGAGGAAGAGCAGTCGTGCAAATGCTCGCAGATGAAGTAAAGGTGAGGGGCAAATCAGCTGTAATGGTTACGCATGACCAAAGAATGCTGGATTTATGTGACCGCGTTGTGTGGATGGAAGATGGAAAATTAGTAGAATCAAATAGCGTGCAAGTTTAAAAAAGTGCTGCTCTTGACAAGAGCAGCACTTTTTTTGCGTTCTTCATTGTGCATATATTTGTCGTCTCGGTTTGGCGCCTCCATAGGTTCACTTCTTTATTAGTAAATCAGTTAGTTATTCATATTCCATTTCTTTAAAAAGCGTGTAGCGAAAATAAAACAACGCTATTTAGGAAGGAAGAAAATAAGACACAGGAAATGAAAAAGCAATGAAGAAATAGTAAAAAGGTGATGAAACGATGAGAAAAAGGAGTGAAAGTAATGATTAGAAAAGTCGGTCAAATTATGGTATATGTAAATGATCAAGATCAAGCGGTAAAGTTTTGGACAGAAAAAATGGGATTTCAGGTTATGTCTGAACAAAATAATGAACAAGGCATGAAGTGGATTGAGTTAGCGCCGGTAGCGGGTGCTGAAACAACTATTATCCTTCATAACAAACAGCTAATAGCAAAAATGCAGCCAGAATTAAACGTCGGGACTCCTTCGCTCCTGTTTTTTACAGAGAATGTGGATGGACTATACAGAGATTTAACAGCTAAAGGCGTAACGGTGGGAGAAATCGTATCTATGCCTTCAGGAAAAGTCTTTAACTTTTCAGACAGTGAAGATAACTATTTTGCAGTTATGGAAAACGCGAATAATAAATAAAGGAAAAAGAAAAAACACCGGGAGCATCCATTCTCGGTGTTTTACATGTAAGGCAGGATGAGTTACTCTGCATGGTCATTATAAATCAAGGAGTGATACCTCTCATGATAAAACTAACAGGAGAAAAAGTGTTGCTAAGAGGAGCGACATCAGAAGACGTTAATGAACTTTATTATTGGAAATACGAAGAAAATATCCAAGAAGCAAAAAAGTGGAACGCCCCTTACATACCAGAAGAAAGACTCACGAAAGAAGAATATATGAATTCATGGGATAAAGAGCATGAGCTTTTTCCGGGCATTCCTCGATTCCTTGCGGTCATAGTTGATGAAAAAGCGGTGGGAACCGTAAGCTGTTATTGGGTGGACAAGCATACAAACTGGCTGGAAACTGGAATTGTCATTTACGACCCAGACTATTGGAGCGGAGGATATGGAACGGAAGCTTATCGTATGTGGATTGATTTTTTATTTGAGTCTACACCGTTACATAGGCTCGGTATGTCCACATGGTCAGGCAATATCAGAATGATGAAAACAGCTAAAAAAATAGGGATGAAAGAAGAAGCAAGAATCCGAGAAGCACGTATCGTAAACGGTGAATATTTTGATAGCATCAAAATGGGCATTCTGCGAAGAGAATGGGAAAGTAAGCGTAGTAAGAGCTGTAATAGGAAAGAATACAGAGGTGAACTAAAGCATTGATCAATATAGTCTCATTATTTAAGGCTTCTTCCTTTATGAATGGAAGAAGCTTTTCTTATGTCAATCATGTCATCTGTAAGACCTAGCGTGTATAAAATTAAAAGAAGGAACGTTTATATAGGTCTGCTCAAATCAGCTACTGTGTTAAAAACATCAGGGGGGAAATGCATGCGGGCAAAGTTTAAAAAATCTACAAAAAGAAGCCTAAAAAAGGAGAAAACGCTGCAGTTTACACTAAATGTAATCGGAATATTTATGTTTATGGGGATTTTAATCAGGTGGTGGACCGTTCCGTTCGCTGTTAGTCACGATCTCCGAATTTACTATAATTCAGATTTTCAAATGAAGCTGAGTGAGTGCAAGGAATTTCTGGCGTTCGTTTTATGCGCAGCAAGCGTGTATTTTAGTTTAGTAAACGTCTACTTTTTAGGAAAAACAGGTAAAAAACTAGTCTATACTGTTCTTGTTTTACTGGCTGTTTTTAACCTCTATATGATGCTTACACTTCTTGCTGTAGCCACACATTAAAGGCGTGCATGCAGCTTAAAAGAAAGAGGTCAAACTTCCTTTCTCTTTTAAAGTGTTTTGCGATTTTTTTATACGAAAAACAGATAGATCTTCAAACATCTTCATTAGTTGAGCTTTCATATTACTTCCACCTTTTGATATTTTCACCTGACACGTATGTAAACATTATATATGTTTTTAATTTCATACAATTCTATCAAATCCATTAAAGCAGTTTTATTTTTTAAATTCAATCGAAAAGTATTTTCATTATTTTTCCATAAACTAAACGAGATAAGCTGCTATAAGGTTTAAAGAAAAAAAGAAAACTGAAATTATTTTTTACGAGTTTAATATCTTGACGAAAAAATATTTCAGGAATAAGATAGGTTACATAAAGTAACGAGTGAAAGAAAAGTTACTTTTTAAAGATTATATTTTTCCTAACAGGAGGAAGAGATATGGAAGCGATGACTTTTGTTTTATTCGGTTCAACAGGTGATTTAGCGAAACGCAAAATTTATCCTGCACTCTATAATTTATTTGTAGACGGGAAAATCCCTAAATCAATTTCTGTTGTAGGACTAGGCAGAAGGGAGATGTCCGATGCAGATTTTCAGAAAAAGGTAGAAGAATCTATTCACACTTTTTCACGTCGCATCGAAAAAGATTCATCTCTTATGAAGCATTTTCTTTCAGCTTTTCGCTACAGCCAATTGGATGCAGCGAATGCTGAAGACTATAAAAGTCTGTTAAATCTAGTAGAAGCACGAGAAGCAGAACTAAACATTCCAAGCAACCGAATGTTTTATCTCTCCGTTGCACCAGAATTCTTTGGTACGATTGCCGAGCATATTAAAGACAGTGGCTTAGGTGCTACAAAGGGTTGGAAACGGTTAATTATTGAAAAACCGTTTGGTCATGATCTAAAGTCAGCTCGACAATTAAACGAAAACTTAAGCAAAGCGTTTAAAGAAGAAGAGATTTACCGCATTGACCACTACCTTGGCAAGTCGATGGTACAAAATTTAGAAGCGCTGGAATTCGCTAATCCTATTCTTCAATCATTATGGAATAACGAACATATTGCGAATATACAAATTACAGCAAGTGAAACGGTCGGCGTAGAGGAAAGAGCAAGCTATTATGACCATTCAGGAGCCATTCGAGATATGGTCCAAAATCATATGCTGCAAATGCTGATGATGACGGCTATGCACTTACCGGCTCGCATTAGCGCTGATGATATTCGAAACGAAAAAATAAATGTGTTAAAAGCGCTTCGTCCGCTTGTAAAAGAAGATATGGATCTAGACGTTGTTCGCGGTCAATATGAGGCTGGGAAAATAAACGGGTCTTCAGTGCCGAGCTACATAAATGAGCCCGGCGTATCACCATCTTCGCAGACGGACACGTTTTTAGCAGCCAGACTATATATCGATAATTCGCTTTGGAAAGGCGTTCCTTTCTACATTCGTACAGGGAAAAGAATGGCTGAAAAAGCGACGAGAATTGTTATTGAATTCAAAGACTCATTAAAAGAGTTGTACTTAGACAAAGGAGAAACAACATCTCCAAATCTGTTAATGATTGAAATTAACCCGCATGAAAATATTACGCTGCAGTTGAACAGTAAAAACCCATTTAATCATGGTCATATTGAACCTGTACAAATTAATTTTTCAGGCCAGCAAGAAGGAGCACCGGAAGCATATGAACGCCTTATTGCAGATGCATGTACCGGAGATTCTACATTTTTTGCTCATTGGAAAGAAGTAGAGCTAGCTTGGGAATGGGTTCAGCCGCTTCTTGAAGCATTTGAGGAAAATACAGTGCCGCTTCATAAATATGCTGCTGGTTCACACGGCCCTGATGCATCGCATGTACTTTTAGAAAAAGACGGTTTTAAATGGTGGTTGGATGAAGAAACAGCAAATCAATCACGCGAAGTGCAGCCAGTTTAATACAAACAAAGCGAAAGAAGGATGACACATGAGTACTAACATAGACACACTTGCAGTTAATACGATTCGCACCCTGTCAATTGATGCGGTGAACGCAGCCAATTCAGGCCACCCTGGGCTTCCGATGGGAGCGGCTCCGATGACCTATGCGCTGTGGGCGAATCACTTACAGCATAATCCCGCAAATTCAAGCTGGTTTAACCGAGATCGTTTTATCTTATCAGCCGGTCATGGCTCAAGCTTGCTGTATAGCATGCTTCATCTAAGCGGATACAATGTATCAATAGAGGATTTAAAAAGCTTCCGCAAGCTAAACAGTAAAACACCGGGTCATCCTGAATTTGGCCATACGGACGGCGTAGAAGCAACAACAGGTCCTTTAGGTCAAGGAATTGCAAACGCAGTCGGAATGGCAATGGCAGAAGCCCATTTAGCAGCAAAATTTAACCAGTCAAATTTCCCTGTCATTGATCACTATACGTATACGTTAGTAGGCGATGGTGACTTAATGGAAGGCATTTCTTATGAAGCGATGTCCATGGCTGGCCATATGAAGCTTGGCAAACTTATCGCTTTATATGACTCTAACGATATTTCGTTAGACGGGGAATTAAATCTGTCGTTTAGTGAAAATATCCAGAAAAGAGCGGAATCTGCAAACTGGCAGTATTTACGTGTAGAAGATGGAAATGACGTAGATGAAGTCACAAACGCAATCGAAAAAGCGAAGCAGCACACCGAACAGCCAACGATCATCGAAGTGAGAACAATTATTGGCTACGGAAGTCCAAAAGTAGCGGGAACAAATAAAGCACACGGCAATCCGCTTGGGGAAGAAGAAGCAAAAGCAACAAAACAAGCCTATGGCTGGGCAGCTGAAGAAAACTTCTATGTGCCAGAAGAAGTAAAAGCTCATTTTGAAAAGCTACAAGAAAAAGGGATGAAAGCAGAAGCAGAGTGGAACAAGCTGTTTGCTTCTTACCAAAAAGAATACCCTATGCTCGCTGATGAATTAGAGCGTGCCATCACGGGCGAAGCGTTAATTAAAGTGAATGATATTTTAACATTTTCATTAGAAAAAGCGATTTCGACTCGTGTTGCAAGCGGAGAAGCTATTAATTATTTCACTAAATCTGTGCCATCTATTTTTGGAGGCAGCGCTGATTTATCGCATTCCACGATGACGGACATTAAAGAAGAAGGCCCTTACGCACCTGGATATTTCGGTAACCGAAATATTTATTTCGGAGTACGTGAACACGCAATGGGAGCGGCCGGTAATGGAATGGCCCTTCACGGCGGAGTGAAGCCGTTTGTCAGTACATTTTTTGTTTTTAATGATTACTTGCGTCCAGCGATTCGTTTAGCTGCACTGCAAAAACTGCCGGTCACATATGTGTTTACCCATGATTCCATAGCAGTAGGAGAAGATGGACCAACTCATGAGCCGGTTGAACATTTGGCTTCTCTTCGTGCAATTCCCGGGCTCACAGTAATCCGTCCGTCTGATGCAAACGAAACAGCAAGCGCTTGGGCTTACGCGCTTCAGCAAGCCGAAGGTCCTGTAGTCTTAGTGCTTAGTCGTCAAAACTTGCCTGTATTTGAAGAAACAAAACAAAATATCAACGACCTAGCTAAAGGAGCTTACGTACTAACCGAAACAAACGATAAGCCGGAGCTGATTTTCATCGCTACAGGTTCTGAAGTAGCACTAGCGGTCAGTGCTAAAACTCAGCTAGAGCGTGAAGGTACATCTGTACGGGTTGTAGCAATGCCTAGCTGGGAGCTGTTTAACAAACAGTCAAAAGAGTATCAAGAGCGCATCTTGCCTGAGTCTGTTTCAAAACGAATCTCTCTAGAAATGGGAATTTCACTTGGCTGGGAACGCTTTGTAGGGCCAAAAGGAAAAGTGTTAGCCATTGACACATTTGGTGCTTCAGGAACGGGAGCTGATGTGATGAAGCTGTTTGGATTTACAGAAGAAAACGTAGTGGCACAAGCAAAAGAATTGCTAAAGGCTTAAATAAGAAGATAAATAGAAGGAGCTGTTCACATGAAAGTAGGATTAGTTGGTTTAGGGAAAATGGGGATTAACTTAGGACAAAACTTATTGGATCAGCGTCATGACGTTGTAGCATTTGACGTAAATTCAAACGCAGTAGAACAAATGAAAGAGTACGGTGCTTCAGGAGTATCAAGCTTGCAGGAGCTTGTTCAGTCACTAGAAACACCAAGAGTTGTATGGCTGATGGTTCCTCATACGGTTGTTGATTCTGTTATTAGTGAAGTGACGCCTCTTTTAGCTGAAGGAGATATCGTAATTGAAGCCGGAAACTCTCATTACAAAGAGTCTATTCGACGCTATAACGAGTTAAAAGAAAACAGAATCCACTTTATGGACGTTGGAACATCCGGCGGAATGGAAGGCGCTCGTAACGGAGCTTGTTATATGATTGGCGGAGATCGTGAAGCGTGGGAAATTGTTGAACCTATCTTCCGCGATACATCAGTAGAAAACGGATATCTATACGCTGGAGAAGCAGGCAGCGGACACTTTTTAAAAATGGTTCATAACGGCATTGAATACGGCATGATGGCTGCAATCGGAGAAGGATTTGAAGTTCTTGAAAAAAGCCAGTTCGACTATGATTACGAAAAAGTGGCGAGAGTATGGAACAATGGATCTGTTATTCGTTCATGGCTAATGGAATTAACAGAAAATGCATTCTCTAAAGATGCTAAGCTAGATGACATCAAAGGAGTTATGAACTCTTCTGGTGAAGGGAAATGGACGGTAGAAACTGCTCTAGACCTTCAAACAGCCACGCCGGTTATTGCGATGTCTTTACTGATGCGCTATCGCTCGCTTGAAGATGATACGTTTACAGGAAAGGTAGTTTCCGCACTTCGAAATGAGTTTGGCGGTCATGCTGTGGAAAAGAAATAACAAGTGAAATAATGGGTATAGTAAAAAAAACTAATGGAGGAATGAAAAAATGAAATTTTTTATTGATACTGCAAACCTTGACGATATTAAAAAAGCATACAAATTGGGCGTTTTATCTGGAGTCACAACAAACCCATCTCTTGTTGCAAAAGAAGGCGTAAAGTTTGAAGATCGTATTGAAGAAATTTTAAAAACCGTTCCAGAAGTAGAATCCGTTTCAGCAGAAGTGACTCCGGATGCCGAAACAGCAGAAGACATGATTGCGCAAGCAGAAGAACTAATCAAAATTAACGGCGGGGATCAAAACATTACGATTAAGCTTCCAATGACAATCGCTGGATTAGAAGCGACTCGCTACCTTGCTAAAAAAGGCGTAAAAACAAACGTAACGCTTATTTTCACTGTAAACCAAGCGCTTTTAGCAGCTCGTGCAGGTGCAACATATGTATCTCCGTTCCTTGGTCGCCTTGATGATATTTCAGAAGACGGCGTACAGCTTGTGGCTAAAATTGCCGAGTTGTTCCGCATCCAAAATATCGATTCTCAAATCATTGCGGCTTCTGTAAGACATCCGGATCACGTTACACGCGTAGCCCTTGCCGGAGCTCATATTGCAACTATTCCATATTCAGTAATCGAGCAGCTTGTTAAACATCCTTTAACCGAACAAGGAATTGAAAAATTTGCGGCTGATTGGAAAAATGCTGTTCAAAACTAAGTAAAAGATAAAGAACGTGCACATTCTAGAAAAAGAATGCACGCGTTCTCTCATAATATCCTTAAAGAGGTAAACACCATGAATACAGTAGACGCTAAGATTATTAAAACCCAATACGGTTCAGAGGTTTATGTAGATGATGTAGAGCATATTAACTTTAAAAGCTTTCATGCGCCGAAAGTTAATCAGCCGCTCTATCGCATTGAATTTGAAATTGGCTACTTTTTATTAAAAGAACACAGATATTACGAATACGAAAAGAACTATTTTTGGCTTGCAGTAAGCGAAGATTTTAGTAAGCTAATTATTCAAGAACCTGATATGGAGAACTTATTTGGAGCTAAAAGCGAAGACGAAAGAAAGGCGACAAAAGAGCTTTTAAGTCAGTGGCTCATTCACACCGAGGCTTATAAAAAACAATTAAACCAGCATATTAATGACTGCAAAAAAAGTAATGAAACAAATA
>Ga0209574_10000259_pt1 | contig 14393 bp, 10 predicted proteins | sample AgamicMgMarz_FD_187168 | JGI IMG/M metagenome (GOLD analysis project Ga0209574, IMG submission 187168) | Agave microbial communities from Guanajuato, Mexico - Mg.Ma.rz (SPAdes) (version 2) | ecosystem: Host-associated > Plants > Phyllosphere > Phylloplane/Leaf | place: Guanajuato, Mexico... | reverse complement strand
AGCCATAATTTACACGGCAAGCCTCGCAGTCGCAGAAGTTACGGGCTGGAACATTTTCTTTATCATCGCCGTTATCGGAATAATTACGACTTTTTATACTTCGGCAGGCGGTCTTCAGTCGGTAATTTGGACGGATTTTATCCAAACGATGCTCTTTACGGGGTGTGCGCTGGTGATTCCGATTTATGTTATGTTTGCCACCGGCGTCAGCCCGTTCGGTTGGTGGGAATCGTTTTCACAAGCCGGACGCGCTGAAATTACGACTTTTAGCTTAGACCCGACGGTTCGCGTGACGACGGTCGGAAATATGGCGTCGGTATTTTTTTATTTTGTCTGCGTCAGCGCGTCCGATCAAATGATCGTCCAGCGTTATTTGAGCACACCTTCGCTCAAACACGCTCAGCGTTCGGTTTGGGTTTATATTCTTTCAAATCTGACTTCGATCATTTTTCTAATGATTTGCGGGTTATCGCTTTTCGCTTTTTACCGATATAAATCCACGCTTCCGATCAACGAATTCCAACAGCAAATTGCAGGCACGGCGGACCGTGCAATGTTGCAGTTTATTGTGCAGGAATTGCCGCACGGGATTGCCGGACTAATCGTCGCCGGATTGCTTGCCGCCGCGATGTCCGGTCTAAGTTCGGGCATGAACGCTATTTCGAGCGTTTTGATAACCAAATTTCCGGAAGAAGGAAGCCGCTTCAAAATTTTTCAAAAAGGACTCTGGCTGGAAAGGCTAATCGGCGTTTCGATGGGGGCTTTAGGCGTTGTGCTTGCCGTCGGGATTACCATCGGAATGCGGTACTCAAACTGGAATCTGGTCGAGTTGAGCGGACGGGTAGTTAATCTTTTTGTCGGTCCGCTGGCTGTTATGTTTTTCGCCGGACTGCTGATTAAACGGTCAAACGCATTTTCGGTCCTAATTGGTTTCGCGATTTCGGTCGGCGTCAGTCTTTTTATCAGTTTCAGCCAACAACTTTTCGGTTTTCAGAGTATCTCTTTTATATGGATTATGCCGGCATCTTTCGTCGTCGGTTTTGTGTTTACGTGGATTCTAAGCATTTTCTGGGGAAATGCCGGGGAAGTTTTGCTTGAAAATAAGGAAGCGGTTGAGCTTGCTGAATAAGGCAGGAGTTTAGTCATGAGGGATTCCGGATTTTTTATTGGTTTATTAATACTTTCTTTGATGATTTGTATGATATTCGTCGATCCCGTTGAAGGTAAGAAAGAAAGTATAATCTGGACGCGCGGCGCGGATATTCCGCTTCCGCGCGGCGGTTATTTTGCGGCTTGGTATAACGACGGTTTGTGGCTCGCCGGAGGAAGTTACTGGAAAGAAGGTAAAAAACTCTGGACGGACGAAGCGAGTTTTTACAATCCGAAAACAAAAAACTGGTCAGGCTTAAAACCGATTCCGAAAGCGCTTGGCTACGGCGCAACGGCAAAAGCCGGGAAAGATTTATATCTCTTCGGCGGAACCGACGCCGGCGGAAATTTGAATAGAAACGTTTATCGTTTACGGGACGGAAATTGGAGCGAGATCGGTGAATCGCCTGCTGGCTTTATTTATCCCGCTTATGCGGTAGTTGGTAAAAAAGTATATATTTTCGGCGGTTCGACAAGTCCAAATGATGTCACGAAAGCCACGAACGATACCTGGATTTACGACACGGAAACAAATAAATGGGAAAAATCGACGCCGTTTCCGGGTGCGCCGCGTCAGACTTTTTCTGCCGTCGCAATCGGTAAGAGCATTTATATTTTCGGCGGAGTAACGCAGAAAACGGGTGAGAAGTTTTACAATTTAGATGACGCTTATCGCTTTTATACAAAGACCAGGAAATGGAGCGAAATTAAGAAAATGCCGGTTGCAATGCGTGCCTTTTGGGCGGGCACGGACGGAAAATCAGTCTATTTGATCGGCGGTTATGCGGAAGCCGGATTAGATACGATTTATCGCTATTCTCCGTCAACGGATTCTTATGAGCTCGTTTCAAAATTGCCCCAATCGCTAATGGATACAAAATTTATTTATAATAAAGGAAAGTTTTACGGAGCATCGGGCGAAGATAAACTCGTTTCGCGCTTTGCGGGGTTGGTTATCGGAGTTTTAAGCAAATAATTCAGTCCAAAATTGTTATGAAAAATGTAATGTTTTTTAGCTTCATCGTGTTTTTTGCCTTTATTGAAAACATAAATGCGCAACAGAGAACCATTGTTGCGTTTGGCGATTCCATAACTGCACCGCGCAAAAATGTCGTTACCTATTCGGACGTTATCCGAAGCGAGTTTAAGAAGAAAAATCTTGACGTAAAGGTAATAAATTCGGGCATTCCGGGTAATACTTCGGCGATGGCGAAAGAGCGTTTCGAAAAGGACGTTTTGGCGCACAAACCGGATTTAGTTATTATCCAGCTCGGCACAAATGATGCGGCAGTTGACGTTTGGAAAAAACCTCCGGCAACCGAACCGCGCGTTTCGATTGATGTCTATGAACAAAATTTGCGGGGATTTATCACTAAATTAAAAGCGCAGGGCGCGCGCGTGATTTTGGTTACGCCGGCGCCGACGCGATGGGCAGATAAATTAAAGGAAATGTATGGAAAACCGCCGTATGATCCCAATGATCCCGATGGTTTCAACATTATCTTGAAAGATTATGTTCAACGCGCACGTGACGTTGCCAAAAGTGAAAAAGTCGCATTAGTTGATTTATATTCAGCATTCTACAAATACCATAAGGTAAAAGGGCAAACGATGGATGATTTGTTCCTGGACGGACTCCATCCAAACAGCAAAGGACAAGAAATCGAAGCAAAACTTTTACTCAAAAAAATCGAAAAAATGAAATTCGGATTATAAAAATGCTTTCACGATCTGCTCGAAAAATTTTTGAGGAAACGCTTTTGCGGATTGATACTAAAGACGCGGTACGGCGTGCCGTAAAAATTGAAGGCACGAAACTTTCTATTTTTGAAAATAAATTTGAACTGAGCGATTATCTTTCAATCTATGTTGTCGCAATCGGCAAAGCTGCCTATCCGATGGCGGTCGGATTTTCAGAAATTGCCGGAGATTTCATCAAAGGCGGCGTTGTTTCAAGCGTAATTCCGGAAAATAAATTGGACGAAAAATGGCAGGTTTTTGCAGGCGGACATCCTTTGCCGAATGAAGAAAGTTTTGCTTCCGCCCGCGCTTGTTTGGAGCTGCTGAGAAAAGCCGACGAGGAGCGCGCCTTGGTTGTTTTTCTGATTTCGGGCGGCGGTTCGGCAATGATGGATTTGCCGTACAGCGAAAAAATCAGTCTTGCGGATTTACGGGAATTCAATCAAATTTTGGTAACTTGCGGGGCGTCGATTGCCGAGATAAATGCGGTCAGACGCGCGATTTCCCGCGTAAAAGGCGGCGGACTTGCTCTTTCCGCACCAAACGCCGAACAAATAAGTTTGATAATTTCCGATACTTCTAAAGGCGATATTTCATCGGTCGCTTCGGGACCGAGTTTGCTGCCCGCTAAGGTTATTCCCGATGCGATGCACGTTGTTGGAAAATATAATTTAAAGTCGAAACTTCCATCGACAATCATCAGCGTCCTGGAAAATCAAAAACCGGAAGTTTTGAAAAGAAGTCTTGAAAATCGTGCATACATTTTGCTCGATAACGAATATATGATTCGGCAGGCGGAGCAAATTGCTGAAAAGATGGGTTTTGTTGTCAGGATCGAGGATAATCCCGAAGATGGTTTTATCACGGAAGGATGCGAAAAATTGCTTTCACAGTTTGTTGAATTCAAGAAATCGGTTTCGGAAAATCGACCGATTTGTTTTATTTCAGGCGGAGAATTCGGTTGTAAAGTTATTGGCAACGGCATCGGCGGGCGTAATTGCGAAACCGTTTTGCGCCTTGCTTTGTCGGCTCAAAATGAAACTTCGCTGTCGGAATACGCAATTTTAAGCGCCGGAACGGACGGCATCGACGGCAACAGTCCTTCGGCGGGCGCAGTTGCCGATCAGGCGACTTTTGAACGCGCAAGTTTGCAAAAGATGAATCCGCTCGAATATTTGCAAAACAGCGACAGCTTTTCATTTTTCGATCGATTGAATGCTTCGATTATTACGGGTGCAACCGGAACAAATGTGCGCGATATCAGAATTCTACTGGCAAAATGAGTAACAATATGACTGAGGATATGATTAAGAATGTGGTTGTCGGAGAATTAAAACTTCCCTTTTCGCACGCGACGCGATTTGGCGATTTTGTGTTTGTTTCCGGGCAGGCTTCGGTCGATTTAACAACGGGTGAAATCATCGCCGGGACATTGGCGGAAGAAGTCGCACGTTCGATGGAAAATCTGCGATTTGTTTTGGAAAAAGCTGGCGCGCGTTGGGAAGATATCATCAAAGTCGGCTGCTTTGTCCGGCGCGACGAGGACTTAGCCGAATATAACCTGCTTTACCGGGATTATTTCAGCGCGCCCTTTCCCGCTCGAACGACGATTACGAATTGTCTTCCGCCGAGCCTTTTGTTTGAAATCGATTGTGTGGCTGTAATTCGCGAAGGAGAATGATTTTATAAATGAACCGTCGAAATTTTTTAGGAACGATCGGCGCGGCGACAATTGCCGCCAATACGAATTTTGCGAAAAATGCCGAAACACAGAACGGCACGTTTCAGCCGTTAAAAAATCTGATTGAGAATAAAGAACCGATTATTTGGGTTTTTACCGGCGACAGTATCACGCACGGCGCGCTCCACACGTTCGGCTGGCGCAGCTATGTCGAGCATTTTGCCGAAAGAGTCAGGTTTGAAATGCGGCGAATGACCGATGTGATTATCAATACCGGAATCAGCGGCGATACGATGAAAGGAATTTTGGCGCGAGCCGATTGGCGGATGTTTCAGTTTAAGCCGCATGTCGTTTCGCTCAAAATCGGAATGAACGATTGCCGGGACGGCGAAAAAGGCAGGGATTTTTTCCGAGCTTCGCTTGAAACTTTGATTGAAAAAGCGGAAAAACAAAAAACAATTTTATTATTAAATACGCCGAATTTGATCGAATTTGTGAAGGACAAGGAACGCGCAGCACTTCCCCAATACGTCGAAATAATTCGTGACATTGCCGTTAAATATAAACTTCCGCTAGTTGACCATTACGCGCATTGGGCGAAAGAAGCCGGAACGGGAGCGCGTCTGCAAATGTGGCTTAATGACGGAAGCATTCACCCGAATAATTTCGGACATATCGTATTAGCCCGGAAAATCTTTCAGGATTTAGGAATCTTTGACTCGAACAGCATTACCTGCAACAGATTATTTGTTCCCTGATCTTAGTTTTGACGAATATGAGCGAAAAGAAAAAAAAGCTTCGTATCGGCGTGTGCGGAATCGGTTCGATCGGATTCCGTCATGCCCGGCTGCTTTCACAAAGAGATGATGTCGTACTTTTGTTATGCGATTCGGCTCAGGCACATTTGGAAACGGCTTCCAATTTACCGAATTTGGAAAAAGCAACACAATCTTTTGAGGAATTACTCGATTCAAATTTGGACGGGTTGGTGATTGCGACGCCCGACCGCTTTCATATTTCGCAGGCTGAAGCCGCCTGCCGCAAAGGAATTGCGGTTTTAATTGAAAAACCTGTCGCCGAAGATACAAAACAAGGCGCGAGCTTGATTCAAACGATCGAGGAAACAAACGGGAAAGTCCTGGTCGGGTATCCTTTGCGCTACAACGCAGTTTTTTTGAAGGCAAAAGAAATAATCGATCTGGGAATTATCGGAACGCCCGTTTCCTTTCATGTAATGCTCGGTTCGTATAACACGCTGGTCGCGGCAAAAAATCGGTTTAGCCCGACGGATGTTAATAAACTTTTTGTCGATTACAGTCACGAATGGGATTATCTGAACTGGTTTTTGGGAGGAGTGAAACAAGTTGCCGCCAGCAGTCACCAATCGGGAAAACGGGAAAAAACACAGAATCCGAATGTTGTGAATGCCGTTTTGGAACTGGAAAGCGGAATTTCGGGAACGGCACATCTTGATTATGTTCAATCGCCCGGACAGAGACATTTTACGATTATCGGAGATAAAGGAACAATTGCCGTTGACGCCGTTAAAGCACATATTTACCTGCAAGATTACAATGAAGAATTTGAGCGCAGATATCAATTTTCCGAAACATTCGATTCAATGATGATGCGCCAAATCGAACATTTTCTGGAAATTATTCGAACGGATGAAGAAATTCGCGTCACTTTTGAAGATGGATTAAATGCGCTTCGGGTGGCTGATGCTTTGATTTCGTCGTCTGAAAACAAAATCTGGCAAGCTGTTCATCGGGAATAACATCTTTGGTTCAGTCGGCTGAACGAAACTCGGATTTCGATAAGATTTTCTATTTACAAGCCCAACCAAGTAATTTATATATTAAAATACAAGATTATTTTTGAAAACCTGATTTAAAGATAGCAACAGTTTATTAGAGTCCGATTAGGACAGGATATTTCGGAAGTTTTATCTTTTCTTAAGTTAAGAATATTTCTAATTCATATTTAAAAGTTCAAAATAATCACGATTAAAACAGTCGGTTTCATAACCGAAATGGCGGAAGCCTATTTTCAAATCAAAAAAACGCCTTATAAAATAAATCTTAAAATCGTGAAAAACCACTCGGCTCCTTTTCTTTATGAAATTAAGTAATTTCACTATTAATGTTCGATGAACAGCGAAAATCATATCAAAAATCAATGCCAATATTATAGGAGAGCGTTCAGCTATGAAGATTAAGTTAAGCCAAATCTTATTTGTCCTGTTCTTTATCGGAGGACAACTTTGTCTCGCACAAACAAGCAATCAAGGAGTCATCGTCGGGACGGTAAAAGATGAAACCGGAAGCGTAGTTCCGGCTGTCTCGATAAAAGTTACAAATATCGAAACAGGAATCAGCAGAACGGTTCAAAGCGATGAAAGCGGCAATTATCGCGTTGATTTTCTCCCGCCCGGAAGCTACCGCATCGAAGCGGAAGTCACTGGTTTTAGAAAAGCCTTAATTTCCCAGGTAGTCGTGCAGGTCAGCGAAATTCTGCGGACAGACATAAATCTGGTGATCGGTGAAATAAGCGAGGTGGTGGTTGTTTCACAAAACGATTCGGCAATTAATACGGAGAATTCGACCTTGGGCGAGGTGATCAGCGAACAGATAATTGACAATATGCCGCTTAACGGGCGTGAATTTGTCGAGCTGTCGGGGCTCGTGCCAGGCGTTCAGACCGGCAGCGTTAAAACCGGCGCGGTCGATAGCAAAGGCGTCGCTGCCGCCTTTGGCGGAGCGCGTTCGAGTTACAATTCTTATTATGTTGACGGGGCGGATTCAACCGATAGTTATTTCGGGCAGCTGGTTTCTTCTCCCGCTTTGGATTCGGTCAAAGAATTCCGTGTCGAAACCAGTCTTTATTCGGCAAGGTACGGTCGAGCCGGCGGCGGGGTTATAAACGTCGTCACTAAATCAGGAACGAATACATTCAGCGGTTCGCTCTACGAATATCATCGAAATAAGGCGTTTGACGCGCTTCCGTATTTCCAAACCGCCGACAGGAATGCGACTCCGCCGTATTTATACAATTTATTCGGCGGAACGCTCGGCGGACCGGTTTTTAAAAACAAAACCTTCTTTTTCTTCAGCGCGGAGTTTTTCCGGCAAAAGAAACCGGGACAATTAATAGAAGGTTTTGCCCCGACGGCACTGGAACGACAAGGCAACTTTACCCAATCGATCAACGGATATACTCAACAGCCGGTAGTTTTAGTTAATCCGTACTGCAATCCGCCGCAAACCACGCCGGGTCCGCCCTATTGCGTTCAACCGACTATTCCGAGCAAAATTCTGCCGGCGAATCTTATCAATCCGGTTGGAAGGAAACTGATGGATTTGATACCGGAGCCTAATTATAACGATCCGATTTTTAATCTTCGAGTTTTCCGTAGCGGTGAGTTCACGAAGGATAAATATCTGATAAAAATAGATCACAACTTCAAGGACGGAAGCACTCTCAACGGGAGCTACAATTACGGGGTTTATAACAATATCACGCCTGGAATTATCGAGTTTGCCGATGCAAATTATTACGATTACGGTAAAACTCTGGCGATTGGTTACACACGCACGATTACCAAAAATCTTGCCAGCGATACGCGATATAACTTTACCTGGAGCGACAATGGAAATAAGCACGCGCTTTCAGACAAGAATTATGCGGCTGAATTCGGCTTTTGGACAGGAACAACGCTTAAGCCCGATGTCACGGGATTTCCCAGAGTCCAGCTGTATACTCAGGGAAATCGCTTTATGACGCTTGGCGGGCAAGGTCCGAATATACGCAACAACCGAACTTCGTATTTTAAGCAGGATTTTGTTTGGGTTAAAGGAAATCACTCGCTACAGTTCGGCGGTGATTATCGCGGACAAGATTACGGCTGGTTATACGATATTCATTATTTGGGAGCGTATTATTTCGGGTTTAATGATGGAGCCGCCGGTCAAAATAATAACTATCGGGTTACCGGTCATACATTCGCAAGTCTTTTAACAGGAATTTCTACTTACACCGGTTATCAATACGGGGATTCAGAAATAGCCAGGTCGCGTCGCGACAGTTTTGCTTTGTATGTTCAGGATGATTGGAAAGTTACGCCGTCGCTGACTTTGAATCTGGGCGTCAGATATGATTATGAACCTGCTTTCGGCTCAACCGACGGTAAATTTGCAACGCTCAATATGGAAACGGGAAAGGTTGTTTATTCAAAAGACACCGATCCGGCACTATTAGCACCGATTACATATCCATACGAAACCGGAGGTTCTAACAAACCGTATCGCGCCGACCGGTTAAACTTTGCTCCGCGCTTCGGATTTGCCTGGCGACCATTTAAAAACAACAAAACTGTTGTTCGAGGCGGATATGGGCTGATTTATACAAGTGAAAATCTGTACACCACCGGTTATGGTTCATTTGCCGCCCCGTATAGCGGAACATTTGTCTGGCAAACCAGAGCTGCCGTCAGACCGGCGACCGATAGAATAGATCGCCTCGTTCCGGTTGATCGGGAACCGTATCAATTACCGCTTGATGTTCCGGCAAATCCGGGCAGTATGTTCCCGACAACGCCCGATTATCCGACCGGAAACGTTCAGCATTGGAATTTTGGCGTTTCACGAGAGATAGGCGCAGGAATCGTTTTTGAAACATCCTATGTCGGCTCGAAAGGAACCAATCTCAACGGGATCAGCCTGATGCAAAACTACAGTACCGAGCTTTATAATAAGGTTCGCGCCAACTACGCCAACTGGTCAACGGTTACTTTCAGAACAAAAGGATTTAATTCCAGTTATCATTCGTGGCAAAACAAACTTTCGCGCCGGTTTAAAAACGGCTTAAGCTTTTTGGCTGCCTATACATGGTCGCACGCTTTGGCGGAAGCCTCGAACGATTTTGTGGATGAAAATACCGATTTTGATGTAAATCTGGAAGGAGTCAGACAGTCCCGGCGCATTTGGAGCAATGCCGACTTTGACACTCGGCATCGTTTTACTTTCTCCGGTGTGTATGATCTGCCATTTGGAAAGGGTCGGGCTTTTGGCACCAATTGGAACTCTTTTGTTAACGGTGTTCTGGGTAATTGGCGGCTCAATTCAATCGTGACCATGCAGAGCGGACAACCGTTTTCCGTGAGAGCGGCTAACGGACGCGTTCCCGATCGAATTTGCGACGGTAACCTGCCATCAAGCGAAAGAACACCTGGAAGATGGTTTGATTACAATTGTTTCGTGCAGCGTCCGGCGACAATCGTCGTCATCAACGGCGTCAATACGGAAATTAACCTCAATGGAAACGCGCCTCCTAATGTAATTTGGGGACCGAATCTGGTTAGTTTTGATTTTGGTCTGCATAAGGAATTTCGGTTTACCGAAACAATGAAACTGCAGCTGCGCGGTGAAGTATTCAATGCATTTAACCGTCCGAATTTAACGGGTCCGTCAATTAATTATTTTATCGCTACGCCTTCAGGTGCTTCAATTACGCGGCAGCGTGATAATCGAAGTATTCAGCTGGGAATAAGATTCTTGTTTTAGTTTGAATCATTTAGAACCAAGAATAATATGTCGAATTCTAACAGATTGAAGGCGGTGTTTTCAGGAACCTTTCACCGTCTTCAACTCTGCCGAACCCATTTTATTTAGGAGCAACAAAAATGTTTTTTTCCATTACTTTGCCTACAAAACCAGGATTTCTAAAAATATCGCTTTTATTATTTTTCGCTTTGGCATTCGGTACGACGACATTTGCCCAAAATGTGTTGTTTGAGGCGGATAAATGGGAAAAGTCAAAAGATGCCGTCATTCTTTCTGATATGACGCGGATTTCACCGAAATCCGCTTTGACTTTTGATGTCAGACGTAAGCGTCAATGGAAGGTGTTAGATTACGAAACCAAAGACGGGCTGAAAGGCAACAGTATTTCCTGCACGCCTGATACGGGCGCGCCGGCGGTTACTTTATCTCTTAATAAAAAAGGCTGGTATGCCGTTTATGTCGGGCTCGGCGGAATGGGAAGATTTGCCGGCGGGCAAGAAAGCGAAGCGCGTTTAAAACTCACCGGTGATGTAACCTATCAGCACCGGAGATATTCGGGAGCCAGAGACGACATTGACGAAGTATTTTTCAAGGTGGCGGATTTGACGGGACAGAATCTGGAAATCGCTCAAATGAGAATGGAAGCGATGATGGATGTTAGTAAGCCTCATCCGGCACCGCGGCAAACGACAATCATGTATGTCAAATTAATCCCGCTGACGGAGAAGGAAATTGCCTGGGTTAAAGATGACCGGGAGCGGAAAGATACGAAAAATCTAATCGCCACGCTGGATGCATATAGTTGGATAGCGCAGAACTATCCGACGACGAAACAGGAATTTCTGGAAGACTTCGAACATTATCGGGATTCCGATTTCGGAACGCTTTCCTGGCAGATCATCGGTGGTGGTCTGGCGAATTACAAATCGAAATTTAATACGGTTCCGGGCGCATTATCCGACGATTGGGGGCGCACCGTGGATGGTTTCGCCACAAGATCGATACAGAAATTTATCGAGATGGGTGAAAGTCATACGGAATTAGCCGTCAAAGCGGCGCGTTCGATGAATAAACGAATATTTATCGGATTCCGGGCGGAATCGTGGCAGACTCCGCCGTCGCTCGAAGACGGATTCAGCTCACAGTTTTATCGAGATCATCCCGAATACAGAGCCTATGACCGTGATGGAACCCCCGTGATGAGAATGAGTTATGCCGTACCTGAAGTTCGCCGGCATATTTATGGAACTTTGAGAGAAGTTTTGGAGTTTCAGCCGGATGGTATCGAGATAATTTATTTTCGAGGATTGCCGTTGATGTTGTGGGAAGATGCTTTCAGTAATCGTTTCAAGGAAAAATATGGAGTCGATGCCAAACAGGTTCCTGAGAATGATCCGCGTCTTTATGAACTACGTGGCGAGATTATGACGGGATTCATGAGAGACGTCAGAAAACTTCTTGATGACGTGCAGAAAGCGCAGGGACGAAAAGAAAGATATGAATTAATGGCATCGGTGGTTCACAATGAATTAGACAATAAAAAATACGGACTCGATGTTGAACGTTGGGTGAAGGAAGGATTGATAGATAAAATCAGTATTTTTCCGCTGGCATTTCACACGGATACGAGTAAACCCGTCGATATGAATTGGTTTTCGCGAATTACTAAGGGGACAAAAGTAGAAGTTTATCCGTTAATGATCGGTTGGAGGCTTTCATCGTATGAAGAGGCAATCGGAACGGCAAGAAAGTTTTATCAGGACGGAGCGAAAGGATTATTGTTCTGGGATCCGTTCTCGACCGGAATGTACGCGCCGCGCCCGCCGCAACCGACCAGGCATTACACGCGGGCGGTCAGCACCTATTGGTCGTTAGTCTCAAGATTAGGACACGTCGAGAATCTGGCGGAATTCGAGGCGGAAAAGCGACCGCAACCGAAATATGTTCCGTTAAAGAAATGGGGCAACTATTATTTCGGGCGATGGATTCCCGATGTCGGGTTTTAGAATTTATGAAAATCGATTAAATTTCTCCGTTTCTTGGCAAATGTTACTTTTGCCGGAACAATTTCGTAATCGCTAACTTCAACAGATTCTCAAATACAATATTTTAAAGGGTTTGGTTATGAAAAAACTATTTGTTTGTATTCTAACTTTGCTTTTTTCCCTTTCACTTTTCGCGCAGGAGAAAATAGAACTGACCTGGTATAACGCGGCTGACTTGGGAGTTGACGGAAAAGGCTGGACGGATACCAACACGCCATACGACCGTTTGCCGAAATATGCCGAAAAGAAAGTACCAGACGGTGTCTGGCAGCGCAGTATGAATTCTGCCGGTATGAGTGTTTCATTTGCCACCGATGCGCCGATGCTGGTAATTCGTTGGAAAATGAGACATCCGAGTATTTCTTCCCCGTATTTATCGTCAATGAGCGTTGCCGGATTGGATTTATATATCAGAGAAGGCGACCGGTGGTTTTGGGCGGCAAGCAAAACGCCGAATGCGGCGGGAAAACCGGGAACGCTGGGACCACCCGACACGACCGAAACATTCCTCCGCGGTTTATCGAAAAAGCTGCGAGAATTTCGTCTTTATCTGCCGAGTTATAACGGCGTTGAGTTGGTAGAAATCGGAGTTCCGAAAGATTCAAAATTCGGTAAAACGCTTGAAAAAGAAACCAAAAAACCGATCGTTTTTTACGGCAGTTCGATTGTTCAGGGAAGCGCCTCGACGCGTCCCGGAATGACGTATGTCGCACAGCTTAACCGGCGGCTTAATCGCGGAGTGATTAATCTGGGATTTTCCGGACTTTGCAAAATGGAGCCGTCGGTCGCTGATTTGCTGGCGGAATTAGACCCGGCAATGTTCGTGATTGATTGTCTGCCGAACATGACTGCAAAGGAAATATCCGAGCGAACGGTTAACCTGGTTAAAAAAATCCGCAAAGCGCGCCCGAATGCGGCGATTGTTTTAGTGGAAAATCCGAATTATTCACAAAGTTTATGGAATCCTGCCGTGCAGGACTCCATAAATCTGAAAAATAAACTGCTGACCGCCGAATACGACAAACTGAAACGCGACGGCGTGCAAAATCTTTATTATGTCAAAGGCGACAATTTATACGGCTCGACCGGAGAATCAACGGTTGACGGAGTTCATCCGACTGATCTGGGATTTATGATTTATGCCGACGTTTTAGAACCAATTTTGCGGAAAATACTTTCAGAGCCGGAAACGAAAAATCAAAAACTCAGTGAAAAAATAAATCGGGCAAAAGAAAATGCTTTTCCACAACCGAAATGAACGAGAATTTAAAAGATAAAGTTGCCGTTGTCACCGGCGCGGCAAGCGGAATCGGTTTGGCGGTTGCAAAAAGTTTAGCGCAATCGGGAGCAAGAGTTTGCCTGGCAGATATTCAGAAAGATGCTTTGGACAGAGCCGTCTCAGAAATAGATTCGGCGGGCGGGACGATAACTTCGGTTTTAGCGGATTTAGGCTTGGAATCCGGTATAAAAACTCTTCAGCGACAAGTTTCCGAAGTTTTCGGCAAAGCCGATATTTTAGTGAATAATGCCGGACTTCAATACGTCAGCGCGGTGGAAAGCTTTCCGGCTGAACAGTGGGACAAATTACTCAACATAATGCTGCGCGGCGCGTTCTTTTGCACGCAGACATTTTTGCCGGAAATGATCGAAAAAGGTTGGGGCAGAATCATTAACATCGCTTCGATTCATTCGATTGTCGCTTCGCCGTTCAAATCGGCATACGTCAGCGCCAAGCACGGATTGATCGGCTTAACCAAAACAACTGCTCTCGAAGCTGCGACAAAAGGAGTTACGGTCAATGCGATTTCTCCCGCGTATGTGCGAACGGCGCTGGTTGAAAAACAGATTGAAAGTCAATCGCAATTGCATTCGATCTCGAAAGAGCAAGTAATTAAAGAAATTATGCTCGCACCGATGCCGCAAAAAGAATTGATCGAGCCGGAAGAGATCGGCGAAGTCGTTGTATTTTTATGCTCGGATACGGCGCGACATATCAACGGACATAATCTCGTCATAGACGGTGGCTGGACGATAACTTAGATAGAAATGCAAAATTAAAAATATAGAATTTAAAGTTTCGAATCGTCCGCAAAGCATTAACATTACTTTTTTCAATTCGGCTTAGATTAACTTAAATTAGAGATAAATATGGAACGGGAAAATAAATTAGACAGGCGGAGGTTTTTTGCAATTTCGGGTGGTTTAACGGCAATTGCG
>Ga0209574_10000257_pt1 | contig 14447 bp, 13 predicted proteins | sample AgamicMgMarz_FD_187168 | JGI IMG/M metagenome (GOLD analysis project Ga0209574, IMG submission 187168) | Agave microbial communities from Guanajuato, Mexico - Mg.Ma.rz (SPAdes) (version 2) | ecosystem: Host-associated > Plants > Phyllosphere > Phylloplane/Leaf | place: Guanajuato, Mexico... | reverse complement strand
GCCGAAATTCGGCAGGACGGGAAAGACCGAATTGAGCGCGCCGTCGCTCACGCCGAACCATTTCGCGAGCGTCGCGCCGTATTGCGCGAGCGATATGGTCGGCACTAAGATTCCGCGATTGTCTAAGAAATGCGGCGCGTTGATCGCCATCGAGGGAAACGTGCCGTAGATCGAACCGCCGTTCACGCCGCCGCCGACGACCAGATGATGACTTCCCCAACCGTGATCCGTTCCCGAACCGCTCGGCTGCAAAGTTCGCCCGAAGTCCGACGCCGTGAACGCCGTCACTTTATCCGCCACGCCGAGCTCCTGCGTCGCCGTGTAAAATGCGCCGAGCGCCTGGCTGATCTGCACGAGCAAATCCCATTGCGTATAGCTTTGCGCGCCGTGCGTGTCGAAACCGCCGAGACCGCAAAAGAAAACCTGCCGGCTGATGCCGACCGATGCACGCAGACTAATCATCTTCGCCGCTTCCTTTAATTGGTTGCCGATCGCCGTCGAAGGAAAAGGCGTCGTGATGCCGCCGTTTCCCGCGTTTCGCAAGATCGCGCTCAGATTGTTGGCGTTCGAGACGACCTTGTTCGCGCTGTTGATGAGATTGAAACTGCTCACCGCGTTGACGATTTCCGTCTGCGCCTGCTGCCGTGCGGCGGAATGCGCGGGCGGGTAAACGCTCATCGCATACTGGCTCAGATCGTTGCCGGGCTGGAGACTCGCCGATTGAATTTGGGCGCCGTTTGAAAACAGCGACGAGCCGTTAAACGAGATCGACGGCGGAAAATTCGAATTCGCGTTGCTCGCAATCATCGCGTCGGAGGCGCGTCCGCCCCAACCCGTTCCCAAGCTTCCGTCGGGCGCGCCCGATTGCATCTGCCCGACCTGATCGGCGTGCGAAAAAAGCTGTGTCGGAACTTGCGTCAAATCCGTCCGCGTCGTCGGGCGGACAAGATTCCCGACATTCGCGACGATCGCCATTCTGCCCTGATTGTAAATGTTTTGCAGCTCGGGCAAAGCGTAATGCAGCCCGTACGGCGTGCCGTTCGAACTGACCGCCAGAATTTCGTTCGGCGCGAGCGCCATTCCGCCGCGCAAGGTTTGATACGACGAAAATTCACTGCCCGAAAGCGGCACGACCGTGTTATGCCCGTCGTTTCCGCCGAACAAAAAGATGCAAACCAGCGCTTTATAATCGCTTCCGCTCTGCGCGTTGGCGGTCAAAGCCGAAAAGTTCGAGAGTGCCGCCAACGCTCCGAAGCTCGCCGTCATTCCTAAAAAATTTCTCCGTGAAATTGTTTGTTTATTCATTATTTTTTACTCCTTTATCGAAAACCCGCCCGCTTGCGGCAGACGGTTCCGACCTTACTTTTGAATAACGAAATCACCCGAAGTGACAACGAGATAAATTGCCGCGAGCGCGCGTGATTTATTGTCCTGCGCCGACGGCAAAGCGGCAGCGATCGCATCGCGCATCGCGGGCGACATTTTGCCGTCCAGAAAACGCTCGCTCACCGCATTGGTCAGATTGGTCGAATTGCCCGCAAGCGCCGTAAATTCGCTGACGCTGACCCAATTTTCATGCATCGCCTGATACAGAAAATTAGCGCGGTTCATCGCTTCGGTCGGCGTATAGATCTGAAATTCGGGACCAAACAGACCGTTCCCGTTCGGCACGCGGTACATCAATGAATAATGCCCGAAAACCGACGGCGCATTGAGAATGCCTTCGCCCATATCGCGGTAAACATACGCAAAAAATAACGGCTCGTTAAAATTCGCGTTCAGAGCGCGAAAGACCGCGATCGTGTGTTGAAGCGGGCTGCGAAGTCTGCCGAATTCGGGCGCGGGATTATCGTTCCGCGCTTCCGCGTCGAGCAAAATTGCGCGAATCACCGCTTTCAGATCGCCGCGCACGCCCGCGCCGTTGTTTTCAAAAACCGCCGAAATTCGCTGAATGTAAGCAGGCGACGGATTGCTCGTGACAAACGCGCGAATCAGCCGCGTCGAGACAAACGGCGCAACGTTCGGATGATTGAAAATAATATTCAGCGCACCGTCCAGGTCCTGCTGAATCGTCTGTCCGGCGGGCAGATTTTGCCCGAGGATGGTTTTCGCCGTCGTGTCGTGATTCTGCTGGCGCGGTTCCATTTCGCCCGGATAATACGAGCCGTTATTGCCGCCCGGCGTTTGTCCCGGCGTGGTCGGATACGTCCAGCCCGTCAGGGCAAGCGCGAGCTGGCGCACGTCCGCTTGCGAGTAAACCGGAATCGGGCGGTTGTTCGCGTCGAGCTGATACGAGCCGTCCATATTCATTTTGTAAAGACCGATCGTGAAAAGCTGCATCAATTCGCGGGCGTAATTTTCGTTCGCGCCGCCGTTCGCCGTCGGTTTGTTGCTGTTGACGAGATCGAGATAATGTCCCATCGAAGCGTCGAGCGTCACTTCGCGCATCAGCGTGCCGTAATTTCCGAAAGCGTTTTTGCTCAAGATCCGCAGCCACGGAATCATCATTTCCGGCTCGCTGTTTTTGTTAAAAGATTCGACCCAGATCTGACTCAGGGCGTAAACCGTCCGCTGGCGCAGTTGGTCGTTGCCCTTGAACATATTGACCCAAAAACGATCGACGGTCTGCTGCGTCGTCGCCGTCAAAGGATTCGGATAGGTTGATTCGGGAAGCGCAAACTGCTCGTCGAGAAAGGCGTTGAAACCGATTTGCCCGACGTGCGTTTTAAGCGCCGGCGTCACGCCGAAAGTCGTCTGATTAAGAAAACGGCTGGCGCTCGCGGTTTGCGTCGGCGGAACGGTTAAATTAACCGTCGCCGCTCCCTGCGAAGTATTGTTTGCCACGCTCGTTGCGCTGATCGTGATCGCGCCTGCAAATTGGGCGTTCGGCGCACTGTAAAATCCGCCGGTCGAAATCGTTCCCGTCTGCGCGTTTCCGCCCGCGACGTTGTTCACTTTCCAAACGACCGCCTGATTCGCGCTGCCCGTGACGGTCGCCGCAAACTGCTGCGCCGCGTTAAGTTGGAGCGTCACGGATGACGGCGCGACCGAAACCGTAATCGGCGGCGCAGCGCTCTGAATCGTAATCACGGAAGTCGCCGAAACCCCGCGGCTCGCGCGGCTCGTCGCCTTGACCGAAACGACCGGATTCGCCGGAACAATTGCCGGAGCCGTATATAAACCGCTGATCGAAACCGTTCCGAACTGGGCATTGCCGCCTTCGATATTGTTGACCGTCCACGTCACTTTGCGGTTATTCGTGCCGGTCACAGTTGCCGTGATCTGCTGCGTCGCGCCCGTATTGACGGTTGCCGAAGTCGGCGAAACGACCACTCTGACAACCAGCGCATTTGCTGTCGCAGCGGGCGCAAAAATATTCAGCAAGACGCTGAACAGCGCAAAACACGCCGACGTTTTAAATCGTCTGAAATTCATATTGCTTATTTTTCCTCAAATGAAATGAATTGCCGGAAGCTAAAACCCGTCGCCGCTTCGAGGATGGACTGAACTTAAGAATCTAGCGTTCAGCGGCGACGTGAAAAAATCCGGCTCTGTTAAAAGACTACGCTAAACAACGTGCGTCGTCACCACCCTTTTGGATAGGAAAATTCAAGGTAAGTGAGAAGTGAAAAGTGAAAAGTAAGAAGTGATATGTAATAGGTGATAAGTAGTAAATAATAGGTTAATTGTTACTTCTCACTTTTCACTTTTCACTTTTCACTTCTCACTTAATAAGCCGGTAGCGCATCGCTTTTGCGACTGCCGCCGATTTCGAGTTGACTTCGAGTTTTTGAAAAACGCGCCGCATGTGAAATTTGACCGTGTTGTAGCTGACGTTCAAAATTTTCGCGGCGGTCGTGTAATTATGTCCTTCGACGAGCAGCCCGAGCAGGCGCGCTTCGTGCGGCGTCAGCTCGCAATCAATATTTTCAGACGGCAGAAAACCGTTCATCAAACGAATAAGGCTCGTCGTGATTTTGTCGAAAACCGTCGATTCGCCGCGCTTGCCGTTTTGTGAATTTTTGACCAGCACGGCAGGAAGCGTCAGTTTCAGCAGATAATTATTGGCTTCGGCGGGCGGCGTATCGAAAATACATTCGCCGTCGTCGTAAAAGTTCAAAACCAGGATCGGCAAATCGGGATGTTTTTTTCTCAGCGCGCGGACGAATTTCTTTTCGTTCGCGTCCAGAAAGTGAAAGTTGCACAAAACGATGTCGGGCAGTTTTCCCGCAAATCCGAGCAGGGCATCCTTGATCGTGCCGTAATTGCCCGTGCAGAAAAATCCGGGTGTCAGATTAATTAACGAGACCAATTTTTCGCGCCATTCGGCTCTTCGTTCGACGATTGCCGTCTTAATAACTCTTTCCGTCATTTTATTTACAAAGCGTTTACGCCGGCGAAGAAGTCGAAAATGTGCGCCGGTATAATTTTATTTCTAAGTTTTTAGTTTCGCTTTATAAATTCTTCGCCGATCAAGAATTCTGCCGAATTGCGAATCTTTACGACGCTAAGCCGAAAGCTGTTTTGCCGAATATTTTTGCGGCGAAAAGGTTTCGGCTGATTTATTTTGAAAACCCTCGAAAAATTTGAAACCATTTTAGATTGCCCGCGTGTCTTAATTTCAGCAGCTTTTAATTCAAATTCAATCCGAGGAGTAAAAATATGAAAAAGTTTTTTTGTTTGGCTTTTATTTTGTTCGCAGCGATCGGCATTTTCGCGCAAGGCGCGGAGGAAAAACCGATCGAGAAATCCGAGTTTGACAGAGTTTCCATAAATTCCATGAGAAAATTTGCCGGGCAATCTTACCGGCAAATGGAAATTTTTCAGGATATTCTGAACTCCACCATTGAAAATAAAGTAACTTCAAAATCGATAATGGAATTTACTGCCAGGCAAGGAAGCCGCTCGGTTTACGAATCCGAATCTTCGATCGGCAAAAAAAGGACGGAGACAATTTTTATCGGCGATAAAATCTATACCCGAATCGATGATGGCGAATGGACGGTAAAGACACGCGAAGCAAGATCCAAATTCGAAAACAGGCTCAGGCTGCTCGAAGAACAGATCGAATATAAATCGCTCGGCACGGAAAAATTGGACAATCAAAACGCGAACATTTACGCGAAAATTCAAAAACAAAAACTTATCAACGAATCAAACAAAAGCGAGCTGTTTTTGACGATTACGACTAAATACTGGTTCGGCGAAGACGGCAGCAGGCTGAAAGAGGAAATGCAGGTGGAAAGGCGCGTAAAGTCGGAGAAAATCCCGACCGGATTAGTTTCGAGCAGTTTGAGAGTGACGGTTTGGGAATTAGACCCGGGTATTAAGATCGAAGCCCCGATCGCGGAAAAATAATTTGTAAATATTTTTTTCAATAAAAAGGCTGAAATTTTATCCGCCTCTTAAAAGAAACTCTTTTTTCGCTTCACGCCGGAAAAAGAGTTTTTTTATTAAGTTCTTTTGCGTAAGAAGCTAAGAAGCGGTCACGGGCGGATTGGTTGAAATGGAACAAAACTTGCTTTGACAAAATCGGACTGTTTTATTTTAAGACACAAAATTTTTACGAAAAGCGGGAAAGGAAATTTATGACGGAAACACGGGCAGAAACGATCGAAAAAGTAAATTTTTTGATAAAAGACATCCGTATTGCGATGCTCACGACAATTGACAGAGGTGTTTTTCGTTCGCGTCCGATGGCAACGCAGGAAGCCGAATTTGACGGCGATTTATGGTTTTTCACGAGCAAACTGACGCATAAGGCGGAAGAGATCGAAAAAGACAATCGCGTTAACGTCAGTTTTTCCGAGCCCGACGATAATCGTTATGTTTCGCTGTCGGGAACGGCAGCGCTTGTTGACGACCGCGAAAAAATCGAGGAACTCTGGAGTCCGACTTATCTGGCGTGGTTTCCGAAAGACTTGGAAGACCCGAATATTATTTTGCTCAAAGTTTCGGTCGAGCACGCCGAATATTGGGACGCGACTTCGAGCACGCTGGTCGAAGCCATCGGATTATTAAAATCTTTGGTGACCGGCGAACGCGCCGGCGGCGGCGAGCACGTCGTCCTGAATTTTGCATAAAACAAAAAATCTAACCGAACAAAAAAGGGTGGTAAAAATGGAAGATAAAAGACAAGAATCAATCGAAAAATTAAAAGGCTTAATCGAAAACATCGACTTTGCGATGCTGACGACGCACGCGAACGGAAAACTTCGTTCGCGCCCGATGTCCACGCAAAAATTTGAATTCGACGGCGATTTATGGTTTTTCACCAGCGACAACACGCACAAGGTTGAAGAAATCGAAAAAAACAACGAAGTCAACGTTGCCTATTCAAAACCCGAAGACAACACATTTATTTCGGTGTCGGGAACGGCTTCGATCGTCAAAGACCGCGATAAAATCGAAGAACTCTGGAACCCGATTCTCAAAGCGTGGTTTCCGAAAGGTCTCGACGACCCGACGCTTGCTTTATTAAAAGTTTCGGTCGAAGAAGCCGAATACTGGGATTCGCCGAGTTCGACGCTCGTCCAAATCGCCGGATTCGTCAAGGCATTGGTCACCGGACAATCCGCCGACGGCGGCGATCACGGCAAGGTCAATTTCTAAATTCAAAGCAAAAAAAACGAAAAAGGACGGTAAAGCGCAGGTTTTACCGTCCTTTTCTATTTGTCGTAATTTTCGGGAACAAAAAAATTTCAACTCTCGTTAAAAAGCCTGTTATGAAAAATATCATTTTCGGCATTTTGCTTATTTTATCCGCGGCAAGCTTTTGTTTGGCGCAGAATCAGGCGGTCGATCCGAAGGACATTATCAAAATCGAAGCAAACGCCTCGAAAGGCTTCGCGTATCCGTATTATCTGTACGTTCCGCCCGAATTACGCGACGCGAAACTGCAAAAGGAAACGCAGACGATTCTCGTGATTCCGAACAATACGGGAAAAGGCAACGATGATTTAGGCGTTCACGAAGCGGATGTCAAAAAACGGATGGCGCAGAACGGCGCGATCGGCAAACTTATCAAAACGGCGATTTTGATGCCCGTTTTTCCGCGTCCCGCGACCGATTGGCGGATTTACACGCACGCGCTCGACCGCGACGCGTTGCTGACGGGCAAAAAAGAATTTGCGCGGTTCGACGTGCAGCTCGTCGCAATGATCGACGATGCCCGCGAGCAGCTAAAAAAAGACAAACTGAAATTCGATAAACGTGTTTTGCTGACCGGATTTTCGGCTTCGGGAATGTTCGCCAATCGTTTTGCGTTTTTGCATCCCGACCGCGTGAAGGCGGCGGCGATCGGTTCGCCCGGCGGTTGGGCAATCGCGCCGGTCGCAAATTACCAGGAAAAAACCTTGCGTTACCCGATCGGCGTTAACGATTTCAAAACGGTCACGGGCAAAAAATTCGACCTGAAAAAGGTGCAAAAAGTTCCGATGTTTATCTTTTTAGGCGACAAGGACGATAACGATTCGGTCGTTTTCGGCGACAGTTACGAGGACGAAGACAAGATTTTGGTCTTTGAACTGTTCGGGAAAACACCGGTCGAGCGTTGGGAAACTTCCAAAACGCTTTACCGGCAGAGCAGTATGAATGCCGAATTCAAGCTTTACCCGAACGTCAAGCACACCGTTTCAGCCGAGATGCGCGACGACATAAAAGATTTTCTTCTGAAAAATAAATAATTTTTATTGACCCTTTTTGTTGTAAAATTTCGCATTATTAATCGAAAGAGAGTTTCAATCAAAAAGGAGAACATGAATGAAAAGAAAATTGAGTTTGGCAATTAAAGGTCTGGTCATCAAAAGTTTCGCGGTTTTGATGATTATCGGAACGATGGATTCGGCGGCTTTTTCGCAAACGCGCGTTCGTTTTGCGCGCGGTCGCACGTCGGCGACGCTTTCCGGCACTTTGTCGGGTTACGGCAGCCGAAGTTATGTGTTGGGAGCCTCGCGCGGGCAAACGATGACCGTCCGCGTCAGCTCAACCAGCGGCAGGGTCTGGGTTGACATCGGCGGCAACGATGTCGGCAGAGGAACTTCCGTCGAATTGCGCTCGACCGACGATTACATCATCACGGTTCACAACGAGATGGGCAGCGCAACAAAATATTCGCTCTACGTCGGAATCCGCTGATTTTTTTTGCATTGACCGTAAAATTATATTAAGAATGTAACCTGATAAATAAATTTCGGGCGACATTCTTTTTTTGCGTCTTTTAACGAAAATCTATGAAAAAACTACATTTCGCGTTGATCGTTTTGTTTGCGGCGGCTTTTTGTCTTTCGATCTCTGCGCAAGATAAATACACGATTCAGCAATATCTGAACATTCGTTCGGCAGGTTCGCCCGGTCTGTCGCCCGACGGAAAACGGCTGTTTTATCTGACGAACGTGACGGGAACTTCGCAGGTTTGGATGATCGATCTGCCGGCGGGCGCACCGAAACAAATCACGAATTACGACGATAACGTTTCATTTGTCAGCTGGTCGCCTGCCGGAAACGGTCTGGTTTTCGGCAAAGCGAAAGGCGGCAACGAAAACACGCAGCTTTACTGGATGTCGAACGACGGTTCACAGATCAAGGAACTGACGGCGATGCCGACGGTGCGCCATAATTTCGGCGGCTGGGCAAAAGACGGCAAGAGCATTTTTTACTCGTCGAACGACCGCAATCCGAATTATTTTGACATTTACCAGTTGGAATTGACCAAATCCGGAGACGGAGCTGCCGAGCTGACCGAATCGGTGATCTATAAACAAGACGGCAGTAATTCGGTCGCGGCGATTTCCGACGACGGCAAGAAAATCATCATCTCGCGTTCGGGTACGGAACTCAGTTTGGACAACAATTTATATCTGCTCGATACGGAATCGAATAAAACCGAGAAGACCACGCTACTGACGCCGCACACGGATGCTTCGCAATTCGGCGATGTCGAATTTTTACCCGACGGCGATTCGATAATTTTCACGTCGAACAAAGACCGCGAATTTTCGGCGTTGACGCAGATCGACAATCTCTGGACTTTCGGTTCGCCGAAAGCCGTGACGCTCAAGCCCGAGCAAAACTGGGATGTCGAAAATATCGCGTTTCCCGAGAGCGGCTCGTTTTTCGCTTACACGCTCAACCGCGAAGGCTTTTCGGAGCTTCATTTGCGAAAATTCGAAGTCGGCGGCAAACCTCTGGTCACGAATATTCTTGCCGAAGACACGACCGTCAAGCTTCCCGCGCAGGGCGTGGTCGGCGGTTTGAATTTCTCGGAAAACGGCAAGTTTCTCGCCTTTACGTTCAATTCTGCGAAAAACAATTCGGACATCTGGCTTTACGATCTGGAATCGAAAAAACTGACGCAAATCACCAAAAGCGAACGTTCCGGCATTCCGCAGGAATCTTTTGTCGAACCGCAATTAATCAAGTTCAGGAGTTTTGACGGACGCGAAATTCCGGCTTGGTATTATTTGCCTAATATACCTCTGATGAGAACAGCGACGAGAAACGCGGATGGAAGTATCACCTCTGTTAATACCAGTAATTTGCCTGTCATCGTCAGCGTTCACGGCGGACCCGAAGGTCAGGAACGCCCCGGTTTCAGCCCGCTTTATCAATATTATCTTTCACGCGGCTACGCGATTCTGGCAACGAACGTGCGCGGCTCGACGGGTTACGGCAAAACTTTTACGCACCTTGACGACGTGCGCCTGCGCGAAGATTCGGTCAAGGATCTGGCGTTTGCGGTTGAATGGCTGAATACCAAAGGCGGCGCGGACGCGAAACGCATCGCCGTGATGGGCGGAAGTTACGGCGGTTATATGACGATGGCGGCAGTCACGCTTTATCCCGATCTGTGGGCGGCGGCGGTCAATACGGTCGGCATCGTTAATTGGGAAACTTTCTTAAAAAATACGAGCGGTTACCGCCGCCGCCAGCGCGAAGTCGAATATGGAATGCTCGACAAAGATATTGATTTCCTCAGAAAAATTTCGCCGGTGGCAAAAGTCGATAAAATCAAAACGCCTTTGTTCGTCATTCACGGAAAAAACGACCCGCGGGTTCCCTACACCGAAGCCGAACAGATCGTTTCCGCGCTGAAAAAACGCGGCGCGACCGTCGAGTACAAACTCTTTGACGACGAAGGACACGGCATCTCGAAACTAAAAAACCGGCTCGAACTTTACCCGCTCGTCGCCGATTTTCTCGACAAATATATGAAGTAAAAGGGGAAAAAGGATAAAAGGGTAAAAGGGGAAAAAGTTGGATTCTTTATCAAGATTTACCTTTCCCTTTTACTTTTATCCGGATTTACCTCTTCCCCTTTTACCCTTTTACCCCTTTACCCCTTTTATCCTTTTTCCCTCTTCCCTTTTATCCTTTTTATTTCATCCAGCAAAACTCTTGTTTCGCGTTAATGACCATTTCGCAAGCCTCGTGCCTTTCGCCGAATCCGAGTTTTCGGCAAGACTTTACCTCATACCGCCGGTTCACGTCGTTGGAGACTGAAAATTCTTCGAGATACGACGGAACGTTTTTGCAGAATTCCGCGTCCGCCGAACTGGTTTCAAAACAACCGTTGACGAAAGTTTTATTTAAAGTATCGTCAATCGGTTTGAGTTCCGCGCCGAGTGATTTGGCGCGTTTCAAACCTTCCTGCAAACAGCCGTTCTTGTCGGTCGTTTTGCCGAATGTTTTTCCTTCCGCCAATGTTCCGGTGATATTTCCGCCGTATTTGGCGGAAACAACAACCCACAGACCGACCATTGCCAACACAAAAATGACGACAAAACCGCCAATGCCGATCAGAATAAATTTCGCTACGTTTTTCATAAATCTCTTTTACCGCTCCGATCATTTTTAAGATTGCTTTCACAACGCGTTTGCGCCTCGATGTAAAGAGCATAAAGCAAATAAATTCGGTCTTCACTACCTCTTTATGTAGGAATAATCGCCGATGCTGATTTCGGACGATGAACAAAAAAAAGGAGCGCCGGGACAAAATATCCTTGCGCTCCTTTCGCCTGCGGAAAAACTCTTCCGGCTATTGCAAAAGCGTGTTGATTGACGATGTCGGAATATCGCCTTCTTTACCCCAGTGAACGATTTTCTGCGTATTGTTTCCGCTCAAAAGGAAATACCAGTTTCCTTCCGACTCGCGAAAGATTGCAATATCGGCTTTGCCGTCGCCGTCGTAATCGGCAGGCTGCGGTTTATCGCCCGCATTGCCCAATTGCGTGATCTGAATTTCGTTCGTGCCTGAACGCAGAATGTACCAGACGCCGGTTGACGGACGGAACACGGCAACATCGGTCTTACCGTCGCCGTCAAAATCTTCGACCGAAGTGATGTCCGATTCGAGACCGAATTGCAAAGACGTATATTGATTGTAACTGCCGCCGTTGCTTTTCAAAATATACCAGACCAAGCCGTTTGGGGTGTTGCGCGTGACGGCGACATCGGTGATACGGTCGCCGTCAAAATCGCCGATGACGGGTTTATCGTTCGGAAGTCCCCACGTAAATGCCGCCATCGAAGCATCCGAACTGCGGCGCGCATACCAAACAAGATTCTGTCCGTTATTGCGAACCACCGTCAGATCAGCCCGACCGTCATTGTCGAAATCGCCGATCAAAGGCTGGTCGGTCGGCAATCCCCAGACAGTGGTTGACTGAAAACTGACATACCAGACTTTTGCACCGTTTTCATTGCGGACAACTGCCAGCTCGCTGCGTCCGTCGCCGTTGTAATCAGCCGGAACGGGCGTATCGCCGTTTTTGCCGTAGATGGTTTCATAGCTGACGCTATAAACGTTCCAGAGCGAATACCACATACCGATCGATGGGCGAAAAATGCTGACGCTTGCCCGATGGTTTCTTGTATCGAATCTGGTCGAATAAGCCAGCGCATTCGGATAGTATTTAAGCTCGAAGCTGCCCGTCGGACTTCCGGGTCCGCCGGCGTTGCCGTAATCAACCGCGATGTAGTAGGTTTTACCGCTCAGCGCCATAAAGTTTATCCGGCAGCCCTCGTAATTATAGCCGAGAATGTCGGAGTTGCTTTCGACTTTCGTCAATTGCGCGAAGGTCGGATTGGGTTGATTAGAAGTATAAATCGCCATCGCCGACGCGAAATTGTCGTCCAGCTCCTCAAAAGCCATACTGCGCGTCGCCGGCGCCGTCCATTTAAACCAGACCGACTGCTTGTTGGGATTCGACGTGTAATGATTCGGCTCGTCCGTTTCCTGCGTGGCGTCCACGTTGGTTGCTGAAACAGTGCCTGTTTGCCCCGAACCCAAATTCTGCGCGTTGGCAAAATTATCATTCGCCGGCGCGGTTGCTTTGACGCTGACCAAAGCGGTTAAAATCATAATTACCGTTAAAAATAAATTCGTGTATCTTTTCATTGCTTTTCTCCTAAATATAAAAAATGTTTTTCGCCTTTGAAGGCTTTGACATTTAAGAGATTACGGCAATTCAAATGTTCTTTCACCACATCTTCGGGCGGAAAATATCGAGCCGGGTAAAAAACATCCAAAGCCAGTAAATTCAAGGCTTTTATCGTGTTTTTTTTAATAACTCACGGCTTCTTTTAACTTTTTTTTGCGGGAAATCAAAGTTTTACCACACGTTTGTGTAGCAGGTTCCGGACAGGAAAAAGCCGAAGGTTTTTAGTTGATTAACCTTCGGCTTTTTCTTTATGAATTATTGTATGAATATATATGAACTTTCTAAACTTATGAACGAATGATTGCGGCAAATAATAATAGTAACAATAAAATAGCGGCAAAAAAGAGCATATCGAATTTATCCCGTTTCATTATTTGATCCTCCTTTTCTTTTTTTCTGACCGCTCGTCACTTCAAGCACCGATAGTTCGGCTTGCATCGCAAGTTCCGCCGCCGTTCCGGCTTTTTTCAGTAATCTGCGGCGTGTTTTTTCATCTTCCTGAATCTTCGCGGCGGATTCAAAACTGACAGACGACCGGCGAAAACCGGCACCGCTTTTTTCATAATGCCAGGCGGCAATGCGGGCAAGCTCCGTGCGGTGCGCGTCATTTTCCGCATTAACGATCAAGGAGTGCGCCATCTCCGCGTATTTTTGCTGCCGGCGTCCTTCGACAGAATTTTGTTCGCCGTCATTAACCAGTGCGTTTGCCAGCTTGATTTCTTCCGCGCCCGGCTTCGGCATCAGGACTGCGAATCTTTCGCCGAACAAATCCAAACTCATTTCCTGAATCATTTGTTAACCTCCAATCTTCCCCGTCAAAATTTACTAAAAAATCCTTCGCGCCGCGTCTTCCGACGCCGACGAAATTAAGAATAAATTAAACCGAAAGTTAAATCACCACCTGTTCGCGTAGCAAAAAATCGCGCCGCGCCTTTTCGGAAAACAAAGAAAAAGCCGAAAAACTTGATCTTTCAGGCTTTTTCCGGCTTTCTTTAAATTATCAACATACCCGAGCGGGTAGTTTTCGATTTATCCGTTAAATTATTTGATGATCCGGTTTTTGAGAGCTTTGGCGACCGCTTCCGATTTTGAATGAACCTGAAGCTTTTCATAGACGCGTTTGAGGTGAAACGAAACCGTATTGACCGAAACGCCGATTTCCGCGGCGGCAGTTTTCTTCGTGTGCCCTTCGATGAGCAGCTTCAAAAGCCGCGTTTCGTGCGGCGTCAGATCGTAATCGACGCGTTCGGGCGGGCGAATATCGCGGAACAGAGTGATGACTTTCCGCGCAATTTCGGGCGACATCGGCGCACCGCCGTTGATCGCTTCGTTGAGGCTTTCGACGATCCGCGACGGCGGCGTTTTTTTCAGCAAATAACCTTGCGCGCCCGCGCACAAAGCATCGAAAATACGCTCGTTGTCGTTATAGACCGAGAGCATCAGAATCGTCATTTCGGGGTATTTTTCCTTGATGATGCCGACGCCTTCGATGCCGTCCATGCCCGGCAGACCGATGTCCGAAAGAACAACGTCCGGCACGTCGCGCTGAATATTGCGCAGGGCTTCTTCCATCGAGCCGAATTTGCCGACGCATTTATAGCCTTCCGTGCCGTTCAGCAAAGCCGCCAAACCTTCGCGAATATCGCGCAAATCTTCAATAATTACGACCTTGATAACCGACTGCGTCGCTGATTCCATATAATTTCTCGTTTGTCTTTCGGGCGTCATAAACTTTCTCCAATTCTTTCAAGTGTTAAAAGTTTACGTCCGACGGCGCCCGCGCGTCACTACACCTTTGGGTAGCTAAATTAAATCTGTCTATAAATTATCGCGTAGCGATATACGTGAATTTAGCCGTGTAATTCATTGCACAGTCAAACGGATAAATTTGCGGTGTCGCGTCAGCGACACTTAGCCGTGCACAATAAATTACACGGCTAAGTTCAATCAACCGCTACGCGGTAAAAACAAATATCTTATTTCCAGCCTTAATTCTTGCGGTAAAGA
>Ga0209574_10000255_pt1 | contig 14653 bp, 7 predicted proteins | sample AgamicMgMarz_FD_187168 | JGI IMG/M metagenome (GOLD analysis project Ga0209574, IMG submission 187168) | Agave microbial communities from Guanajuato, Mexico - Mg.Ma.rz (SPAdes) (version 2) | ecosystem: Host-associated > Plants > Phyllosphere > Phylloplane/Leaf | place: Guanajuato, Mexico... | reverse complement strand
ATAGAAGGGGCACCCCTTTCATTCCTGCTTGGCGCTCTAACATTACCAACACTGACCACTGAATAAGGAAGACCTACCACCCACACAGCAAACCAACGCTCCCCTTTTAGTTCGGAAAGAAGAAGGGAAAAAAAGCGAGAGCAAGCCCGTCAGTCTGAGTTCCGGGTAAAGAAAGGGATCTAAAGAACTAAAGTGTTGAGGAGTTTGGGCCTTGTTCCTTTCCCTTATAGATAGGGAAGTACCTTAGTGCCCTAAGCAGGGAACTAGGAGTGAGACTTTACTGATAGGGCCCTTTTAGCGATGTTTGTGAACTACCTCAACATTCTTAGCATCGGGCTTATAAGGGTCCACTAAGGCGTGTTGAGGCACCCTCTAAAGCAATTGTTACATCTAGTGTGACGGAATTTCAGTGGATTGACTTTCCTTGCTGGAATAGAGCCATTGGGCTAACGAACTGGCACGAAGAAAACTACATTGGAATTTGTCAAAGTCCAGAGAAATGGATCCAATACCAAGACGCCCGACAGAGAACTATCTATAATATACATACGCTATTTATTACAGAAGCGCCCCACGCGGAAACGTGCCGGGCCTCTCGAACGAACCTACCGGTCGGGTCTTAAGGAGAGCAATCATAGACCATAGTTTAACTATAACAAGCCAAAAGAGCAGAGGAACGTGGTGAACCATGCCGAGTCGGGCCTGAAGAACAGCCGTACCGTGCTGAGCCTATCAAGCCAAGGTTGAAGGGAAGGAATACCGGAATTTAGCCAAGGTGGACGGGGGGCGATTCTCGCCTCACTTGAGCGGGTAGAGGCCCTAATTGGTTAACCATCAAAAAGATTGTAGATCAATGTTATCCACGAAAACGAATGAAAAGATCTTTTGATTACCAACCATTACCAAGCAATCGCCTTTCCTCTAATGCCCTTCCTTTCTGATCGAATCCGATCAATTTGTTTTCACGCGGCAAGAAATGAAATAGAATTTGTTGCCCCCTCTCTTTCAGTTGAGCTGATCGCCTCGCTTCGCTAGTTAGAGTTAGTTTTTTGCTCTTCTCTTCCTGAGCTGATTGCGTGCGCCTAGAGCTGTGTTGACGGAGCAACTTCTTGCTGTGTGCCCGGTGCCCACCAAAGAAAGCACAGACTCTACTCACCCACTCCTGGACTATTCTACGGGCTGGTGAGACTATTCCACTACAGATTGATGGACTTAAAAAAATTTTATGACTGAAAATGAAAAAAAGGAGTTAAGACTGACGGGCTTGCTCTCGCGCACCAACCCTTCTTCTTTAGGCCCTTTTATCCTTACCTTACTTCCTATTCTTAAGAGAATCGATCTATCCACTGCTTTAGTACACAGAGGCAAAGGTCCTTTCAAGTCCAAAGACGACTTCTGGATTACGCCTACCATCACGCCTCTCCTCTGATCCTGGACCACTCTTTCTTTCCAACAAAGAGAAAGACGGTTAGGTTAGCTTTTCTTCTCTATTCTTGAAAATGCACAAAGCTTCATCCCGTCTTCACTGTCGTATAGGAGGAGAACGCTTTAACGCTATAGAGCAGTTATATGACTTTCATAGCGTTTAGTAGTGCTTGAATGGGAAGACTCTTTTTAGTTGTATTATTTCTTCAGGGAGTGCTTTAAGAGAAAGCTACCCAAAGGGGAAGCAGTATACGCAAGGTCAAAGCCTTACATAGTTGTCTTTGTCTCCTTTTACCCCTCCCTCTTCTTCTTCCTCTGTAATAGCTTCCTCGCTAGCGAAGAGTCTTCCAAGCCCTGAGCGCGCTGATATAGCAAATAAATAGCATCACTTCTACCACTTGCATAGCATATCGGTAGTAGCTACAAGACAAAAAACTAACTCCAGAACGCTGAAGAAGTGCTTTTTCAATGGTAGAGCTACAAGAAAGCATCTACTAAGCTAACCATCTAATCGTCGCAGTAGTATCTCAACTCAAGGAAGAGCTTTCCCGCAAGAGTATCGAGCATCTATCTACACAGTTAGCTGCCCCTACTTTTGGATATTGCCTTAGCTAGGTTGGCTCCTAGGCTAAAGCAAGCCAGGAAAGGTAATTGCTTACTTAAAGACCAGATTTATTAATAGCAGCTTACTCTAAAAGACCTCCGCCAAAACCATTTACTACGCAAACAAGACCAGTAATGAAAAAATAGGGATTTGAAACGCATAAGCCACAAAAACAAACTAATTCCTCTTCCTTTGAATCATCATGTCCACTTCCTCTTCTCTTCTATAGTATAGAGATCCTTCAGTTTTTGGGCTTCTTGATAAGACATAAACATATCTATAAAATGAGTCCATAACTTGAACTGATATTATATCATTCTAAATAATATATGAAAAGGGCCTTTCCTTTTTTCTATTTTCTATAGGAAATTTAGTGAACCAATGTCGTCCAACCCGACCTCAGTCAGACTCTTTCTTCCCGACCTAGAAGACTCTCTGGCCGCAGTTATTTAGGTGGTATCCCGAGATTGAAGAGATCGAATTCCTCCCGGGAACACACGAAACAAAGATATGAACTAGGTAAAGAAAAATGGAAAAGAGATGTTTCCAATTCATCAAAATCAGAAGCTTCATATACATCCATATGATCTACTAAAGTAGATCTATATTGCCCATATAATGAAAGCAGATCTTGGTCCATGGAGTCCCAAGAAGGTAAGAACTCCAACCTGTCCGAAGTCTATGAATCTTCAAAACAACTAATTGAAAGAAAGGAAGACTCCAACTTCAATTAGAAAGCCGTGTCGTCCTTCTGTAAGGAGGAAGGACGGGAAAAGTCTTAGGTTAACGGCCCCGAAAGCCCCTTTCTTAGGGGCTTGATCTTAAGACCAGAGGGTCTTTCTAGTCTGACGGCATCAGCCAATAGAATCAATCAATAGGAAGTAACTATCTACTGAAAGAAGCAACGTTTATTATTTAGATTATTATATAATAAAGTAAGCTCCTTTTAGACTAATACCATAAGTCTAATTCGTTAATCATCGCTCATGTGTTTAATCATCCTCGCTTTCACTTGAGTACAGTAGAAATAGAGAGGTATGATAATTATGTTATGACTGTCAAGAGCTCAATCGATTCTCAAAGAACTGGGCTTTGCCAAACTCCCATGGACTAGCTTCAACGGAGAAGGGATCACATTTTTGATTTCGAACCTTCTATTGATAGATGGAATACCAAAGTCAAACACATCCCAGCGTACAGAGAAGCAAGGGTCAGTCTACCAGGATCGGCAAAGAAAGGAGAAAGCTTAGTGTCCCAACCAGTATCCTCAGCCTCATTATTAGAGAATCAAGGTTCAAGTCGGTCAATCATTTGTTGGTAACATCGCCTTCTTCAACTCCTCCAAATCGTAATCTTAAATAAATGAATCTCCGTTCAGTCAGATCCTTTCCCAGAGGCAGAGGGTTGACGTAGGAAAGGTTAGAAGGTGTTTTTGGCCAACCAACGTACCGGAGCGGAGCCGGAGTACCGCTAACGCTTTGTTTTCTTCCAATCTTAGGTCTATGCTCAGACTTTGACGAACTTGTACCAACAATTGTACCAGTGTTTGGGCGTATATCGATATTGGACCTTTAGAAGAACTGTCTTATTGATTATGTCTCCTGTAAAATGTGCTAAACGGAGGTCTATTTATTGAGGAATGCTCGTTCTTAAAAACGTTTTTCCTGGTTCACTTGGAGTCAGTTTTCCTGCTTAGACATCGACCATACAGCATGTGACTTACCTCGTGGAAGTTGATTAAGAAGTTGGGATACAAATCTTTACTCTATCTGAGTGTGAGAACGTCATAAGAAGGAAGGTTTGAGTAAGAGCTCTATTCGGCAGTATCTTTGTATTAGTATGCCACACTGTCCTTCAAAATGAAGGTGGAAGCTATGAAAGCAATATGGAAAATGTCTCCTTTCGAAGCACAGACATTTTGAAACTTTGAGTGAAGTTGGTAAGCAAAAAAAAAAGGTTGCTGGATCGTATGTAGCCGGTCGGCGGAGGCTAGGAATTAATTAGGTCAGGGGGTTGTCTTGAACGTACGTCACTATAGAGATAGATGAGACCGATAAAGGAAACCCTGCATGCGTAGGATGGAATCATCCGAAATACGGATCTTGCCCCCCAAACAAAAAGTTGACTCTCATGAGTCAAATCAAAGAGTTCTCAAAAGCAAAAACCATAGAGTCGAGATTCACCGATCTTAGCTGAGGATTCTGAAGTTCGATAGAAGGCTCGAAAAAAGAAAAATATTGATGTAGAAGTCAGATGATAAACTAGTATGGAACTGGTAGATAGCCTTTGAAGAGGAACTTTTCATAACCTTATTAATTATGATGATAGGTTTTCTCCATATCTAAAGTAAAGTACGGATTCGAATTCTCCAGCAAGGGCATATGACGGGGAGAGTTTGGATAGTGATTGTCGCTCCTCTTAACTCTTGCTTTACCTGAAATATCATCACAGTAGATATTGACTTTGGAAGAATAAATCGTAGAAAGACTTAAAGAAAAATCTTATCCAACGAAAGTTGAGCTAACTAGTAGTGACTAGGACCCGTCAAGCGAACAAGCCCAGTTGAACAAAGAAGCAGGCAGAAACTAAAACCAAGAAGCTATTATTCTCTGTTACCTGCCGTCAAGGAGAACCGCATTCAGGTATAACCAATCGGGATTGAATGTTCCAAATGCATCCAGCAGGAATGGGATTGATGCCAAAACACTGTAAGGGAGGGTTGTTCTTTTAAATCATAGTATGGTATCGGGGGGTTTGGATTCATAGATCCACAGATAGGACTGATCCCCAATCCCAGAAGGTAATGCAATTCTGGTCGTAGATAAGGTTTGCTTTCGAAGTTATGAGCTATATGGACTGAAAGTGGAAGCCCTTAGGCGATTTACTAATCCGTAAAGCTAGGATAAGAGAATTCCAGGTGGGAAGATCCTATATTGCATTGCTAGTCCAATCACATTACCTATTTCTAACTCGGCTCTTCTTTGTTTTCCGATAGGGCGTGTATGGCGATTAACGAGAGCATGGGATTGGGATAAGATCGGGCGCCTATCCGCTTCTATGAATGAGACAATTAGCAAATTGCATTACCATTACCTAGCCAGAAAATGCTAAAGAATAGAATAATACTAGCTTTACGGAGAAGGGAGAGATCCACAACAGCCTGTGTAAGAAAGCGGGCATAAGACCCCATAGAATGTCAGTTTCCAACTGATCGTCATATTCCACCGAGTGGAATTAGTTCAAATGGCCTATTCGATTTCAGATTCATAAGCACTTAATGATGATGAGTAGGTCGGCGCCAACTTGAGAGCTCTGTTCATTCTCGGATGCAACACTATGTTCTTAATGTTTGCCCCTTCTACCGGTCTGCTCAACTGAAATTTTCCGGTGCGCTGGCGGAACGATAGTGGAATGTACACGGCAGTACGAAAACTAAAGTGAGCGAGTGAGAGTTCAAGTTCAGAGAGAAGTTCAAATGCAGCTACTCTTTTTCCCGGCTTGGTAGCTTCACTGAAGGATCGGAAAGGTCGACCGTTTGTTATAGTAGAGGAGCGCAGCGTTAAGGCCATAGCGAAAGGACGGACTAGCCTATACTATAGGAAAGCGGGGACAAAAGCCTGAGTTCAATCAGTACCGTCGCTGTTCAGAAAGGTCCGACGAAAGAAGCTTTTTTTGATTGTCTTAGTTAGGTTCGTGGACGAGTTTGGAATGTGGAAAGAAAGGGAATTCTTTGAAATTCATTAGCGAAAACAGCCTTTCCTTAGCCTTCGATACGGTCTTGTCTGATAGGAGTGGGGAAGCACTGCTAACAAGCACGAAACCGGGGCAGGCCAACTAGCAGCCATTAGATCTCCCAGTCGATTCTTTCTTAGTCGGAACATTCGATTGAGACGAGCTGTATCTTAGAAACGCCATTTCTCGTTTAGGGCTATTCCTAGGCTAGGCCAGGAGCCGACTAATCGAGGATGAGATCTAGAAGCTGGTCTTCTTGATAACATTTTTCACCGTGACCTTTATTCCATGAAGAAAGCAATCCTGAACCTAAGGAGCTACCAACAGACGAACCGGTAATGTCAAGAACTCTGATTTGATTGAACTATGTGCTTAACACATGAAATTCTATTCAAGGTTATTGGAAGATAGGAAGTTGTCTTTTCAGCTTTCTCGGACTTTCTTCAATCAGTATCTGTTTGAGATGACAGCACTCGCAGGACAAGCAGAAGGAGTAGCTCCATTTCAAAGTGAGGAACGAAGCTGCTTTACCGAGTATGCCACTCGACTCTCGGGACAGGCTCTCAGAGCGGAGCTGCAAAGCTCAGATTTCGTCTCTCAGTTCCGAGCCGTCTTAGTTATAGTCCTGTCCTAGCCTAGGAGATGAAGAGTTAGAATCGGAAAAAGAGCGTCAGAAGACTGCACATCACTGAAGATATTGTCAGATCTTTCCGGTCGATTGAAGCCAAGAAATGGTATCAGGGGGCAGGGCAAGATGGAGAGGAGCGTGCAATGTATTGACCTGAAGAAAAAATGCTTAGCACCAGTCGACTCCGGGAGATGAGCTAGCCCCTGAAGGGAAGATACGCATGACGCTATAGACTGGCATTCCATTCAAGCTCAAATCCTATTCTCTGGTACGACGCTTAGTTATTCGCGATCCCATTCTTTTCGATCCTATCTCTAATGGAGTCAAAAAGGATAAAGAAGAGAATCTCTTTGTTTCCCACGAGCGTAAAGGTAAGCAAAAGAAGAATAAAGGAGACTTTATGAGCATAAGACTACAAACCAAACTTTCAGCTAAGTGTGGCATGTGCGGAAGCGTGGCTAGTCTAAAGAGAAATGCCTACTTACTGTATTAGTAGTATTAGTCAAGATTGGCTAGGTGAGCACCTTAGTAAACAGGATCGATTGATCCAGTGGGCTTCAGTTTCCGTTGAAAGGGCTTAGACCTTTTTTAGATTCTCCGTGAATCCAGGCAATAGCCCCACCCCAGTTGGAATGCCAAGGAGGGAGATGGGGAATGGAGGAGGAGTCATCGTAGCTTAGAACATCTAACTCCAGTATTAACAGACTGGATTTTTAGTTTCATCTGAGCCTTTTAAAGAGGAGTTTCACCCGAAAGCATGATTTACAGAACAGCTATCCAGTAGTTGAAGCGAAGGCATGTTGAATCTTTTTACAAAGACAAGTCCTAGTCGACCTCTTTACTTTCCTTAACAAGGTTCAAAGAATTTCCATCAAGATGTTATACGCTTTATTTTGTCGTTCATAGGAGGCAGAAGGGGGAGTACTCTCTGGGCTTGGATACGGTTAGGTTCGGGAAGAAATGCTTTCAGCAAATAGAAGATTTGAATGCCCCGAAAAAAAACGGGTTCCATCTGCATAGTAGATTAGATCCTATCCATACAAGGTCGCGCAAGTCTTCTTCCATGATTTGATTCACTAAATCTATAACGCTTCCCCTACTTGTCATTTGGAATATTCCACTGACCATGTCACAGCTGAATTCACTCTTCCGGCTTCTGCCCTTGAAGCAATCCCGATATTTTAGAATATGACGTTTTAGTGCTTTTTCGCCGACTACTGGATACTGGCATTATCTGCGTTGGTTCAGTGCGTCAAAAGAGGGATCGGACATGAAGGCTATCTCAGAGTATGAGAATAGCTCTGCCTATTCATTTCCCCTTTGATAAAAGTGATGAAGGTTTGCCTCTTATCTTCTTTCTTTGTGGACTGACACTAAAACTTAAGGATGAACAGCCAATCGTTTCACTTTATATTAAGAGAAGAGGGCTCCAGCCAATAGAAAGACTAGCCCAGAAATTGAAATCTCTTTCTGTCAGGTCTGGTTAAGTAGAGAATGAATCTTGAATCCATTACGAGTTTACTACTTGACTACGTACGGCTTCTTAACAAGATTGGAATTATGACTTCCATTCTTGTTCTTCGTAAGCAAGTCTTTTTTTGGACCTGGGACCTGGATCCGATCCCTATCCAGCTAAGCAACTACGCTCGTAGCTCGCATTACCGCTACGGGACTTAATTATGCTATACGCTCCTTTTGACTGACGCATTCCCTTTTGCTCTACTTAGATTCCTACGCTGATACTCTTCTTCTTATATTCTAACTAAAGATTTTTTCTCCCTTTCTCTTTATCTCGGCACCCCACCCATGCTGACTCAGGTAATCCCAAAGAGTTTCTAAGTCATCTCCATACCATAAAAAGTAGAAAGAGTAGCAATAGCAGTAGCTGGTTTTATCTAAGGAGATAAAAGAAAAGAATAGAGAGATCACCGTGGACCTGACAACTGCGCTCATAGTCCCTGCTATAGGAGGAACTTTATCCCGGGGTCTTTATAATCATCAGCTAGGTTTTAGAACCAGTAACCGAACTAGGTATGGAGCGTAGAACAAGGCTGTTTAAGTTCGATTCCTTTGTATAGGACTGTTAGAGAATAAGCTTTGAAGCCAGGAATGCAGTAATAGCGGGGAAAACTGACCACGAATAGGCCAGAGGAAGAGCCAGATGCTATAGGTAAATATGAATAAACTACGGATGATGAAAAAATGGAGAGATGGAAATTCTTGAGTCATTCTTGTGCACAAAAATGCTTCAAGAGAAGCCCAAAGATTCAATACGATGAGACCCCATCCGTCTAATGGTACGTGTAGCCAGAGAACCACCAATTCCACTACCAAAAGAGCTGACAAGTCATGAAGCATACGTAAATCCCTAGCAAAAATAAAAAACTTCCTTTTTCTTAGACCTTGGCAGTTCCAAGTAATGATATTAATCATAAGGGAAATATAGGATAGTAAGTATGGAACACACGACCTTAAAAAAGCTAATGAGCTCAAGAGTTATGGGCAAGCTCCATGTCTAAATCTCCCACTGGAGTCTCCTGCAAAAAATCCACATAAAGTCAGGCATAGAAGCATCTGTTCTGTCATCTGGCGCTTTTCCTTTTTGGCCCTGCACTTGGTTTGAATGAGGATAAAGCATAGGAGTAGACTCGGTATGAAAAACGGATACTGTATGTTGGGGATATTGCGGGTGAAGATGAATTAGGAATGGTGAAGGCTCTGTACTCCCATCAAGTCCCACAGGCTGTGTAGTACTTTTAGTAGCATGTTCAGCTACCCGATAAAGAGGAGACCTACGAGCGAGGTAAATCCATTCTATGGACGTTTACGTGCGATATATCGATCGACCTAGAGAGAAAAAATCGAAAGAACGGCTTAAAACGATGATTTCAGGGCATGACGAACATTTATCTATTGTAAGATAGAGATCTCTCCCGCTGGTATTTTACCTTTTCTATTTCATAGGATTCCTTTCCGTCATACAAAAGGAGTTCTTATCGTTGGGCCCGGCTACTATGAAAAGTGACCGGGGCTTGCCGTGCTCGCGGAAAAAAGTGGTAGGCTTACCTGACCTAACTTTTAGTCGTTAACGGCCAAGCAAGTCAAAATTAGATTAACCCATGCTGGGACGCTTACCGATTTCACTTTGACGAATTTAGAAAAAGAGTGACGAACTAGGATTAAGGTTTTTTCCTCACTCGGAGCCGTACGGACATCCTGACCCCTTTCCTTCTTTATTTTTTCTTTCTATTTTGAAGAGCTCTTGTCCGTCATCGAGGTATTCCTTTAGTCTTCCCATTCCTCCCGACCCGGCTGTCTTCGTTGAGGTAGTGTCCTCGTCACCCGAAGGATCACCCTCCAAGCAGCTAGCAGGCTCAGTAGAATATGGAAATGTGAATGTGGTAAGTCAATACTAAATATCTTTATTGGGGTGCTCCCGTGCGGTACTGCTCGATCGATTTAGTTATGAGCAAGAAAAAAAGTCCACATAAGAATCGGAAATATGGCGAGAAGCGCTGGGATGCGAGGCTAAAAAGAGGAAGATATTGAGATAGCTCAACTATCAATACAGGTTTCAATCGATTAGGTAAGTTTAGGGTGTTAGGAAGGGTCTTCCATTTCATCTCTGTATGCGTCGCATATAAAGGAACCTGTGAAACGCCCTCTTAACTGAAAAAAATTCTCTATCACAGGAGCCACAACCTACTCTGTAGAAAGACCGTCCCAAGAAGACGAAGAAGGCATTAGACAGACGCCTCACTGGCAAGATCCATTTCCACTTTGATGGAAGCATACTGGGAATTAACGCAGTAGTGGTTTACGCGTGATCAATGGCCTTAACAAGCCCAACGTCCAATGAACTTTGAGGTATAGACAAATTAATTGAACGTCTAGCCCTGTGTCCACAGGCAGTCTTGGAGTCATTCTTACTTCGACGATATGATATTAGCTGTAATCAATTGAATGGAAAATCTCTTTCAAAGCGAAGACAAGGACTAGTAGCCGGATTACTTACGAATACCAGCATCGTCTGTGAAAAGCATTAGCATTCTATTACTCTTATGTACCCTTGTCGCGAAGGGCTCACTGGTTGGGGTAGCCCCACTCTTGATACTCAATATAAGTCCCTACACCCTCCGAGCCTTCGATTGTCCCTGACTCGTGATTCGCTAATTCTTTTCTTCCGCCGGACCGAGCTTCGACCGAGATTTTCAGTGATGAATCTGCGTATAGCCATTCTCAAGCAAGCCTTCTCTTTCTAATTGAGATACTTCCGGTGCTTGATTATACACATGACGTTCTCCTTTCGAATGCTCTAAACATCATCAAATCCGGAAACAACAAGGTGAGATGAAATAGGAGTTCACATCGGCCGTGTGAGTAGACCTGAAGTACTATTTATCTAAACACGACACGATTAAATAAAGCAATCGAAAGAGAGGAGAATCACTCTATGGGAGTCAAGCTAGGTCTAGCCTCCTACTAAAATAAAAACGCCGATAGAACAGCTCGAAACTGGTGCTTCTTTCTTTCCCGATAACTGGGAGTTTAGGGTTGGTTTGGCTCCTTTTATTCTCAGTACTACTTCAGTAAAAGAAGAGGCAAGAAGCCTATCTCTTGCCGGCTCAAAAGATATCTCCCATTTATTCAAGGAATTACTCTATCTTTTTTTCTTTTTCCTCAACTACTCCGAAACTGAAAAGACGGAATTGCCTTATATTCACCTTCTTAAGTACTAGTACAGATACTAAGTCCAATTAGAGTGGAAATCATTCAATCCGGGGAAGAAGGAATCCATTTTTCCTTGGGTAAGGATAAGGAAAAGCACTTGGTCTTTCTCCAGTTCTCATCTGAAAGATATGCTCCTGAAGCTTCAGGGACATAGAAGAATGAGTCTGCGTGCGCGTGCCAAAGATCAATTTTTCGAGTAACTGTAGGAAGGGTAGGACAAAGTGCTTCGAGCAGGAAGCATACAAAGCAATCCAAGTGTAAGAAAGTATTAAGACCAAAAGAGACTTTTTACGCTTCGCTTCTTCTGAACTAGCGCTTTGAGGAAGCATCGCGGACTTTCTAATGCGACTGACCATGCTACAGGCGATGTGACAAACAGATAAGGAGTGGACCTAAAAACTACAGACTGCAAAGGTCAACCCTATCTGTAGGTCAAGCTTAACCTCTGTCTTTTTTCACCTTTCATACTTAACTGGGAATCAAAGGCATAATGAATTGAACACAGAGAGAATCAAACTGCAGAAAGAACTGACTCGGCTGAATCAATTGCAGTAAGGGAACTCCCATGAAAAACTCTCCTATCACCCGCACTGGCTTTCTCGCTAGCTTTAGCGAGAACCTTCTTTTATTGAAAAGGCTTAAAGTCTTCAAACTGCAGAAAAAAACTTGACGAACTGGCTGACAGCAAGGTACCTGATTCACTCGTAACGCTAACCCCTGAAGTGACTGCAGGCCCTTAAGAGTACCCTTCCTCCAACTGCGCTTAGTCCTTCAAACCTTCAAGCACCAGATTCGTTCACTTCCTCCCCGACGGCCAGGTATGGTATGAAAAAGATTGAAAACGGGGATCAGAGCTGGTCTCAACGAGCCTTTTCTACTATGCTTTGAGCCGCTTCCAGTAATGGGAGGACTTGTCTTTTGCCCTTATACTCTATTAATAAGGAAATTTCCTGGTGTTCACTCAAGCTCCTAACTCATTTTCGCTGTAGGCATAGAGCTATGGGAATGCTGCTTTCATAGGCTAGGGGATAACTCTGTCTTTTTTCACTAAGCCCCAAGCAAGGCTAACGAAGGAAGTAACATTAGGTAGGGCAATCACTCCTGACTCGAGGGTGAGAATTGGAATCGATTGAAAACGGGATCAATCAACATAAAGGAAAATCCCCTCTTCCCATGCAGTTAGCTTGACTCCTGCTTCCACTTCGCTTTAAAGGATTGTTTTGGATATCTAAGCCATATTCAAAAGGGAGATAAGTGGATTGAGCGTACTTTAATGCAAATAAAGAACTAGAAAAAGTGAGTTTTCTTTGCTTGGTACGTTAATAGTTGACTAAAAGGATTACTACCTCTTCTCTGTCCTTAGGTTGTACTAAGAGGGATATGTGGTACCCTTCCTCTATGCTTATTCGATAGCAGCGGATTCGAATTCGTATATGCAGCTAAACTTCCTCATATGATTCAACCTGTGTATGTGGAATACTTTTTTCCGGGCATTCCTCTCGATATGGTTTAGCGGAATAGCCAACCTTAAGAAAGAAAGTGTCACATGCTTCGTCTCAGCTTCTGCAGAAATGTTGACTACTTAGGTAGATACGGGTATACATCTATGAAGATTTTACTTGCTGAGGCAGATACATCTCTTCCGATTCTGTTCTATGCCCGCCCCGGTCCCCGGGGTCTAGTTCTGCTTTCGAAGTACCCGCTATTGGCTTAGCTCCGCCAAACCGGGGAAAGAAATTCGTGCAGCAGGGTCTAAAAGTCTCGCTGTGGGAGCTTCTTTCGCAATTGCAAAACTCGTGTTCTCGCAGTCTTTTTGGGCCAAGGCAGCTCAGTTTCAACCGTTCTAGCTAATCAAACGATCCAATCACTCGGGAATTCCTACTCCTTCTGTGTAGCTTTCAAATCTTATGCAATTGTTGAGAGTTGACATTTGCTTTTTTAGTTACCGCACGCGTGGGCGGAATAACCACCAGAGGTCCTTTCCAGTCCTCTCGTAACATGTAGAATGGGGCTCTATCTTGACTCTCGTCCACTCCATCAAAGTGCTTATTCATTTAGACACCACTTGTGTGGAGCCTCAAAGAGGGCTAAGCGGATTCTCTGTCGTAACCGGGGACTCCTCTGAGTCCCATCCAAGCTGATCCAAAGGGTAGTTAACATTTCATATCCAAAAACGCCTCCTGCCAAATGCAATAAATTGAGGACTAGGGCTTAGGGCTTCGAGTGAGCCTCGGGTAGGCAACTTCAATAGGTCGAGGGGAGAAAGAAGAATTGCAAAAGCCATTGCCGCTGACTAAGAGCGATAGGGCGAATGGTTTTCCAACCGGATCCCTCGCTTTGTAGAGCTAATGGAAAGCTTCTTAGGAATGATAGCAGCCTGGAAAGGGCAGACGTAATGGACTCATTTTTCTACTAAAATCTTCCAACTCGGCTTACTAAACGGATTGGAATCCTACCGAACAGAAGGAAGGAATCGAAGACTAGGATAGGATGAAGGGCAAGGCATTAGGCGCTGACAGACAGGCTGATGTGCTTTTACTCGAAGGATGATATTCTTTCATTCAAAGTAGAAGGCTCGAAAGGGGAATTCCGAACTTTTAGGATCTCTATTGAATGAATGAACGTATCTGGTTTTAAGTCAAGGTCCCTTCGGGAAGAGATGAAGAAAGGTTGCCTACCCTTGCCCGCCGACCGAGCCCATGGCTCAGCATCATCAAAACGGTCTGCTTCTTGATCTGAGTGAAAAGAGGAGTGGGGTTGCGAGATGCGTTGCCGAAGCGCTGAAGGGGTGGAATGAGAGTACCTTTGGTAATGTTTACCAAAAAGTATGAAAGCGAAAAGCGGCCATTCCCGGTTGGTTACGTAGTCTTGGGCACCGGAGTTTTTATAAATTGATAACCGTCGGAGTGAAAGAAAGAGAGTGAGCGCCCCCTGACGGGTGAGGAGGAATTGAATCCGCAATGAACTTTGATGCTGTCAGACAACTGCTTTCACGCCGGGGGCCGTAGATGACTGTCTCTACAGTCCTGCATGAGCCGAAACCGATCTGACGCATTCTGTAAGAACCGATTGCAGGGGGCATAGCCCAAGAGAAAGAGATGAGTAAGAGCAGGTACTAAAATCTGAATCAATCTTTCCCCAGAGCTTTTTCTCTTGGGATGAAGTGAGAAAGGTGCGCAGCAGGTTCCGAAGTTGAAAAGGCTTTTCAAACCCCTCTCTTGCTTTGGCGACAAACCCCCATCTCTTTTTGGCGGGGGGCAGTTAGGCATTGGTCCACTAAACCCTGAAAAGCTTTCCCAAAACCCGCCCAAACTCCCAGGTAGTTAACTCCCAGCTCTGAAAGAGCCTGGCATATCACATCTTCGCACCTCGGCTATCTTGTTAGTATTCCTAGCTGCTTTCCGCTCCTGGGGTTCGAACTAGTCATTAATGGTCGGCTTCATGGGTCTCATTTTTATGGTATGCCGCTCCGCGAACAATGGGGTAAGGTTTCATGTTCTATTCTATATGTAGAACTCTATATCTGCGTGTTC
>Ga0209574_10000253_pt1 | contig 14701 bp, 6 predicted proteins | sample AgamicMgMarz_FD_187168 | JGI IMG/M metagenome (GOLD analysis project Ga0209574, IMG submission 187168) | Agave microbial communities from Guanajuato, Mexico - Mg.Ma.rz (SPAdes) (version 2) | ecosystem: Host-associated > Plants > Phyllosphere > Phylloplane/Leaf | place: Guanajuato, Mexico... | reverse complement strand
CGCCAACGCGATCGCGGCGCTGGTCTCGAAGAACATCGACGCCTACGCGGGCCCGCCGTTCTACCCCACCGAGGCACTCGATAAGGCGCGCCTCAGGATCATCGACCGCGCGCTCGACCACCAGGGCCTCGGCGGCATCACCACCACCACCGTTCGAAGCGAGTTCGCGGAGCAGCACCCCGGTTTCGCCAAGGCTTGGAACGAGGCCGTAGTAGCGGCCCGAGCTGACGCGCTGGGCAATGCCGACGCCTTCTACGAGGCGCAGGCCGATGCGAACGAGATCGGCGTCGATCAGGCCACGCGGATCTTCGACATCGCCAAGACGGTCCCCGAAGACCAGCTCGCAGCGCAGAACGTGGAGGACATCCAGGCAACCGCGCAGTTCCTGGTCGACAACGGCCTCCAGCAGCAGCTAGCGGACGTGTCGAGCTGGATCCTCGACCCCCGCGCGCACGGGACCGGGGCGGGGTCATGAGCGCCCTTCTCAGGCGACCTCCGCTCCTCCCAGTTTGGCGCGTGATCCTCAGGTAGGGGTCCTGGCTGGTCCCGGATTGCTCGGTGGCGTCGAAGCGCAGCACGTTGTTGACGATCAACCCCTGGTTGGCGAACGCGCCGTCGCGCCAGTCCAGCACCAACCCCGAGTCGAGGCCGAAGAACGAATACGACCCGGCGGCGCCGATCTCCTTGCCCGCCGACGAAGTCTTGGAACGCTTGTACAGCCAGATAAGCCGGACAGCTTTCGAACCTCGCCCCTTCCGTGCGAGAGCTCGTCGTCGCCGCTTGAGCAAAGCCGCGGGGGACGCGCTGGGCTCGCATACGCGCAGGCCCCGATTACTGCTTCGTGGGGGAACCGCCCTCGAACAGCGTCGTCGCGTCGATGTCGCGTTCGAGCGCGCCCGACTTTCGGGGCTCCGCGAGCAGCAGCGCCCCGACGATGCACGGAAACGCCCACGCGAGGTACGCCCAAGTCCAGTAGTTGGCTGTGAGCTGCACGCCAAGCAGCAGCGCGCCGCTCAGACCGGCCAGCCGCGGGAGGTCGGTTCGCAGGCTCCGATCGCTCCAAGCGCGCACGGTGGCCAGCGCGAGCAGGGCGAGGAGCACGGCCTGAAGAATGATCTGAAGCCAGGAGAGATCGAACGGTCGCCACGGGGCGTGGAAGGAGGCCCGTTGAAACTGGAAGGACAAGGCGTCGACCATCTCCCGGACCGCGTCGGCCCCTCCGAGCGCAAGCAGCCAGGCAATGAGCGCCCCGGAGACACCGACGAGCGCGACGAGCGCGACCTTCAGATCACGGCCACGGAGCCGCCCGAGCCAGACTGGCACCAGGATCAGCGGGACGACCTTCGTCCAGCATGCGCCGGCGAGCAGGAGGCTCGATCGGCTGGCCTGACCGGCAAGGGCGAGCAGCCAGGCGACGAGCGCCGCGAGCACGAGGTCGTTGGAACCTCCGGAGGCCGCGAGAAGAACCGGTGGGAAGGAGAGCCAGGCGAGCGATGCGCGGAGTGGAGCGGTCGGCGAACTCGTCAGCTGCGTCGCCAGTCGTTGCAGGCCCCAGGCACCTAAGAGCGCGGCGACGGCCGTGATCGGCAGTGCGCCGGAGAGATCGCTGAAGCCGTCGACGACCGGCATCCAGAGGGCACCCGGAACGTAGAACACGTACGCGAGCAGCGGGTAGGTGTCGCCATGGACGATGCCCTCGGCGATGTGGCCGTACGGGACGTGGCCGTGGATCAGGTTGGTTGCGCCGGAAAGCGAGGCGGCGGCGACGTCGGTCTCGCCGGTCGAGGTCAGCGTGATCATGAGAAAGGCGAGCGCAGTGGCCCCGGTAACGAGCTGTAGCAGGCGCGTGCACCGCTCGGCAGGCCACCGGCGGGTCAGGTGGTCATACAGGGATGTCGACGCTTCCGGTGTTCCCGAGACGCGCCCGAGCCCGAGCCCCACCAGCGCACAGCGCGCGACGAGGTAAGCGAGCGCCGGCGCAGCGACCACTACGCTGGCCACGACCAGGCGAGCGTTGAGCAGTAGCACGACCGCGACGAACGAGGTAAGCACGAGCAGGTCGAGGTTGCGCAGTCGCGCCAACGGAAGCACCGCGGTCGATAGAACAAACAGCGCGGTGAGAAGCGCGAGCATCCACGGTGAGTTCGCCACCGGGCTACCGGACTCGGCGGCGCCGGGCCGATGCTCCTGGCGGTAGGGCACCGTTCCGTCCGGCGCCACCGCCGCGTCGAGCACAACGCGCGAACCGTCGAAGAAGGTCACCCGCCGCAGTGTGCGATCCAGCGGAATGGATTCGGCCCGCGTGAAATGGAAACGCTTCAGGTAGCGCGACACATCCGCGTCACGTTGCGCGGCCGAGATCGCGGCGCGCGGCGATAGGCGGTAGTGCGGCCCCGTGCGGTCGTGCAGAACCGCGAAGCCCGCCAACGCGATTACGAACACCACCACCGCGACCGTGGCCTCGACCGATGGGCGGCGCGCGACGCCGGACACTGTCTGGACGCTATCGGCCGCCCCGGCGCGCCAAACTCACCGCGACTCGTCGGCAACCGCCGATCATGCGAAGGTCAGTTGATCCTCAAGCGGATGGGCCGCGGGCCCGCAGAGCAGGAGCCGGCGAGCTCGGTGCGCAACGACGAGATCACCGGCTACGGAGCCAGCGCCAGATGGCGTCAAGCGCGACGCTCAGTTGGGCGTAGCCGAGCGAGGGGCGCGGGGCTAGTAAGAGCTCCGGCAGCTGATTTGGCGATGCGGCGCGTCATCCGATGATCGGGCAAAACGTCCAGACATCGCAGCCGGATCTACTCAGCGGGCGTTATGTCAGAGCGCGGAGAGCGCGAGCGTGCGCGGAGATGAACGACGAACGCGACAGCTACCGCTGCGGCAGGCAGCGCCCAGGGAAGCTGTTCCCAAGGGTCACCACGCACGCCTAGGAGGAGTACGAGCCCAGACACAGCTGCCAACGCCGCGCCTGCAGCACAGATCCTGGTAGGAGTCACTCAATAAATCCTATACTAGAGCGGCGTACAACTAGCAACTGTGTGGGAAGCCCACCGTCGGTCCTGCAGTGGGATCGAACATTCCGAGGCACTTGTCGTCCTCGAGGAGGGCGTTGACTATTCCGACGCCGATCACTAGCGCCTCGCCAGCTCCAGGGATGACTGCCGCAATACCACCGGCGATGCTGACCTTCCGTGTCTCTCGCTTGTTGAGGAATACCGGCAATCAAGAGATTACACTGTTTGGTGTATGCGCCTGTCGGATCGACATAGTTGACGGGGTTCGCCGCGGCATATGCGTACCGGTTTCCCTCTCGTAGGGTGCCAGGCCGGGGTTTGACGGAGGCTTTGAAACCAGGTTCTGTGCTGGTGAGGGGAGAGCCTCCGGCGATGGCGCGTCCGAGGAAGTACCCCGATGAGTTGATCCAGCGCGGGGTTCGGCTGGCGCTTGAGGGCGAACGGCCGATCGCGCAGATCGCCGCTGATCTTGGGGTCTATTCGAACCTTGCGCAAGCGGGTGCGTCAGGCCGAGGCCGACAGCGGCAGGCGCCCGGTGCTGCTCGCTTCGTCCGAGCGCGAGGAGGTCCGCCGTTTGCGCAAGGAACTACGAGCTGCGCCGCGCGAACGAGATCTTGAAGTCGGCGTCGCTGTTTTTCGCCCGCGAGCTCGACCCAGACCGACCGAAGTGAGCCGCTACATCGATCAGCAGCGCGGCCGTTTGGGAGTCGAGCCGATCTGCCGGACCTTGGGCGTGTCGGCGTCCGCCTACTACCGCGCCAGCGGCGAGCGGTCGGCTCGAACGGTCGAGGACGAGCGGCTGCTTGAGCGGATCCGCGAGGTGCACGCCGCCAACTACGAGGCCTACGGTTATCGGCGCACCTGGAAGCAGCTGCTGCGCGAGGGCGAGCGTGTCCCGCGCTGCCGGGTGCAACGGCTGATGCGCGCCCACGGAATCCAAGGTGCCAAGCGCCGCGGCAAGCGCTGGCGCACTACCAAACCGGACCCCCAGGCCCGGCGCCGGCCCGATCTCGTCCAACGCGACTTCAGCGCCAGCGGCCCGGACGAGCTGTGGGTCGCCGACCTGTCCTACCTCAGGTGCTGGGAAGGGCTGGTGTTCTTTAGCTTCGTGCTCGACGCCTACAGCCGCAAGGTGGTGGGCTGGCAGCTCGCTCCCCACATGCGCACGACGCTCGTGCTCGACGCGCTGCGGATGGCGCTCGGGACGCGGGGGTCGGGCGCCGACGTCGCCCTCGTCCATCACTCCGATCGCGGCAGCCAATACACCTCGATCGACTACACCCAAACCCTGGCCGATCACGGCGTGCTGGCCTCGGTCGGGTCGGTCGGCGACGCCTACGACAACGCGCTCGCCGAGAGCTTCGTCGACAGCTTCAACACCGAGCTGATCGCCGACCGCGTCTGGCGCACCCGCAGCCAGCTCGAGCTCGCCGTCGTCAAATACATCGGCTGGTTCATCGACGCCCGCCTCCACCAAGCGCTCGGCGACCTGCCACCGACTGAGTTCGAACGGCTGAGCGAGAGCAGTAATTCCAGATCGCCCTCTCATGAACAGAGGGAACCAATCAACCCGGCCTCCGCGAAACCCGGTCCAGCTCAAACCACCAACCGCGCCGCCCCAACCGCACCCTCGTCGACTACATCGCCTAACGAACCCGCGGAAGCAACCATCTAGTGCGGGACGGTGTTAGAATGCGGAAGCAGATGAGCAGGCGGCTTCGGAGTAATTCTACCGCCGGGATGGGTCTGACCATCGCTGCAGCGGGCGCAATCCTTTTCGGAGCTGCTTCCTTTGGTGTCGAGCCGGTTAAAGTGCTGGGTGCAACCGGAGCGGTGCTTGCGTTACTCGGTTTACCTCTGATCGTTTTTCCCTTGCACCGCGACCGGGCAGAACCTAGCGACGTAAGTCGCGACGCGGGCGCTGGTGCACCGCTGGACGGTGCTTCGGACTAACCCCCTAAGCACACGGGCCTGCGGACGTCCTACGCTTGCGTTTAGGTGACGTCACACGTCTTCTTGGTTTCTCGTAGCGCGGTGCGCGCACGTCGGCGCACGAAGAAGGACGAATCCTCGCGGAATAGCTCGAGTGCGGTGATTGCCGACTTACCGCCGATCGCCCTCAACGCGTCGATGGCGTGAGCCTTTTCCGAAGTCTGCTCGTTAGTCGCCATTGAGATGATCGAGGTCACCGCTCTTTCATCACCGATTTGGCCGAGTGCAATCAACGTGGAGCGTCGCACGGTTCGGCTCTTATCCGCCAACAGCGGCAGTAGTGCGTCCATCGCGCCCTCCGACGTCGATCGACCCAGCGCCTCGGCCGCTCTCGCCCTGATGTCGGAATCCTCGTCGTGCAAGAGCGGGACCAGATTTGCCGCCACAGCGGAGTTGTCGATCTTCCCAAATCCACGCACGGCGGCGAATCGGAGAACCGAGTCCCCAGCGTTTTCGACGATGGCTGCCTCTGCCGCGGGCGGCCATGACCGCACCGAGGCTGCCGTGGCGGCACTATTCCGAGCTATGGGCTCGATTTCAGCGGTCGAATGACAAGACTCGCCACGAGGAGCAAGGCTGCAGTGGCGGCGATGATCCCGAGGCGACCGGTCGTTGAGTCGGCGAGACTCCAGACGGGAATGAGCGCGAAGGCGGTCGCGACACTCACGAGAGTTCGGATGAGCAGGTCTCTGGACGGCACGTGTACAGCCCTATTTCCCTCTTCGACTACCGCGTAAGCACCCGGACAGCGCCATAGACACCGCAGCCAGTGGCTGCATATGGGTTGAGGAGCGCCTTCGCGCGCAGGATGAAGGAAATTCCGCTTGCGCCGCCCGCCAATCCACAGGCGAGTCCACCGTTTTCCAGTCCGCCCCTCCGTCGCCGGGCCCCTTGATGCAGGTGTTCGCGGGGGTCCCGCCTGCTCCCTTGATGTTCTTTGGTGACGTACACCGTACGACCCGCTCGACAGGGTCACCCAGATCGCCTATTCCAACGGCGACACGATCGACTACGACTACGACGAGAACGGCAAACCTGCTCGAACGTGAGGCCGGTTGTGAGGATCTGCCGCTGCAGACCCTCGAAGTCTTCGGGCACCGCGGACGTGGCCGACCGCGGCGCAACACCCACCCGACCGTCACGCCGCTGGAGCTGATGCGCTGGCTGGTGCGCCTGGCTGCCCACCAGGCAACGTGGTACTCGACCCGTTTGCCGGCAGCGCCAGCACCGGAGCGGCGTCCGCTCTGGAAGGCCGCCAGTTCGTGGGCATCGAGCGGAGCCGAGCTACACGAACATCGCCAGAGCACGGTTGGCGCACCGGACGCGTGCACACACCGGAGGAGTAGCGCCTGAGCAAATGATGGCCACACCGACGACAACACCCGCAAGGACGGTAATCAACTCATGCTCACGATTACCTATGACAGGGACGCACTCACCAGATCAAGCTGTTAACCGGCCCGTCAGAGGAAGAGGCTCGCTGCCAGCCCGACAAGCCCAAGTATCAAGAGGACGACTCCTCCAGCGATCTCGCCAACCGAGATGAATGCGACCGCCAACGCAAAAGTAAGCAAGGAGAGTGCGAGGCGAGCCCTCGGCAAGGCGCGGAACCTAGCGCGCACGTCGTCGTACCGTCTGCACCACGATTGCAGCGACGTACGCGAGGACGAGACCACCGAGGGTCCAGCCGAGCCCGACCCATGTCTCGCCCGAACGGGCACCCACTAGGATTGTGATCCCAGCCACAAGTGCAGCAACGCTGCCGACGACGATTGCCAGAACGGACAGAGCCAACCCACCCGTCACGGTGCCTCGCTGAGGGGTCGGAGAGCCTCGCCTGCCCCCGAGCCTCCGAGGAGGCATCCCGCAACCGCGCCGCCAGCCTTGACTCGCGGATCCGCGAAATACCTACTGACCTTCGCGCCGGTTAAGGCTCCCTCGGCGCACCCAGCGGCGCCGCCGGCGATCTTTCCGGGGGTCGACTCAAGGAAATCCTGCACGTCACCGAACACGTGGGTACCGTGGACATCGATCCGGTTCACGGGGTCGGCACCACCATACCCGTAGAAGGAGCACTTTCGAACCGCCGAGCTGAACAGAGGTTCGCCCGGCTGGACGGCCTGCGCCGCAGGGTCCTGGCGGAAGCCGCTGAAGACTCACGTCCAACAAGAACGATTCCTCGTCGGCCCGGCACGGTCACTTTGGCGGTCATCGACGTGCTCAAGGATGACGGCGGAGCGATGCGTGCTCGGGATGTCCGTGCCGCCGTGGAGCGTCGGCTTGCTAGCCCCGTCGCGAAAGGGACGATCGACAGTTGCCTGTCGTTGGGGGCTCGAGCGACTCCGCCACGCTTCGTCCACGTGGGACACGGCCGCTACCGGACTACGGAGACCGCAGGCGACACCTAGCGCGGCCCTACATTCCAGCGGGCTCTAGTAGCTGAGCTGAGACGGTGCTCCGCCAACGGAGCGGGACCCCTGCAACCGGGGATGAAGCAAGGTGACCCTCGGTGCTACGCCAACGCACCAGCTCTCAGTCTTGGGGGCGATTTCTTGGTGCTGCGGCCTATGCGGAGTAGGGCTACCCAGCCCGGCGCGCCCAACGGGACCGTTCGCCGCTCGGGCCAACGTGCCCGGGCGGCACGCGGTCACCCTCGCGGATCTGGGCGCATCCGGCAGTCAGCGTCCGATGGCACGCGGCGTCAACGCTGCACGCTATCCGGACGGTCTGCAAATCGCTGATGAACGCCGACCCGTCACCGACAGGAGCTACGGTGCTGAGGTGGCCACCGTCCCCCATAGCCGTCGCAAGGGCCTTGGGGCGTTCTACACGCCGCCACCGATGGCCCAAGCGCTCGTAAACTGGGCGGTCCAGGACGCACAGGACCGTGTCATGGATGGGAGCTTCGGCGGCCTCGCGTTTCTCTCGGCGGCGCACCATCGACTCGCTGCACTCGGCGCCTACCAGCCTGACGTTCAGCTGTACGGCTGCGACTACGATCGCGAGGCATTTTCGGCCGCGCGCTCGTTTGCCGCGGGCGGCGCGACGTTGGTGCGCAAAGACTTCCTCGCGGTACGGCCGGGCCAGGACTTGCCCCGGGTCGAGGCCGTCGTTGGGAACCCTCCATATGTCCGGTATCACTCGTGGAAAACCAGCCGCGAGAAGGGGCGCGAGATCGCCGCCGCGCATGGCGTCCAGCTGACCCGGTTGGCGAGTTCCTGGGCGCCGCTGCTTATCCACGCCGCTGACTTTGTGGCACCGGGCGGCAGGTTGGCGCAGGTACTTCCCGCTGAGCTGGTGCATGCGCAGTACGCCGATCAGGTGCTCGAATATTTCTGCCAGCGGTTCCATCGAGTGGTTGTGGCCATGTTCGATGCACAGGTGTTTCCGGGGGCGCAAGAGGAAGTCGTGCTGCTCTTCGCCGACGGCCGCGGTCAGTCGCCGGCGCCAGGTGTCGAGGTCCTGAGCTTCGATGACCTCCACGAGCTACGGATCCGTGAGGAGCCAGGGGAGGCGTTGCGCGTCGACGAAGAGCACAAGCTCCTCGCGGGCTTGCTTAGCGGAGCCGCCGTGGAGCTCTACGATCAGCTGCGCGGCGAGTCTGCCAGGACGCTCGGCGAGTTCGCATCGGTGGATATCGGTGCGGTCACGGGCGCCAACGAGTGGTTCGTGCGTCCCCTCCACGCGGTGCAGGGCCTGGACAGCGACTTGGCGCGCCCCGCAATCTCCAAGGCAACGCACGTCCCAGGTGCGCGATTTGGCGCCGATGACCTGGCGGCGATGGACGAGGCTGGCGTACCCGCGCGTATGTTGGTCCTAAACGCGCATCACGCGCGTCGCAAGGCGGTGCAGGAGCTAGTCGCTCAAGGTGAGGCCAAGGGCGTCCACACTCGGTACAAGACGCGCATCCGGAACCCCTGGTGGGTCTTGCCTCCGAGCCAGGTGGCAAGCTCGCCGGAGCTGTTCCTTACCTACATGTCGTCGGAGATGCCGCGACTGGTCACCAACGAGGTCGCCGCGCTGAGTACGAACACCGTCCACGGTGCCCGTTTGCGCAACGGGGCCGACCCGGCAGCGTTGGCAGCCGCGTTCTACTCGTCGCTTACGATGCTCAGCGCAGAGCTTGTCGGACGGTCGTATGGCGGCGGCGTCTTGAAGCTCGAACCATCGGAGGCCGAGCGGCTGGTCGTCGCTGTCCCGACCCCAGGTTGCGCGCGGATGCTCGACGACGTCGATCGGTTGGTGCGGGAGCGCCGCTACGACGACGTCCAGGACCTGGTTGACCGGGCTGTGCTCTGCGAAGGGCTCGGCGTGGCAGCGGAGGACATCGGCCTGCTGCGCGGTGCGGTAGAACGCCTCCGCGGGCGCCGACGCGCGCGGGCGCGGCGCAGACCTGCTGACCTACGGAAGGCCTCGTAGCGTCGTGCAGATCGATGCCAGCACGCGGTCCATCTGCAATGTCGTATCACGAACGCGCTTGGCCTCGTAGCCGTCGCGCGCGCCGTTGAGGCCGTAGGCGTACAAACCGCAACGGTCGAACCACGTTGCGGCGATGTGGGCGAAGCCAACCGTCTTATCCAAGTCGGCGTCGTCACGAACCCGCACGGCCAGGAGCATGTAGCACTTGGGCGGTGCGCTGCGCATCCACTCGCCAAGGTCCTGCCTGGCGCCTCCGCCCTTACCCTCCACCCGGGCTCGTTCGGCCTTGATGTCGATGTTCTTGAGAGACGCTTCCTTGATGCGCTTTTCCAAATCGGCGCTTCCGGCGCGTCCCTCTGGGTGTTTCTGCCGTGGGTTGCGCGGGTGTTTCGGAATACCTGTTGCCTTGGTCTCCACCGTGATTTCGACCGGGCCGACCCCCTCAGGCGGGTACGCAGCGTCCAGGTTGTGGGCCTCGAAGCTCAGCCCTGGTACTCCGCCTCGGATGTCCAGCTGCTTGCCACCGCACCGCTCGAGCAAGAGGCTCACGAGATCGTTGAAGAAGTCGCCTTTGCCGTTCTGCACGTCACCCTGATCTGCATGGCCCGAAACGACGAGCCCGTCGAACTCGTACATCGCGCGGAGGTAGCGCTGTTCAGCTTGCGCCCACGTAGACCAGCCGGCACTCTCAATTTCGCGGTACGCCTGGACGAGAGGGGCACGGCCAGCCTTGGTGCTGAGCTGGCGAACCCTGGGCTTCTCCGGTGCGGGCATCGCGCGGGAACCTAACGCCATTCGGCGACTCGCGATGGGCGCCGTTGGGATGTGCCTGGTGGGATGCGACCCGCAGTGGGCGGCTGTACGTCGCCGTGATGGTTGCGACGATCCCCGTCACGGTACGAGCGCACGTTCCTCGGAGCCCCGCCACCCCGGGCGTTGCCGCCGCTTCGCATGGACGCTGGCGACCATGCCTCCACCCACCGCTGCCAGCGAGCCAAATCGCCCGACTGCCCAGCAATCCTCGGCTATCGGCGCGGTTTCAGGCACTAGTGCCTGAAACGGAGCGCGATTTGCGGCGATGCTCGCCGATTCACGCCGGCTGGCGTCGCCCACGTGCAGGGACTTCTCGAAATGGGCCTAGGCGGAGCACTTTCGAACCGCGAAGCCCAGCAGCGGTTCGCCCGGCTGGACGAGCTGCGCCTCCGGGTCCTGGCTGAGGCCGCTGAGAACGTACGTCCCACGAGAACGATTCCTCGCCGGCCCGGCACCGCTACGTTGGCGGTGATTGATGTGCTCAACGATGCCGGTGGAGCAATGCGTGCCCGGGATATCCGTCTCGCCGTGGAGCGGCGACTTCGCTAGCCCGGTGCCGAAGGGAACGATTGACAGCTGCTTGTCCTTGGGGGCTCGAGCAACACCGCCGCGCTTCGTACGCGTGGGGCATGGCCGCTACCGGCTCGCGGTTGGGTGCTGATCGATATTGGATCTTGGGGCGTACGCGCACGCTTAGGACCGATGCCCGACCGAGGGCTGGCGTACAAGGTTCTCCACGCTGGGGGCCTTGAGGCCGAGGAGGGCGGTCCCGACGCGCGTTTCGGTCTATCCCATCTGGTTCTGTCCAAGGCCCGATCGCTCCCGTAGCACGACAACCAACGCGGCGAGCGAAGTGAGCACCGAAGCCGCCCACGCGACCGCTAAGAGGATCGCCCCGACCACCGCGGACTCGTCGGCGACAAGCCACACGAAACCTGCAAGAGCCAGCACCGCCGCCCCTGGCAGCACCGCGAGGACAATCTTTCGAAGGCGCCGAACGGCATGTTCCGATGGAACCGCTGTGCTCATGTGAGCAGCAAGGATCACGGCGAAGCTATACCCATACGCAAACAGGCCAGTGCTCACCAGAGCGGCTACGGGATCATTCGTCAAGAGTCCTAACGCGCCGCCAGCGAGAGCGAGAGATGCCCAAAGGATGAGATACGTGCGCTTGAGCGCAGTGATCCTGTCGTCATTAGAAGGGGTCACTTTCCAGTTATGAGCTTCTTACCCTTGCGATACGTAACGTATGTTCCGCCCACTGCGGCAGAGCCGGCGGTGAGGGCGATCCCGGCGCAGGCGGCCGAGGCCACACCTGCAGTCGCTCCAACGCATGCCAGCGTCCCGCCCACCGCGACCGCCCCCGCTACCGCGGTGGCTGCGGCGGTCTCGGCGACGGAGTAGACCTCGAGGACGTCCTTGAAGCTGATCATCCCGCTCGGATCAGTCCGATTTACAGGGTCAAGGCCAGCGTACGCGTAGCGGTTGCCTTCGCGTAGGTCTCCAGCTTGGTCGATTGGGTCCTGTTGTGTCCAGCGTCCGATGGACGGGTCGTAGTAGCGGGCGCCCATCTTGTACATCTCGCCAAACCCGGATCCGGTGCGGTACGCGCCGGTGAAGCGGAACGGGTTGGCGACGCTGCCGCTGCTCGAGCGCAGCAGGCCGTAGGGCTCGTACTTGTAGGTCTGGGCCAGCGTGCCGGCGCTGTCGGTCATGCCGACGATCGAGCCGAGCCGGTCGGCGAGGTAGTAGTGACGGGTGCCGCCGGCGTTCTGGGCGATCAGCCTGCCGTCCGGATCACGGATCCACGCGGTGGTTCCCTGGCGGGCGAGTCCCAGGGTGGTGTTGTGCTGGGCGGTGCCGCCGAGCGATGTGCGTTCGGTTTGGTTGGCGCCGGCGTAGGCGAAACTGGTCGCGCTTCCACCTGGGGGTGTGTAGCTGGTGGTGTGGTCCTTGATGTTGTAGCTCAGCGATAGCCCGACCGAGCTTGCGGTGGTGTTGCCGTTGAGGTCGTGGGTGTAGGTGTGCGCGCCAGCGGGGGATGACCCGCAAGCGTTGTTTGAGCTGCCGGAGACCAGCCAGCACAGCTGGTTGGCGTCGTTGTACTTGTAGGTCGTCGTAGAACCGTTGACGGTCTGCTCGGTGCGGTTCGACGCCCCGTCGTACTTGTATAGGCGGTCGTCGAGCGTCGCTCCCGATCCGTCGCTTGCCTTCTCGACGGCGGTCTTGAGCCGGCCGAGCGCGTCGTAGTCGTAGCTGGTGCGGTTGTTGTCCTTGTCGCGCACCCACTGCACCAGGTCGCTCTTGGCGGTGCTCGGAGCCGGTCGGTCGTAGTTGTAGGTGAACTCGGTCAGGGTCGTCGCCGGGCTGCCCGGCTTGACGGCCTTGATCTTGGTGACCTTGTCCGAGGCATCGTAGTCGAAGTCCTGCGTAACCGTGTTCGGGAAGGTCTGAACGTCGACCTGGTCACGAGCGGTGTAACTGAACGTCGTGCACAGCGACACCGGCGTCGTGCACGACCCGCCCGGCTCGGCCAGGTCTTGGAGCCGGTTCACGGTGTCGTAGCGGTAGTTGGTCGTGCCGCCGCCTTCGGTCAGTGAGGTCAGGTTCGAGCTAGCGTCGTAGCCGTAGGTGGTGGTTCCGGAGGGCAGGGTGTCCTGGGTGCGGCGGTTGAGCGCGTCGTACTGGTAGGTCGACGTGCCCTGGACGGAATCGTCGCGTTCGAGCAGGTTGCCGTTCTCGTCGTAGTCGTAATCGATCGTGTCGCCATTGGAAAAGGCGATCCGCGTCACCCGGTCGAGCGGGTCATAGCTGAAGGTGCGCGTCTGGCCCTTGCCGTCCTCGACGGTGTGGACCCGGCTCAGCGAGTCGTAGGTGATCGTCGTGTCCCCCAGCGGCGACGGCGGCGTGATCGAGGTCAGGTTGCCGTCATCGTCGTAGCCATAGCGGGTCTGCTTGTCGTTGCCGTCGATCGCGCAGCGCAACGTGCCCGCATGGGTCGTCGCGTCGTTGGGGCAAACCCCGCCCGCCTGGCCGTTGTACTCGAGCTTGGCCGCGACAGCCGGATTCGGTGTCTGGCCGTCGTCGACCTGGGACACGTTGCCCTGCGCGTTGTAGCCGTACTTCGTGATCGTGCCCTGCGGCCCGGTGGCCTGGGTGAGGAAGCGCGGGAAGCTGCCGTTGCCGTACAGCATGCTGCTCACCTCACCTGCCGGCTGGGTGACCGAGGTGAGGTTGTTGTTCGTGTAGCCCCTGGTCGTGGTCGCGGATCCGGGCGCCGTAGTGGTGTCGGGGTCGGAGTTGGGTGTGTAGGTCGAGGTGCGCGTGTTGCCGTTGGCGTCGACGACCTTCGTGATGCGGGCTTCGTGGTCTGCGCAGTAGGTCGTGTCGTTCCCGCGCGGGTCCGTGACGACGGTCTTGAACGTGTCCGTCGTCGAGCTGCACGGCGAGCTCGGGCTGCTGTAGGCGTACTGGGTCCTGGATGTCCAGGTGTTGGTGGCTTGGACGTAGTTGCGCTTGATCGACGTGACGCGCGAGTTGGCGTCGTACTCGAGCTTGGTCACCTTGCCGCGCGGGTCTGTGACAGTCACCAGATCGTCGCCGCCCGCGTACGTGAACGAGGTCGTCTTGTTGTCCGGGTCGGTAAAGCTGGTCAACCGCTGCGAGCCGTCGTAGGCGTAGCTCCACGTCCGCCCGCTTGTGTCCTGGAGGGTGTGCAGACGGCCGCTCGCGTAGTAGCTGGTGCTCACGACGCGACCCTGCGTGTCGGTGATCTGGTTGAGCTTGGCCGGCGAGCTGTAGCTGTAGCTGATCTCGTTGCCGTTGCGGTCGCGCTGCTTGGTCAGGTCGCCGTCGGCGTTGAAGTACCAATCCACGGCGGTCTTGTCGAAATGCAGCTTGAACCCCGACCCGTCCGGAGTCAGCGTCGCGTCGATACCAGTCGGGCTCTGCCACGACCCATCGTTCTGCTTGTTGAAGACCCTGCGCTCACCGGTCGCCCCGAACAGCACCCGGCTGTTCGACCCGCCGTTCCAGAGGAAGATCCCCCCGCCAGCGGAGAAGTTCCACTGCTTGCCCGAGATCAACGGCTGCCACGGGGTGCCCAAGCTGTTGTAGACGCTCGACACGCCCAGGTCGAGGCCGGTGCCTGCGATCTGCAGATCGTTTGCGCGGTAGATCAGGTTGCCGTTCGCCACATTCACCGCGAGCCGCGAGCGGTCCGACAGGTCTTGTGAGTCGAGCGTGAACTGGCGCTGCTCACCCAGCCGGTAGTCCCACGTGATCCCCAGGAACGGGTCCTGGCTCGTTCCGGCCTGCTCGGTGGCGCCGAAGCGCAGCACGTTGCTGACGCTGTTGTTGACGACGTCCTTGACGATCACCCCCTGGTTGGCGAACGAACCGTCGCGCCAGCCCTGGACCAAGCCCGAGTCGAGGCCGAAGAACGAGTACGACCCCGCCGG
>Ga0209574_10000252_pt1 | contig 14748 bp, 19 predicted proteins | sample AgamicMgMarz_FD_187168 | JGI IMG/M metagenome (GOLD analysis project Ga0209574, IMG submission 187168) | Agave microbial communities from Guanajuato, Mexico - Mg.Ma.rz (SPAdes) (version 2) | ecosystem: Host-associated > Plants > Phyllosphere > Phylloplane/Leaf | place: Guanajuato, Mexico... | reverse complement strand
TATTCGCTCAATAGTTTGACCTCCTTTATGCAAGTTCCTATTTTTTATTATTGTCCAACTAGCAATCTCTTATACATACAAATTAACAAAATATTTTATATGATAAGCTATTTTCATCTTGTACTGGTCCCGCCTACGCCATATACAATGATAGCCAAGCTTGCTATCCAACCTTATTTTCATTATATATGTAATCGCTTGCAAAATAAAATGAAATAATTGAATATTCTGTTTTTATAGCGATATTAGGGACAGCATGAAAAATTCTTATAAGTAGCTAAAAAATTAAATAATTAGAAAGAGACTGTATATGTTAAAGTATTGGACTAAAATCAAATCAAAGTCCGCAAAAGTATACAATTACGATAAAACATATAAACCAAAAACGCTTTAACTATAATAGTTAAAGCGTTTTGGTTACTTACAGTTCTTATGGATTTTGTATTACACAAAACATTGTGATTTAGAATCATACTAACATAGCTGCTGTTTTATTAAAACAAAGAATATAATTTTTGTCATATAAATCCTGAAATTGTTTTATATAATTAAGTTATATGTGTCTCATAAGACAGCTACAGTTACAGCCTAAGTTTCCACAATTTTATAAAATGTATGAAAGAAGTGGTTATAAAGTAAGAATGGCCCACCTTATAGCGCTGAAGATTGGATATTTCAAGGCTTCATCAAATTAAGAGTAATTAATAACGCTCAAGCATGCAAAAGCTATCCTTTTTGTAAATCAACCAAAAGGATAGCTTTTCTTATAAAATCAACTATTTTTTCCAATTTAAATGGTTGACCAATAAAGATTTATCTTAGAGTTATTTGTGTAGCGTTAGGTTACCTAAAATCTCAGAAATGCAAAGGAGAAAGTCTACACCTACTTATAATTGGATGACGTAGGGTCACACGATGGATTTTCTGTATTCGTTGATTGCGCTAACTTGGTTAAATAGTAGCATTCTTCCCTCATCATGTGATCTGCCATTAAAGCAGAAAATGTGCTGAGCATTTCGTTTGATAGTTCCAATTCTTCTATCTCATGAAGAAACACCTGAAATAATTCGATTTCTAACTTGACGTCTTTGTTCATTTTCTTTAATGCCGGAAAGGATTCAAGATTCGTTCTTAAATAACCAGTCAATTCTACAGCTTTCAGATAAAAGTGTTCAAAATGGGTAGAGAACTGCATACTCTTTTGCTTCAGTTTCTTTTCTACTGCATCAAGACTATCTGAAATAGCTCCAGCATGTCCTGCAGCATCTAAGGTCCATAGTAAATGATGGTGGAGCTCATGAAAGATAGGTGGAACTTGTTGTTGCTCTAAGTAGTTAAGAATTAGTAAATACTCATCAAGTTCATTGACCATATGATTTAGAAAAGTAGGTGTAAGATGAAGAGTAAAATCAGTTGTTAGGTGCTTTTTTAACAAGGATAATTTAAATTCTTTGAGTGCTAATGCTTGGGCTTTAGCCTCCATTGTAAGATTCTCTATGTTATTAGGCGGACCTTTGACACTGTCTAACAAAGTAGTAAACGTTTGAATAAACGCTTTAGCCATTTGTATTTCTTCTTTCTCTTTTTCTGCTAAAGCATCTAAGATAAATTGGGAATGGTCTTTTAAAACTCGAATCCAAAATGTATGTTCAAAAATTGCATGTTGAGTATAAATACTATTCATTATTTTCCTCCCTTAATAAGATAGCCACCTTTCATACATATTAAAGAGCACCTATTTATATTAATGTATAAGAGAAAATCTAGAACATTTAGGCTATGTATTTTATATACACTATTAGTTAACATAATCACAATCTCCGGAACAAATTAAAAAAACACCCTCTCACGCGCCCCAGGGAGTGTTCAATAAAGTATAAATAACCCTTAAATTCCGCCTGTAAAAAAGAACGTTCGTTCTTTTTTTCTAAACATTCTCCATAATAATAAGCGACCTTATATATTCTAAACTGAATTAACAAGGCCGCTTATATTGTATTCTGATTTAATATTTTTTTGTCTTTCCCTCTAAAAAGTAACACATCTTTCATTAAACTTTTGACACATTTTCAGTATCATTATTAATTTGATTAAACAAGAAAGTAAGATAAGAATCTAGTTCAAATCGATTTTCTTCAAAAAAATTAGATAACATAGACTTGCTTTCTTCTTTCATTTTTAGTCACTCCAATTTAAATTTTTTTCATTTCCTTATGCATGATGACTATGATTATTCTTTTGACCCATTTTTCGTAAAATAAAGCTTACCACTAATACTAAAATAATTGATCCAATAATTGCGGGAATGATTGCGAATCCACCAACAACTGGTCCCCAATCTCCCAAGATAAGGCCGCCTAACCAAGCGCCAATAAAGCCTGCAATTATATTGCCAATAATACCTCCAGGAACATCACGTCCCGTAATTAAACCAGCGAGCCACCCGATAATTCCACCAACGATTAGCATCCATAGAATTTCCATTAGTAATTCACTCCTTTTAAAATGTTTAGTTGACTTTACCCCTAAGTAAAACCAATCAATCATGGTATTTTTTTCTTATTTAGAGTCTTTCCTCTCATTTTATTTATCTTCATAATTGAATCAAAACTTCGATAAGTATAGGTTTAAGATCATCTTTGTTAGGATAAAAGTAAATAAAATATTTTATCTATAGGAGGAGATCTATATGGATCTATATAGTCAAAACAGGGGGGATCAAAATGACAGCGTCAAGAAAAAAATCCCCCCATCCTCAAGAGACTAAAAGAAGGGATCATGCTGAGCAGTATCCTACGGAGAATGAAACCCTATTTGATCGCTTTAAAATTGAAGAGACAGTCGATCCAATACCAACTGAAGAGTTAAAGATAGAAAAGCAAGATGAAAGAAATAAAAAGAAGACTAAAAATGAATCCTCCACTGAAAATAAATATAAAAGAAATTAATATTAAATCAATAACCTGAAAGAGTAGATATTCTAATTACTTATTAAACTAAGTTATTCAAAAGGAGTTGAAAGAATGAAAGGAATAGAGAGAACAGAACTACAGACAATCTTTGTTTATTTACATCCAGATGTATTAGCACAAGGTGGTATTTATTTTATCGGACTAAATGAACGAGACAGGGAACTTCCTCCAGCGAGTATTGAACACTTACGTTTAGATATACCTAAACAAAATTTACCTTGGGATCTTGAGGATCACCTTGTTGTAGAAGAAGGAAGATTCCAATGGGATGCTGTAAAAAAAGACTATATAGAAATCGTCGCCTAATAAAAATCTCGACATTTTACCATGTCAAGATTTTTCATTTAGATAGTTTATTGTAGATAATAGGGAGAAATATATGCTGAGCCTCATATAACATTTAGAAACAAAATTAAATAGCCCGTCCGTAAAAGTATACATTTTTAGTTACCATAATGGATTTTATAGGTACCAGTTAGTCTATATAAAAAGTAAGAAAACCCTTTGAAATGATTATATTTTAAAGGGTTTTCTTACTTTTATAATAATCCTCTATATTTGGCTGCTCTTTTTAAATCTTCAATATCTGCATCTGAAAGTGTCTTTCTTCCAGAAAGATGATCAATGATTTCTTTATCAGTAAATTCTTTTGTTTTATCTGCTTTTTCTTCTCCCATATCTGGATCAAAAACACTACCAAAAGTAACCCCTTTAACAAAGGATTTAGCTGCATCCTTTAATACATTTGTTTCCTTTTTCTCCTCCATATTATCCCCTCCTATAATCTATACGAATTAACTGTGTGAAAGTTCCATATATACTGTCTCTATAAGTATAGCCTTCAAAAAAATGCTGAATATCATATACAAGTCTCCCTCTATAAATTGAGTAATATCAAGGGTTTATAGGTAGAAGCTTATAACATGTAGAAAAGTTATCAACTTCTCTATAAAAAAGACTATAAGCAAAGTGCTAAACTTTGCTTATAGTCTCAATAATTTTTAAATATTGCACATCTCCTAGACCATACTGAGGAAATGACTGGAATAAATTTTCTAACAATTCATTTTGTGATTGACCTTGATTTTTTCTTATATACGTTATGATTTCATTATCGGCCTTTATATATTCCATGTATAACCTAATTCCTTGTAACATGCTAGGTATTGCTTTTATATTAGGAAATTGATGATCTATCAATACTTGTTGATAAACCTTTTTATAACTGCTTAAAAATATTTCAGTTGTTTCAATCTCATAAGTCATTTCATTAACCATATTGAAAAATACTTTCCCCTTATACGCCACTTGTTCTAAATATGCTAGTGCCGTTAGCATATTTATTTGACAAAACATATCATCACCAAACCACAAGACGATACATTTATACTCTTTTTCAAACAGTGGTTTCAAGGGTGTCGTAGTGAGATTTCTGTATTCTTGTATAGATACTTTATGTCCTAAAGCCCTTAAATTTATAAATTCGTCACTGAATATTGCAACACTTGTTTCATGTGAGCACATGGCTTCGTTAAAAGGAATATACTCACCTTTTTCCAAAAGTTTATTTGTTTGAAACACCTCGTACATTACCTGTCCATTTAAAATATTTAATATTTCGGAACCAAATTGATGATTCATTTTACTATGAAAATCCTTAATCTTTTCCCTGTAGGAAAGATCTATCATAACACTCCTCCTCATAACACTTACATTTCATTCTACATCACTCATACAAAATAATGGGTTTTAAACGAGGATTAATTACAAAAATGAAATTATGCAATAAAAAGGGCTAAAACACTACAACTTTATTTTAAATCTATATAGGATACACAAATATAGTTACCATAATGTAGCTTATCGGTACTAACCTAAAAAATAATTACATCTCAAAAAAGCTATGCCTCTCAACTTTACAAACTCAAAAGGAAAAATTTTTATACCATTCCGTTTTACCTTTGTTTTGTGCTTCAATATGAGCTGAGTTTTCTTTCCAAGCTTTTATCGACTCTAAAGAATCCCAATATGAAACTGTGATTCCTAAATCTTTATCTCTGGCACTTTCCACTCCTAAAAATCCTTTCTGGTTATAAGCAAGTTCTACCATTTTATCTGCCATTACTCCATACCCCTTATCTCCTTCAGTTCTCTGCGAAGCAAAAATCACTGCAAAATAAGGTGGTTCAGGAGTTTTTGCGATTCCAACCATATGTATCTCCTCTTTAAAAAGTAAAATCAATTCCAATATAGTAAGTTTTAACATAATTTAGGTTATCGGAACTGAAAAAGATCTTCGTTTAAAAGAGCATTTTAACTGCTCATTCAAATGCTTATCCTACCATATTGGTCCGGATTAGTAATATACTGTTTTTACATCTATAAAAAGAAAAGAGGATTAGCAATGAGAAAACAAGTATATATTATCCATGGATACGGAGCCTCCCCATCTAATCATTGGTTTCCGTGGCTAAAAGAAAAATTAATGGCAGATGATCATCAAGTTTCAGTTCTTCACATGCCAAATTCGTCTGACCCCAAAAAGGAAGAATGGTTGAAAACATTGGCTAATAAAATAAAGAATTTAGATAACAACACTTATTTTGTAGCACATAGCTTGGGATCTATTACACTATTAAACTATCTAGAACAGTTAGATCCGTTACCAGGCTTTGGAGGCTTTATTCTTGTTTCTGGCTTTTCTGAGCGATTAACATCTTTACCTTCACTAGATCCCTTTACAGTTAAAAAAGTGGATTATCAAAAAATAATTTCTGCAACTAATTCACGTGCTGTTATTGCTGCAAAAGACGACTATATTGTTCCTTTTCAGTTAAGCCAAAATTTATCCAAACAATTGGATGCATCTTTTTATCCTGTTGAAAAGGGTGGTCATTTTCTAGAAGATGATGGTTTCATTACTTTCCAATTGGTTTATGATATTTTAAATAATATGATGAAAACCGTATAAATAACGAGGAAGCAGGATGATAGCATGGATAAAAACAGAATAAAGATACTCGCCATTTCAGGCAGTTTGCGTAAAAATTCTTCTAACACAAATGTTTTGTATGCTGTTTCTAATCTAAGACCTAAAAATACTGATTTTCAATTTTATGAAGGATTGGAACACCTTCCTCATTTCAATCCTGAAATAGATACTGATAGTCCTCCTGATCCTGTTAAGGACTTACGTAACCAACTGAAATTAGCTGATGGTGTAATAATATGTACACCAGAATATGCTAGGGGAGTCCCAGGGGTCCTAAAAAATGCTCTTGACTGGATTGTATCTTCGGGAGAATTTGTGAATAAACCAGTAGCAGTTATTAGTGCTTCTTCACGTAGTTCAGGTGGAGATAAAGCTCACGAATCCATTATGCTTACATTAGAGATGATTGAAGCGAAAATCCCAAAAGAAAGCACTTTACAAATTGGTGCTGTAGGAACCAAAATCAATAATAAAATCGAAATCTTAGATTCTACAACGAGTGAACAGTTAAAATCGGTATTGAATTCTCTCATTTCATCTATCAAGTTTAACTAGCTAGAGTATTCCTCATTGTGTCTATAAATATGAGAAGCCTTTGTCTATATCCACAAAGGCTTTTTCGCCATTATAAAGTGGTTTGGTGAGCCTAAGGTTAATCTTGAAAGGAGACATTAATAATATTCTAATCACTTAATTCACTCTAAAAGAGTGGCTTTTTTAGAAGGATTTTACCTTTTTAAGTCCAAATAAGATAGTAATAGTGACTAATAAAACGATTGAAGGATGCAGAAATGGAGGGAATAGAAAATGGATGTAAAGACACTTTTGTTACAACAATGGGCAAGCTGCTTAGATAAAGAAGACTGGTTTCCACCACTTGAAAAAGTGCTAAAGGATATTACTTTTGAACAGGCTACTTGGAAACCAGTTGATGGGGGAATGAATTCCATTTGGGAATTAGTTTGTCATTTACTTTTTTATGAAAAGAGACTTCTCATGCGATTTCTTGGTGAAACAGCGAATGAACCACAGGCAGAAGATAATGAATCTACATTTCGATTACCAACTGAGACGTTTCAAAATTGGGAGGAAACAAAGCAAGAATACTTTTATGTTCATCGTGAACTTGAAAAAATACTAGCAAAATCAGAACATGAAGATCTGTATAGACAGATCCCTGGAGAAAGATCATTAGTGCTTGAACTGAAGAGTTTAGCATTGCACGATGCATATCATATTGGGCAAATTGTATTCCTAAGTAAAATGCAAGGAGCTTGGGCAGGGAAACGCAGCTTTTAAAAAACCTTCATTAGCTTTACAGTTATTCCATTATAGCAACATTAAATTATTTTGTTTCTATACATTACCTTATTCACATTATGCCTTACGGTATTATGACCGGCTTTAGTACCTTTACCAATAGCTATAAGCATAACATCTAAATACCTTTCAGGAATATTTAAGATTGCTTTTAATTTCTTAGAGTCATAGCCTGACATAGTAATTGTTTCAAAACCTGCTTCATTTGCTAATAAAATTAATGACATTGACGCGAGACTTACATCTCTAGTTAATTCTAGCTTTAGATCTTCATTTGATTTATTTTCATAATATTTTATTGCAGCATTTGCAAGATAATCTCTTAGCGATTCATCAAAAAAACCTGCCTGAAAGCCTTCTTCATGTATCTTAATAATATTATCTTTGTCAAATGCTTGATAATCACCCAACATGACAATTAAAGTTGAAGCTTCTACCACTTGTTGTTGATTAAAAGCTATAGGTAGCAATAAATTTTTCAAGTCTGAATCATCAATAATTAAGTATCGAGTTGCTTGAATATTATTTCCATTAGGTGACTTACTCGCACTTTCAATTAATGAGGTTATAATTTCTGAACTTATTTTATAACTTGAATCATAATTTCTAACTGAACGTCTTTTTTCCAAAATCTTTTTTACACTCATTATATCAACTCCGAAATTTTTATTTATTGCTCCTTTAATTATAATAAGCAATAATAAATAAGAAAATAACGCACAAAAATGTGGTATAGCCACTTTTAAGTGCCTATTCGGGAGGGACAGAACATGGTTAAGCATAATACTGGAATCAACATTTTTATGAATATTGCAGGTGGAAAATGGAAATGTTTAATCCTCTTTTTCTTGAGTCAAAAATCAGTAAGGACAAAAGAGTTTTACGAGTTAATACCTGGAATTACACAAAAAGTCTTAACAGATCAACTGAAACAGTTAGAAAAAGACGGTATTGTCCGACGAGAAATATTTAAAGAAGTACCTCCAAAAGTAGAATACAGCCTAACTGATTTAGGAGAATCATTTGTTCCAGTATTAAACACAATGTGTGAATGGGGTAACACTTATGCAACTATAAAAGATATAGATAGGGATCAACAAATTTGTTGTAGTCATAAATAAACATAAACTTCAGCTAATAATCTCATCTTATAATTCGGAGACAACATATTTCGATAACTTATTTAGAAAGTAATCAACATGTATAGCATATACAAATGTAGTTAACGTAATACTGCTTCTTGGAAGACAAAGAACCTTAGGAACCTACAGATTCCTAAGGTTTTATTTGCATTCGTCACTACTACAATTTTTTTGCCCTTTTTAGTATGTCATCAACAAACCTCTTTTTTTCATTGGTGTATGAAATAACATCATTCGGGTATTTATTTGCAAGTTCTTCTTTTAGTTTTATATATTCTATCTTTGCATCAGGAGTTGATCGTAAGTAATCTCTGAAAGAAATTTGATCTACCCATAGATTGTGATTATACATCATCACATGTGAAAAATGGGTAATTTTCTCTTCTTTGTACCTTGCAAAAACATGTTTGCCATCCATACTTAAAGGTACTTCAAGGTACCCAAGCTCCTTTATTTTTTCTTTTAATTCTGTAATTACATCAAAAGAGCTAACACCAATTGCAATATCAATAATTGGTTTAGCAAAAAGCCCCTCAATAGAGGTACTTCCAACATGTTGAATTTCAACAATAAGATCCTTTAATTGAGAAGATAATAATTGCCTCTCCTTATCAAATAACTTACCCCATTTATCATCATAAGGTTCTAGTTTTACTAAACCACGTTCTAGTCCTAACATTACAATTTCTCCCTTCATCACTCCTATTTTCAACATTAACTTTATGTATATCATATTCAATGCTAGTTTACATAAACACTCTTTCAAGGAACCAAGCAAGCAAAAGAACCCTTGGGACAGTAGGATTCCACCAAGGATTCTTTTTCCGGAGTATGCATCTTTTTATACACTGTTGATTTATCAACGTTTTCTCAGTAGGTGGAGAAGAAACTAATGTATAAGAAGTGCACCTTTTATACATATGCTCGTTCCTATAAAATAATCTTTTTAAAAAATTAAAATATTATTCTCCTTTATGTTAGTTTATGGAATAAATTATGTTGTAACAAAAAACCAATTTATGTTAATGTACTATTTGTTATTACATATTTACTAGTTTTTAGGGGGAAATTCAATGAACAGCAAGAAAAAGAAACTCATCACAGCAGCTGTAGCAGGGGCTATGATATTCGGTGTTGCCTCTCAGCTGCCATTACAAGCAAAAGCAGCTACTGAGATAGAAGAATCAGAATTACCTACATTATCAGATGAAGAAGTTAAGGAGCTTGTTCAACTTCAAGATGAGCTTCAATCAGCAGGCATCACTACAAGCGATATTGTAAAGGGAATTCAAAGAGAATTACCAAAAGATTCGTCATCGGGCGAAATGACGACGATGGGCGTTAAATCACAAGCTGCCAAAGTTGCCGCAAAAGCAATGATTAAAAAATTAGGCCGTTATGGAAAAGTAGCTTGGGACAGAACAGTTAGTTCCTACATAAACAAGCTACCTATTTCAAGCACATCAAAAAAACTTCTTAAAGGTTATTTAAAATATGAGGTTGTTATGAAAACATTAAATGTTGTAATTGGATTCTCTGGAACAATTACAGCAGGAATTTCAAATCAGTTGCAAAAAACAGGTGTTCCAAAATGGTTATCGGATATGGTAGCCCGTGCCTTAGTAACATTACTTCTGTAATGTAAAATAAATAATCACTTCTATTGTCATATGAAACAAGTCTTCTATGAATATTTTGGAAGTTTGATATAATGGACACCTAGAGGTTTACATAAAGTAGGTGAAATATGTATGGGAAAAAGACCTTGGTATCGGTCTGATGGATTTTTTACTCTTCTTTGCATTCTAGTACCACCAATTGGTTATATCGTTGTCTTAGCTAACAAAAAGCGCTTAAAGCACGATAATTGGGTAGGACTTTTAACTGTAGCAACTATCACAATGGCCCTTTGGTTAATTAAATTTTTGCCAGGTCAATGGGGTACCATTCTTTTCCTAACTGCAGCAGGAATATATGGATATCACAAGTTACTTAGAAAACTTAAAAAAGATGAATAAATGTTAATTCTATATAAAAAAGTGTGCTGATAGAGGCATACTTTTTTATATAGAATTAAATGTTTTACTCAAAATAAGTACTAAATAAATAGTTTATCTACTCTCTTTTATATAGAAGTTAATTATTAATATTATTTTTTACCGGAAAGTAATTTTTTTGAAAAAATATATCTTAGTTTTAAAAAAGTATCATTATCAAAATAACTTTTTGATTAAAATATAAGTTTTTAATCCCGCATGTATATGAATCTACAAAACTGGCCACACTAATAATATATTCCCCCTATTCCATCGTTAAACTTGAAAATCCTTTGCTATCGGAGCAAAGGATTCTTTTTTTTTATAATAAAGTTCGTAAAAGTATACTTTTACGGACAAGATATTTAAACCTATTACAAGATGTTAAAGTAATTATTATCGTTAACAAAAAAGAAAGCTACCCCATCGTTGCAGGACGGATAGCTTTTAGGGAATTTATATGTTCCAATTAATAGAAAAGTCTGAATAATTGTACTATAAATTTATAAATAAGGCAATATAAGACAACCTTTAGCATATGTATAAAACGCAGAGTTTTTATACATCTTCAGGTCATTCATATCTACGGTAAAACCCGTTAAATCAAGGATGTATAAAAAACTGCATTATCCCGTTCGAACAACAAACTTTGAACCCTTGCCTACCAAGGGTTCTTTTTTGTGATGTGTACCGGAAAAAGAGGTATTATGTAAACTAAGATTGTATAGAGTATACAGATTAAAAAGAGAAAAACTCCTGTCGTTGGTCAGGAGTTTTTTCAGTAACGTATCAAGGTATTAAAAGTGATACGTAACGTATCTTGAGTAGTTAAATCCTTTGTTTCATATATTAAATTTAAGAAGGGGGAGGGATTTGAAATTTTTTATTATGAAGTAATTTGTATAAGTTGCAGAAAAAAATTCAAAGTATATGAAGGCACATTGAAATATAAGCTAGTTAAAGAGAATATGAAAGGGAAATACACTTGTGAAGATTGTGGGCATAGGATACGTCTAGAAGCTATAAAAAATTTTTTTAATAGGTAAATAGATTTTTTGAGAATCTCTGATAAATTTACATTCTTTAAGCTTAACTAAACAATTTTTACAAAGGCCTTTGTAAATTATAAAGGCCTTTTTATTTCCGATAATTGTGATTATGTCAACTAAATTTGCACCTCTTATACAGCTTAAAAATAGAAAAGCTACTGGGGCTCAGTAGCTTTTTTCTGTTTCGTAATTAGATTTTATGAAATATATAATTTAGTGAATCTTTAACAAACTAACCAGTATACTAAAATCAAGTTTGTAAAGGAGAATAAATAAAATGAACAAAAAACTGTGTAGTAAAGTGATAGTAGCTATGCTGCTTCCTCGGTCGGAGAAGGATTTTTTTCAAAAGGTGATAGTATAAGTACAGAGAGCTATTAGTGCAGAACAAGCTAAATCAATTGCTTTGAAACAAGTACAAGGAAGAGTACTTCATATAGACTTAGATTCTGATGATGGTGTAATAAAATATGAAGTACTCATTATGACGGATAAAAATCAAATTTATGAAGTAGAAAACAATGCTAGTACAGGCGCTGTTATAAAAGTAGAACAAGATAATGACTGATAAAAAATCGAAAGTGTCTTTTTGTTTTTATCTCTTAAAAGGTTAGCTTAATGCTAACCTTTTTCCATTTGAGTGTTTTTGAATATTTTTATACCAATAGGAAAAAATGAGATAAAATGACCGAAGGAGGTTAACCATTTTGGATGATAAAAACCCAATAAGTGCTCCTGAAATCGGAACACTTTGGCTTACATATCAGGAAAAATCAATGATTCTCAGGATTTTAGAATACTTCTTGGCAAAAGCAGATGACCAGGAAGCTAAGAATATTATGGGAGGCTTATGGCAAGAACTGCATTTTTATATTAAGGAAATAAAGCAGATTTTTGAGAATGAAGGAATCGCAATTCCTATTGGATTCACGAGTGTAGATGTTAACTTAGATGCTCCCAACTTATACGATAATGGATTTGACATAATGTTTCTTCGTATTTTAAAAGAGGTTAGTATGGGTATGTACACAATAAATATGAATATGGCATATCGAAAGGATGTCATAGCGATTTATGCAGGACTTACTACTGTCACTCATAAAATTTATAAATTGGCTACACTTTACTTACTTGAAAAAGGAATTCTCACCCTTCCACCAAAATCGACAATGCCTAAAACAATTGAGTTCGTTAAGGATAAAAGCTATTTGAAGGGGTTTCAGCCTTTTAGTGACAAAAGGGCTTTGAATCACAATGAGTTAGGCATTCTTCACCACGGGGTTGAGTGCAATAATGTTGGGATGCAGTTGATTACTGGTTTTGCACAATGTGCAGAGAATAAAGAGGCAAAAGACTATTTTATTAAAGGAAAAGAACTTGCCAAGAAACAAATAAAGATTTATCAAGAAATTCTACTAGAAAGTGACGTTCAGTTCTCTGCGACTTCTGGAAGCACAGTAACTACTTCTACTGTTGCTCCATTTTCTGATAAACTCATGATGTTTTGCGTTTACCTTCTCAATGGATTTGGAATTGTTGGAAGTAGTTTTGGGACAATTTTTGGTTTAAGGAATGATGTATCTCTAAAAGCAGCCTTAATTGCCAAGGATATTTATTTCTACGCAGACGAAGGAATTAAACTAATGATTAAAAACGGATGGCTAGAAGAACCACCACAAATGGAAGATCGGGTTAAAATAATAAAAAAGTAAATATCGAAGATTGAAATAAAAATCAATTTACTGGAATAAATTTGACTTTTAAATTAATAATAACCCTAGTGTTATATCTAACACTAAATTACAATGTGGAGGGATACATTTTGGATATACTTATGAGCTTATTATCAGCATTACTTACTGTGGTATTTAGAGTTACATCGTTAATGAAAAACGCTAACGATAGGTTAGAATCATTAATAAAAATGCCTACTCTAATATAAGCATTGTGTATTTATATATGTTATTCCATATTGTTTCAAAAAAGACAACACAGTTTAACTGTGCGTGTCTTTTTTTAGATTTTGTCCAATTATTGAGGTGGAGTTCAATACATAAGAGCTCTCTTAAGTTCTAAATTTATCATTTACACATCGTTGATTTATCAACATTTTGAGCTTTTTCTAAATAATAAGTTCTACATAAAAAAGAGAATTTTATGCTCCATTTCATTCAGAGACATAAATTATCGACTTCGATTAATCCTCTTTACTACTACCTTCTTTCCAGCTCTTTTGTAGTTTCCGAATATAAATGATTTGACCAATGTGATATGCGTTATGAGTAGTTATATTTCCAAGTACCTCCCACCACTTTACATGCTCAGAAAAACCATTTACATCTTTTTCAATTTTTTCTTCAGTTAATAACTCTTTCCATTGTAACAGTACTTCTAATAGTCGATCTTTTAAATGATCAAACGTTTGATTTTCCGGAATTATAAAGCTTTTATTATTATTTCCTATAGAAGGTACTGCATTGACATGAGATTTTTGATACCTAGTTTGCCACGTTTCATTCCAATAAAGTAGATGTTGTACAATTTCAGCAATACTATTACTATCCTTGTTAGGCTTCCAAAAAGCTTCTTCCTCTGACAAGTCTTTAATAGAAACTGAAAATGGTTGGTACCAGCTAGGATCATTAGCATTTGCTAACAGCTGATCGGCTAAAACATCCTTCGCGTGAAACATGATTTCCATCCCCTTTATAAAAAATTCCCGATCTATTCACAAGAAAAATCAAAATTATGTAAAGATGCCTTGTTGAAAATGTCATAAATCTATTTTCTTTCCACTGACATACATTCTCTTATATATAGTTATTTTCCTTTTTCATTCAACCACTCCCCTTCATTTGTTTAACAAATAAAAACTATATATTTTTACATTAGAAGAAAATATTTTTGTTTATTTAAAGGGATTTTTGGTTCCTGTAACTGTGATTATGTTAACTTTGAGCTTTTGTAATATACGTTTTCACTGAAGGTGGTTGATATGTATTAAATTGATCAAGTAACCCTTGTGGTTCTGTATCTACAAGAGCCATCAAACGATACTTTTCCTGTAAAAACTGTTCTTCCGTCATATGATTAAATAATGATACAAGTGATGTGTAATAGTTATTAATGTTTAAAAGTCCACATGGCTTCTGATGTAAGCCTAACTGAGCCCATGTGAAAATTTCAAAGAATTCCTCTAATGTACCTGGGCCACCTGGTAATGCAATAAATCCATCC
>Ga0209574_10000250_pt1 | contig 14790 bp, 10 predicted proteins | sample AgamicMgMarz_FD_187168 | JGI IMG/M metagenome (GOLD analysis project Ga0209574, IMG submission 187168) | Agave microbial communities from Guanajuato, Mexico - Mg.Ma.rz (SPAdes) (version 2) | ecosystem: Host-associated > Plants > Phyllosphere > Phylloplane/Leaf | place: Guanajuato, Mexico... | reverse complement strand
GGTCGTCGGGGTGTGCCGGTACAAGCCGTCGCGGGCCCTGGCCTGGTGGCTGCTGATCGCCGGTCAGTTCGCCTCGGCGAGCGCCGACGTGGCCTTCTTCCTCGCGGACATGCTGGTCGAAGAACTGGCGTACCCGAACTTCACCGATGGGCTGTACCTGGCGGCGTATCCGCTGACCGCCGTTGGCCTATACCTGCTGGTGCGGGCCCGCACCCCCGGATGGGACCTGCCGAGCGTGATCGACGCGGCGATCGTCGCGATCAGTGTCGGGCTGCTGGCGTGGATCTTCGTGATCAGCCCGGCCGCGACGTAGGGCGGCACCTTCAGCAGGTTGTTCACGGTGAAGAAGATGGCGTTGGAGGCGATGAACGCCTGCTTCAGCAGCCAAAAGGCCGTAGGCGTACTCACCTTCAACTCTGAATGTAACGCTCTTCAGTCCCGCTTCCTCGCCTGGTTGATACTCGAGCACTTCGGCTTTGAAGCCGCGTTGCTCGGCCCACTTGAGATACATGCGCAGCAGCATCTCGGCCCAGTCCTGAGACTCAGTGCCACCCGCGCCCGGATGAATCGTGCAGATAGCGTTGCGCACATCATTCTCGCCCGACAGCAGCATCTCCGTCTCTGCCTGTCCGATGTCGTGCTCAAGCTTTCTTAGAAGCTCGCGCAACTCTGCGAGCGATGCTTCATCCTCTTCCGCGAATTCAAAGAGCACAGCGGCGTCCGCAATCGAAGATTCAAACTGCTCCTGCCGCGTAATCACACGCTCTAAGCGGCTGCGCTGCTGCAAGAGAGTCTGCGCGGCCTCCTGGTCGTTCCAGAAATTTTCGGCGGATGCCTGCGCTTCTATGCTCTGCAATTGTGTGCGCTTCGCAGCTACATCAAAGAAACCTCCCGAGTTGTTCAACGCGCGTCTTCAAATCGTCGTAAGAATTTCGTAAGTCCTGTATGGAAAGTGTCTCAATCATTTTTTTCAAGTCTCAATTTTTTAAGTCTCGGAACCTTCAAGCCGACAACCCTATCTCGGAGTTGGGGCTTGAGATTTGAGACTGATGATTATCAAAAGCAAGCTGATGGCGGCGCAGATGCCGACCAACAGGTCGCCGTGACGTGTGTAAAAAGTCTGGCTGCCGCCACGCGCGCGCGTGACGTTCCACGTGCGCGTCGCAGTCTCAAATCCGCCCGTCGCATCCAGCACCTCTCCGCGCGCAGTGATGTAGGCAGTGATGCCTGTGTTGGTCACGCGCACAACCGGGCGATTGTTCTCGACGGCGCGAAAGATTGTGTTCGCCAAGTGCTGCCGCATGACAGGCGTTGGCCCAAGATAGCCGTCGTTGGAAATATTTATCAACACATCCGCTCCGTCCTTTGCGAACCTGCGCGCGATGGATGGAAACGCGGACTCGAAACAGATAAAGATGCCCGCGCGCGTCTGGCCCACAGGCAAGAGCGGATACTGCGCGCCCGGCGTGAAATCTCCGACCATCACCGGAACCAGATTGGCTCCCGGCAGCCAGCGCGGGAGCGGAATATATTCGCCAAACGGCAGCAGGCGAATCTTATCATACTGGACGACGAGTCGGCCCTCTTCATTCACCAACACGGCAGAGTTATATGAGCCGCCCGCCGGAGCAGGCTCAAGCGCGTTGAAGATGACGGAGGTGCGATTCTTCGTTGTAAACTCCGCGAGCATCTCTCTGAACTGCGAATCGCGCGCGTACATGAAATTCATGGGCGATTCGGGCCAGATGACGACGCGCGGCGCTGAACTGTCTTTTAACTCATTGAGCGCGCTCTCGCTCAAAGAGAGATGGCGTGCGATGAGTGCTTCGGTTTCCGCCACGGAGGCTTGCGGCTCCATTGGCACATTCGGTTGCACTGCGACGACATAGTTGCGTGTCGCGTCGGAGTTTACAGCCGGGTCAAAGCCGAAGAAGTCTTGCCAGACCGTCATCAGAGCGATGCAAAAAATCGTGGCTAGAAGGATGCCGACCGCGCTCTTCGTTCTTCTCAAAAGCAGGAACGCGAGCGCCGCGTTAACCGTCAAAATCAGAAATCCGACGGCATAGACTCCTCCCCAACTCGCCGCCTGAATCAAGTGCGGCACGTAGGCTTGCGAATATCCGATGGCGTTCCACAGTTGACCCGTCACGCCGAGCCGCGTCCATTCGAGCGCGACCCACAAAAGCGGCGCGGCCAATAGCGCGCGCAACCCGAAGCGCGCGAGCAGGCGCGCGAGCAAGAGTCCGAACGTAGCCGGAAACAGTCCCACCACAAGCGCGACCGGCGCAAGCAAGAGGTAAGAGATGACCGCCGGAATGTGGCCGTAACGAATCATCGAATATGTGAGCCAGTAGCAGGTGCCGTAGAAAAAGATTGTGCCGGTTATCCAGCCGAGCAGAAAGGCGCGCACCTGCATCTGCGGCGAGCGCGCGACCGCCAGCATGAGCGGGACAACGCCTATCCATGCGAGCACCCAGAGATTGAAGTTCGGAAAGGCTAAGATGAGCAGCAGAGAAGAGAGCACGGCCATCGCGCTCTCGGCGCGCAGAGGAGCCTGCGCGCGCACCTTGGCCCAAAGATTTGAGAGGCGGCCCTTGAGCCTTCGACCTCTTACCGGAGGCGCGAGTGAAACCGCGTCACGCATGGCATGGAGTTTAACAAAGATGCCGCGCCGCGTCGAAATGAAAGCAAGGTGAGGTCAGATTGAGAGACGAAAAAAAGCATGCCTTTTATCTTTTTAAATTTTCGGCATCACGTTTTTTAAACTAAATGGTCTGCCCGTTAACGTGAATCGACAGAAAACGTCACCTGCTCAGTGACAAATTTCGTCGTTTTGCGGAACGGCATCCTCGTTTTCGTCAGGAGGCAGAAATGCGGCTATCTGTTCAGGAATGAAACACAAAGGCGTTGCTTTGCTTCAAAATGCTTTAAAAGCGGGAGAACCCGGCTTGTGACCGGGTTCGCAGTTCGGAGAGTTTACTGAAGGATCGCTCGGAAGGTGGCTGGCGCAGCGGCAGGCGGCGCTCAGAGAAGTGTTGGCGGCGGGGGCACGTTACGTTGCGTGCTTGCCGATAAAACATAGAGCACATCGCGTGCCACAAAAAATTATTTTTCTGGAAACGAGTTGGCATTAGTCGTAAAGGGTCTGGACGAGGGCGCGGCAGGAGTTTGTTGAGTAGAAAAATTGAAGCGGGAAGGGAAGCTTTAGCGATTGCGCGAGGGTTGAGTTGCGGGCCGGGTCGTCTGCTGTCTGGAGGGCGAAGGCGCGGGCGTCGAGACGGGCGCGGGGGTTGAGACGGGAGAGGCTGTGCCTGCGGGCGGCTGTGTCTGTCGCTGTTGATTGGGCGGCGGCGTAGACTGACGCGAATCTGCTCTCTGAGTCGTCCAGCGACCGACCATGATGCCGAGCGCGAAGAAGAGCGCGGCGATGACAAGCGCGGAGAGAAGCAGGACGGCTGGCCTGCGCTCGTCGCGGCTGAATTCTTCAAAAGCCGAATGACGTGGCTCTCTCTCTATCATCTGCTTCTGCGTCTCTGTTGACATGGCCGCGCTCGGAATTCGGGCCTCGAAAGAGAACCCGCTGGAATCTTCACTTCATCATCAAAGTTTACTCGGTCGGCTCGACCTCTAGAAGATGACCACTGGCCCCTGTGATGCGTACAGCCTGCCCGCGCTTGACGGGCGGGCTGTCCAGTCTGAGACGCGCGCGCCATAACTCTCCGCGCACGATGACCGCGCCCTCCGGCTCAAGCTCTGTCTGCGCGCGAGCAATGGCCCCGACGAGGCGTGTCTCCTCGGTGCCAGCCTTGCGATGACGCGAGAGCAGTGCGAGATAGAGAGCTATGGCAATCAGACCCGCGCTCAATAAAAGAACTGCGACAAATACGGACGAAGCAAACATGTTCGATGAAGACGGGCCGCCGGGACGAAAGAAGCGTATATTAACACAAACCGCTCAGGAAGAAGGAAAAAGTAGAAAGGAAAAAAGGTAAAAGTAAAGATGCAAGGGATGCTCTCTTTACTTTTACCTTTCGACTTTTACCCTTTTATTTTCCACCGGTTTCGACCAGACGCTGGAGGGCTATTGCTTCTGCGTTGTTCGGGTCAATCTGGATGGCGCTCTTGGCGTGCGACATGGCTTGCGCTCTATCGCCGCGCTCGATAAAGATGCGGCCCAGGAGGATGTGCGCGTCAATCAGTTTGGCATCCCAGAAGATTGCCGTGCGCAGTGCGCTGATGGAGGCTTCGAGGTCGCCGCGACGCTGGTTGATGCGGCCAATCAAGAGATAAGCTTCGGCGCTCATCGGCTCAATCGTCAGGACGCGCCTCAGTTCCGGTAAAGCTTCTTCGTCGCGTCCAGCGGCGTAAAGCTCGCGCGCCTTGGCTAACAAGTCCTGCGTGCTTCCGACATTTGCAGCCTCAGCCCCTTGCTGGTCGCGTATGATGTCGTAATAGTTTCCCCGATTGAAATCAAGCCGCATGCGCAAAGAGACATTCGTGGTCGTCTGCGATTTCTGCCACTCCGTCTGCCAGCGCGCATAGACCTGCAGGTAGCGGCGCGCCTGATTGTCTGCGTTGGCCGCGTCGTCCGTGCGGCCTGTGCGCTCTAAGGATTTGGCGAAGAGGAAATATGCCTCGCCGTCTCCCGGCCCGGCTGCGATAACTGGCCGCAGTTGGTCTGCCGCCTCCGCATATTTTCCAGAGAGAAAGAGCGCATAGCCGTAGTTAAAGCGCACGGTCGGGTCATCGGGCGACGAATCGGCTGCGCGCGAGAGCAGCGTCACTGCCTGATTCAAAAGTCGTGTGCGCTCTTCGGGCTTCTTCTCTGCGCGCGCGGCCTGCACGGAGATGGCCCCGGCGTTGTTATAAATTCCGGTCAAAGGCATATCCGCCGCGAGCGGGACGAGCGCGGCCAGAGCGCGGCTGTAATCATTCTGTCGCCAGTAAGCCAGGCCGGCATAAAAAGCTGCCTCTGCATAATGCGGGTCTTTCTTCTGGAGCTTGGAAAAATATTCCGCGGCCTCTTTCCAGTCCTGCTGCTTGAGATAGAAATGGCCCAACTCAAACGCAGCCTGCGGATAGGTCGCGCCAGCATTGGCGTCCGCGTAAAAGCGCATCGCGTTCTTTAAATAAATCGCGCGCGTCGGGTCGCTCTCGCTCACTTGCGCGCCTTTGACATACGCCTCAAAGGCTAAGGGCGGAATCTTCGTCGCGCGCTGTACGACTTCATTCTGCGAAAAGGGCAGAGCCTTATCGCGCTGGTAAAGAATGTAGTAGGCTAAGCGGCCCTGCATGGTTTGCAGCGTCGTGAGCGCGCCGCCGAAATCATAGACGGGAGTGGCCCAGCGACCATCCGCCATAGGCTCTCCCATCAATCTTCCTTCGTTGACGCGTATGACGTTGGCGCGGCCCTGCAAAGAGGCAGGGGTTTCGCCCTGCGGCGGGATGACGCTGTAAGTTCCGATGACGACCATCGTGGCTTTTGCTTCACGCGCCAGCTTGATGGCTGTGGCGCGCGAAGGCAGAGTCGTGAGCGGCAGTCGCAGACGCTGGTAAGCCAACTCGCGCTCGTCCGTCGAGACGACGCGCAGGCCCGGCACATTGAGCAGTTCCGCCAGAGTGTCCGCAAAACTCTCTCCGACCCAGTTATACTCCGACCTGTTTGAAGTATTCTCAAAAGGCAGCACCATCACGACTTCGCTATTCGCGCTCTGCGCAGAGACGCGCGCGGGCGCGCACAACCCAAGCGTCACCAGCACAAGCGCGAGACTCGCTCCATACAGCATCAGACTTCTTCTCAACATGAAACTTTCCTTAGCTCTTAAAAAAGCGAATGGCCGTCGGCGCTGGCTTAACTGGAAAAGCGGCAACGACGGCCCACAACCGACAAACGATACCCTAGTCTCCAAGACCTTTCTTGTCAAACGACAACTATCATCAAACGGGCCGGTAAAGTCTGGCTAACCCATTATTACCGAAGAATATGGATGCCCTCGCGCACTCTCTCGTTGCTTGTCTTTAAACGGCGCGGCGGGGCCGGAAATGAGAAGGGCAGCCCCTCTTGTCGGGGCTGCCCTTTGGCGACGGTCTGAGAGTCACTAACGAATGAGCTTAGCGACGGCGATAATTCCTGCGGTTGTTGCGGTCACGCAGCTTGTATGTGTAGAGCGCGGAGCCGCCTGCTCCTAAAAGCGCGCCGATGATTGCGCCCTTCTTGCCGCCCGCCACTCCGCCAATGACCGCGCCCGCGCCCGTGCCAGCCGCGACCGTCAGCTTGTCTCTGTGCCTGCTCCAGAAAGACCGCTCGCGCCTGTAACGCCCGTTATAGTCGCCGCGCCGCGAGCCGTCATACCTTCTGTCATAACGCCTGTCATATCGCGCGCGCTCAGCATAGCGGCCACGATAGGTCTGCGCCCCCACAGGAAGCGCAGCCCCTGCCAGCAGGACGAGACACATAATTGCTCCAACAATTCTTTTCATGCTTCCACCCCTCTCCAGAATAAAAAATCTAATGATAATTCGCCCGCCGTTCACCTGAGAACGGAGACGTTTGGGGAGAGTTACCAAGCCAGTTACTACTCAAGACGAGCGACGGCAGATGCCGGTTACACTTTTTATGCGGATGCCTTGCAGTTTTCAGGAGGAGAGTTAGATTTAAGTGATAAAAATATAGCTGGCGTCCCGTACGGGAATCGAACCCGTGTCGCCGCCGTGAAAGGGCGGTGTCCTAGGCCGCTAGACGAACGGGACGCGAAAGTGTTTCACTCAGCAAGCGAGAGACAGGATGAAGGCTTTAGCTTCATGGCGTTGCCTGAAGCTTCGGCTTCGGTCGCGGCTCTCTTGTTGATGTTTGGACAAGTTATCGTACATCATAATGGCTGTCAACCGCGCACGCTTTAAGTGGTGCGCTCCTTTGTGTCGGAGATGAAATGATGTTGAAAAAATCCTGTCCGGTCGCGCTCGCTGCTCTTGCGCTGATAGCTTCATTCTTGTTATCGGCAGTTGAATCCTCCGCACAAGAATGGGGCGGGGGGACGCACGAGGGCGCAGGCTCAGGGGCAAAGGATTTGAGCGGCGTCGCGCAGGGAGCGTCCAGGCGCGCGGGCATCAAACGGCCTGTTGCGAGGCGTGCCAATAGAAGTTCGGCGCAGGCCGGGGCGAGAAAAGGCGCGGGACAGTCGCGTCCGTCCGCAGAAGTCTATGTGGAGCAGGGAGACGATTTCGCGCAGGCTGGAAGATTCACAGAGGCCGTTGCGGCTTACAACGAAGCCCTGCGTCTTAATCCGAATGAGGATGACGCATACTTCGGTTTGGGCAATGCTCATCGCTCGCTCAAGCAGTATGCGGATGCAGTCGCGGCTTTGAGACAGGCCGTGCGTATCAATCCTGCTTACACTGATGCCTATTACCAACTCGGCTGGATTTATAACGAGACAGGGAAATTCTCCGAAGCCATTGCCGCGCTCAAACAGTCTCTGCGTCTCAAAGCAGATGCGGCGGAATCTCACGCGGAGCTTGGCTATGCCTATCAAAAGCTAGGTCGTAATTCAGAAGCGATTGCGTCATACACTGAGGCCGTGCGCTTGAAGCCTGACAACGCTACGGCGTTGTTCGCGCTCGGCGATATCTACTACTCGAACACGCGGCAGTATGCGCAGGCCGTCGAAGCTTACAGGCAGGGACTTCTGTTGGACGGGGAGAACGTGACTGCGCTCTATAACCTCGGCTGGTCTTTGAATGAACTTGGCAGATATGCTGAATCCGTCGCGTGGCTTAATAAAGCCGTGCATCTGAATACTAATTACGTGGCCGCGTATAACGAACTGGGCTATGCGTATCACAAACTCGGTCGCACGCAGGAGGCTATAGAAACTTACAATCATGCGATACGTCTGAATAGCGGCAACGGGCCGGGCTACGCCGCCTTGGGAGATATTTATTTCAACACCAAACAGTATGCGCAGGCTTTAGAGCCGTACAGGCGCGCCTTGCAGATTAATCCGAACGATATCAGAGTTCTTTACAACGTCGGTTTTATCTATAACGACCTGAGCCGTTATGCGGAAGCGTTGGCCCCGCTCGAACAGGCCGTGCGGCTCAAGCCGGAGCTTGCCAAAGCGCACAGCGAGTTGGGCTATACACTGCATCACCTGCAAAGATTCCGTGAGGCCGTCGCCGCATACAGACAGGCTCTCAGCCTCGCGCCGGATTTTGAGTTGGCACACTACTATCTGGGGTTGACTTATCTGGAACTCAACGACCGCGACGCCGCGATGGCGGAGTACAAGATTCTGCAAAACCTCAAATCGCAACACGCAGCGACGCTCTACAATGCGATTAATAGATAGGCGGCAATCAACTAAATATTGTTTCAGGCCACCCGAAGCTGCAAAGCCGCATCCCACCGACGATTGCAGAAGTTCACAATGAGCTATTTACCTGCGTCCTGCGGGTAAGAAAACCTTTGTCCAATTTTATTGATGACGCAAACAAGTGAGATGAGTGCGTTCTCTCTCTCAGCGCGCTTTGGCGAAGCTTGCTGCCGGAAATTTTTTCGCGCACGCCATATCTTTTTCCGCCTTGCGGGTAATAACTAACAGTAGATGACAATCTTCATCTACGTGCAAAGGCTGGCCCAAGACGAATGACCGACGACGAACTGCTTAACCGAGCGAGTCGCGGCGATGAAGCGGCGTTTCTGGAATTGTACGAGCGTCATAGGGATGCTGTGTTTCGCTTCGCCTATCGCATGCTCGGCTCGGCAGAGTTGTCAGAGGATGTGGCCCACGATTGCTTTTTGAGTCTGATTAAAGCCCCGCAGAGGTTCGACGGCGCGCGCGCTTCATTGCGCACATATCTCTTTGGCGCGGCGCGCAATCTGGCGATGAAACATTTGCGCCGCGCCGGTCAGGATGTCTCCGTGGACGAGCTTTTGGCAGAGCCCGCGATATTTGAAGCGCAACCGCTCCATCAGTTGCTTGATGAAGAAGTCTCGCGGATGGTGCAAGGGGCTGTGAAGCTGTTGCCGCCTTTGCAGCGCGAGGCGTTGGTCTTGTTCGAGTATGAAGAGTTGTCTCTGGCGGAGATTGCAAAGGTCGTCGGCGCGGATGTGGGGACAGTCAAAGCGCGTCTGTATCGCGCGCGTCAGGCTTTGAAGCGGGCGTTGGCTCCGTATTTCAAACGCGACCGCGCCGAGACGTTAGCTTTGGAAGAGGCATGCAAATGAAGGAAGAGAGTTTTGTCGAAGAGCAGGAATTGAAGAGGCTGCTTGCGCTCTGGCTCTCGCCGGATGTCCCAAGCTCTCTGGATCAGAGAGTGCTGACGGCTTTCCGTCGTCAGGCGAATGAAAGTTTGTCCGAAGATAGTTTACTCAAGACGAGTCTCCCTGAGCATTCAACGCTATCAAGCCCGGAGGAAAAGATTATGAAACAATGCCAGACATGCCAGGAAGAGTTTGCGGAAAAGTTCAGCTTCTGCCCGGTTGACGGCACGCCGCTCCAACAATCGCCGGAAGTAGAGCCGACATTCCTGCTCTCTGAAGAGACAGCCGAGTTTCCTTTGGCCCACAACAATGCATATCATCTGACGCTTATAGAGGACGCAGGGCTCACGCGCCGTCTGCTCAATGAACTCGGCGCAGCCGCGCGCGCATCGCAACTCACCTGGCCCGAATTCAAACGCGACCCCTTCGGCTTTACGCGCCGCTCAATCACTGCTTACAGCATCATGGCCTGGCGTTTCTTCTCCGGGCCGAACGTCGCGATTGCGACCCTTGCTGCCATTCTCTTTATGATGACGGCTGTTATAGGTTTGGTGTGGGTTGACCGTCAGCGCGCAGAGTCTCTGGCGAAGGCTGACAGGGAGCGCACGGACATCGTCTTCACAGGAATGGTTGATATACCGGATGAGTCTGAGAAGCGTAAAGAGGGCGCGGCAGGAATGGACAAGGGCAATGGCGGCGGGTCAAAGCCGAAGCAGGAGAAGCCCGGCGGCGGCGGTGGCGGCGGTCGCAGTGAGCAGACGCAAGCCTCGCAAGGCAAACTGCCGCAGGCTTCTTTGCTGCCGCAAGTGCTCGCGCCAGACCCGAAGCCTCCGCTCATCAAAAATCCTTCGCTGCCGACAGCCACAACGATTCAGGCAGACCCGCTCCTGTTTCCGCCGGACACAAGGCCCATTCCTTACGGCGACCCGAAATCCAGTTCCACTGAATTGTCCAGTGGAACCGGAACGGGCAACGGCATAGGCTCAGGCACAGGCGGCGGCGTTGGCTCTGGAAGCGGTATCGGCTACGGGCCGGGCGAAGGTTTCAATACTGGCGGCGGGCCGGGCAAAGTCGGCGGCGGTGGACGTGGCGGCGGTGGCGACGGAGTTGATCCGAACAAGGTTTACAAACCGGATCAAGTGACAACTAAAGCGCGTATCACTTCTAAGCCGACGCCTGAGTACACGGAAGAAGCTCGCAAGAATCAAGTCACAGGCACGGTCGTCTTGCAGATGATTTTGAATTCATCGGGCGGAGTGACCGACATCCGCACCGTCAGCGGCTTGCCTTTCGGGTTAACGGAGAAGGCTATAGCAGCGGCGAGAAGAATCCGGTTTACGCCAGCGATTAGAGAGGGAAGGCCCGTGTCGCAGTACATCAGGGTCGAGTACAACTTTAATATCTACTAAAAACATTTCACGCAAAGGCGCTGGCGGCGCAAAGAAGGTGCAAAGAAATCATTCAACTCTTTGCGAGCTTCCTTTGCGCCGCCAGCGCCTTTGCGTGAGATTTTCTTTGTCCTGTCTGCAAGCTCTTTCTCCTCGCGCGTTCAATCAGCGTAGTGAACGTGGAACAGATAGCGATTCTGGTTGTCTAAAAGATTAAAGAATTTCTGATGAGGAGATTGTTATGCGCCGAAAATTTTTTCTGTTGACAGCACTCCTGCTGGCAATCTGCACGGTCAGCCTGCTGGCCCTCGCAAGTACAAATGAGCCGCAAGCAACGCAGGCGGAAACGAACAATGTGACGCCGGGAGCCTTGGAGATTGTGGACTCAAGCGGCAAGGTGCTCGGCCTGTGTCCCTTGAAGCACACGGATGTCAAGGCTGAGATTAGTGGCTTCCTCTCGCGCGTCCGCGTCACGCAGGAGTTTGAGAATCCATTCAAAGACAAGATTGAAGCTGTCTATACTTTTCCTTTGCCGCAAGCGGCAGCAGTTGATGACATGACCATGCGCGTTGGCGAAAGAGTCGTGCGCGGGCGCATCCTGCGCAGAGAAGAGGCGCAAAGTGTCTATCAGGCCGCGCGTGCTTCGGGACAGGTCGCAAGTCTTCTAGACCAGGAGAGGCCGAACATCTTCACACAGTCCGTCGCCAATATCATGCCCGGCGAAAAAGTCACGATTGAGATTAGCTATGTCGAAACGTTGAAGTATGAAGACGGAGCATACGAGTTTGTCTTCCCGACAGTCGTTGGCCCGCGCTACAACCCCGGCGTGCCGACAGGCAGGCAGGGCGGCGGATTTTCCGACGATACGACGCAAGTGCCGGATGCTTCGCGCATCACGCCGCAGGTCGCTGCGGCAGGCACGCGCGCCGGGCATGACATCTCTATCGAAGTCGCGCTCGATGCAGGCGTGCCGCTTGATGAAATCAAAGCCGGGACGCATGAAGTGGATATTGAGCGGCAAGGTGACAGGCGTGCGCGCGTCGCTTTGCGCAGGCGCAACACGATTCCGAACAAGGATTTTGTGCTCAAGTATGAAGTCGCTGGAAAGAAGGTTGAAGATGCTTTGCTCACGCATCGCGCGGGCAAGGGAGGCTTTTTCACTTTCATACTGCAACCGCCAGAGCGCGTGACGGCAGAGGATGTGATGCCCAAAGAGCTTGTCTTTGTGATTGACACCTCCGGCTCGATGTCCGGCTTTCCGATTGAGAAGGCGAAAGAGACTATGAAGCTGGCGATGGACAATCTCTATCCGCAGGACACCTTCAATCTCATCACGTTTGCCGGAGACACGCACATACTTTTCCCGCAACCTGTCAGGGCGACGAAAGAAAATTTAGAGAAGGCGCAGAAATTTCTCGAAACGAGAGAGGGCGGCGGCGGCACCGAAATGATGAAAGCCATCAAAGCCGCATTAGACCCTTCGGACGCGCAAGACCACGTGCGCATCGTCTGCTTTATGACGGACGGCTATGTCGGAGATGACATGGCAATCATCGGCGAAGTGCAGAAGCATCCGAACGCGCGCGTCTTTTCCTTCGGCATCGGAAGCTCTGTCAATCGTTTCCTCTTGGACAAGATGGCCGAAGAAGGACGCGGCGAAGTCGAATATGTAGCTCTCACGGACGACGGCTCGGCGGCTGCGCGTCGCTTTCACGAGCGCGTGCGCAATCCTTTGCTAACGGATGTCTCGATTGATTGGTCTGGCCTTCCGGTCGCGGACGTTTATCCTGCGAAGCGGATTCCAGACCTCTTTAGCGCGAAGCCAGTGATTCTCTCGGGCCGTTACACCGGAAGTGGCAAAGGCACTATCAAGCTCAAAGGGAAGATGCGCGGGCGCGATTATGTGCGCGAGATTCCGGTCGAATTTCCTGAGGCTGAAAGCAGGCATGATGTGCTGGCGACTTTGTGGGCCAGAACGCGGATAGATGATTTGATGAGTCAGGACTGGAATGGAATACAGCAGGGCAATGCCAAGCCAGAGGTCAAAGAAACCATCACGCAGCTAGGGCTTGAGTACAGGTTGATGACGCAGTTCACGTCCTTCGTCGCAGTCGAAGAGATGATTGTGACGGATGGCGGCGAGCCGCGTCGTATCGAAGTGCCTGTCGAACTGCCGGAAGGCGTGAGCCGCGAGGGCGTCTTCGGTGAAGATGAAGATAAGCAATATGCCGCTGCCCCCGTTAATGTTTCCGGCGGAGTCCTGGGCAACAGAGGTAATGGAAGCGCTGGCGGCTCTGGCATCGGTTACGGCGTCGCGCATAAGAGAAAGGTTGCGCGTCGCGCCAGAGCGCAGAAAGACAGTTCGCCGGTGTCAAAATCCATCCCTTCGACAGTCGGGCCGAAGCCTGTTAATCAACCTCTGAGAACGGAAGCGGTAGATGTATCCGCCGCCGGGCCGGGCGACAAGCCGCTCACAGCCAAGGAGCTTAAAGAGCGCGAGATGTTGTCGAAACAGCATCCGACCATCGCAGCTTTAATCGAACGGCTCAAGCAGAAGAATGCGCAGCCGGGCGCGGAGGAAGCAAAGTTTGTCCGCGACGGCAAGGCAGAGATTCAAATCTGGCTGACAGATAAATCGCCGCAGGTCATCGCGGAATTGAAGAAGCTCGGATTTGAAGTCGTGCTCGACCCGCAGTCTGCCAGGATGGTCATCGGACGCATCTCTGTCGAAAGACTCGCGGCTCTTCTCGAAGTCAAAGCCGTGCGTTATATCTCGCCGCAGATTGCGAGTAACTAAAGGATTAGTTTCCCGCTGGTGGCGCTGGTGGCGCAAAGAGAGCAAGAGAAGAATACTTTCTTCATCCTTGCTTTCTTTGCGTCTTCTTCTTTGCGCCACCAGCGCCCTTGCGGGAGATTTCTTTTCTGCAAGGTGTCTGTCGAGATGACGTTCTACGAGTGTGCCGCTCCTGGCCCAATAACTCTTGGAGGTCATTCTCGACATGACACGCTTGACTGCTTTCACTTTGTCTCTCGTCTGCTCTTTACTGCTCGCCGCGAATGCGTCGGCGCAGACTTCATCCGTCACGACGACGGCGCGCGACCGCCGCTCCGTCAACATCACTGTCTATAATTCCAACATCGGGCTTGTCCGCGAGACGCGCGCACTCTCTTTGCCTGCGGGTCGCGTCGCGCTCAACTTTGCGGACGTGGCCGCGCAGATTCGCCCCGAAACCGTTCACTTAGCTTCGCTCACATCTGCCGATGCCCTGCGGATTCTCGAACAGAATTATCAGTACGACCTTTTGAATCCGGGCAAGCTGTTGGACAAGTATGTCGGGCGCGAGGTCACTTTGGTCTTACGTCGCTACGAGAACAGCACGGAGATATTGACGCCTGTGCAGGCTACGCTCCTGTCAAACAACAACGGGCAGGTCTGGCGCATAGGCGGTCAGATAGTCATCAACCCGACGAACATAGCAGAGACGCGTTTCCCAGATGTGCCGCAGAATCTTGTGGCCTCCCCGACTCTTGTGTGGGATTTGGAGAATGATAAAAACGGAGCGCAGACAGTCGAAGCAAATTATCTGACAGCCGGGATGAACTGGCGCGCGGATTATGTCCTGGTCGTGAATGACAACGATACTAAGGGCGATGTGCAGGGCTGGGTGACGCTGACCAATACGAGCGGCGTAGGCTTTGAGAATGCGCGTCTGCAACTCGTGGCCGGAGATGTCAATCGCGTTCAGAACGAGATGGATTACAGCGCGCGTGATGACATGGCGCGGGCCGGGGCGCGCGAGATGAGCGCGTCGCAGTTTCAGGAAAAAGCTTTCTTTGAATATCACCTTTACACGCTCGCGCGCCCCGCGACGATTCGTGAGCAGGAGACAAAACAGGTTTCCTTACTCGAAGCTTTCAATTTCAATGTCAGCAAAGAGTTCGTCATCAACGGACAGGCCCATTACTACTACACCTACAACAATCCGGGCGCGGTGATTAAAGAGAAGGTCGGAGTCTATATGCAGTTTCGCAACAGCCAGCAGAACAAGCTCGGCATGCCGCTTCCGGCGGGCACTGTGCGGCTCTACAAAAAAGAGACGGACGGCGGCCAGCAGTTCATAGGCGAAGACCGCATAGACC
>Ga0209574_10000248_pt1 | contig 14844 bp, 17 predicted proteins | sample AgamicMgMarz_FD_187168 | JGI IMG/M metagenome (GOLD analysis project Ga0209574, IMG submission 187168) | Agave microbial communities from Guanajuato, Mexico - Mg.Ma.rz (SPAdes) (version 2) | ecosystem: Host-associated > Plants > Phyllosphere > Phylloplane/Leaf | place: Guanajuato, Mexico... | reverse complement strand
CGTGGCCGCGCACCCACCAGTCGCCGTTCGCCAGGCGCCGGATGCCGGCGACGGCGGGATCGGTCTCGTCGGCGATCTCGCCGACCACCTCCTCGATGATGTCCTCGATCGTGACGATGCCGGCGGTGCGCCCGTACTCGTCGATCACCACGGCCATCGACGCGCGCTCGCGCTGGAGATCCGCGAGCAGGTCGTCGAGCGGCTTGGTCTCGGGCACGATCAGCGCGTCCTTGACGCTGTCGGAGATCGACGCCTCGGGCCCGTCGGTCATCAGCCGGCGCGCCAGCGAGTTCACGTGCACGACGCCCTTGATGCGGTCGGTGTTGCCGTCCTCGGTCACGACCATGCGCGTGTGACCCGAGTCGACGGCGCGCCGCAGTGCCGTCTCGACGCTGTCCGACACGTCGACCGTCACGACGGCGGGGATCGGCGTCATCACCTGGCGCGCCTCCTGCTCGTGCAGGTGGAAGACGCCTGAGAGCATGCCGGCCTCGCCCGGGTCGAGCTTCCCGCCACGCGTGCTGCGGGCGATGATCAGCTTGAGGTCGTCGGCCGTCGAGACCTCCTCGAACTCCGCGCGCGGGTCGACGCCGACGAGGCGCAGAATCGCGTTCGACGCCGTGTTGAGCGCCCAGATCAGCGGGCTCAGGCCGACGCTGAACCACTGCAGCGGACGCGCCACCCGCAACGCCGTCCTCTCCGCGTGGACGATCGCGTAGATCTTCGGCACCTGCTCGCCGACCGTGATGTGCAGCGCCGTGGTGACCAGGTAGGCGATCGCCAGCGAGATCGCGAGGGAGACGCCGTGGGAGATCGAGTCGCCGATCGCGTCCTCGAGCAGGCTGGCGATCGCGGGCTCGCCCAGGAAGCCGATGCCGAGCGAGGCCATCGTGATGCCGAGCTGGCAGGCCGACAGGTACTGGTCGATCCGGTCGATCTGAGCGAGCACCAGCGGGGCCCGGCGGCGCCCCTCGTCGCGCATCTGCTCGATGCGCGACTCCCGCGCGCGGACGAGCGCGAACTCGGCCGCGACGAAGAAGCCGTTCGCGGCCACCAGCAGGAGGACGCCCAGCAGGAACAGCAGCTCGGTCATCGGCTGCCGGCGGCTGTCAGCGGGCTACTTCGAGGAGGTTCGTCGTCGCTCATTCGGCGGCTGGCGCGAGAGTACCAATTCGGCGCGCCAGCTCGAAGTCGTTCGCGGTCAGACCGCCCTCCGAGTGGGTGGTGACCGTGACCGTCACCTCGTTCCACGAGATCGCCAGATCCGGGTGGTGGTTCATGTCCTCCGCCTCGGGCGTGAGACGGTTCACGAACTCCACCGAGCCCTTGAAGTCGTCGAGCTTGAAGGTCCGCCGGATCGCGTCGCCGTCGCGCTCCCACCCTTCCAGCTCGGCCAGGCGCTCGTCGATTTCCTCGTCGGTCAAACGTGCCATCCTCGTCTCCATGCGCATCGCTTCGCTTGTGCCATCGGCGACCGAGATGCTCTTCGCCCTCGGCCTGGGCGACCGCGTCGTGGCGGTGACCCACGAGTGTGACTACCCGCCGGGCGCGGAGCAACTCCCCCACCTGACGCGCAGTGTCATCCCGGAGGGGCTCGACGCCGCGGGGATCGACGCGGCGGTGCGCGAGCGCACCAGCCGGGGCGAGTCGCTCTACGAGCTCGACGAGGACCTGCTCACCCAGCTCGACGTGGACCTGATCGTCACGCAGGCGGTCTGCGAGGTCTGCGCCGTGTCCTTCGACGACGTGCGCGCGGTGGCGGAGCGGCTGCCCACGACGCCGGAGGTCATCTCGCTCGACCCGTCGACGCTCGGGGAGGTGCTGGCGGACGTGCCGCGCCTGGCGCAGGCGGCGGGGGTGCCGGAGGCCGGCGACCAGCTGGCCGCCGAGCTGGGCGAGCGCCTGGAGGCGGTGGAGCGTGCCGTCGAGGGCGCGAGCCGGCCGCGGGTGGCGGCGCTGGAGTGGATGGACCCGCTATTCATCGGCGGGCACTGGGTGCCGCAGATGATCGAGCTGGCCGGCGGTGAGGACGTGCTCGGGCTGCCCGGCGAGAGGTCGCGCACGGCCGAGTGGGGCGAGCTCGAGGCGGCCGTGCCCGAGATCGTGGTGTCGATGCCGTGTGGCTACTACGCCGAGCAGGCGGCGGCGGAGACGGTCCGCTGGCGCAGGCACCTGGCCCAGCTCGGCGCGCGCGTGTGCGCGGTGGACGCCGCGGCCTACTTCTCGCGCCCGGGACCGCGCCTGGTGGACGGCGTGGAGCTGCTCAGCCACCTGCTGCACCCCGAGCTGGTGGCGCCCCCGGCCACGCGGCGGTCGATCGAGCTGGACCTGGAGCGCGCCGCGGCGGCGGGCTGAGCCGGCGACACGGCCGCGGCGCCCTAGCCGGCAACCGCGATCGACCCGACCACCGCTAGCGCGCCCAGCCCCGCGCAGAGCAGGTTCGCCAGCTGAGGCGGGACGCGCAGGACGCTGGGCGCCTCGAACAGCACCAGCGCCGCCAGCGTGCCGCCGATCAGCCCGCCGATGTGGCCGCCGATCGAGATCCCGGAGACCGTGAAGGTGATCAGCAGGTTGAGCCCGATCCAGAGGCCGAGGCCACTCTCCATCGGGTTGATGCCGCGGTTGCGCATCACGATCACCGCGGCGCCCATGAGGCCGAAGATGCCGCCCGAGGCGCCCACCGTCAGCGAGTTCGGATCCACGATCAGGGCGCCGAACGAGCCCGCCAGCACCGATACGAAGAAGATCAGCGCGAAGCGCAGCTGGCCGATCGCGGGCTCCAGCAGCGTCCCGAGGATCCAGAGCGAGAACATGTTGAAGAGCAGGTGGAAGAAGCCGGCGTGCAGGAAGCCCGCGCTGACGACGCGCCAGTACTCCCCGTCCGCCACGGCCGGGCCGCTCAGCGCGCCCTCCTCGAACAGCCGGCTGCCGCCGAAGCCGCTGCCGGTGGCGCTCGCGCCGCCGGCCACCTCGCCCACGAAGACCGCCACGCAGATGCCGATCAGTACATAGGTCAGCACCGGCTCGTCGCGCGCCGACCCGATTCCGCGCACCTTGACCTTCTGGCGGGCGCACTCGGGGCAGCGCATGCCGACCGGCGTGGACGTCATGCAGTCCGGGCAGATCGGTCGCTCGCAGTTCGAGCAGCGCACGCCGGTCTCCCGGTTGGGGTGGCGGTAGCAGGTCTCCACGCAGGGAAACCTAGCTGCGGCTACAGAGTGACGGTGAGAATCGGCTTCTCGCTGGGCGCGCGCGAACCGCCGCGCGGCTCGCGCGTGAGCATCACGGCCTCGGCATCGGTCAGATCCTCGGGGACCGCCACGGCGCCGCTGCCGTCCTCCCCGACCTCGAAGGTCGGCTCCGGCTCGACCATCCCGTCGCGCCGCACCCAGGCCTGGTAGACCTGCCCCTGGTCGAGCGACGGCATCCCGCGGACCTCGAGGACCGCCTTGTCGTCGTGGATCTTCAGCCTCCCGCTGGCGTCCGGGAGCGAGGTCGTGGCGACCACCGTGCGGCCTTCGTCGCCGCCTCCGAGCTGACCGATCGCGATGCCGATCGCCACGGCGAGCACGACGGCGGCCCCCACCAGCACGGGCCGCAGCGAGCCGCCCAGCCAGCCGCGCAGGCGCACGCCGAACGGCGTGCGCGCCACGGAGGGGGCGCCGCCGCGCTCCTTCGCCTCCCGCTCGACGACGTCCATCAGCGAACGCTTGAGGCTGGGCGGAGGCTCAACCTGCTCGACCGAGCGCGGCAGCAGGTCGGCGGCGGGCCGTAGACGCTCGACCCCGTGCCGGCACTCCGGGCAATCGACCAGGTGCGCCTCGAACGAGACCCGCTCTGCGTCGGACAGGGCGCCCAGCAAGTAGGCGCCCACCTCGTCCTTGAACGTCGTGTGATCCCCTGTGGTCATGCGAACTCCCCTGCCGCGAAATCGGCGAGCTGATCCCTCAGCTTGTCGAGCCCGAGACGCATCCGTCCCTTGATCGTCCCGATCGGCTCGTCGAGCAGCTCGGCTATCTGACTGTGGCTGAACCCTCCGAAGTACGCCAGCTCGATCGTGCGGCGCTGATCGATCGGCAGCGTGTCGAGCGCGGTGCGCACGCTGCGCGCCTCCTCCCGGCGGGCCGCCTCCACGTCGGTCCGCTCGCGCGCCTCGTGGCGCTCCTCCACGCCATCGAACCGCTCACGCCTGCGCTCGTGCACCGCCCCCCGGCGTAGCGCGTCGATGGTGCGGTTGTGGACGATGCCGAGCACCCAGGTGCGCACGCTCCCGCGCGACGCGTCGTAGCGCATCCGGCTGCGCCAGATCGACAGGAACGCCTCCTGCGAGATGTCCTCCGCCATCACCCGGTCGCCGACCATCCGGTACGCGAGCGAGAAGGCCGCGCCGCCGTGGCGGTCGTAGAGCAGCTCGAAGGCGCGCGGACTGCCGTCGCCGACCAGCTGCATTACCTCCTCGTCGGCGAGGTTCCGGATGTCGGCTGTCACCACGGGGCGTTCTTACGCTGCGCAGGGATATTCGGATCATCCGTCGAAGCACGCGGCAATGGAAGGCGTGCGCTCGCCAGCTCAGGTGTTCGCTCTGGTGATCGGCGCGACCCTCACGGTCGCCGGCATCGTCGGCTTCTTCTACAACGCCGACTTCGGCACCGGCGACGGCACCGCACGCGACGCCGTGCTCGGCATCCTCGACGTGAACGGCTGGCACAACGTGGTCCACATCGTCACGGGCGCGCTCGGGCTGCTGGTGGCCAGCTCCTACTCGGGGTCGCGCGCCTACGCGCTCGGCCTCGGCGCGGTCTACCTGGTGGTCGCGCTGCTCGGCTTCATCGCCGGCGACGGCGACGAGATCTTCAACCTGATCCCGGTGAACACCGAGGACAACTTCCTGCACCTGCTGATCGGCCTGGCCGGGGTGGGCGGTGGCCTCGCCACGCCGGGCACGGCGCCGCCGAGCACGCAGCGCCCCGCGGTTGCGTAGAGGCCTGCTCCCGCTGGCGCTGTTCGTGGCGGCGATCGTCGCCGGGTACGCGATCCAGCAGCTGATCGCCGTCGACCGTCACGGCGCTTCGGAGGAGACCGTCACGATCGACAGCCGCGCCGTCGGCCAGCCGCTCAACACGACCGTCGTCGTCCCGGGCGACGCCGCGGCCAAGGGGGACCGGTCGCTGCTCGTGTTCCTGCACGGCCGCGGCGGCGACGAGCGCAGCGAGCTCGACGAGGCGTTCTTCGGCGCGCTGGCGGGGCTCGGGTCGCGCGCGCCGATCGTGGCGTTGCCGGCCGGCGGCGACCACTCGTACTGGCACGACCGCGCGGACGGGGACTGGGGCCGCTACGTCGTGCGCGAGGTGATCCCGGAGGTGGTCAGGCGCTACGGAATCGACCGCCGCCGCGTGGCGATCGGCGGCATCTCGATGGGCGGCTTCGGCGCCTACGACATCGCGCGCGAGCACCCAGGGCGCTTCTGCGCCGTGGCCGGGCACTCGCCGGCGCTGTGGCGCAGCGGCGGCGAGACGGCCCCGGGCGCCTTCGACGACGCCGAGGACTTCGCGCGCCACGACGTGATCGGCGCCGCCCGCGCCAACCCGGACGCGTTCGGCGACGGGCAGCTCTGGCTCGACGCCGGCGACGAGGACCCGTTCCGCCCCGGCGACGACGCGATGGCGGCGGCGCTGGGCGACCGGGTCACCGCCAAGACCTGGCCCGGCGGCCACGAGGACTCCTACTGGAACGAGCACTGGCCCGACTACGCGCGCTTCTACGCGCGCGCCCTGGCGCGCTGCTAGCTGCGCAGGCGCTTCTCGAGGTCGTCCGCCACGTCGCGCAGCGAGCGCTCCAGCGCCTTCAGGCCTGACCCCTGGCGCTTCTTCTGCTGCTGGCGGGCGCGCACGAGCACCAGCCCGCCGGCCGCCATGCTGCCGACCACGACCGCCGCCGCCGGGCGCACCCAGTTGCGCGGATCGCTCATCGCGGACAGCTCCCATTCGGACAGCTCGTCCGCCGCGGCGTCGGCCATCTCGGTCAGCCCACGCTCCAGGCGGTCGGTCAGCGCCTCCGGCGGCTCGACCGGGGCGAACGCCAGCTTCAGCAGCTGCTCTACCCGCTCCGCGTCACTCATTGCTCCACACCTGCCTCGTCACCAGCCGACTCCTCTTCCAGCCCCTGCTCGAGCTGTTTGATCGCTCTGTGGATCAACACCTTGGTGGCCCCTTCGGAGCGGCCCAGCGCACGGGCGATCTCGCGGTTGTCCATGTCGAGCGCGAAGCGCATGATCAGCGCCTCGCGGCGATCGTCCGGAAGCTCGGAGACCCCGCGCAGCACCTCCTTGACCTCCTCGCGTCCCTCCACCATCTCCTCGGTCCCGTGCGGGGCCGAGATCACGGCCGCGTCGTCGAGCTGGGTGACCGGCCGGCGCGAGCGGTCGCGGTAGTAGTTCGCCGCGAGGTTGTGCGCGATCCGGATCAGCCAGGGTCGCAGCGGTCGCCCGTTCGACTCGCGCTGGGCCCGGTCGAAGTGGCGATAGGCCTGCAGGAAGGTCTGCTCGGTGAGATCCTCGGCGTCGTGGTGGTTGCCGATCCGGTAGTAGGCGTACGAGTACACGTCGCGCAGGTGGGCCCGGTAGAGCTCCGTGAAGTCGCGATCGAGACGCTGCTTGTCGGCGACGTCGTTCACCCATCGAGCAGCCTAGTCGCCGCGGCCCGCGCGGTCAGGCCGCGCGGGTCCTCCGCTTCGGATTCGCGCTGCGCACGCTCTCGAGCCACTGCTCGGGCGAGGCCTCGCCGTCGAGCACCCTGCGCAAGCCGGTCGTGATCGGGGCGTCGATCCCCTCGCGGGCGAACGCCTCGCTGAGCAGCGGAACCGTCGCGAGCGACTCGGCCGTCTGCTGCACCGCCGCCTCGACCTGGATGCTCGGCATGCCGGAGCCCACCAGCTCACCGGCGCGGCGGTTGCGGCTGCCCTCGGCGATCGCGGTCGCCACCAGGTCGCCCGCGCCGGCCAGGCCGGCGAACGTCTCGCTGCGGCCGCCGCTGGCCAGCGCCAGCTCGTGCACCTCGGAGAAGACCCTGCCGGCCGCGGCCCCGGCGAGGTTGGCGCCGCGCATCGCGGCGGCGCCCGAGGCGAGCGCCGCGGCGTTCTTCGCGCAGGCGGCCAGCTCGGCACCGGTCACGTCGTCGGTGGTCTCCACGGTCAGTCCGCCCGCGTCGAGCACCTCGCGCAGCTGGCGGCGCAGGTCCCGGTCGCGCGTGGCCACCACCACGGCGGCCCCCACCTCGATCGCCTCGCGCGCGTGCGCGGGACCCCCCAGGCTGGCGACCGCTCGCGCGTGCACGCGCTCGGCCACGTAGGCGGTGGGAGTGGTGCCAAGCGGCGGAACGAGGCCCTTGGAGGTCACCAGCACAGCGCTGCGCTCCCCCACGCGGGCGCCGATCTCGCCGATCGCGGCGGGCAGGCTGTTGCACGGGACGGCGAGCACGACCAGGTCCACGCCGCCGAACTCGATCTCGCGCACGGTCTTCGGCTCGATCCCCGCCTCGAGCGCCACGCCGGGCATGTAGACGGCGTTCTCGCGGTCGTCGAACAGCCGGGCGGCCTGGGAGGTGGTGCGGCAGCCGAGCTGCACGTCGAGCCCGGCGCGCGCCAGCACCGATGCGATCGCGGTGCCCATCGAGCCGCCTCCGACGACGGCCGCGGTGCGCAGCGGCGGCAGGCCGCCGAGCCACTCCCACTGCAGCCCGACGCACGGCCAAATGCGCTCGGTCACCTCGCCGGCGAGGAACGGAGACGGGCTCTCCACGCGCGGGTAGGTCAGCGCCGGACCGAAGCGCACGTGCACGCGCACCGGCTTGAGCTTCCAGCCGTGGCGGGCGTGCTCCGAGCCGGTGATCGCGATCGGCACCACCGGCGCGCCGCTCTGCAGCGCCAGGCGGCCGACGCCGCGCTTGGGCGTGGCGAGCGAGCCGGCGCGGATGCGAGTGCCCTCGGGGAAGATCACGACGGCCTGGCCGCGTTCGAGCAGCGCCAGGGAGGTCTTGACGGACTCGTCATCCGACTCGCCGCGCCGGACCGGGAAGGCGCCCATGCAATTGAGGATCCAGCCGAGCAGCGGGTTGCGGAACAGCTCCTGCTTCGCGACGAAGTAGATCGGCCGCGGGTTGCAGCAGCCGATCGCGAACGGGTCGAGGAAGCTGCGGTGGTTGGCGGCCAGGATCACGCCGCCGGAGGGGATGTGCTCGCGTCCCAGACGGCGCAGGCGGAAGTAGAGCAGGATCGCCGACTTGAGCACGACGCGCAGCGGCCAGTAGACGAACGAGTTGACGCCGCGGCGGCGCGTGCGCTCGTGATAGAGCGCGAGCGGACGCGGGCTCAGCAAGCCCTGCTTGTGCTCCACCTGCATCGTCAATGAGCTACCCAGGTCCGGGTGTCCCGTTACGCTGCTGGACTAATGGAGCTACGGCGAATCCCAAGCGGGGCGCTCGCGGGCGCGGTTGCGGCGGGCGTGTGGGCGGCTCAGCAGCCGCTCGACAAGCGGGCCTTCGGATCCGACTACGACGACGTGGAGCTGCTCGGCAAGCTCGTCACGCGCGACTCGGGCTGGCAGGCCGCCGGCCTGGCGATCCACCTCGCCAACGGCGCGGCGTTCGGTGCTGTATACGCGCTGCTGAGGCCGCTGTTCCCGGGGCCGCCGCAGGTGGCCGGCGTGGCCGCGGCGCTCGGCGAGCACCTCGCCACCTGGCCGCTCACGGCGCTGATCGACCGCAAGCTGGTCGGCGACCGGCGCGCGTTCGCCCAATCGGCCTGGCGCCACGCCCTGTTCGGGCTGGTGCTGGGCGAGCTCGAGCGGCGCCTGAACCGAGACGTCCAGTTCGAGCCGCTCGAGCAGGTCCCGGTGTCCTCCAACGGCCACGGCAACATCGAGCACGCGGCCGCCGGGGCCACCGAAGCGCCCTAGACTCGCTGCGCGACGCCGGAGTAGCTCAGTTGGTAGAGCAGCGCTCTTGTAAAGCGCAGGCCGTCGGTTCGAGTCCGACCTCCGGCTCTGGCCCGCGGGGCCTGCGCGGCGGGGGCCTGCGCCGCGCGCGCCCGCGCCTTAGACGGCTCCGCGCCGGCCGCTCCAGCGGCTGCCGAAGCCGAATCCGCCGCTCGGGATGCCGGCGAGCAGTACGAGGATCGCCCCGACGATCGCCACGATCGCGGAGCCGGTCAGCGCTGCCAGGATGACGTAGACAAGCGCCGCCAGCAGCACTGCAATCAGGATTCCGATCATTTCCAACCTCCTTTGGGTCGGACTGCCGTTACCCCGCTAGGCGTGGACGAAAACCGGCGTTCCGAGCGGCACCTTCGCCATCAGCAGCTCGAGGTCGGCGTCGGAGGCGCGCAGGCAGCCCGCCGACGCCGCGGTGCCGATCGTCCCCGGCGTGTCGGTGCCGTGGATCGCCAGCCGGTTGCCGCCCTTCCAGCCCGCCGGGGTGTTCGGCTGGTGCCCGTTCAGCGCCAGCACGCAGCAGCCGTAGTAGGGCCCGTAGTTGGATCCGGCCAGCTTGTCGGTCACCGCGAAGCGCCCCGTGGGGGTCTCCGAGCCCGGCCGGCCGATCGCGACCGCCAGGCGGTGGACCTTGCGCCCGTTGCGGCGCAGCGTCAGCGTGCGCGCCGACAGGTCGGCGTGCAGCGACCAGCGCGTGCGCTCGATCTCGACCTGGTCGCGGCGCACCCACGCGAGCCGGCCGTTGGGGCGAGCGCTCGTGACCACTCCGAGCCAGTTGCGGCGCTGCGCGGCCACGCCGAGCACATGCCGCGAGCCGAACTCGGTGGTCGCGCCGAGGCTCCCCGTGGCGGCACCGCCGGGCCGGTCGCTGAGCGGGAGCTCACCGCGTAGCACGGCCAGGCGGTACGGCTTGGGCGCCGCCGGCTTGGGCGCCGCCGGCTTGGCCGGCGTAACCGCAGCAACCTGCTGGAAATCCAGAGCCGGGACCTGCGTATCCGGATCCGCCGGCGGCGAGCCGAGCGCCGTCTGGGCCGCGAAGAACGCGCCCAGGGCCACCGCGACGATCAGTAAGGAGGGGCGAACCCGCATCCTTCATGCGTCGGTCACCCCCGCCGTGTGCGGCAGCCCGATGGCGGCCCCTGGACGTTCGTTCTAGAGCAGCACCTGGCGCGACGCGAGATGCGCGCCGACCTTGCGCTTCACCCGCTGCAGAGCGTTGTCGACGGTCTTCGTGTCGCACTCGAGCCGCTCGGCGATCGCCTCGTAGCTGTGCCCGTCGAGGTAGAGCGAGAGCACGGAGCTCTCCAGCTCCGACAGCACGCTCGACAGGCACGCGACCAGGCTGTGCAGCTCCTCCGAGGAGATCACCTGGTTGACCGGATCGTGAGCGGTCGGCCCGGGGAGCAGCTCGTCGAGCGTCGGATCGCCGTCGCCCCCGCTGGCGGCGGGGGTCTGTGAGAAGGACACGTACTCGTTGAGCGGCGTGTGCTTGTTGCGGGTGGAGGTCTTGACGGCGGTGATGATCTGCCGCGTGATGCACAGCTCGGCGAAGTTGCGGAAGCTCGACTCGCGGTCGGAGCGGTAGTCCCGCACGGCCTTGTAGAGCCCGACCAGGCCCTCCTGGATCAGATCGTCGGAGTCGCCGCCGATCAAGAAGTACGACGAGGCCTTGAGCCGGACGAAGCCGTAATACCGCTTTACGATGCGGTCGTAGGCGTCCTTGCGGCCCTGCTTGGCGAGCGCGATCAGGTAGTGATCATCAAGCTCGACCTCACCTTGAGACTTTGCGCCGCTACGACGAATCGGAGCGCCCGGCCGACGTGCTGGCACGGGTAGCGCAGGAGACGTTGCTGAAGTTGCCATCGAATGCTCCTCTCAGGTCCAAAGCGGACCCTTGAAGCTCCGTGGCGGCGTACCTCCCCTGGCGCGCCGATTTTCCAAACAGTCCCTCAAGCTCGACTACAGCCTGATTTCTGGCCGGCAGTATGGGTTAGTTATGAATCCTTGTCAAGAGCGCGGCGGCGAAACTGCAAGATTCCGTACACGAGCGCGGCGGCGGCCGTGGAGACGTTCAGCGAACCGACCTTGCCGCTGATCGGCAGGAAGACGTGCTCGTCGCAGGCGTCCGCGACGCGCGGGCGCAGGCCGCGGCCCTCCGAGCCGAGCACCAGCACGACCCGCCCGCTGTAGTCGGGGCGGTGGTAGGGCACGCGGGCGTCGGCCGCCGCGCCGTAGACCCACGCCTCGAGCCGCTTGGCCTCCCCCAGCCAGTCGGCGAGGTTGCGGACCCGGGCGATCGCCAGGTGCTCGACGGCGCCGGCGGAGGCCTTGCAGACCGCCGGCGTGACCTCGGCGGAGCGGCGTTCGGGGAGCACCACGCCAGCGCAGCCGGCTGCCTCGGCGACCCTGCAGACGGCCCCGAGGTTGTGCGGGTCCTGGACCTCGTCCAGACACACGACCAGGGCGTCCTTGCCCGCCAGCAGCGAATCCGCCTCCACGTACGGGTAGGCCTGAACCTCCGCGCACACGCCCTGGTGGTCCGGCGAGCCGCAGCGCTCCTCGATCTCGTGCGGCTCGGCGACCACCACGTCCACCTCGCCGGGCCACACCTCGTGCGCGCCGGTGGCGTATACACGGTGGACACGCCTGCGCCCGCGCAGCGCTTCGCGGACGGGGTTGCGCCCGTAGACGATCACGTCCGCACGAGCCGCGGGCCCTCCGCCGTGTCGCGAATCTCCCACCCGCGCGTGGCCAGTTCTTCGCGTAGCCGGTCGGCGCGCTCGAAGTCGCGCGCGGCGCGCGCCTCCTGGCGCTCGGCGGCAAGCTGCTCCACCTCCGCCGGCGGCCGCTCGGTGTCCCCGCTCAGGAGGCTCTCGAGACCGAAGGCGTGCAGCATCTCCTCCAAGCGCCCCGGGCCGAGCCGTTCACCCGCGTCGAGTCGCCGGTTGGCCTCCGTCACCCAGTCGAACAGCTCCGCGCGCGCCGCGGGTGTATTGAAGTCGTCGGCCAGCTGGTCGAAGAACCGCTCTGCAAAGCCATTCAGCTCGAGTGGGGCGGGCGCCTCGGGGTCGAGCCGCCTGACCACCTCACGCACGCGATCCACGGCCCGCGCGGCGTCCTCGACGGTCTCCTCCGTGTACGCGACCGGCTTGCGGTAGTGGGCGCCGACCATCCACATCAGAAACGGCTCGCGCCCGAACTGCTCCAGCGCGCCGTGCAGCAGGCGGACGTTGCCGACCGACTTGGCCATCTTCTCGTCGCCCATCTCGACCATGCCGTTGTGCATCCAGATGCGGGCGAGCGGCTTGCCCCGGGCGGCCTCGGTCTGGGCGATCTCGTTCTCGTGATGCGGGAAGACCAGATCCGAGCCACCGCCGTGGATCTCGAAGTCCACGCCCAGGATCGACTCGGCCATGGCCGAGCACTCGATGTGCCAGCCCGGCCGGCCGTCGCCCCAGGGCGACTCCCAGTAGGTGTCCTCGCCCTCCTTGCGCGCTTTCCACAGCGCGAAGTCCTGGGGCGCCTCCTTCACGTCGGCCGAGTCGTCCCCCTCGCCCTGCTGCATCTCGTCGAGCGGGCGGTTGGAGAGCTTGCCGTAGCCGTCGAAGCTCGCGACGCGGAAGTAGACGTCCCCGTTCGCCTCGTAGGCGTGGCCGCCCTCGATCAGCGCCTCGATCAGCGCGATGATCTCGGCGATCGCCCCGCTCGCCTTGGGCTCGTCGTCTGGGCGGCCGAGCCCGAGCGCGGCGGTGTCGGCCACATAGGCATCGGTCATCTCGCGGGCCAGCTGGGCGCTTGGGATGCCCCGCTCGCGGGCGGCGTCGTAGATCTTGTCGTTGACGTCGGTGATGTTGGCGACGAAGGTCGTCGCGTAGCCCTCCTGGTCGAGGAAGCGCTTCAGCAGCGAGAAGACGACGTACGGGCGGGCGTTGCCCACGTGGACGCGCCCGTAGACCGTCGGGCCGCACGCGTAGATGCCCACGCGCGGCGGGTCGCGCGGATCGAGCGTGCGCACGCCGCCCGAGAGCGTGTCTTGGATGCGGATCTCGCGCATTCGGGCGCGAAGGCTACGCATAATGGCGGGCATGCCCGACCACGAGTTCCTGATCGCAGGCGAGCGCGCGGCCCTGGGGTCGCTCGAGCGCGAGCACCTGGCGCGGCTGTCGCGCTGGTTCAACGATCCCGAGGCGCGGCGCGGCCTCGCCCACCGCGGCATCGTCAACGAGGACGCCGAGACGGCCTGGTATGAGCGCATGACAGCGGCGGCGGGCGAGCCGCGCCCGACCGAGGTCCCCTTCGCGATCCACGACGCCGCCGACGGCGAGCTGGTGGGCGTGTGCGGGCTCGAGAACATCGACCACAACTTCTCGCGCGCGGACTTCGGGATCGTGCTCGGCCAGCGCCGGGGCACCGGCATCGGCACCGACGCCACCCGTCTGGTGCTCGACTGGGCGTTCACGATCATCGGGCTCCACAACGTGATGCTGGAGAGCTATACGTACAACGAGCAGGCGATCCGCGCCTACGAACGCGCGGGCTTCCGCGTGATCGGGACGCGCCGCGACGCCGTGCGTGCGCTCGGCCGGCGCTGGGACTCGGTGCTCATGGACGCCACCGCGGATGGCTTCGAGAGCCCGGTTCTGGGCCGGTTGAGGCCGTAGCTGCGCGCGGGGTGGCGGTCGAGCGGCGCTAGACCGGCGGGCGGCGCTCCGGCCAGCGCAGCTCGCGCTCGAGCTGGCCGGCCACCGAGAGCAGCAGCGGCTCGCTGTCGGCCGGGCCGACGAGCTGCGCGCCCACCGGCAGTCCCTCGCCGGTGGGCGGCGCGGGGATCGAGATCGCCGGCTGGCCGGTCATGTTCCAGACCCCCGTGAACGGATAGACCCGCGACATCCCCAGCAGCGTGCGCGCGGCGCCCATCCCCTCCCACTGGGCGGCGTCGACCGGCGGTCGCGTGGACACCGGCGTCAGCAGCACGTCGTGGTCGCGGAACAGCTCGCCGATGCGCGCCGCGTGGTCGGCCTCGTCGCGCCGCGCGCGCTCCACCAGCGCGCCCGGCACCAGCCCGCCGATGCGCGCGAAGCCGCGCGTGCGGCGCTGCAGGCGCGCCGGGCGCGCCATCCGCGCCGCGTCCTGGGCGATGCCGGCCAGGTAGCGCGGGATCAGGGCGTCGGTGGCACGCCCGTAGTGGGGGTCGGCCTCCACCACCTCGTGCCCGAGCGAGCGCAGCACCTCGGCCACGCTCTCGATCGATCCCCTGACCGCCTCGTCGACAGGCACGGGCGGGAACGGCGTGCGCGTCCACAGCGCCACGCGCAGCCGGGCCGGCGGGCGCGCGGCCGAGGTCGCGTAGAGCAGCTCCGGCGGTCGCTCCGCCGCGACGTCGAGCAGCAGCGCGGTGTCAGCCACCGTCCGCGTCAGAAAGCCGAGCACGCTGAGGCCGTACCAGTGACCAGCGAGCGAGGAGGGCGAGACACGGTCGCGCTGCGGCTTGAGGCCGACCAGGCCGCAGGACGAGGCGGGGATGCGGATCGAGCCGGCGCCGTCGGAGCCGGTCGCGGCTGCGCAGAGGCCGGCTGCGACCGCCGCGGCGCTGCCGCCGCTGGAGCCACCAGGCGTGCGGTCGGCATTCCAGGGGGTGCGCGTGATGCCGAAGGCCGGACCCTCGGTGGAGCCCATGATCGCCAGCTCGGGCAGGTTGGTCTTGCCGAGGATGACCGCGCCGCCCGAGCGCAACCGCGCGACGAAGTCGTTGTCGCGCTGAGCGGCCCCACCGTGGGCGGCGGTGCCCCAGCCGGTCACCTCGCCGCCGAAGTCCTCGGTGTCCTTGACGGCGATCGGCACACCCAGCAGCGGGCGGTCGT
>Ga0209574_10000246_pt1 | contig 14878 bp, 11 predicted proteins | sample AgamicMgMarz_FD_187168 | JGI IMG/M metagenome (GOLD analysis project Ga0209574, IMG submission 187168) | Agave microbial communities from Guanajuato, Mexico - Mg.Ma.rz (SPAdes) (version 2) | ecosystem: Host-associated > Plants > Phyllosphere > Phylloplane/Leaf | place: Guanajuato, Mexico... | reverse complement strand
GTTCCCGAATTTTCAATCCCAAACTTTCACCATATTGTTTTAAAGCTGGTAATAGTCCTTTCTCTAATCCCGCTGGACGTAGTTGCCAAATTAACGTCCTCATTTCTTTTAAAGCACCTTGCGATAACTCACGTATCTCATGCAAAGACTGATCTACCTTTTCGTTTTTCCCCTTTAAGACGGCTTCGGCACCTTTCGTCATAAAAGTTAATGAAAACAACTTTTGTGAAACAGAATCATGCAAATCTCTAGCTAAACGATTACGTTCTTCCATTCGTACAAGTTCTCGGCGTTTTTCATTTAACCTTAAGTTCTCTATCATTAACGATATATGATTGGCTAACGCCTGTACTACATCTATCGTATTTATATCAAATTCTCCATTATTCGAACTTACACTTAGTACGCCAAATATATGATCTTGAATATGTATGGGAATGGCAATAACTGCACGATTAGGATGTACGATATTCCCAACCTGACTCTTTAACAAAACAGACTCTTCTTTTTTCAGAGCTTCCTGTGCCGCTGACTTCAAATCCTCTTGTAGCTCATCTATCTTATATGAGGCCCTTACAGCAAGTTCATTTTCTTCTCTAATAAAGAATACAACTTGCTCCCATAGAAATAACTTCCCAATTTGCTTTACAATCTCCTCAGGCAATTCATTAAATTTATGAATCGTCCTTAAAGCTTGAATAAAGCGGTCTAACTTTACATAATAATGAGCCCTTCTCTTTTCATTTTCATACAATTTTGTACGTTTTAATGCTGTTCCAATTTGGAAAGCAACTGATTGTAATAGCACTAACTCTTCTTCAGAAAAATGCGTTTTACCTGGACTAGCCACATTTAATACGCCAAATTCATCTCCCCCCGCTTTTAGCGGCACTGTTGCATGATGCACAATCCCTTCTGTATCTCCCCAGTTGTATTCAATCGCATTATTAATTCTCTTACATTCAATAATATTAACGGCTTTCTCTAGTTTCCCTTCCACAAATCGGTGTAAACACCAACAATTCCCCTCACACATCGGTCGTTTATTTTCAAATCTTAATCCCTCTGGTAATTGATAATCAATTAATTTTGTATATCTACCATTTTCATCCGCCAGAAATATCCATCCTGTCGTTAAACCTGTTACATTCAACAGTTTTTCCAACACAGCTTGCAGCACATGATATGTATCATTTGAGGTGTTCAACGTCTCTGCAATCTCTTTTAATATAACTAATTCATTTGTACGATTCTCTTGAAACATAATTCGTCTCCTACATACAAGATTTTAAATCGCCCCTAAAGTAAATCATCTACTTTTCACTTTGTACTTATTCGTAACATTGATATAATGGTGAAAACATAGTTTTCATTATATCACTTGAGGGGGATTTCATAATGACATTAAATAAAGCACTTACTATCGCTGGTTCTGACACAAGTGGCGGTGCTGGTATACAAGCAGATTTAAAAACATTCCAAGAACTTGGTGTATACGGAATGACATCTCTTACGACAATCGTAACGATGGATCCACATAACGGTTGGGCACATAACGTATTCCCAATCCCAGCTTCTACATTAAAACCACAATTAGAAACGACAATTGAAGGTGTTGGAGTAGATGCTTTAAAAACAGGTATGCTTGGATCAGTAGAAATTATTGAAATGGTTGCTGAAACAATCGAAAAACATAATTTCAAAAATGTAGTAGTTGACCCTGTTATGGTATGTAAAGGTGCTGATGAAGCATTACATCCTGAAACGAACGACTGCTTACGTGACGTTCTTGTTCCAAAAGCATTAGTTGTAACACCAAACTTATTTGAAGCTTACCAATTAAGTGGCGTAAAGATTAATTCTCTTGAAGACATGAAAGAAGCAGCAAAAAAAATCCACGCTTTAGGTGCGAAATACGTCCTAATTAAAGGCGGTAGCAAGCTTGGTACGGAAACTGCAATCGACGTCCTATATGATGGAGAAACATTCGATCTTCTAGAATCAGAAAAAATTGATACGACAAATACACACGGCGCAGGTTGTACATATTCTGCTGCAATTACAGCAGAACTTGCAAAAGGTAAAACTGTGAAAGAAGCAGTAAAAACTGCTAAGGAATTTATCACAGCTGCTATCCGTTATTCATTCAAGATCAACGAATACGTAGGCCCAACACATCACGGTGCATATCGTAAATTCGTTGCATCAAAAGAACTTGTCTAACATATAAATGAAAACACCCACAGAGTTTATATATTTCCTCTCTGTGGGTGTTTTTTTATAAGCTCTTCTGGTCATCTTATCTTTAAGATGCAGAACTAACCTGATTTCTACCATTTCTTTTGGAGTAATATAATGCATCATCAGCAGCTTGAATAAATCGCTCTGGTGATTCTTCATACACTGAAATTCCTACTGAAACTGTAATTTTTATTTTTGTTCCATTTAGCAATTGAAATGGATGGTTTTCAACAGCCGTGCGAACTTGTTCCCCCATACGCATTCCATAAGCCAATCCTTTCTGCGGTATCAAAAGCGCGAACTCTTCCCCACCCTTCCGAAAAGCCAAATCTGGAAACATTGAAACTTCTCGTAAAATATGCCCCATTTGTTTTAATACTTCATCTCCCGCAGGATGCCCATACGTATCATTTACACACTTAAAATGATCAATATCTATAAGTAGTAAACAAAGTGAATCATTTTTCATGCGCTTATTACCAATATGACGATTCATCTCTAAATCAAACTGTCTTACGTTTCCTAAACCTGTCAATGCGTCTACCGTTGCGTATTGCTTCATCGTTTGGAATAACTCATTGGATTGTAAAACGTAATTTGCACTTATGAATGTTATGTAGCCTGTAATAATACTAGAAATTAAATATAATCCTACTATGTTAATATCTTTAATTAACCATATATATAGTGAGGGGATTAGAATAGATAAAATATATGTATGTAACCACGCCCACTTTTCTCCTAGAGAAAGATTTAGACGCGAAATAAAGATACTACCTACTCCTATCGCAATAATTGTATAAAAAGCTACTTGAGAAGCTAATGAATAATCCATAAATAATAACCTAGTTACTAAAATCATACTAACAGCTATAGTACTCGCTATCGGGCCTCCAATTATAACAGCTAAAATAACAGCTAAGTAGCGCAAATCCAATAGGATGGTACCAACATGAACACCGAAATACATTAGTAATATACCTAATATTCCAGTAAGAATACCTACTACACATTTCTGCCAAAAAGAGAACCCTTCTTTTAACGGCCTCTCTCTTAAAAGCTGACCTCCAACAAAAATAAAGGAAAGAATAATGGTTGTGTTTACAAATAAGTCCCTTAACATAAAATAATCTCCCAACTTTTCTATCTATCCCTTTCCTTATTTTATTGTATACGAGATACCTATAATTCCCAAAGCTTTTTATTTATTTTTGCTGTTCCACGTGAAACAGCAAAAATAAAAAAGGACGAAAATTCGCCCTTTTCATTAACAACAGCGTGATATCTTTCCGCCCTTTGCATTAAATCTAGCCTCTTGCGCTTCTGCAAAAAATTGTTTTTGACATACAACCTCTTCTTCTGGATGATGCTTTTTCATATGCTCTACATATGTTTCATAACTTGGTACCCCAACCAGTAAACTAATAAAGTGTTTTCTTTGTCCCCATACTTTCCGTAGTCGTTTAAGCATAATAGTTCCTCGACTCACTTTCATCTCTAGAAATATATGGCGCCTCTTTTAGCGGCATCGGCTTATTTCTTAATACTTGAATCCAAATTCGAATTGCAGAAATTAATACAGCGATTACAACTATCATAAAAATCCCGCAAAGCGCTGCATCAATATAATCATTGAAAATAATTTGCTTCATTTGAGCAACATTTTTAGCTGGTGCTAACACTTTCCCCTCATCTAATGCTCCTTGGAACACCTTTGCATGAGATAGAAATCCTATTTTAGGGTTTTCATGAAATAACTTTTGATAACCCGCCGTCATCGTTACAATAAGCAATCCAACAGTTGGAATAAGTGTCACCCAAACATATGCCTTTTTCCCCATTTTGAACAAAATTGTCGTTCCAAGTAATAATGCAATACCTGCTAACATTTGATTTGCAATACCGAAAAGTGGCCATAATGTATTAATTCCACCAAGCGGATCAACTACCCCTTGGTATAAGAAATAACCCCATCCTAATACGCATAACGTTGTAGCTATTACATTCGCTAATGTAGAATCCGTTTTCCCAAATGGCTTATATACATGTCCTAAAATATCTTGAATCATAAATCGGCCTACACGCGTTCCAGCATCAATTGTTGTTAAAATGAATAGAGCTTCAAAGAGGATTGCAAAATGATACCAAAAGGCCATCATGGCTGTTCCACCTATTACTTGTGAGAAAATATACGCCATACCTATTGCTAACGTTGGTGCACCACCTGTGCGTGATAAAATCGTTTGCTCTCCAACGTTTACAGCGAGATCTTTTAGTTCATTTGGTGTAATAGCAAATCCCCATGAGGAAATAACTTGAGCTGCCTGCGAGACATCCGTACCGATAAGCGCTGCGGGACTATTAATCGCAAAATAAGTTCCTGGTGTTAATACACAAGCTGCAATCATCGCCATCGCGGCTACAAATGATTCCATTAACATTGCCCCATAACCGATTGGCTGTGCGTGTCCCTCTTGTTCAATCATCTTTGGTGTCGTACCTGATGAAACGAGAGCATGGAATCCAGACACCGCACCACAAGCAATTGTAATAAATAAGAACGGGAATAAGTTTCCAGAGAAAACAGGACCTGTTCCATCGATAAATTTCGAAACTGCTGGCATTTGTAAATCTGGTGCTACAATTAAAATACCAATTGCTAATCCAACAATTGTTCCGACTTTTAAAAATGTGCTTAAATAATCACGTGGTGCTAAAAGCATCCAAACTGGTAAGGCCGATGCGATAAATCCATATACAATAAGCATAATAGCAATCGTTTCACCGCTAAACGTGAACATGCTTGCAAGCGTTGGATGCTCTGCTACATACTGTCCTCCAATAAGAGACAGTATAAGTAGAATAATTCCGATTACTGACCCTTCACCAACCCGGCCAGGCCTAATGTAGCGCATGTACACTCCCATTAAAATCGCAATAGGAATCGTTGCTGCTATTGTAAACATTCCCCAAGGACTTCCGACAAGCGCCTTTACTACCACTAATGCTAATACCGCTAATAAAATAATCATAATGCCTAAAATGCCTATCATTGCAATAAGCCCTGTAACAGGACCGATCTCATCTTTAATCATTTCTCCTAAAGATTTACCATTCCGTCTCATCGAAGCAAATAAAATTACAAAATCTTGTACAGCTCCAGCGACAACTACCCCAACAATAATCCATATTGTTCCTGGTAAATATCCCATTTGCGCTGCCAAAATCGGTCCTACTAAAGGGCCTGCCCCAGCAATTGCTGCAAAATGGTGCCCAAATAATACCCACTTATTTGTCGGAACATAATCTTTTCCATCGTTTAATGTATGGGCTGGCGTTTGCCGATTATTATCTAAACCAAATACCTTTCTCGCTATAAATCTACTATAAAAACGGTAAGCAACTGCATACACACATACCGCAGCTACTAAGAGCCACACGGCATTAATAGTTTCACCTTGTGATAAAGCTATTACACCAAAAGCACCTGCGCCTATTGCTGCAATAACTCCCCATAGTAAAATCGACTTCAATGTTTTCACATACAATCCCCCCAATACTATTGCTTAGTGGGATTGTACTAAATTTTCTGAATATTTAATTTGAATCCTCCTTATCATGAAGGATTTTTAGTTTATCATGTTAAAAAATTCGCATTACCTACTATAATTCAATCTTATTTCGAAGTCGTTTCACATAATTACGACTAACTGGAATCGGTTGCTCATCATATTTATCTAAATACAGATTATATGTGCCATTATAATAAGGTTTTAGTTCTTGTACATATGACATATTAATTAAATAACTTTTATGCACACGTAAAAAATCATATACATTTAGCTTATTTTCCAGCTCCTGAAGTGTATATGTTGAAATATACTGATTATTTGTTGTATAAATTGAAACCGTTTTGTTTTCCTTATTTTTGCTTACATATACAATATCTTCAGGGAAAATATATCGAATTCCCTCTTGACCTTCTATCGGTAGCTTCCGCAAATAACTCTTTGCTTTCTCGCCTTGCTCTTTACACATTCTATATAAAAGGAATTGCAAATCTTCCTCACGAAATGGGCGTAGTAAATAATAGAATGCTTGAAAACGAAATGCCATAATCGATTCTTCTATATCTTTACCCATAAAAATCAATTTCGTATAACAATTTACTTCCCGTAATAAACTCGCATATTCAAAACCAGTTCCATCTAATAATTTTGAATTCAAGAAAACAAAATCTGGTGTATGCTTTTTCATGATCAATAATGATTCTGTTCCCGTATTCGCTTCAAAACATTCTACATTCCTTATATTTTCAGTAAATTTTTCAGCTAAACTTCTTCGCTCTTCTGCTTCTTCCATGATCAGTAAAATTTTCATTTCTTCAACCACCTAATTCTTTTGTCCATATGTCTTGTTGTATACATTCGCTTTTATAAGAAACATTCCCTTTTTCTTACTATACCATTATTTATCTAAAAAAACAGAAAAAAGGAAACCACAACGGTTCCCCCTGACCTTTTATTCCATTATTTGTAGGAAGTAACACTCACTGAATGCGAAGAAATGAGTGTTACTTCCCCAAAAACACAATTGGTGCTGGCTAATAATCAGTGGGGGATAAATCCCTCGCCGATTAAATTTTCACCTTATACTAATTCTCGTTGCTTCGTTTCTTGCCCAAGTACAATTACAGCAACTACGCCAATTAAAATTGATCCACAGAAAATCGTAAATATTAGTGATAGTGAAGCCTGTGAAGCAACTAAATATCCTACTAATAGCGGCCCAAGAATACCACCAATACGACCGAATGCTGCTGCCATCCCTGCACCTGTACCACGAATAACCGTTGGATACTGTTCCGGTGTATAAGCGTATAATGCACCCCAAGCACCTAAATTAAAGAAGGATAGTAACATGCCTGCCACGATTAATACGGTTAATGACTCCGCCACTCCAAACAAGTAAGCACTACATGCTGTACCGATTAAATACGTAACTAAAACGAACTTACGACCAAGTCGTTCAATAAACCAAGCAGCCGTGAAATATCCTGGCAATTGAGCTAACGTCATAATAAGTACGTACTGGAAACTTTTTATTAAACTAAATCCTTTTAATACCATTACACTAGGTAACCAAAGGAACATCCCATAGTAAGAAAAGACAACAGAAAACCATAGAATCCATAACATAATTGTTGCCTTACGATATTCACCAGACCAAACCAACTTTACATTTTCGATAACAGATGGTCTTTTTTCAGCCTTTTGAAATCTTGGGGAATCCGGTAAATTCCATCTTAAATATAAAGCATATAGTGCCGGAACCGCACTCAATACCATTGCAACTTCCCAACCATATTTCGGAATAACAAAATACGAGATAAGAGCTGCAATTAGCCATCCACCTGCCCAAAAGCTTTCTAATAGGACAACTATTTTGCCACGTTCATGCGCTTCAACGCTCTCTGATACTAATGTAGAAGCAACTGGAAGTTCTCCGCCAAGCCCCATACCAATTAAAAATCGTAACACAAGGAACATCGCAAGTGTCGTCGTTAAAGCGGTTAAACCACTACCGATAGAAAATAGTAATAATGTAATAATAAAGACTGATTTCCGCCCTATTTTATCTGATAGTATTCCAAAAACGAGCGCTCCGACTGCCATACCAATTGAATTAATGCTGCCTATCCAGCCCATTTCTTGCGTACTTAATCCCCAATCTTTTTGCAATGCTACCATTACAAATGAAAGCATTCCAACATCCATTGCATCAAATAACCATCCAAGCCCTGCTATACCAAGTAGCTTTCGCTTCGAAATTCCCTTCACCTTACCCACAAGAAGTCCTCCTTACACAGCTGTCTTTACACATCATTTTACATGTGTGAATTGCATAAGTAAAATACTTTCGTGTAAAAAATTCTCCTTAATCATTCCCAAAAAGTAAAATACTTATCCCACTATTTGAGGGCAGCAAGACTCCCACCTCCAAATTTAGCTGAAGCAAAGATGTTAGATGGAAAATCAACTGCTGTTAAACGTCCAATTGCTGATGGTTAACCATCAGTGGTAGATGAGCAAAGCCTCACTTTATTAAAAATGACCAAATAAAAAAGTAGCGATATTCCGCTACTTTTTCGAACGCATGACTTCTTTTAAAAATTCCGCTAATACTAACTGACGACGCCAGCGCGTTGGATTACTACACAATCTATAAAACCACTCTAAGTTAATCGCTTGAATCCATTTTGGTGCACGTTTTACCTCTCCAGCCCATACATCTAAACTTCCGCCCACTCCAACAGCCATCTTCGTTTCTAAACGATGCTTATTAGTTTGGATAAAGTTCTCTTGTCTTGGGAAACCAAGCGCGACAAGTAATAAATCTGGTTTTGCTTCTTGAATACGAGAAACGATACTCTCTTCTTCTTCTTGTTTAAAGTACCCATCTTGTGTACCCACAATAGATACAGCTGAATATGTCTTCTTTAAATGATCTGCTGCAGCTTGTACAACATGCGGTTTTGCACCAAGTAAGAAAACAGATACAGGTTTATTTTCTTCCGATAGCTTCGCAAATAAATTACACATTAAATCAAAACCTGCTACACGTTCCTTTACAGGTGTACCTAACATACCACTTGCTTTTACAACTCCAATACCATCAGGTGTAATTAAATCTGTATTTAATAATGTTTTATGGAATGCTTCATCCTTTTTTGCACACATAACAATTTCAGGATTTGCTGTTACTACCTGAAAAGTATGAGCTCGCTCCAATTCTAGTTGTCCCTTCAAATATTGGATCGTTTCATCCATTGTCATTGTAGAAAAAGGAACACCTAGAATATCAACCGTTTTTACTTCCATGATTAACTATCCTCTCTATTTCAGTAAAAGTTTTTTATATGCATTATAAGTATCTTCATACAAATTCTTTAGCGAGAAATGAGTAGATGCGTGATTATATAAGCGATTTCCCATCGCTTCTAATTCACCATTCAACCATTTTTCATGAGCATCTTCTAATGCGTTTGCTAACGAATCTGCATCACCAATCGGTACAATCCATCCATACGTATCATCAATTATTAACTTTTTCATATCACCTACATTTGTTGCAATAGATGTTAAACGTTGATTAGCCGCTTCTAGTAAAACAAGGGGGAAGCTTTCGCTATAAGAGGTTAACAAATTAATGTGTGCAGATGCATATAGTTCTTTTGAATCTGTACGGAAACCTAGAAACCTCACCTTATCCTCTAAGCCCTTTTGTTTCACCATCTCTTTTAATTCTGCTTCTATAGGTCCATCACCAAGCAAGAGCACCTTTATATTTTGAATTTTAATTTTTTGTAACGCTTCAAATAAAATATCATGACCTTTAACAGGATGAAGACGTGCTACTTGAACGGCTGTAAATACTCCTTCATCGATGCCAAATTCACTCTTATCATAAGGTTTTGCTGGAGTACTATCATACTCAATTCCATTATAAACCGTACAAATCTTTTCTTCTGGTACACCTAGTTTTATTATGTTTCTCTTAAAGTTTTCCGTAATTGCAAAGAATAAATCTACCTTCCTGAAAGAACGTAAATTTAACTTCGTAAATACCCATCCTTTTAATCCCCTCTTCATAAAATCCAAAGTTGGATCACTGTGGACAGTCATTATCCATTTCGCTTTTATACCTTTTTTCAAGAGGGAGAGATAGAAATTTGCTCGTGCGCCATGTGTATGCACAATGTCAAATTGATTTTCATTAATAAATGCTTTTATTTTTGAAAGAATTGATAGGTCGTACCGAGATGATTGAGTAAAAACATGCACTTGAATACCAAGGTTTCTCGCCTCTCTAGCAATCGCACCTTCTTCAAATACCATTAATTCCACTTCTTCCTTTGAAAATTGAGATAAAAGTGAAATAATATGTGTTTTCCCCCCACCTTCTTCTGCACCAGCATTCATATGCAACACTTTCATTTCTTACATCCCCCATTTTTTTCTTTTTATTTACTATAACAAAATAAAAGCTAACATATGCTAGCTTTTATTTTTCTATCATTCAATTTCCAAGTCAACTATTAAATATGCCATGATTAATACTAAGAAGAAACTCACTCCAGGTGACATTAAAATATGACCAGCTATAAATGAGATACCTAATCCGAGAAGTATCGATGTGATCACCATTGCATATTTTACGGTGAATATTTGTTTAAATTTAGTAAATATACATGTAATAAATTTAATACCAAAGTATAAGAATGGAATTACAAATAAAATGAACCCTATGATTCCGAAAGAATAGAACCAATCGTGGAAGTCACGTTCAATTAATTTCGGGTCTGCTTTATAGTTACCGGCATAACCCATCCCTAATAATTTTTGAGACATTGGGGCTTCTTTATAGAAATCTTTATACATTTGTTCAAATAATTGACGCCCACTGAAAATAATAGCTTGCGTTTCTTCTTTTTTCTCTGCAACTTTTTCTTTTTCTTTTTCTTTCACTTTTTCTTTTTCTGTAACAGGAGGTTTATGCTCTTTAGCTTCCTCTTTCTTTTTCTCTTCCTTCTTCACTGTCTGTTGTTCTTCAATTAATTGAACATGAATTCCCATGTTTTTTAGAAACGGTGAAAAAGGTGTATATGCCATGATTCCTACAAAAACAGTCATTGCAATAAAACCGTTTAATAAATATATATTTTTCTTTCCTTTTTTACCTTGAATAAAGGCTTGAATAAAGCACATAACAACAGCAATAGCCATTGTTGCATAGATTGCTCCTATACCAACCTTCGTACCAACTGCAAATAATGAAAAAACAATCAAAATAGAAGGAATCCAATAATATATTTTGCTCATACTTTTTGTTTGTTCAATTGAATACAAAATAACAATCGGACACATGATAGCTAAAATAGATCCTAACTCGTTACCAGCATAAAACCAACCGCGTGATCCTAATTTTAACCATTCATAATTATTGTAATCTGTTCCAGTTGCAATTGAAACTACCATTACTATTCCCATAATTAGTGCTGCATACGTAACATAGTTACGCATTTTTGAATGACTTTTTTCTTTTAAAGACTTAAATACAAACACATAACAAGTAAGCATAACAAACGGATATAATGCTTTTGCTATAAATTTAATTTCCTCTGAAAGTACCATCGGATCCTTTGTAAGCTTATTATTTACCAATCCGATAGTGAAGACTATTCCTACTAAGATTATATACAATATATATTTTATATTTCCTTGTTTCTTCGTTTGAATTAAAATATATATCCCGCCTAAGAACATAACGAATAAGCGTGTAATAACTCCAATAGTCGTATCAATTTTTAAAACCATGATACAGAAAGCTGTAAGCAAATCTAAAATTGGTTGCAACAAAATAAAGATTAGTAGAAAATTTTCAAATTTATTACTTTTACTATTTTCGCTTAACATCTAGAACCTCCATAACTATTACCTAATTTCAATCTATACTTTTAATATTTTTTTCTCATCTCAAATATTTATTATAACATATATTTTTTAATTAAACGTCTCACATTTCTACCCAACCTTGCCTTATAGAAAAAAGCGTATTTGCATTTTCAAGCGCTTTCTTTCCTCATTTTTTCTTTTTTTCTACATGTAAAGAAAATGCATTGTTATTTACATAACTTTAGTGTATATTTTTTCTCTGGAACATCTTTAGGAGGAAGGGATTACAGCAATGTTATTAATCGACATATTTACGTTTCTTGGCATTATCGCCGCTGCTATTTCTGGTACATTAGTTGGTTTAAAAAAAGATTTAGATTTATTCGGTGTCCTTTGTTTAGCTGTAGCTACTGCGCTCGGCGGCGGTATTATTCGTGATATTATGATCGGTAACCTGCCTCCTGTCGCATTTGTTAAACCCATTTACTTTTTCGTAAGTGTATTATCAGCATTATTTACTTGTATGTTTTTTGAGCGTATCAATAAACTGCAAGTCGTTATCATGCTTTCTGATGCTGTTGGCTTAGGTGTTTTTACAGCTATTGGTGCAAATGCGGCAATGTCACATCATGTTGACGCCTCATTTTTAGTTGTTTCAATGGGAGTCATTACAGGTATTGGCGGCGGTATTTTGCGTGACATTTGTGCTCAAGATATCCCCTACGTATTCCGAAAAGAGATTTACGCAATCGCTTCTATTTTAGGAGCAATTAGTTTCCTAATCACATATGCAATGGGGGCACACGTATTAGCTTTCTATGTCTGTTTATTAGTAACATTCATTATTCGTGTTGTCACCGTAATATATAATGTACATTTCCCAGTTTTCTTTAAAACACATGCTAAAATTAATAAAGGCCATTAAGAGAATTCTACATAGAATTCTCTTAATTTATATACTATTCTACACACTAATATAGAGTAATTGCATATAAAAATATATAATTATATTAGAACCAAAAATGAAAACGCTTTATACACAGGGGGAAAAACGATGCTTGGGGTTTTTAAAAAACATACAAATAAAACAAACGCCAGTATACTTGAATTAAGTAAGGATCAAAAAATCACTTTTAACGTGCCTACTAATTCTGAACTGCAGATTCAAATGGATATGCTACATATTTCAAAAGAAGATTTACAAATCGTAAAGGTACTACAGCCCTTTATTTATGAAGAAATTGATTGGATTACGGAAAAATTCTATGCCAATATTACAAAACAACCTAATTTAATTACTATTATTGAACGTTATAGCTCTATTCCAAAATTAAAGCAAACTTTAAAAACGCATATAACAGAATTATTCAGCGGAGATATGCATGAAGATTTTATTGAACAACGCGTTAGAATTGCAAAAAGGCATGTACAAATTGGGTTACATAGAAAATGGTATACAGCTGCTTATCAAGAATTATTCCGCTCTATCATAAAGATTTTAAAAACGAAAATTACAACAATTGACGATTTTTCTTATTCAATAAACGTAATAAATAAATTATTTACTCTTGAACAAGAACTCGTTATTGCGGCTTATGAATCTGAATATGAAAGAATGCAAAAAGAACTTGAAAAAGAAAAAGAAATAACAGCTATGACCATTACGCATATTGCAACAGAACTAGCATCTGTATCTGAAAAAACGAGCGCTTCTATTCAACAGTTAACCGCTAAATCTGAAACAATTGTAGAAATTGCCAAAACAGGTACATCATTAGCTACAACATCAGAAGAAAAAGCGAATAAAGGGAAAGAACAATTAAATCAGCAGAATAAACGAATGGAATACATTCAAACAAACATGGAAACGATTATTACAGATACTCATGAACTTCTCGATATTTCTAACAAAATTAACGAGATTATAGACATTGTAAAATCAATTGCAGAGCAAACAAATTTGCTCGCACTAAATGCTGCTATTGAATCTGCACGTGCTGGGGAATTTGGCAAAGGCTTTTCTGTTGTAGCTGGAGAAATTCGCAAGTTATCAGAGCAAACGAAAGAATCTATATTCAACGTTACAAAGCTCGTTGAAAAAACAAATGAACAAATTGTTCGTGTCTCTTCTTCAGTGAAACAAATTAGCTCCCTCGTATCTGAAGGAACGGATAGTATGTCTGCAACAGATCAATACTTCCAAGAAATTGTAAAAGACATGTCTAACTCGAAAGAACAGAATAAAAAAATTGAAAATGAGTTAGAAACCATTTCACAAGTAATGAAAGGAATTCAAGACGATTCCTCAAAAATGGCTCTAACAGCTGATAGTTTACAACTAGAACTGAATAGATAGGGTGAAGCTTATGTCAGTAGAGATTCTTCATCTCTGCTGACTCTTAGTTCTCATCTTCCATCCATAAAAAAAGAATCCAAACTGGATTCTTTTTATTTTCTGAAGAATATTTTTTGACAATAAACATAACTCATATAAACACCAAAGCTTTGCAAAATAAACAAAGCTGGCACAATAAGATTGTAATATGCCATATCTACTTGGAAGAGCCTTAACAATACGTATCCGCCAATTAACAAAACGAACAACATATATCCTTCGTTTTGTTGTTTCTTAATAAGAAAGTGTAATAAAGCTATCGACATAAATAATGTTACCGCTATATATATAAGTTTTTCACATTTAAATAGAATAGAATGTATGCCCTCACCTGAGAATTGATTAATTACTGGCTTTAAAAGTTTAAATCTTTCTTCTTCAATCTCTTTTAGCTTTTGATCAATATGCTCTGTTACGTTTTGATTCTTTGTTATTTTTTCCTCATTTTTACTTTTTCCAATTAAAACAGATTGAACATACGTCTCATTTGAAATTGTATATTGTGACATTCCCATTGTCTGAATTCCATAACTCACACCAAAATGAGCACTATAAAATAGAATAAGTATCCCTATCATCTTTAATAGTACTTTTTGCTTCATTGCTGATTGAAAGAGTTCAATTAACAACACATATACAGCAATAAAAATAGGAAGAAATAATCCCATTGGGAAAATCATATTACTGCATGCAAATAAAATTGCTGAAAGTACCCACATATAAGGATGATCTAAACCTTTATATAAAAGTATGTAGCAAGCCAAATAAAATAAAAATATTGCTAGTG
>Ga0209574_10000240_pt1 | contig 14991 bp, 16 predicted proteins | sample AgamicMgMarz_FD_187168 | JGI IMG/M metagenome (GOLD analysis project Ga0209574, IMG submission 187168) | Agave microbial communities from Guanajuato, Mexico - Mg.Ma.rz (SPAdes) (version 2) | ecosystem: Host-associated > Plants > Phyllosphere > Phylloplane/Leaf | place: Guanajuato, Mexico... | reverse complement strand
TGAAGCGTGTCTCCCACATGACCGGCGACGCCCGCACGGAGCGGATGGCCGAGCACGTCCTCGCCGACGAACGCGAGATGGCGGAGCGCCTCTGGGGAAGCTTCGACGCCGCGCTCGGCGCGTGGCTGGTCCCCCAAGAGGTGCTCGCCTGATGCGCTACTGGGTCCAGCTGGCCACCGAGCAATTCCCGCCCAGCGAGCTCGTCGAGCAGGCCGTCGAGGCCGAGCGCGCGGGCTTCGACGGCCTCAACGTGAGCGACCACTTCCAGCCCTGGTGGGAGCCGGGGCACTCCGGTCAGGCGTGGGCGCTGCTCGGGGCGATCGGGCAGGCGACCGAGCGGATCGAGGTCGGCACCGGCGTGACCGCGCCGGTCCACAGGTACCACCCGGCGGTCGTCGCCCAGTTCGGCGCGACGCTCCAGGAGCTGTTCCCCGGTCGCGCCTTCCTCGGGATCGGTTCGGGCGAGTCGCTGAACGAGTCGCCGGCGGGCATGGACTGGCCCGACACCGCCGAGCAGGTGCGCCGCATGGAGGAGGCCCTCGACGTGATCGACCAGCTGCTCGACGGCGGGCGGATCGATCACCACGGGCGCTACTTCACCACCAAGGGCGCCTACCTCCACACGCGCGGACCCGAACGCCCGCCGCTGTTCGTGTCGGCGTTCGGCCCGGACGCGGCGGGAGTTGCGGCCCGCTTCGGCGACGGTCTTTGGACGCTTGCTGACCCCGAGTCGGCACCCGGCCTGATCGAGGTCTACACGCGCGAGTGCGAGGCGGTCGGCAAGGAGCCGGGCGAGATCATCCTCCAGACTGGGTTCTCCTGGGCACGCGACGACGATGCCGCGCTCGAGGGCGCGCGCGTATGGAAGGCCACGCAGCCGCCGGAGTACTTCACCGACGACTGGCACGATCCCAAGGCGATGTACGAGCGCGCGGAGGCCGAGGTCTCTGACGCCGACTTCATGGAGTCGTACATCGTGGGCTCGGATCCCGACTTTCACCTCGAGCGTATACGCGCGGTGGAACGGCTGGGCGCAACGATCGTCTGCCTCCAGAACGGCTCTGGAGCCGATCCCCTGGGCGCGCTGCGCACCTACGGCGAGCGCGTCCTCCCCGCCCTCGAGGGCAGACGGGTTTAGGAGCCCGGCCAAAAGGAGACAATCCTGTCTAGGTCACCGGTTCGAGGGACTCAGGTCACCCGAGCAGGTACCGGTAACGAGTTGGGGGACGACGAACGGCCGCCTTGGTCGGATTGGCCGTAGAGCGGACCTCGCGTCAGGTACACACAGTCCTAGACGGAGGTCTATATGTCTGCCGTTGCGCTCGCCACCCCGAGCCTTCCCCGATTCAGCCGCCGAACCCCCTGCGACCGCGCCGAGGCGCAGGAGACAGAGCGGCAGCTGCTGATCCGCTACCACCGCGAGGGCGACCTCGCCGCACGCGAGGAGCTGGCTGAGCGCTTCCTGCCGCTCGCCCGCGATCTCGCGCTGCGCTACACGTACACCGACGAGACGTTCGACGACCTGCTTCAGGTCGCGAGCCTCGGCCTAGTAAAGGCGATCGACCGCTTCGATCCCGAGCGCGGGACGAAGTTCACGAGCTACGCCGCCCCGACCATCCTGGGCGAGCTCAAGCGCCACTTCCGCGACAAGGGCTGGGCGCTGCACGTGCCGCGCGACCTTCAGGAGCGGACGCTGGCCGTCAACCACGCGACCGAGCGTCTGTCGAAGCACCTCGGTCGCTCACCCAAGGTGCGCGAAGTGGCGGGGGAGCTGTCCTGCAGCGTCGAGGCGGTGCTCGAAGCCCAGGAGGCCGCGGCCTCCTACGAGGCCGTCTCGCTGGACGCCCCGACTTCCCGAGAGGACGACGAGGCCGCCTCGCTGGTCGACCTGATGGGTGAGGAGGACTCGTCCTACGAGCTGGTCGAGAGCCGCGACGCGATCGCCAGCACCTGGAAGGCACTTCCAGAGGTGGAGCGCCAGGTGCTCGAGCTGCGCTTCATGCACGACCTGACCCAGCGCGAGATCGGCGAGCAGATCGGCTACTCGCAGATGCACGTCTCGCGGCTGCTGCGGCGGGCGCTGGACCGGCTGGAGACCGCTGCAGCCGCCGCTTGAGCGCCTGCGCGTTCTCGACCGCGAAGCCCTCCCAGTCGTTGTTGAAGTAGACGAACACCTCGGCCCGCCGGCGCCACCGCGCGATCCGGCGGGCCCACTCGTCCAGCTCCGACTCGGAGTAGTTGCCGCGCCGGCCACGGTGGCCGTGATGCAGGCGCACGAGCGTCCAATCCGCCGTCAGCTCATGGGCCTGGAAGGGCCACCTGGGGTGATCGCCGATCACGAGCGCGGCACCGCGCTCGCGCAGCAACGCGTAGACCCGCTCGGCGAACCAGCTCTCGTGGCGGAACTCGAAGCAATGCCGCCCGGACGGGACCAGGTCGAGCGTGGTCGCGATCCGCTCCAGGGCGTCGCCCTCGTTGCGAAAGTTCGCCGGAAGCTGCCAAACCACGGGTCCCAGCTTGTCCGCCTCGACCAGCGGCATGATGCGCTCGTAGTAGCGGTGGATGCCCTGCTCGACCTCGCGCAGTCGCCGCACGTGGGTGAGGTAACGGCTCGCCTTGGCGGCGAACGTGAATCCGTCGGGCGTCTGCTTAGTCCAGCGCTCGACCGCGGCGCGCGAGGCGAGGCGGTAGAAGGTCGAGTTCACCTCGACGGTGTCGAACAGCTCGGCGTAGCGGGTCAGCCAGCGGGGCCGGGCGAGCCCCTCGGGATAGAGGCGGGCGCGCCAGTCGTCGTAGCTCCACCCCGAGCAGCCGATCCGGACGGGGCGCTCGCTACTCGGAGACGAGCGTCTGCTCGTCGCGCTCAGTGAACTCGACCTTCTGGGTGCGGGCACGCTCACGCTGCTCATGGATGGTGGCGGCCGACTTGCGTCGCTTGCTGAGGTTCAGCGCGAAGGCCACTCCGAGGACGACGAGGGCCGCGGGCAGGGCGAAGACGAGGCCGGCGCCGCCCCACATCAGCGTGGCCACCACGAGTGCGAGGACGAAAGCACCGACGACCGTCATTAGTACGGACATAGCCTCGGAGTACCCGCGTGAGGTGCGCGGAAACAGCTAGCGCGGGCGCGGCAGCGCGGCCGTGTCGACCACCTCGAAGGCGCTGCCGGTCACGCGGCGCAGCGTGCGGAGCTGGTCGTTGCTCCAGCTCGGGTCGGGCGCGCCGCTGAGGTACCAGGGCGAGCCGTTGTCGGCCATGATCATCCCGTAGCGCTTCAGGGCCTTGAGCACGATGCGCGCCTGGCGGGGGAAACGTGAGATGTCGTAGTCCCGGCGCAACCGCAGGCGCTGACCCATGGCGGGCAAGTTCGGATCGGTGAGGTCCGAGGCGAAGTGCCGGGCCGGGTAGATGAAGGCTCGGCGAGTGCGGTCGGTCGTGAAGCGCAGGGCGTGGTCGATCCGGCCGCGCTTGACCTCGTCGTAGCGCGCCAGGCCCGGCAGGATCGGCAGGCCGGCGGCGTCCGCGGAGGTCCACCCGCGCGGGCGCAGCTTGTTCGAGCGCAGATCCCAGATCGCACCCGAGCCGGCCGTCCAGCTCGAGCCGCGCGGGTAGGCGGCGAACAGCTCGTAGAGGCGGCAGCGCTTGCGGTCGACAACGATCACGTGCCGGTCGCCGTCCGCGTTGCGCCCACCCTCGATCGGGGCGCCGGCGGGGACCGGATAGGGACCGCGGTCCGACTCGTCCGGGTAGTCGAACGAAACCCGGACCTTGGGTTGGGAGCCGCCGACGGTCACGAACGGTATCCCGATCGGGCCGCCCTCCCAGAGGCCCGACCCGAAGTCGGCATGCATGGTCTCGGTCGCGCCGATCGAGCGGACGATGGCGTCGGAGTTGTCCAGAACCGGCAGGCGGTCGACGCGCTGATTCCAGGGGTTGCTGCGCGGGAAGACGGGACAGCCGCCGACCGTGGCGGCGCCCGCCGGCGCGGCCAGCGCGAGCGCCGCAACGGCAGCGCAAATCGAGGCGATCAATCGCATGCGGCCATCTTCCACCGCACGCCCAGGCCGGCGACAGCCCCTAGCTGGGTGGAGTCGCTCACCCCGGCGCTACGAGCTCGGCCCGACGCGGCTCGTCTCGTCCTCGGGCTGCCGGCCGTCACGGCCCACGTAGCCGTCCTTGCCTCCGGTGACCAGGTAGACGCACGGCTCGTCGCCGACGTTCTTGATCTTGCGGATCGTCCCCGCGTCCACGCGCGCCAGCCCGCCGGGGCCCAGCGTGTGGGTTGTGTCGTCGTTGAAGGTGATCTCGATGCGCCCGCGGTGCAGGAAGTAGAGCTCCTCCTGCTCGTCGTGGAAGTGCCGGCCCGTCTCATAGTCGACCGGCAGCACGATCGCGTTCACGCCGAAGGCGGTCACCCCGAGCGCCCGGCGTACCTTGCGGAAGCCCGGTCCCTCGCCGAGCGCGTCGAAGTTCGCGACGCTGTAGCCGTCGCCCTCCACGACATCCCTCACCTCGTCGGCCATGGGCGCAGCCTACCGCCGGCCGCTAGGCGGCGCGCTCGGCGCTGCGCAGGCCGCCACGGGCCCACATCGCCGTCACGGCGGCGATCAGCAGCGCGACGCCGAACGCGGGCAGGACCTTGGTCGGGTCGCCCGCCAGGAATCCGCGCCCGGCCTCCAGCACCAACGTGATCGGATTGAACGAGGCCGCGCCCTTGACCCAGCCGGTCAGCAGGTCGAACGGCACCCAGACGGGCGCCAGGAACAGCAGCAGGAACGCCGGCACCTGCATCAGCGGCCCCGCCTGCATCGTGCGCAGGCGCATCGCGATGCCGGTGCCGAACAGCATCGCCGCGGCGTTGACGACCACCGCCAGCGAGTAGAGGCCGACCAGGTCGATCGCGTTGCCGTTCACGTCGAGCCCGGCGATCAGCGCGACCGTCGTGATCACAGAGACCGTGAAGATCGCGCGGGTGAGCGCCGCCAGCCAGTAGCCGCCGACGATTCCGCCGTGGTTGCGCGCCGCGAGCAGCAGCCTGCGCGAGAAGCCCGACTCGAAGTCGCGGGCTACCGAGAAGCCGGTGAAGATGCCGCCGAACGTCGAGGCCTGGAGCAGCACGAAGCCGTACACGAAGGTGGTGTAGCCGGACTGGTAATCGAAGCCGGGCACCTGGTCCACGCGCGAGAGACCGCCGGCGAAGGCCGTGAAGAAGAACATCGGGAACAGCAGCGACGGCACGACGATCGCCGGGTTGGTGAAGAAGCTGTGGATGTTGCGCCAGGCCACGGCACGCGCGACCGACCAGAATCCGCCGCTCATGTGCGCACCAGCCGCGTCCGCAGCGCCGCGGAGGCCGCCAGCATCGCGATCAGCGCCAGGCCGCCGGCGCAGGCGAACCCGAGCGCGAGCGCCTCGCCGTCCCACCCCTCGATCACCAGCGACCTGATCGCTTCGAGCATGTAGGAAACCGGGTTCCAGGTGGCCACCGTTCGGAACCAGTCCGTCTCGATCAGGTCGCGCGGCAGAGCCATCGACGACAAGAACAGCGCGGCGAAGAACAGCGGGAACACGCCCTGCACCGCCTCGCCCGAGCCGCTGCGCAGCGCGACGAAGGCTCCGATGCAGCCGAAGGCAAGCGAGATCACGAGCGAGAGCACCACGATCACGACCGCGCCGTCGACGCCGGCCGCGATGCCGTCCCCGAACGCCACGCCGATCAGCACGAACGTGACCGCCTGGATCAACCCCAACGCGAGGATCCCGGCCAGCTGGCCGACCATCAGGGCGAGGCGCCGCAGCGGCGTGAGCGCCAGCCGGTTGAGGAAGCCGCTCTCGATGTCGCTGGCCACGTTGGTCCCGGCGCTGTTGGCGGAGAACAGCGCGCCCTGCACGAACGGGATCGCGAGCGCGAACTGGAAGTAGGAGTCGGTGGGGAAGCCGGGCAGCTTCGTCGCGCTGTCGAGTCCGCTCGCGTTGATCGAGAGCAGCATCAGCGGGAAAACCAGCGACGGGACCACCATCGCCGGCTGGCGCAGCGTGCGCACCACGGAGCGGCGCGCCAGCACGCCGACCTGGACGAGCAGCGTCGCCCGCCTCACGCGGCCGCTACCTCCTCGGTCGCTTCGGCCTTCTCCTCCTCCGCCGCACCCTCGAGCGAGCGCCCCGTCTTCTCCAGGAAGACGTCGTCGAGGGTGGGCGCGTGCAGCTGGAGATGGTGGACGTGGATGTCTTCGGCGTCGAGCGCGCGCACCACGTCGGCCAGCTGGGCCTCGCCCTGCGACAGCCGCACGGCGGCGCCCTTGGGCGACGAGGTGGCCTGCTCGCCGAAGCGAGCCAGCACGTCGCGCGTGCGCTCGAGCTCGCCGTGCTCGGCGGGGATGATCTCCAGGGTCGGGCGGCTGATCTCGGCCTTGAGCGCCTCGGGGGTGCCCTCGGCCACGATGCGACCGTGGTCGATGATGCCGATCCGGTCTGCCAGCACGTCGGCCTCCTCGAGGTACTGCGTGGTGAGGAACACCGTCACGCCGCTGTCGGACGCGAGCCGCTGCACCTCGTCCCAGAGGGCGCTGCGGCTCTGGGGATCGAGGCCGGTGGTCGGCTCGTCGAGGAAGAGGATGCGTGGCTCGTGCACCAGCGCAAGCGCCAGGTCGAGCCGGCGCTTCATGCCGCCCGAGTAGCCGCCCACCTTGCGGTCGGCGGCCTGGGTCAGGCCCACGCGGGCCAGCAGGTCCCGCGAGCGCCGCTTCGCGTCGTCGCCGCGGATGCCGTGCAGCGCGGTCTGCAGCCTGAGGTGCTCGGCGCCGGTGAGGAACGGATCGAGGGCGGCCTCCTGAAGCGCGGCGCCGATCACGGCGCGCACGTCCGGCCCCTCGCGCACGATGTCGTGGCCGCCCACCCGGGCGGTCCCCGACGTCGGCGGCAGCAGCGTGGTGAGCATGTGGACGGTGGTCGACTTGCCGGCCCCGTTCGGACCCAGGAACCCGTACACCTCGCCTGCTTCGACGCGCAGATCGATCCCGTCGACCGCGCGCGGCCCCTTCTTGAACTCCCTGACCAGTTCGGTGGCTTCGATCGCGGCTTCGCTCATGACAGGTCAAGCTACCGATCCCGCTCGCGAGGCCTGGGAGCTCCTGAGCTCTAGAACCGCAGCAGCGCCGCGATGCCCCCTGCGCGCTCCGCCAGCTCGTCCCGCCCGCGGCGAACGGCCAGGAGTTCGGCCGACTGCTGGAGCAGCAGCTCGACCGCGGCCTCGGAGAGGTCGTCGAGTGGCTCGAGCGCGGCCTCGTCCACTGGGCAGGCGCGCACGCCGGCCGGCCCGAGCCAGCCACATGAGGGACAGCAGGTGCCCTCCGCCGAGTAGCGCTCGTCGGCTACCAGCATCTCCACCCGCCGCTCGTTCAGCGCGCGCAGCACGTCCTCGAGTCCAATCGCCGCGCGGCCAGCCTCGCCGAGCCGCTCGAGCGCCTCCGCCTCGCGCTCCTGCTCGAGCTCCTCGAAGCGCGGCTGTACCGCCTCGAGCACCTGCTCTGGAGTCGAGTGCTCCACGTCCACGTCGATGCGACCGGCCAGCCGCTCGACCAGGTAGCCGTGCAGCTTCGACTCGAAGTCGGCCACCACCTCGCGCGGGCCGCCGACGATCAGCCGCTCGAACGGTCGGCGCTTGAAGTGCTTCATCAGCGCCTCGACGGTGTGCTTGAGGTGGTCGTCCTTCTCCTTCTCGATCCCGCGCTGGTAGCGAGCCTGCGACCAGCCGCCCTGATCGTGCTGGCCGAAGACCGGGTCGTGGATCTGCTCGATCTCGCGCAGCCCGTCCGGCGAGCCACGGAAGATGCGCGCGTCGCGCCGGTTGACCAGCGCGACGCACCAGCGCTCGCGCCGCGCCAGCCCCGCGAGCGGCGCGACCAGCGGCGATCGCCGGATCGCCACACGGCTGGGCACGGAGCGCGGCAGCTTAAGCACCTCAAACAGATCCCCCGACTCGGCAGCGAAGAGGGCGAGCGCCTGCGCGCCCTCGGTGGGCAGGTCGCCCTCGAGCACCGAGCTGGCCCGCTCCAGGCTGGCACGAAGGTCCCTGCGCTCCCCGTGCGGCAGGTCGCGGAGGTCGCGGACCTGGCGGTCGGCCTCGTCCAAGAGGGAGCGCACGGCCGTCGCCCGGGCCGGTGGGGTGGCGAACTCGGTCGGGTCCAGGTCGAGGTAGAGGCTCAGCACGACCGGACGATCGAGCCTTACCTCCGCGAGACGCCGCAGCTCGTCGCGTTCGGGAGCCATCACCTGCATTGCCTCGTCCCTACCCGGACTGCGACGGCGTCACACGGGGACCTCTTGACCCCATCCTTACGATTGGTAAGTAACTAGGTGCACGGGCAAGGGTACTTACTTGTGCGTACAACGACCATCCCAGAGTTTGGTCTGGCAAGGCGATGAGGTATACTTTCGATGAACGTCGAACTATCTAACGAAGGACCTACCACGAGCACCACAACCACCCCCAGCTACTCCTTCACTCCGGAGCTGGAGGATTCGCTGCAGCTGTTCTTCAACGAGGCACGCAAGCACCCCCTCCTCACCGCTGAGGAGGAAGTCGAGCTGGCCCAGCGCATCGAGAAGGGCGACCTCGAGGCCAAGGACCGCATGATCAACTCCAATCTGCGGCTCGTGATCTCGGTCGCGCGCAAGTACCAGGGGCAGGGCCTGCCCCTCGGTGACCTGATCCAGGAGGGCATGCTCGGCCTGATCCGCGCGGTCGAGAAGTTCGACTGGCGCAAGGGCTTCAAGTTCTCCACCTACGGCACGCTGTGGATCCGTCAGGCGATCGGCCGCGGGCTCGCCAACTCGGGCCGCACGGTGCGTCTGCCCGTGCACATCGTGGCGCGGGCGCGCAAGATCTCCGATGCCGAGCGCAAGCTCGCCGTCGAGCTCGGCCGCCAGCCCACCGATGAGGAGATCTCCGAGCGCGTGGACCTGCCGGTCGACGAGGTGATCGACATTCGCCGTGCGGATCGCGGTCCCGCCAGCCTCGATCAGGGCGTGGGCGAGGACGGCGACACGGCGCTGGGCGATCTGATCGCCAGCGACGGCCCGTCGATCGAGGACTACGTCAGCTCCGAGCTGAACTGGGAGGCGCTGCGCGATGCCGTCGGCACGCTCCCGGAGAACGAGCGCACCGTGATCACGCTGCGCTTCGGCCTCGACCGCGAGGAGCCCAAGGCCCTGCGCGAGACCGGCCGCCGGCTCGGGCTCTCCAGCGAGCGCGTCCGTCAGCTCGAGGAGAAGGCGCTGCGGCGTCTCTCCAAGGACGAGACGGTCGCGGCGCTGCGCGAAGCGGCATAGCCCGCACGCCCGGCAAACAGCAGCAACCAAGGCCGCGAGGCCTGAGTGTGGGCCCTAGTACTCGCTCTATCCGCGAGTACCGGGGCCCACACTCGCTTGGGCCCGCTCTCTAGTGCCCGAGCGCGGTTTCGTCGGCCAGCACGCGCAGCAGTCCTGCCATCCCGGCGTCGGCGTACACAGAGCGCTGCCGCGCCGGCGCCCCACCGTCGCGCAGGATGCGCTCCACGCCGGCCAGTGCGTCATCCGAGCCGCCCAGGTCGTCCAGCAGCTCTCGGGCCGCCCCGCGTGCCCCACGCAGCCGGCCGCGGAAGAGCAGCTCCGCGTCGAGCCCGTCGCGCACGGCGCGAAAGCTCGACCAGTGCAGCGCCTGGGCCGGCGCCAGATCGCTCGGCGGTTGCTCTGCCGCTCGGCGCGCGACGGCGTGGACCAGGGCGGCCATGCCCGCGGTCTGCTCCAGGTTGGTCTGCACGTCCAGCTCGCGCAGCTCCACCGTGCCCAGCCGCGGCTGCAGGCGCGCGTCCCACCAGACCATCGTGTGGTCCTTCGGGCCGCCACCGAGGGCGATCCCGTCGAGCGTCTCGAGGTACTCGTCCCAGCCGCGCAGCGGCGGCGGCACGCCGCGCCCCGGGTAGGCTCGAATCACCGCCGAGCGCGCACTCGCCAGACCGGAATCCATGCCGAACCAGAACGGCGAGGCGGCGCCGAGCGCTCCGATCAGCGGCAGCACCTCGCGCAGGCCCATCAACGCGTGGACCGCGGTGTCGGGCGAGGGCATCGCCACGTGCACGTGCAGCGCGCACTCCGGAGTGCGCTTGATCAGGCCCCGCATCTCGGCCTCCACGCGCCGGTAGCGGTCCGAGTCGACCAGCTGCACGTCGCCGAAGCCGGCGTCCGGATGCAGGCCGACCGCCATCGGCGTGCCGCCCGCGCGGAGCACGGCGGCCCGTCCCTCCGCGATGTCGGCCACCGCCTCGGTGGCGCTGCCACGGGGCTCCGAGCGCACCTCGATCTCAGCGCGGAACGCCTCGTGCCCGGCACGCTCGAATGCCAGATCGATGCCCGGGACGACCCGGTCGGCCACGTGAGCGAGCTGCAGCGTGTCCGGGTCCACCAGCAGCAGCTCCTCCTCCACGCCGATCGTGAACTCCCCGCCGCTGCCGAAGCTGTGGTTCACGGAGCCTCCCCGAGCGCGGCGCGCGCGGCGATGCGGCCGAGCACCAGCGCACCGGCCAGCCCGCTGGCGTAGCCGCCGGTGGCCATGCCGCCCGCGTCGGCGCCGCAGGCGAACACGCCCGGCGCTGCCCGCGCGGAGCCGTCGATCGCGAGCCCGCCCAGCGTCGTGGTCACGCCGGCCACGGTCTCGACCGTCACGTGGCGCGCCGCCCGGCGCACCGGCGCCCCGGCCGCCTCCGCGGCCTCGACCATCTCCCCCACGCTGCGCTCGCGCACGCGCTCCGCCAACGCCGCCTCGGACACCCGAAACCAGGCGCGGGCGCGCGGCTGGCGCGCCATCCACTGCGCCGTGTCGACCTCCGACCAGGTCGCGGTCGCGAACGACTCGCCGCGCTCGTTGGTCACCTCCGCGTGGCGCGCGTAGAGCTGCGCCAGCGCCACGAAGTCGGCTGGGTCCACGCGGGCGGGCGGCGCCGGCATCGCGCGAGCGTAAACCTCACCCAGGCCGGCACCGCTGCGGGCACCCGCCGCCAGACCGAGCCGCAGGCCGTCGCCGGTGCAGCCGGGCGCGGCGCGCACGAGCACGTGGTCCGCCTCCGGCGTAACGTGCTCGCGCAGCAGCTCGCGGTCGGCGGCGAAGCCTCCGGTCGCCAGGATCACGGGGACCGCGTCGGGCGGCTCGCGCAGCGGCGTGGACAGGCGCACGCCGCCGGCAGCGTCGGCGAGCGCGGCGGTCATGCGCTCGGGGTCGAACCGAACGCCGGTGGTCAGCTCGTTGCCCGTCGTGCGCGCGACGACCGGCGCCCCGAGCGACTCGAGCCAACGCAGATCCTCGTCCAACCGCTCGAACAGCAGCCGTTGGAGCAGCGGGTCGCCGCCCGGGCAGTCTCCGCGGAAGCGGTCGAACTCCCGGTGCCGCCAGACGACTCCGCTGGACAAACGCATCGAGCCGCCGGGCCGGCCCAGCTTCTCGAACACGACGGGGCTCGCTCCCAGCCGGCGCGCCTCGGTGGCTGCCACGAGGCCGGCCATGCCCGCGCCGGCGACGACGAGATCTGCCAAGTGCTCAGACCAGCGCGAAGCCGGGCTTGTGCTCCACGTACTCGATCCGCACGCCGGATGGACCGCGCAGGAAGACGGCGAGCGTGTTGGGCGCGTCCTTGATGTCGTCGATCTCGACACCGCGCTGCTCAGCGTCGCGCTGGACCTCGTCGGCCGAGTCCACGAGCAGCGCGATGTGGTTCAGCAGCGGGCGCTCGGGCTCGGCGCCTTCGCCCTCGACGATGCGCAGCTCGCGGTCACGCACCGCCAGACCAGCGTCTCGTCGCTCGAAGCCCATCCCCTCGAGCTGGGCCAGCGCCGCGTCGCGATCGGGCAGCCGCAGCAAGACGTGGTCGAGGTCGAACTCGACACCGCCGCGCGCGATCAGGGCCAGCGGCACGCCGCCCGGCCCCTCGAAGCGCACCAGGCCGCCGTCGCGCGGCTGGACCGCCGCCGCCTGCGGCAGGCCCGCGACGGCCGCGTCCAGATCCCCGACCCGCAAGGCGATGTGCTCGATCGACCCGCGCTCGCGCGGGCCTTCGGCGTCGAACAGCGTCAGCTTGCCGAGCTTGGCGTCGACCCCCACCAGAGTGAACGTGTCGGTCTCCTCGATCACGTGCATGCCGAGGTGGTCACAGAGGAACCCGGCGAGCGCCTTGCGCTCGTCGACCCACAGCGCGACGTGGTCGAGGCTGCTTGGGCGAATCGATCCGGACATGGCGGTTCAGGTACCCCCTGAGTGGCTTCTCAATCAGGCCGCGGCAGCGAGGCGATCGAGCTCCTGAGAGTCGAGCTCCAGGTCGGCCGCGGCCACGTTCTCCTCGAGGTGCTGGAGCGAGGCGGTGCCGGGAATCGGCAGCATGACGGGCGAGCGCGCCAGCAACCACGCGATCGCGAGCTGGCTCGGCGCGGCGGCGTGCACACGCGAGAGCTCGTCGAGCGGACCACCGGGGCGAGCGAGGTCGCCCACGGCCAGCGGGTACCACGGGATGAACCCGATGCCGGCGGCGTCGCAGGCGCCCAGCACGTCATCCGAGTCGCGGTCGACCAGGCTGTAGCGGTTCTGGACGGTCACGACGTCGACCACGGCGCGGGCCCGCTCGAGCTCCTCGACCGACACGTTCGAGACGCCGATGTGGCGGATCTTGCCCTGGTCCTGCGCGTCCTTGAGCGCGCCGAGCGAGTCCTCCAGCGGCACCGTCGGGTCCGGCGCGTGCAGCTGGTAGAGGTCGATGCGGTCGACCCGCAGGCGGCGCAGGCTTCCCTCGAGGCACTCGCGCAGCCGATCCGGGTGCGCGGCGCGCGGCCACTGTCCCGGGCCGGTGCGGCGGAAACCGCCCTTGGTGGCGATCACGAGCCCCTCGGGATAGGGGTGCAGCGCCTCCGCGATCAGGGTCTCGCTGACCTCGGGCCCGTACGAGTCGGCGGTGTCGATCAGGTTCACGCCCAGCTCGACCACACGACGCAGGACGGCCCTGGCGTTGTCGGGATCGTCGGGCGGGCCCCAGATCCCCTCGCCGGTGATGCGCATGGCGCCGTAGCCGAGCCGGCGGACCTCGAGATCGCCGCCGATCGTGAAGGTCGAAGTCATGCCGCAGAGATTACGCCGAACGAGCAGAGCCGCCCGGGCCGCGACGGCCCGGGCGACCCACCCGTGTGGGACCTACTTACGCCCGATCAGGGTGTAGAACAGGTCCGTTTGGTCGCGGACCCCGAGCACGTTCGACGCCTGGGGGCCGATTGCGGCGACGGGGACGCGCGCCCCGGTGTGCTGCTGGGCGGGCGGCGTCTTGCCGGTGCCGTAGGACACCCGCAGCGGCGCGCCGTCCGCGGTCTGCACCGTGGCGTAGAAGCCCGGCGTGTCGACGGTGTCGCCCACGATCTGGCTCGTGTGCGAGTGGTCGGCGGTGATCACCACCAGCGTGTTCGGGTTGGCGCGCTGGAACGCGAGCGCCTCCTTGACGGCGTCGTCGAGCTGCTTGGTCTCGCCGATCTGGCCGCAGAGGTCGGCCGCGTGGTCGCGCTTGTCGATCGACGCGGACTCGACCTGGAGGAAGAACCCGTCCCTGTCCTTGCTGAGCAGCTGGATGGCCTTATCGGTCATCGCTCCCAGGCTGGGCTCGGGGGCCGGACGGTTGCCCTCGTTGCAGCGCGTGGTCGGCGACCCCGCGCCCGGCGTCACCGCTGCGATCAGCGGCGCGAACTGCGTCGTCATGTTGCCGCTGGTGAACAGGCCCAGCAGCGGCTTGTCGACATTCTTGACCGCCGCCAGCTCGGCCGAGTCGGCCACGTACCGGAACCCCTTGCCCCGCGCGTAGTCGAGGACGTTCGCCGACCCGTTGTCGAGCGCCTGCTCGAAACGGGCACGCCCGCCGCCGAGGTTGACGTCGAGCCGGTGGTCGACCATCTGCTCCGCGATCGACCCCAGCCCCCCGGACTGCTTGGTCTCCTGGGGACAGGTGGTGCGTGCGTCGTTGGGCCCCTGGCACGCGCGCAGCGAGATGTGCGCGGAGGGGGCGGCGGGAGTCGCGTCCGTCAGCTCCGCGGTGGTCACGTTGCCGACCGCCTTGCCGCGGGCCTTCATGATCTCGAATGTCGTCTTGAAGCCCTTGTTCGAGCCGGGCACGGTCTCAGCCCTGCTCGGGCCCTGGGACAGCCGCGCGTCGGTTGTCTGCTTGCCTGTCGACCAGGCGGTCGCGGTCGGCGCGGAGTCCGGGACGTAGTTCGGCTCGTAGTCGGGCCCCGGGCCGTACTTGACGTTCCACGTGTGGAACGAGCCCGCGAACGGCAGCGTCTCGTACGCGAGCGGCGGTCCCTCGGCGCCGTTGAGGTAGTAGCGGCCGATCGTCAGCTCGCTGTCGCCGGTGCCGTCGCCGATGATCAGGATCACGTTCTTCGGCTTGCTGCTGTCGAGCTGCTTCGCGATCGTCGCCGAGTTGTCACGGTGCGACTCCTGGGCAATCACCACGCCGGTCGTTGCGGCAACGGCGACTACGGCAGCCGAGAGTACGGCTATGCCTTTCCGGTGGAACAACGTCTCTCCTTTGCTGGCGGGTAGGTCCGCCGCACTGTTCCGAGGACGCACCGGTCCGTTGTTACCGTTTGGTGGCTATTTGGTGAGGCGCTTGCGCAGCGGCTGCGCTCGCTTGCGGAAGAGCGCCACGTTGCGCAACTTGATCTCCTCGTAGCCGCGGATCACGTCCGGCAGCTCGAGCAGCTCGAGCGCCGTGGCGTGGCGCTCCGGCGCGAGCCTCGCGAGCGCCTCGGCGATCATCTCCTCGTACTCGGAGATCAGTTCGCGCTCGACCTTGCGCACCTGCGCGCGGCCGAACGGGTCGAGCTTGGTGCCGCGCAGCTTGCGCATCCGGCGCAGCGCCCGGAACGACGGCACGAACCAGCTGCCCAGCTCGAGCTTGCGCTTCAGTCCCATCGCGCGCAGCAGCGGCGGG
>Ga0209574_10000239_pt1 | contig 14999 bp, 15 predicted proteins | sample AgamicMgMarz_FD_187168 | JGI IMG/M metagenome (GOLD analysis project Ga0209574, IMG submission 187168) | Agave microbial communities from Guanajuato, Mexico - Mg.Ma.rz (SPAdes) (version 2) | ecosystem: Host-associated > Plants > Phyllosphere > Phylloplane/Leaf | place: Guanajuato, Mexico... | reverse complement strand
AAACCAATAATTTGCTCTTTAGTAGCCCCGGATTGATTCATTGCTTTTCTTATACTACTGACTAAACCAGACCACCATTCACTTGGATCTTGCTCTGCCCAACCAGGATGGGGATGATATGTTTGGTATCCAGTAACACCTAATCCTACCTGATTTCCGTATAAGTCATATATCACTACTCTAACACTCTCTGTTCCCGCATCTATTCCAATGACTAGCTCCTTTTTCATTCTACATTCCCCTCTTCCCAAAGTTAAACTGTCTAAGTTGTAACTTATCTTCTTAAAAGTTTCTAACTGCAGGTATGACACTAAAATTTAGTTCCTATATTGTTCTTAATATTGAGGTAATATATAATTTTCATTACATTAAATAATAAACATAAACGACAATATATACTAAGACTAATCTATTTACTAAATTTTTAAATTTTTATAAATGATAGAGAAAAATCAGATCAAAATAAATATATTTTGACCTGATTACTTTCATTTATTTAAATACTGTACAGTTATTATAAACCTTCTTATTAAACTAAAATAGGGTTTAATTTCACTAATTTATTTTCAACAGACGTCTTATTTATACTCTGTGTTTGCAACGAACGTAACTTCCAAATCATTGATTCTTTTTCCTGCTCAATATCCCCGTACGTAATAATTTCCCCTTGTTTTATAGAACGAGTTACTACAACATTTGGATCTACCAATCCAATTGGAAGAGCATTTACTGAAGAAGCTTCACTATGGGTTAGTAATTTACCGTATACTGTATATCCCCCAATACCGTCAAGGCGATCTCCTGGTTTCAAGTCTTTCTTTGCTACAGCTACTGTTTCAGCTTGAAGGCCATGCCACGGAGCAATAGTTGCTTCCTTATGAAAATAAGCACGAGCAACCGAAAGTGGCGTTTCAAGACTTGTTAAATGATAAGGACGGTATAACACATAATTTGGCCCATCACCCATTTTTAAATAATTCATTTCATGATGAACTTCCTCTTTATCTGAAGAGATAATTGCAAATACACCTGGGGCTACCCCATTTACGTAGTCAACAATTCCCTTACCTGATAAAATTCCACCTTTTTCTTTTTCTTGAAACAAAGAGGGTAACTCATTAACAGTACCGGAAGGACCATGCATGCCTGGTTTATCTGGTAAAAATCCAGTTGCATTTGCAACTGCATTCATTTCAACCATAGTTTTTGTTCCATCTTGAAATGAAGCAATCATTTTAGGACTAGCACCTTTTGCTTTAGCCTCTGCTTCTGCAGAAGAAGGATTAGCTTCGTGGTTTAATGGATTATTTTTTCCTTTTCCTAGTGCAATAATCTCAAAACCAATTGCATCTGCAAAATCATATAGTTCCATTACTGCTCCTGGTTCATCACCTGCTGATCCCGTATATACAACTCCACTTGCATCTGCCATTTGTTTTAGAAGAGGCCCAACTGTCACATCTGCCTCAACATTTAGCATAACGATGTGCTTCTTATTTAAAATAGATTTCCAAGCAATTTCAGCTCCCAAATTTGGAACACCAGTGGCGTCTACAACAACATCAACGCTTGGTAAACTTGTAACCAACTCACTATAAACTGTACCTACGACTTTTCCTTGTTCAATAGCTTGTTCTGCCTCTTCAATCTGACCTGTTAAAACAATTTCCTGTTCATTGATACCAGCTTTTAAATAGGCTTGTTGAATCAAAGAAGTATGGAGATCGGCTGTAGCAACGACTCTCATACCTTTCATACCTTCAATTTGAGAAATCATACCTCTTCCCATTTGCCCACAACCAATTAAACCAACACGTATTTCTCTGCCCATTTTCTCTAATTCTCTTAATTTATAGTTTAATCCCAACATGTTTCAAACCTCCTAATAAAATATGTAAATTAATTTATGATGAAACATCATATAAGAATTTTTGGTCTTCACATAACAGAATTAATGTGAACATTTTAGATGTAGAAAAACTAAAGCTTAATCTTAATTACAGATAAATAAGGAAACGTTTACACTAATTATTATTGAAATAGCTCAACTACAAAGAAGCAAAAAGGATGAAGGTTATTTGATTCTTTACAAAAGTTCATAATGGTTACCTTTGTTAAAATTATAAATTTTAATTGTATATTTTGTCAATGAAAATTTTTAGAAAATTATTATAAATACCTATAAAACAGTTGTTTATATGATTAAAATCTTATTATTTGATTTAATCTTTATTAAAAACCATTTTTATTCTTTACAAAAGTTTATAAAATGAACAAATGCATTAAATTTCAAGGGTTTCTCAACGCCCTGAACATAAAAAATGGGTTTGATGAATAACTGGTATAGCAGTTATTCATCAAACCCATTCTAAAGGAAGATTAAACAAGAGAGTATATACAAGTTTCTTATTAACGCTACTTAAATTACATACTGAAAATATTAAAAATGTAGTATTACGTTTTTAATTTGTAAAAGATTTTAAAGGAGTAATTAACGGAGAAGGGGAACATGTATTAACGATTACACTTGTTCCTTCTGAACATAGAGATATTAATATCATGCTGAAGGATTAAGTAGCTAGCAGGAAGATTTATAAATTATTTTGGCACTTTTAAAATCAGTTATATAATTTATTCAGTAGTTATACTAAATCAATCAGACTGGTACATAATAGATAGATTATCTCTCATAGAATTAGATAAAAAAAGTTTTTCATACAGCATAACGTACTAAAAGGTGCCCTAAAATTAAAGTGAAAATACTTGGTTTTTGAGGCACCTTTTTTTAAAGAATACGTAACTAGTTTCATTAGGGCTAAATTGCATAAATAAAGTAAAATCTAAAGTACCTGATTTAATGACTTGCTATTCTCCTCGTAAAAGAGCAGAAGCTGTTTGTTCGTCAATTATTAGCACATCTAAATAATTCCCTTTTAGAGCAGCCTCAACACTCTCTAGCTTGTGAGTTCCCTCAACTACCCCAATTACCTTTTTAATCTGCCTTAAATCTTCTAGTGATAAGCCAATTACTTTGTCGTTTAACGGATGGTCAACCGATTCTCCTGACGCTTCAAAAAAACGAGAGGCAATATCACCAACAGCACCCATTTTACGAAGATTTTGCAAATCATCTTCTTTTAAATAATTAAGTTCCTTCATGGTAGAACCTTTGTGGGGATTTCCTATACCTACAAGAGCTAAATCTACTTCCTTAACCTCTTCAAGAACAGAAAAAATTTCTTTCATAGCTACTAGGTGCTCTTTAAGTTCCTTTGTTTCTACAATCGCGGGAGCATATAAGTAGGAACATGTACAACCCATTTTTTTAGCTAATTCATAAGCTAATTGATTAGCATGAATTTCTACATGTTGTGTTCCCATGCCACCTACGAGGGGCACAATATTCATTTCTTCTTTTCTCTCAAATGGATATTCTTTTACCAATTCAGCTAAAGTAGACCCCCATGAAATACCAAGTTTTTTTGCATCCATTCTCTTTAAATACTTAGAGAGATAATAAGCACCGGCCTGTCCTACTGCTCTTTTAGTCATTTCTGGAGTTAATCCTACTGTAGATATAACAATGGCATCTTGTAAGTCATATTTTTTTTCAAGTTTTAGCTCTAAATCGACAGTATGGACACTCTCGTCTTTAATATAAACCTCTATTATTCCAAGCTCTTTTGCTCTTTGTAGAAGTTTAGAAATAATAGGCCTTGATACTCCTACCTTCTTAGCAATCTGTTGTTGTGTCCAACCCTCTATATAATACAGATTAGCTAATTTCACCATCTGCTTTCTTTCTTCCCAATTTAACATACAATCGCCTCTTTATCTGTTTGTATGCTTTTTAGTATAGCAATAACCATATCAAATGAGAACATCTTACCCTTACATAAAAGTACATTTTAAGTAAATAAGAAACCACAGTAACCGTAAAACTGTTTCTAAGAATTAAGTTCCTCTTATAAGCAAAGGATTGTTGGTATATAAAAAAAGAACGCCCTGTAAGAGACGTCCTTATTATTATTATTTAAAAATTACTATTTAATTTGAAGAGCCTACTACATCCTTTAAATTGGTAAAATTATCGTTTTCTTCTTCCTTCTTAGGAAGCTGAATAAATTTCATCAAGAATGCACTAAGGAGATACAAAATGGTATATATCCATATAACCCCCAATGTACCTATACTTCCGATGAAAGCGCCAACAATTGCAGGTCCAAGAAATGTACTTAGACCTGCTCCGAGATTAAGTACAGACATAGCAGCTCCTTTATTATTCCCTGCTAATGAAGGGATTAATGCAGACAATGGTGCATATGCAGCTAAACAAGCACCAAAGCAACATGCTGTAATGATTGTAAAGAAATAGTTTGGTCCTAGAAGGGTTGGAACATAGTAAAATGCCGCAGTAAAAATAGCACACCCTACCCCTCCAAACCACATAACTGTATTACGCCAGCCTAGCCTATCCCCAACAATCCCAAAGATTAAATTAAAGAAAATATTACTGGTCCAAAGTGATCCATAGATTTGTAACCATTCGGTTCTTGTAAAGCCAATCTCCATCATATAAGCAGGCATAAAAACCACAAAACCGTATGCACCAGTTGTGTTAATTGTTCTTACAATACCACCTAAACCAATTTTAGGTTTTTCAAATGCAATTGTAATACCTTTTAATAAATACCTAGCCATGTCTTGCCTGGTTTCGAAGGTTTTTCCACTACTAGCATCATCTCTATTTGTCATAATTGCAATTAAGGCTCCTATACCCGTGAAAACCACAGCACTCCATAAAGTGTTGATTTCACCTAAAATAGGGAGTACAAAACTTGAATAATAAGCCCCTAATACATTTAAGCCAGCTGCAAATGAGAACCAAAACCACCCTACAGCCGTTCCGAGTTTATTGCTTGGCGTATAGTATGTAAGCCAAACTAAAAAAGAATAAGCAAATAGGGGATACCCCAATCCTCTAAGGGAGTACGTTGGTATCATGATCCAAAGATTCATAGACGGTAAACCAACGGTTAAAAAAACAATTGTCCCTATCAAAAATAATGCTACTCCCAATGTCATAGCCTTTCTAGTTCCCAGAATTTCAGCCAATACTCCTGAAAACCAAGAAGCAAGTGCAACTGCAACTCCATATACACTAAATAATAAAGCTGACTGTTGAATACTCAAACCATTGTCGGTTAAATAAGAAGATAACCATCCCTGCTCAAGTCCATCACCCATCATAAAAAGTATAACCCCTAAGTAACCTAAAGCCATTTTGGGGTCCATACCTAACTTTTCTAAGAATCTCGGCATACCCTTCTTCCCTCTTTTCTTTTATAAAGATATAAATTTTAAAGATTCAGATTCTTTTATTTTCAATACGTATAAATATTGTTTAAATTTATTAATACGTACATAAAGGAGCTGACTTCAAAGGAATTTAATAAAATAACCTTTGAGTCAGCTCTATTATTTCGCCTCTAAAAGCGCTAATGCAGTTTGTTCATCTATAATAAGTACATCTAAATAGTTTGCTTTTAGAGCAGCTTGGGCACTTTCTACCTTATGAGTCCCTTCAACTACTCCTATTACTTCTTTTACTCTTTTTAGTTGCTCTAATGGCAGAGCAATTACTTTATCATTTAATGGATGGTTAACAACAACTCCCGATTCATCAAAGAAGCGAGATCCAATGTCACCTACAACGCCTATTTTTCGTAATTGCTTTAGGTCGTTATCTTTTAGATAACCAAGCTTCCGCATAGAACCTTTATAAGGATTTCCTAATCCAATAAGGGCCACGTCTACTTTTTTTCCTTCATCAAGGACAGACGAAATTTCCCTCATACTTACTAGACGTTCCTTCAATTCTTTTGTTTCTACAATTGCAGGAGCATATAAGTACGAACACGTACAACTCATTTTTTTAGCTAACTCATAAGCCAGTTGATTTGCATGAATTTCAACATGTTGTGTTCCCATACCACCTACGAGAGGTACAATGTTCATCTTCTCTTTTCGTTCAAACGGGTATTCTTTTACTAATTCAGCTAAAGTAGAACCCCATGAAATACCAAGTTGGCTTACATTTCTTTTCTTTAAATATTTAGAAAGATAATAGGCACTTGCTTGACCTACTGCTTTTTTAACCATATCAGGTGTTAACCCTACAGTAGATACAACAATTGCATCCTTCAATCCATATCGCTTTTCTAGCTGTTGTTCCAATTCCACTGTATGAATATTTTCGTCCTTAATATAAACTTCTACCACTTTTGAATCTCTTGCCTTCTGCAGAATTCTCGAAATAATAGGTCGAGATACGCCTACTTTCTTAGCAATCTGCTCTTGCGTCCACCCATCCATATAATATAAATTAGCCACTTTTACCAGTTGCCTTCTTTCTTCCCAGCCTACTACCATGCCATCGCCTCTTTTTAGCTAAATCTATTAACTAACAAAGATGTATTCTTTATTAGACAAGAACACCTTTCTTTCTCATAGCGTTTACACTATTGATAGCTGCTTCATAAAATGATTCAGAAACAGTTGGGTGAGGATGTATCATTTTTGACACTTCCTCGACTGTTCCCTCTAGGTATACAAAAGCAGAAGCTTCAGAAATCATCTCAGTAACATGCGAACCAACCATTGTTACACCAATTATCTCTCCGTATTTTTCTTCATATACTATTTTCACAAAACCTTCTGATTCTCCTGAGGCGAGAGCTTTTCCATTTCCAGTATGGTCAAAGCGCTCAACCCGAACAGACATTCCTTGTTTTTTTGCTTCTGCCTCTGTGATTCCTACACTAGCTACCTCAGGTAATGTATAAATACAGCGAGGCACTACTTTATAATCAATCTCATCATAAACCCCACTTGCATTTTTGGCAGCTACAATTCCTTCTGCACTAGCGACATGAGCTAATTGGTAACCCCCAACTACGTCGCCAACTGCATAAATTCCAGGAATACTTGTTTCCATTTTTTCATTAACTTTGATGAAAGGACCTTCCATTGCCAAGTTTGTGTTTTGAACAGCTGAAAGATTCGGTTTTCGCCCCACACTCAAGATAAGGGTCTCTGTTTCAAACAGGTGCTCTTTTCCTTTTGAATCTACACACGTGACCACTTTTTGCATGTTTCTCTCTTGAACTTTTGTGACCTTGGTACTTGTATGAAACTGAATACCTTTTTTCTTAAGAAGTTTATTTAACATCTTGGAAGCATCTATATCTTCACTTGGAATAATGCGATCTGCTGCTTCAATCACTGTTACTTCTGCTTTTAAGCTAGCAAAGATACAGGCAAATTCTACCCCAATGACACCCCCACCAATAATAACAACTGATTTAGGAATATCTTGAATATCAAAAATTGTATCGCTTGTATCAAAATCAACAGAGGCTAAACCTTCTATCGATGGAATAATAGGAGTCGATCCTGTGGCTATAATAATACGTTCAGCTTGAATGCTTTCTTCTTTTCCGTTTGATTCAATTCTAATCTTTTTTCCTTCTTCAACCTTGCCAAAACCCTCATAAACATCTATTTTTCCTTGGCTTAGCAAATAAGAAATTCCTTGGCGTAAACGATGAATGACATCATCTTTGCGCTTTTTCATTTTGTCTAACGAGAAAGAAAGTTCTCCTGTTTCAATTCCCCACGATTGTGCTTTTTCAATAGACTCAATTACCTCAGCGTGCTTCAACAACGTTTTAGAAGGAATACAACCTCTATTCAAGCAGGTTCCACCTAAAAAATCAGCCTCAATTAATGCAACTTTTTTTCCAAGCTCTGCCGCATGTAATGCGGCTACGTATCCACCTGGTCCTCCACCTATTACTACAACTTCATAAGCATTCATCATATTTTCCACCTCTTATACTAGCAATTCAAACGGATTTTCGAGAACACGTTTGAGTTCTGTTAAAAATTCTGCTGCTGGAGCTCCATCAATTACACGATGATCAAATGACATGCTTAATGTCATCATTGGACGGACTTCAATCTCACTATTTATAACTACAGGTTTCTCTAGCATTCTCCCTACCCCTAAGATAGCTGTTTCTGGTTGATTAATAATTGGTGTAAATGCATCTATTGCATACATCCCAAGGTTACTAATTGTAAATGTTGAACCTTTTAATTGATCAGATAATAACTTTTGTTCTCTTGCGCGTTTACCGATATCTTTTGCTTCCATTGTTAAGTCTGCTAAGCCTTTTTGATTTACATCTTTAAGAACAGGTACCATTAACCCATCTGGAACAGCAACCGCCAAACCGATATGAACAGCATCATTGTATATAATTTCATCATTTATAAAAGATGCATTGACTGCTGGGAAACGTGACAATACTAGTCCTACTGCTTTTATAATTACTTCTGTATAAGACAATCGCATGCCTGTTTGCTTTTCAACAATAGGTAAAAGTTGAACACGTAACTCTTTTACCTTTGTCATATCAATCTCACTTGTTAACGTAACATGAGGTGCTGTGAAAGCACTTTGAGACATTCGATCTGAAATTACCTTACGCATGCCACCAATTTTTCTTCGTTTCGGTGAAGGGGCTGGTGCTTTTGTGGTCTTTTCTTGAATAGCCGCAGATATATCTTGTTTAACAATTTTACCGTTTAGGCCACTTCCTGTAATTGTAGTGATATCTACGTTCTCTTGTTTTGCTATTTTGTTAGCTAGTGGTGTGATTTTTGAATGTACTTGATCTTCATTAACGTATTCATTGACGTCTTTTACATGAACTCTTCCGTTTGGACCACTTCCAGCTATGGCTGTTAACTCCACTTGATTCGTTTTTGCAATCCTTCTCGCTGCTGGGGTAGCACGCGGTTTTTCGCCAGAAATAACTGAGGCAGCTACTAATGGTCTTTCAGCCTTCTCGGCTACTGTTTCTTCTTGAACTATTTGCTCACTTGATTCATTTGATTCGCCCGACTCACCTGGAGATTCTGCAGGTACTTGTTCATTTGCTTGACCGATATAACCAATTACATGGTTAACTGGCACTTGGTCATCAGTATCAAAATATTTCTTTAATAAAATACCGTCGTCATATGCTTCAACTTCAATGTTAATTTTATCTGTTAAGATTTCAAAAAGTGGTTCCCCTATTTCAACCGTATCTCCCTCTTCTTTAAACCACTCGAGGAGGGTGCCAGTTTCCATCGTACTACTTAGTTTTGGCATAAAAATCTCTTTTGCCATGTTTTCACTCCCCTTATTTAAAACGAACTGTTTCTTTGACTGCTTCAATAATATCTGGAACTTGAGGAATAACAGCCTTCTCTAATGTTGGATTATAAGGAATCGGAACTGCTAACCCTCCTAACCGTTTGATTGGAGAATCTAAATAATCGAATGCTTCACTTTCAGCAATCATACTAGCAATCTCGCCACCAAATCCGCCGCGTTTAACTGCTTCGTGTACTACGATGAGACGACCAGTCTTTTTCACAGACTCTATAATAGCTTCCTCATCTAAAGGAACAATTGTACGTGGATCAATTATTTCTACATCAATTCCTTCTTTCTCCAATTCTGCTGCTGCTTCCAATGCCTTATGTACCATAATTGCTGTCGCTACAATGGTGACATCTTTTCCTTCACGTTTAATATCTGCTTTTCCTAATGGAATAGAGTATTGTTCTTCTGGTACATCGCACTGTGTTCGATATAATAATTTATGTTCATAAAAAATAACAGGGTTATCATCGTCCATTGCTGCTTTCAATAGACCTTTGGCATCGTACGCATTAGATGGCTGAACAACTTTTAGTCCAGGGATGTGAGCCATCCAAGCCTCTAAACTTTGTGAGTGTTGAGCTGCTGCTCCTGTACCCGAACCAGCAGGTGTTCTTACAACCATTGGAACCTTTCCCTTACCACCGAACATATAACGAGTTTTAGCTGCCTGGTTCACTAGTTGATCCATTGCAATTGTAATAAAATCAGAAAATTGCAATTCTAAAATCGGTCTCATGCCGGTAAGAGCAGCTCCAACTGCACCACCTGCGATTGCTGCTTCTGAAATAGGTGTGTTACGAACACGTTCTGGACCAAATTCCTCAATCATTCCGCGTGTCACACCAAATGCCCCACCATATACCCCAATATCTTCACCTAGTATGAATACGTCTTCATTCTGACGCATCTCTTGACTCATAGCTTCCCTAACTGCTTCTAAGTACGTAATTTCCCTTGTTTTAATCTCCGTCATATTAATTCCTCCCAACTTTAAGCATAAACATCTTCTAAAAGACTCTCTAATGGTGGTTCTGGGCTGTTTTCAGCAAACTTCACAGCTTCCTCAATTTCTTTTTTTGCCTCTTCTTGTAGTTTATTTGCTTCTTCTTCACTCAATATTTTTTCTTCTATCAACAAATCCTTAAATCGCTTGATACCATCTTTCTTTCTCCACTCTGTTTCTTCTTCACGTGTACGATATTTTTTCGCATCACTTTTAGAATGACCTTTCCAACGGTAAGTTTTCATTTCAATTAAAGCAGGACCATTACCCTCCCGAGCTTTCTCTACTGCTTCATGTACGTTATTCATGATTTCAATCATGTCATTCCCATCTACTACTTTTCCAGGAATGCCGTAAGCGTTTGCACGTTCTGCGATATTTTCAATTCTTGTCATTTCTTTTACTGGTCCCGACATTCCGTATTGATTGTTTTCACAAATGAAGACAACTGGTAAATCCCAAATAGCTGCTAAGTTTAAAGCTTCATGGAAGCTTCCTTCATTGGAAGCGCCATCTCCGAAAAAGCATAACACAACATATCCTTGGTTTTTCATTTTAGAAGTTAAAGCAGCACCTACAGCAAGTGGAATTCCTCCACCTACAATTCCATTAGCTCCAAGATTGCCTTTTTCAACATCCGCAATGTGCATTGAACCGCCTTTACCTTTACAATAACCTGTTACTCTTCCAAACAATTCAGCCATCATTTTGTTGACGTCACCTTCTTTTGCAATACAATGACCATGGCCTCGATGTGTACTTATAATTTTATCCTTAGCTTGCAATACTCCGATTGATCCAGATGCTGATGCCTCTTGTCCAACGCAGAGGTGAGTAGTTCCATGAATCATTCCCTTTGCAAAAAATTGATCCACTTTTTCATCAAAGTAGCGAATGAGCCACATTTCTTTATAAAGACTTTTAAGTTTCTTCTCTGTGATATGAGAAGGTAATTTCATTGTACTGAGCATGGCATTTCCTCCTTGTTTACATTTGTTCTTTATTGTTACCTTTGTTAATATCATATTTATTTTCAGATAATTCGTCAAGTAGAAAAATTATTTTTTTAAACGCAACAAACAATAATCCCTAATAACTCCTATATTAATGGGTTATTTAAATATTTTTAATTTTTCAGACTAATGTTATTGACAATCTTAACAAGAAGAATTTATACTCTTAACAAAAGTAAGTTTAAAGAACTTTTGTTAAGGGGTGTGGAAATGTGGGGAGCATTCATCGCTATTTTTATAGTACTTTGGCTATTACAATTTTTGATGACAAAAAAACAATTAAAACACTATCACCAAACCGTTAGAGAAATGAGTAATCACTCTTCTGGTTACCTAGGTATAGGAGTTGATAAGAAAAGATTTGGAACTGGAACTGTTTTAATAATGGTAACTGATGTGAAAGGAACTGTTGTTGATTGTAGGGTTATGTCCGGTGTTACAGTCTTTGCAAAGTTCAAGAAATGTAAGCGTTTTAAAAATTTAGATATTCTAGATGTAAACGTTTCGAAGTACGAAAATAAATATCATGTATCTTTAAAAATGGCAATTGAAAAAATACACTTACAAATGAGCAAAGAGGTTTCTGTTCTATAAAAAAGGAGTGATAATGATGGATTGGATTGTAAAGTTAGCAGAAGGTTTTATAGGTATGTTTCAAAAAGGTGGGGAAACCTTTGTTGGAATGTTAACAGGAATTGTTCCCACTCTGATCTGTTTGATTACAGCTGTTAATGCCATTATTAAATTGGTTGGAGAAGAAAAGATTCAAAGATTTGCGCAAAAATGCACTAAAAATATCATTTTACGATACACTGTCTTCCCCATATTAGCTGTGTTTTTCTTAACAAACCCAATGGCTTATACTTTCGGAAAGTTTTTACCTGAAAGACAAAAGCCTGCGTTCTATGATTCGGCTGTTTCACTAGTACATCCAATAACAGGACTTTTTCCACATGCAAACGCAGCTGAACTATTTGTCTATACAGGAATATCCGCAGGCATTACTCAACTACACTTATCCCTTGGACCATTAGCAATTCGCTTCTTTATTGTAGGGATTATCGTAATTTTAATTAGAGGAATTATAACAGAAAAGATTACTATTAAAATGATGAAAAATAGAGAATTAAAAGCAGCGTCTAACTAATCTATTCTAAAGAGAGGGGGAATACAAATGGGCCAAAGTCAAGTTGTTCTAACTTCATTTAAGTCAGTTAAAATTTCTAAAGGAAACAGTGGATGGGGAGGACCATTGGTTATTGAACCAAATGAAAATCGTAAATATATTGTATCTGTTACTGGAGGAGGCATACACCCTATAGCGCAAAAAATTGCTGACTTAACGGGTGGAATAGCCATAGACGGATTTAAGGCATCTATTGAAAGTAATCAGATGGCCTGTGTCATCATCGATTGTGGTGGAACTGCTCGCTGTGGTGTTTATCCAAAAATGGGGGTAATGACAATAAATTTAACACCCACATCTCCCTCAGGCCCCCTAATGAACTTTATTAAAGAACATAACTTTGTATCCGGTGTAAAAGAAGAAAATATTGAATCTGTTTCTGAAGAATTTGAAGAGAGTGCTCAGTCTAAATCAAAACAAGAAGCTGCCTCTCCAACGCCACAACAACTAAAAGAAGAAGCAAAGAAAAAAGCTGCTCAATATAACTCAAAGGATCCAGTTAAGGTATCGCTTATTGAAAAAATTGGACGAAGCATGGGTGGCGTAGTTGGAATCTTCTATCAAGCAGCACGCGAAACGGTTGAGCAGGTCATTAAAAATATATTACCTTTCATGGCTTTAGTTAGTACCATCATTGGGATTATTTTATATACGGGGATTGGAGATCTAATTGCTAAATTTGTATCTCCACTAGCTGGAAATATTTTAGGACTTCTACTCCTATCGGTCATCTGTGCAGTTCCTCTCTTATCACCACTATTAGGTCCTGGAGCCGTTATCGCTCAGGTGGTTGGTGTATTAATAGGTGTAGAAATTGGTAGAGGAAACATTCCACCAAACTTAGCTTTACCAGCCTTATTTGCAATTAATCCTCAAGCAGGATGTGACTTTGTTCCAGTAGGTTTAACTCTTGGTGAAGCTGAGCCCGAAACAGTCGAAGTGGGTGTGCCTGCAGTACTAATGTCAAGGCTAATTACAGGTCCACTAGCTGTAGCAATTGCCTATGTATTTAGTTTTGGACTATACGAATAACAACTAATTGGAGGATGATTATTATGAAAAAGATTTATGATTCTACTGTTATAGAGATTGGTTCACAAGTCGAGCTATTTTTACAAGAAAAGATGATGATTTTATTTAATGAATCTGCCCCTTCAGATTTACGAGATGTTTCTATCGTGCATAAACGCTGCTCATTAGAAGAGGATATTAAAGTAGGCGATGAATTAGTAATAGATAACAAGTCTTTTAAAGTTACTTTTGTTGGAAATAAAGCGAATGAAACAATGAGAGATTTAGGACATTCCACTGTAACTTTTGACGGTTCTTCAGAAGCTGAAATGCCTGGAATGATTTGCGTAGAAGAAAAAGATATCCCTAAAATATCTACTTCGACTCAACTTATTTTTAGACAATTACCTTAGAAACATAGATATTTGTTGTAGTAAAACTATAGATTAGGACCTTTAAAAAGATTATCTTAGGTTAGCAAAAGATAAAAAACTATTATTTCACATTACTAAGTAAACAAGTAGGAAGAAATAAAGGAAATACTTTAAAAGGAAGCTGGAGGATTTTTTATGAATTCTGTTGAAATAAGTATTATGAATGAAACCGGTCTACATGCAAGGCCAGCAACACAGTTTGTAAAAATATCAAACAATTTCCAATCTGAAGTTTCAGTCATAAAAGGCGAAAGAAAGATTAATGGTAAAAGCATTATGGGCCTCATGAGTCTAGCAATTTCAAAAGGTTCAACTATTAGGATAGAAGCCGAAGGACCAGATGAGCAACAAGTAATCGAATCTTTGGTCAACTTTATTGAACATAAACTAGATGATTAATTAGGCTTAGAACGATCGATGTTAAGGAGAGGAACAACATGAAAAGTTCTGAAATGGAATCTGATTTATACTGTATTACTTGTAATGAAGAAACTCCCCACATTATTAGTTACATTAATAGCGAGCTTGAAAGCGTTAAATGTGAAGAGTGTGAACGTACGATGAAAATCCAGAGAAATATTATGAAGGAATTTTATAAGGAAGTTTATGATCGTATATCTACAAAACCTTCAAGAATTACAACAGAATATAAAGAAAATTTAAGTGGATTTTTATATAAGATTCCTGTTCGTGTAATTAGTAAACCTTATCGAATTATGAGTGATTTAAACGAGTCACGTAAAGTAATTAGACGATTTAAACAATAGAAAATATAACCTTTGTATAAAACTGCAATCAATCTTATCTAATTAGTTGAGCTCTAACTTTATTGATACTGATGTAAAAAAGCCTTTAAGATGATATGGGACTGACCCCTGATTTCGAGACAGGGATCAAAACACCTTTTAAACAGCCAGTTTTCGGTATTGTACCGGTGACTGGTTGTTTAGTTTCGTTTGAATACGGATATGGTTAGCTTATTAAAGTAATGATGAAATTCGTTATCCCGTTTTTGAGTAAAACAAGATAGTAAATATACTGCCGTTTCCCAGCTCACTTTGTACAAAAATAT
>Ga0209574_10000235_pt1 | contig 15279 bp, 15 predicted proteins | sample AgamicMgMarz_FD_187168 | JGI IMG/M metagenome (GOLD analysis project Ga0209574, IMG submission 187168) | Agave microbial communities from Guanajuato, Mexico - Mg.Ma.rz (SPAdes) (version 2) | ecosystem: Host-associated > Plants > Phyllosphere > Phylloplane/Leaf | place: Guanajuato, Mexico... | reverse complement strand
AGCGGGATCCGCATCCTGATGGGCGAAGCGCCTGCGCGCCCCGCTCGACCGTCCGGTGACCATGCTCCGCGCAGCGATGAGTTTTGAAGGCCGGCCGGGTCATTTGGCAACAATAGGCTCCAAACGCATTCGCTGAAGGGGAAGTAACCGCACATGTCGCAAGCCGAGCAAGCTGACCGCAACCGCTGGATCGCCCTCTACGTGCTCTGCACGGGAGTGCTGATGATCGTCCTCGACGTGACCGTCGTGAACGTCGCCCTTCCAACGATCCAGGACGACCTCGAGTTCACGCAGTCCAGCCTCGCCTGGGTCGTGAACGCCTACCTGATCGCGTTCGGCGGCCTGCTGCTGCTGGCGGGCCGCTTCGGCGACCTGATCGGGCGCCGGACGATCTTCCTCGCCGGGCTGTTCGTCTTCACGGTGGCCTCGCTGCTGTGCGGGGTGGCGCAGAGCCAGGAGATGCTCGTCATCGCGCGCTTCGTGCAGGGCATCGGCGGCGCGATGACCTCCGCCGTCGTGCTGGGCATGATCGTGACGATGTTCCCCGAGCCGGGCGAGCAGGCGCGGGCGATCGGCGTGTACGCCTTCGTCGCCTCCGCAGGCGGCTCGATCGGGCTGCTGGCCGGCGGCGTGCTGACTCAGGCGATCAACTGGCACTGGATCTTCTTCGTGAACGTCCCGATCGGCATCGCCACCGCCGTGATGACGCTGCGCCTGCTGCACAAGGACGAGGGGATCGGCCTCGACAAGGGCAGCGACATCCCCGGCGCGGTCCTGATCACCAGCTCGCTGATGCTGGGCGTCTACACGATCGTCAAGCCGGCGGCCGAGGACGGCTGGGGCTCGGGCCAGGCGCTCGGGCTCGGAGCCGCCTCGCTCGTGCTGCTGGCCGCCTTCATCGCCCGCGAGGCCACCGCACGCAACCCGCTCGTCCCGCTGCGGATCTTCCGCTCGCGCAACGTGTCCGGCGCCAACCTGATTCAGGCGCTCACGGTCGCCGGGATGTTCGGGATGTTCTTCCTCGGCGCCCTGTACCTGCAGCGGGTGCTCGGCTACGACGCGCTCGAGACCGGCCTCGCGTTCCTGCCCACCACGATCGTCATGGGTGTGATCACGGTGCGCTACTCGGAGCCGCTGATCATGCGCTTCGGCGCCCGGACGCTGCTGTTCCCCGGCCTCGCGCTGATCGCCATCGGGCTCGCCCTGTTCACGCTGGCCGGGCCGAACGACGGCTACCTGAACGTCCTGCCCGTGATCATCCTGATCGGGGCCGGCGTGGCGGTCTGCTTCCCGGCGCTGATGACGCTCGCGATGTCGGGCGCCACCCAGGAGGACGCCGGCTTGGCGTCGGGGCTGATCAACACGACTGCGCAGGTTGGCGGCGCACTGGGCCTGGCGGTCCTCGCGACGGTCTCGGCGTCTCACACCGAGAACCTGCTCGACGAGGGCAAGGGGCTCCCGTCCGCGTTGACGAGCGGATACCACGTGGCGTTCTGGATCGGCGCGGCGTGCGTGGTCGCGGCGATCGTCGTGGCGGCGACCGTGCTCGAGTCCGTCTCGCCCGCGACGGACCAGGCGCCCGGCGACTCCAACGAGTCGGCCTACTCCGAGGCGGCGTAGCCGGTGGCCACCTGTGTGCTGATCCACGGGGCCGGCGACCGTGCGTGGCACTGGCACCTGGTGGCCGACGAGCTGCGCGCGCGCCGCCACGAGGTCGTGGCAGTGGACCTGCCGTCCGAGGACGAGTCGGCGGGGCTGAGCGAGTACGCCGACACGGTCGTCGAGGCGATCGGCGACCGCGGCGACCTGGTCGTGGTGGCGCATTCGCTGGGCGGCTTCACGGCGCCGCTCGTGTGCGCGCGGGTGCCGGCCGACCTACTCGTGCTGGTGGCGGGGATGGTCCCCGCGCCGGGCGAGCGCGGCCAGGACTGGTGGCAGAACACCGGCTATGCCCCGGCGCCCGGCGACCACGGCGACGACGAGATCGCGCTCTACCTGCACGACGTGCCGCCCGACCTGGCCGCCGAGGCGCTCGCCAAGAGCCGCGACCAGACGATGACCCCGGTGCGAGAGCCCTGGCCGCTGGACGCCTGGCCCGAGGTGCCAACCCGCTATCTGCTCTGCCGCGACGACCGCTCCTTCCCCGCGGACTGGACGCGCCGGATGGTGCGCGACCGCCTGGGCATCGAGGCCGACGAGATCGACGGCGGCCACTGCGTGTACCTGAGCCGGCCCGCCGAGCTGGCGGCGCGCCTCGAGTCGCTGCAGTAGCCTCGCCCAAACCGAAGGGAGAGTGCGCGATGGGCCACCCGGTACTGCACTTCGAGATCGTCGGGAAGATGGGATACGGGATCATCCAGCGCGAGGGCAACACCAACCCCGACGGCGTCGGAATCGGGGGCGGGATCACCACCGGTCCCGAGGGCTACCACACGATCGGCGTCATGCATTCCACCTGAGCCATCGACCGGCTCACCCGCCACTTCATCCTGCTGAGAGCCCTACGCTGGCTCCCAGTCGGGATCCTGCTGCCGTTCCTGATCATCACCCCGCAGTCGCGCGGCCTGTCGATCGGCGCGATCGGCGCTGTGTTCGCCGTGCACAGCGCGTTCGCGATCGTCTTGGAGGTGCCGAGCGGCGCGCTCGCGGACGCGCTCGGCCGCCGGCGCGTAATCCTGGCCGGCGCGGTGCTGATGGCGCTCAGCATGCTGGCCTTCGCGCTGGCGCAGAGCGTGGCCGCCTTCATGGTCTCGGTGGCCCTGCTGGCCAGCGGCCGCGCGTTGATCTCCGGCTCGCTGGAAGCGTGGTACGTCGACTCGCTCCGGCTGCTCGACCCGCTCGCCCCGCTCGCGCACGGGCTCTCGAGGGGCACGGCCGCCGAGGGCGTCGCGATGGCGTTCGGGGCGCTCGTCGGTGGTGCGGTGGTGGCGATCTCCGGGAGCTACGGGGCGGTCGCGGGCACCGCGGCGGTCGCGGCGCTGGCCTACCTGCTTGCGGTCGCGATGCTCGTGCACGAGGGGCCTCGGCCGCACGCCGACGGGCCGTTGCGAACGACGATCGGGCGACGGACCGTCGAGGTGCTCGCGGTGGCGCGTGCCGAGGCGGCGGCCTCGTCCGTCGTGAGGATCGTGTTCGTCACCGGGGCAGCGATCGGTGCGGCGCTCACGGCCGCCGAGCTGCTGTGGCAGCCTAGGCTGGGCGAGCTGCTCGACAGCGGGGAGTCGGGCGGGTTCGTGTTCGGCGCGCTGGGCGCCGCGTCGATGGCGGTTGTGGCGCTCGGGGCGAGCTTGAGCCCGCGCGCACAGCGCGGTCTCGGGCTCCGCAACGCCTACCTGGCGGCGCTGGCCGCCACAGCCGCCGCGGTTGCTTTGCTGGGGGTCCCGCAGAGCGCGCTGGCGTTCGCCGCCGTGTACCTGCTCGCGTACTTCGGGCTCGGCGCGTGCGAGCCGATGCACTTCCAGCTCCTCAACGACGCGGTCGGGTCGACGGCGCGCGCGACGCTGATCTCCGCGGAAGGGCTGGCCACGCAGAGCGGGGCGCTGCTGGCCAACCTCGGGGTGGGCGCGCTGGCGGCCACACAGGGAGCGGGCGCGGCGTGGGCGGTGGCCGGGTGCCTGCTGGGGCTCACCGCCGCGGCGATCGCGATCCCGCTGCGGCGCGCCAACCTCGAACCCGCCCAACCAAGCGGCGGACATCGTCGCACCCAGTGATCCACGCCGAGGTCCGCTCCGCGGATCCGGACGCGAGGGCGTGCGAAGGGAACGCCTCGGACAGGACTCGCGGCCAGGCGGCTTGCGCCTGGCGGCTACGCCGTCCGAGGTGCCTTCCGCTCCCGCTCCTGCTCCCTCAACTCCACCCGCCGGATCTTGCCGGTCAGCGTCTTCGGCAGGTCGTCCACGAACTCGATCTCGCGCGGGTAGGCGTAGGCGGAGTGGCGCTCGCGGACGTGCTGCTTGATCGAGTCGGCCAGCTCGTCGGAACCGCTGTGCCCGCTGGCCAGCACGATGAACGCCTTCACGATGTCGCCGCGCCGGGCGTCCGGGGACGCCACCGCCGCGGCCTCCTTGACCGCCGGGTGCTCCACGCACGCCGACTCCACCTCGAACGGCCCGATCCGGTAGCCGGCCGAGATGATCACGTCGTCGGCGCGGCCGGCGTACCAGACGTATCCGTCCTCGTCCATCTCGGCCGCGTCCTTGGTGTGGAACCAGTCCCCGCCGAACACCTCCTCGGTGTCCTCGGGCCGGTTCCAGTAGCCGAGCGGGTAGTGCGGGTTGGAGCGCGCGCGCAGGCAGATCTCCCCGCGCTCGCCGATTCCCAACGGCTGCTCGTCCTCGTCGAGGATCGCAACCTCCCAGCCCGGCATCGGCCGGCCCATCGAACCCTCCCGCACCTCGACGGACGGGAAGTTGCCGCACAGCGGGTAGCTCTCGGTCAGCCCGTAGTAGTCGAGCACGGTGATCCCGTACCGCTCGCGAAACCAGCGGATCACCTCCGGGTTGAGCGGCTCGCCGGCCGAGCAGGTCACCCGCAGCTCGCCCATCGGGTGGCGCGAGCCCGCATCAGCCACACCGGTCATCGCCCGCAGCGCGGTCGGCGTCGTGAACATGTTCTGCACGCCGTGCTTGGACAGGAAGCGCAGGTGCTCCTCGGGGTCGTAGCCGCCCTGGCGCGCCTGCACCAGCGCCACCGCGCCGTAGCGCCACGGCCCCAGCAGCGGGCAGATGCCGGCCGCCCAGGCCCACTCGCCCGACCCGTGGAACAGCTCGCCGTCGCGCACGTCGTGGCAGAACTCGAACTCCTCGTGGGCGAGCAGGTAGCGGTGCGCGTGCAGGATGCCCTTGGCCATCCCGGTCGTGCCGGACGAGTAGTAGAGCTGGGCGGGATCGTCGGCGGCGGTGTCGGCCATCTCGTAGGTGGCGGAGGCGCGCGCGAGCGTCTCGTCGAAGTCGACGTCGTCGGCCTCCCCCTTGCCGCCCATCACCAGCACCTTCTCGACCACGCCCTCCGGGATGCGGTGGCGGTTGGCGGAGTCCGTGACCACGGCCTTCGCCTGCGAATCGCGCAGCCGGTGCTCGATGCCGTCGTCCCCGTACAGCACCGACATCGACAGCAGGATCGCGCCGCGCTTGTAGGTGCCGAGGAAGACGGCGGCCGTCTCCGGCAGCGACGGCAGCAGCGTCGCGACCCGGTCGCCGCGCTCCACGCCGATCGCCTCGAGCGCGTTGGCGAACCGGTTCGAGAGGTCCTGCAGGTCACCGAAGCTGACCCGCCGCTGCTCGCCGCGCCAGTCCTCCCAGACCATCGCGAGCCGGTCGCGGTCGTGCTTGTCGCAGACGTCGCGGGCGATGTTGTAGCGCTCCGGCACATCCCAGCTGTGCGCGGCGCACATCTCCTCGTAGCTGCCGAGCTCGTACTTGCGAAAGCCCATGCTCCTCCTCTCTCCGGGAGGCTACCCCTCGAATCGCGCAGCGGCCAGCGTCGCCGGCAGCTCAACCCGCCCGAGCAGAGCCTCGGCCACCAGGCGTCCGGACGCCGCCGCGGAGCAGCCGACGATGCCACCCGCGACGATCGCGATGTCAGGGAACCCGGTCAATCCCCGGCGGCGGCGTAGTCGATGATCGACTTGTCGATCAGCCACTCCACCGGCGCCTTGTCGTCCGTGTACACGGACCCCCCGCGCAGCGGCGGCTCGAGCGTCTGCAAAGCCGCCGTGGCCCGCAGCCCCGAGGGCACGCCCTGAGCGCGCAGCCCCGCCTCCGAGAGCGGAAAGCGACTGGCCACGATCAGCGTGTTGGTCGGCGCGACCGGGTCGCGCATGACGTGCGGGAAGACCTCCCCGACCGTCGCGCTCATCACCTTCTCGAAGGCGTCCTCCCCCTCGGGGTGCCCGACGTTGATCACCAGCACGCCGGCGGGACGCAGGCGGTCGCGCACCTCCTCGAAGAACTCCCTCGTGACGAGGTAGAAGGGAACGTAGGGCTGGCGGTAGGTGTCGAGGGTGATCACGTCGTAGTCGGCGTCGATGCGGCGGATGAACGGGCGCGCGTCCTCGTGGTAGAGGTGCAGCCGCGGGTTGTTCATGTCGAAGTAGCGGCGCCCGATCTCGGACAGCGCCGAGTCGATCTCGACGCCGTCCACGCGGGTATCGGGGAAGAACCGTTCGTACGCGCGCGAGGTCGTCCCGGCGGCGTTGCCGAGCACCGCCACGCGGCGCGGCGGATCCGGGGACGCCGCGAACCCGAGCACCAGGCTGCCGTCCCAGTAGTCGCCCGTGAGCACCGAATCGGGATCGCGCGGGCCGGCCCGACCGGGCTCGCATTCGGCGGGACAGACGGAGTGCCGCGCCTGCCCCTCGTTGAGCTCGAGCGAGCGGCGGCCGTCGGGGCGCTCGACCACGCGCGCGTACTGGTACTGGGTCTCGGCCTCGTAGAGGACCCGGCCGGACCCGGCGTCGGCCTTGAGCGTGCCGACCGGCAGCGCGATCAGGGCCGCGATCGCCGCGGGCGCCAGCGCGTAGCGGCGCACGGGGCGCAGCCCCCAGACCGCCATCACCGCGATCGCGAGCGCGAAGATCAGAAACGTGCGCCGGGTGCCGACGAGCGGGATCAGCAATAGCGCCGACGCCAGCGTCCCGACCAGCGAGCCGGCCGTGGAGATCGCGTACAGGCGCCCGGCGACGCTGCCCGCCTCCTCGATCGTCGAAACCGACAACCGGATCGCGTAGGGCGAGACCGCGCCGAGCAGCAGCACCGGCACCGCGACCAGCACCAGCACCGCGAACAGCGACCCGACGAAGGCCCCGGCCGAGATCTCGTCGAGCGCATCCACGGCGACGTCGAGCAGCGGGTCGGCGGCGAACGGGACGAGCGCGAGCAGGCCGGCCGCGGCCAGCGCGAGCAGGCACAGGCCGCGCATGTTCGGATGGCGGTCGGCCAGCCGGCCGCCCAGCCAGTAGCCGATCGAGAGCGCGACCAGGACGACGCCGATCGTGTTGGCCCACACGATCGTCGAGGCGCCGAAGTAGGGAGCGAGCAGACGCACTGCCGCGATCTCGGCGCCCAGCGAGCCCGCTCCGACCACGAACAGGAGCACGGGCAGGGGCGGCATCTCTGCAGCAGCGTAGCTACGCCGAATCCCGCACTACGGCGCGCTATGGCAGGACGCGCCGGCGCATACGTCGACCACGCGCCCGTTGACCTTCAGGAACTCCGACTTCTGCACCCGCGCGGCCGGCGTGGAGCGCGGATCCGAATGGGGATCCTCCCCGCCGCGGTTGGGCGTGTTCGTGATCGGCGGCGCCGGGGGGCCGGAGTCCCACATCACGATCGCCGACCCTCCGAACGGGAACCTCCCGATCGGCGGGATCAGCTGGAAGCGCCGCCACGGCGATCGGCCGGGGTCGAGCACCGGCCTGTAGGCGCGCGCGCCGATCGTGCGCGCCTCGACCTCCGCCGTGGTGTCGGAGACCTGGTGGTCGCCGAAGGCCACGTGCATCAGCACGGCGTGCTTCGGGGTGTTCGGCAGCGCGTCGGTGGTGATGTGCTGCGCGTAGCCGTTCGCCTCGCCGCGGTCCCAGAGGAGCTGGATCACCGCGAACATCAGCTGGCGCTTGGACTCGTCCGGGTAGGCCGGGTAGATCAGCGTCGCGTAGGTGTCGAAGTCGACGCTGCGCTGCAGCAGCGTCGAGTAGTTCATCCCCGGCACGCCCAGCACGGCGCGGTTGAAGTCCGGCGCGACCGCGGTCAGGCCGCCGCCCATGATGCCGCCCTGGCTGTTGCCGTCGAAGAACAGCCGGCGCGTGTCGATCACGCTGCGGCCGTTCTTCTGGAAGGCGGCGTTCGCCGCCAGCCCCTGCGGGTGGATCATCAGCCGTCCCAGCAGCAGCTGGTTGAGGAACCCCTGCTGCATGCGGTCGGCGACCGTGTTGAAGCTCGAGAAGTCGTTGATCGCCGCCACGATGTTGCCGAGGTCGTCCGAGGCGAACCCGGCCCACGCCGTGGCGCAGAACACGAAGTTGTGCTCGTTGGCCATCGAGCGCACGTTGCCGGCGTTGACCTCGCCGGCGCTGCCGAGCAGGCCATGGCCGTAGAGCGACGGGCGCGCCTGCGGCGGGGCGGCCGGATCGAGCGCCGAGCGCGGAATCCGGCAGGTGAACGTCGCCGTGGTCGTGCCGTGGTGCTTGGGCAGGCCCCTCCTGTTGAACGTGAAGTGCCCGCCTGGCGCGCAGGCGTCGGTCAGGTAGCAGGGGACGGTCATCGTGCCGTCCACGCGCCGCGCGACCCGATCGTCCTCGGCCGGCGACAGGTCGGTGACGCTGTTGATCGTGAACGCCGGCGCCTTGCCCGCGACCTCGAGGTCACGCAGGTTGGTGTCGCCGAGCGCCCTGAAGGCGTCGTCGCGAATGTGCAGCATGCGACCGGCGAGGCTGCGCTCGCTCGCCACCGTGAACGACCAGACCCGGTAGATGCCGCGGCGCTCGAGGCGCGCCTTGCGCAGTGAGCGCCCGAACCCGTGTGCCCTGCGCTTGATCGGCTTGCCGTTGCGGTCCTTGAGGTGGCGCAGCACGACGACGTAGCGCTCGCCCTCGGTGAAATTCTTGGCCGGGCGGACGATCAGCATGCGGTTGGCGTCGCTGGTGGCGTTCGCGTCGAGCTCCGCCCAAACGGGATGGCGCTTGCCGGTGCGCGCGTTGAACACCACGACCGGGGACTGCCTGCCGAGGCTCGCCGCCAGGTTGCGCAGCGACGGCAGGCGGCTGCGCCGCAGCGCATCCTCGTTGTCGAGGCCGGGGACCCGGACGATGATCATCGAACCGGGGCTGAAGCCGTCCGCGCGGTTCATGTCGGTCGGGTCGATCGGCACGCCGTCCTTGTTGCGCGGCATCAGCGACCGGGGCAGGTCGAGCCGGCGGCCGGTGTCGGTCTTACGGTCGCGCTTGGTCAGCGTGTCGTTCGGCCACGGCAGCATGCTCGGCTGCTTGGCCTGCGCGCCGGCCGGAATGGTCAAGGCGGCCAGCAGCGCGACGGCCGCGAGTCCTCTCCCCATGGCCGCGATCCTACATCCGGTCCGGTGGATACGGTCGCGGTGTGGATCTCGTAACCGCCGATCGCGCCCACCTCTGGCACCCGTTCACCCAGCAGCAGGGCTGGGTCGAGGAGGAGCCGCTGATCGTCGACCGGGCCGAGGGCACCGACCTGATCGACGTGCAGGGCAGGCGCTACATCGACGGCGTCTCATCGCTCTGGTGCAACGTGCACGGCCACGGTCACCCGCGCATCGACGCCGCCGTGCGCGAGCAGCTCGACCGCGTCGCGCACACCACGATGCTGGGCCTGAGCCACCGGCCGGGGATCGAGCTGGCGCAGCGCCTGGTCGAGCTGGCGCCGCCGGGTCTAACCCGTGTCTTCTACTCGGACTCCGGCTCGACCGCCACCGAGATCGCCCTCAAGATGGCATTCCAGTACTGGCAGCAGCGCGGCGAGCGGCGGCGCACGAAGTTCGTGTCGCTGCGGATGGCTTACCACGGAGACACGATCGGCTCGGTGTCCGTCGGGGGGATCGACCTGTTCCACTCGCTCTACCGGCCGCTGCTGTTCGACAGCCTGCACGCCGAGCCCGGCGACGCGGGCGACATGGAGCGGCTGCTGTCCGAGCACGAGGGCGAGGTCGCCGCCGTGATCATGGAGCCGCTCGTGCAGGGCGCCGCCGGGATGCTGGTGCACCCGGAGGGCTATCTGCGCGAGGTGCGCGAGCTGTGCGACCGCCACGGCGTGCTGCTGATCCTCGACGAGGTGGCCACCGGCTTCGGGCGCACCGGGCGGATGTTCGCCTGCGAGCACGAGGACGTGGCCCCCGACCTGCTCTGCCTCGCCAAGGGCATCACCGGCGGTTACCTGCCGCTGGCGGCCACGCTCGCGAGCGAACGCATCTACGAGGGCTTCCTCGGGCGCGTCGAGGAGTTCCGCACCTTCTTCCACGGCCACACGTACACGGGCAACCCGCTCGCTTGCGCGGCTGGGCTGGCCACGCTCGACGTGTTCGCCGAGGAGCGCACGCTGGAGCGTCTCGAGCGCAAGATCGAGCTGCTCGCGGAGCTGCTGGAGCCGATCGCCGCGCACCCCGAGGTGCATGCGGTTCGGCGGCGCGGGTTGATGACCGGGATCGAGCTCGCGGAGCGTCCGCTGCCCGCCCGGATCGGCCACCAGGTCACGCTCGAGGCCCGCCGCCGCGGCGCAGTGATTCGGCCGCTCGGCGACGTGGTCGTGCTGATGCCGCCGCTGGCGATCTCCGAGGGCGAGCTGACGCGCCTGCTGGCGATCACCGCCGAGGCGATCGACGCGGCAACCGCGAGCTCGGTTCTCGCGCAGGCGGCCTAGCCGCAACACCTGTTCACGGCACCGGCTGGTAGCCCACCGGGGGTCGCACCGTTGGGTACTCGAGCACCTCCTTGGGACCGATGTACGCCGCGTCCGGGTTCTTGACGCCGCGGTCGGTGAGATAGGGGTCCGTGAAGCGGCCGTAGAAGCCCGGCTTCACGTTGTACGTCACCCTCCGCTGCCCGACGCCCGCGTTCGCCAGGTACTTGCTCTCGCTGTTCCAAGCGGCGCCGTCGAGGTTCGCGAAGAACTTGATGTCGATCAGCACGCCGTCGCAGACCGGCGTGACCTCCTCGTACTGGGTGGGCCACCCCGCCCCGCCGCGCGTGGCGGGGTAGTCGGCCCAGTCGCCGCCCTTCATCGGGCAGGCGCCGCCGCCCGATGCCCCGAAGTCCGCGGGCCGGTTCGGGTGGTGGACGCCGTACAGCCGGGTGCCGGCGACACGGTGCGTCCCGCCGCCCTCGAGGTGGAAGCGCGGCGTCATCGTGACCTTCGTCTTGAGCTTGCGCCCGGCCGTCCCGAGCTGCTCGTAGTAGGCGCCGTGCGGCCGCACGTAGCGGAAGTCCCCGTTGTGGCGGTCGTCGAAGACCGCTGTGAGGAACATGTACGGGACGTTGAAGAACGGGCGCTCGTAGAGGTAGTACTCCGCCTTCGTGCGGCTAACGTCGATGGCCCTCCAGTCGCCGTGCTTGGAGTCACCGACGTTGACCCACGCTCGCGCGTCCGGGAACGGCTGGAGCCGGATCACGTTCGTGTACAGCTCCTCGATGTCGAGGCCGGCGCGCCGACCCAGCGGACCGACGCGGTTGGCGCCTGGCTGAGCGAAGGCGAATTTCATCGCGGTCGCCGCGGTCGGGAAGCGTTCGGTCGACATCGTGCAGTACCAGTGGGGCAGGTCGAGTGGCGGGTGGTTGGCGTACTTCCCCTGGTACTTCGGGTGGGTGATCGGGAGATCGACGAAGTTCCGCATCCCCGCGCTGTTCACGGGATCGAACTGGCTCTTGTAGCCGTCGAAGCCCTCGTCGGCGAGGAAGTGGCTGTAGTCGCGCTCGATGACGGCGAGGTTGGCCGGGTCCGAGAGGTCGGCAGTCGCCGGCAGGCCGGTGGCCCCTCGGCGCAGGTACTCGCGGATCGTGCCGTTCTCCTGAATCCGCCACAGTCCGTGCTTGCCCTCGCCGACCATCGTGAACAGCTGCTCCGCGACGTTCACGAAGCGGTACGTGTCGTTGGTCTGCATGAAGCCGGTGTAGAAGGGCAGATGAGGGATCTTCGAGTGCGTCGTGGTGGGACGCGGGCTGCGATCGCTCGTGTAGAAGAACGGGTCGCCGCCGGTGAGGTCGATGAGGCTGCTGCCGGCCCCCACCGACGCGGCGCGGAAGGAGACCTGCGCGCTCGGGGGCGGCGGGCACGCGGAGGCGCTCTGCACCCCCACACAGAGCATCGAGCACAGCACACCAGCGCACAGGGCGACACGCTTCATCCGGCATTCCTCCTGGGGATCACGGACGGGACAAACTTGGCGCCAATCGTGCCAGGCGACCCCGGTTTGTCAACCAAGTGGATAACTTCCCGGCCGTGAGGCGGGTATCAGGGCTCTCCGTCACGCCCGTGAAGGGCCTGGCGCTCCACCATCCCCGCGAGCTGCGCATGACAACCGCCGGCGTCGCGGAGAACAGGCGCTTCTTCCTGGTCGACACGCGCGGCCGCCTCGTGAGCGGCCTCCACCACGGACCGCTCGTGAGCCTGCGGGCGGACTACGACGAAACCGCCGAGCGGCTCGCGATCAGCTTCCCCGACGACCGGACGATCGCCGGCGAAGTCAGCCTCGGCGAGGCCGTCGAGACCGACTTCTGGCGCACCCGCGTTGTGACCGGGCGCCTCGTGGAGGGCCCGTGGGCCGAGGCGATCTCCGCGTTCGCCGGGCGGGAGCTGCGCCTCGTCAAGGCCACCAGCGGTGGCGGCGGCTATGACGTCCAACCGGTCACGCTGCTGTCGACCGCGTCTGTCGCCGAGCTGGAGCGGCGCGCCGGCCAAGGGGGGATCGGCGCGGAGCGGTTCCGCATGCTCGTCGAGATCGACGGCTGCGAGCCACACGAGGAGGACACCTGGGCCGGGTGCGACATCCGGCTCGGCGACGCGACCGTGCGTGTCCTGGGACCCGTCGCGCGCTGCGCCACCACGACCCGCGATCCCGCGACCGGCATCCGGGACATCGACGTGCTAGCCGCGATTCGCAACTACCGGGGCCTGCGCGAGCGCCGCCGCATCGACTTCGGCGTCTACGCCGAGGTGCGCGAGCCGGGCGCGGTGCGGGTGGGCGACCCCGTGGAGCCGGCGTGAGCGATCCGCACCGCGACACTGCCGAGCTCGTCGAGGCGATCGTCGATGGGCTCTCCCGTCGTGGCGTGCCGAGCGGCTACTGGCTCAGCGAGATCGCACTCGCCCGGCGCGTGATCGAAGAGGGCGAGCGCGCGCTCGGCGGATGGGAGCACCCGGAGGCGCGCCGGGCCCTGGAGCACGCCGACGACCTGCTGAGACGGCTCGAGGATGCTGTCGTGGAGTCGCTGCGCGCCGAGCGGGGACCGTCCGCCGGCTAGGGCGCGCAGGGCTTGTCGTCCACGGACCGGCGGACGCTCTCGACGCGTGCCTCCTCCTCCAGGGCCTCGAAGCGCCCCTGGAGGTCGTCCAGCCGGTGCTCGATGCGGCGAAACCGGTCACGTGAGAACGCCTGGAGGCCGGCCACGCCCGCGGCCACGTCCGCCAGCTCCGCCGTGAGCGCCCGGGGAGCGCCCGGCAGCCCGCCGCCGACCTCGACACCGAGCGCCGACAGCAGGCGCAGGAGCATCAGGGCGCCCGGCTGATGACCGTCGGACTCCCAACGGTGGATGTTGCGCCGCGAGGTCTGCAGCGCCAGCGCGAGCTCGTCCTGGGTCAGGTCGGCCCGCTCCCGCAGCCCGCGCAGCCACGTGCCGAGCTCCTGCGAAGTGCGCGGAACGACCGCGCGCTGGGGGTCGCTGCTATCGGCAGGGCCCATGCCGTCGACTGTAGCGCCCCCGCTGGGCCCCAGCCGCCTGGGCGATCAGCCCTCGTAGGGCTCGAAGTCCTTCTTGCGAGCTCCGCAAACTGGGCAGAACCAGTCGTCCGGGATGTCGGTGAAGGCGGTTCCGGGTGGGATCCCGCCGTCGGGATCGCCTTCGTCAGGGTCGTAGATGAACCCGCACGACGTGCAGATCCACTGCTGCTGGGCCACTTCGGTGCTCATCGACGGCGGAACCTTAGCGCCGTGGGCAAGCAGCGGCTCGGCCGGGTGCGCAGCTGAGCGGTTAACCTGCGCGGGTGCGGGTGGATGGCACCCATCCCGGTGAGGAGTGGAACGACGGTGCCGTAACGGAGCCTCGTCAGGCCGCCTCGATCGTCGTGCTGCGCGATTCCGCCGACGGTCCGGAGGTGCTCCTCGTCCAGCGCAACCCCGAGCAGCGCTTCATGGGCGGCGCCTGGGTCTTCCCCGGTGGAGCCGTCCACCCGGACGACTCAGACCACGCCGCGGCTGCCGTGCGCGAGCTCGCCGAGGAGGCCGGCGTCGAGCTGGCCGCGGACCACCCAATCGTGGGCTGGTCGCGCTGGATCACGCCGGCCGAGGTGGTCGTCCGCTTCGACACCTGGTTCTTCGTGACCGAGGCTCCGCCCGGCGCCGAGGCCATAGTCGACGGCGGCGAGTGCGTCGACGCCCGCTGGCTGCGGCCTGCCAACGCGCTGAAGGCGCACCAGCGCGGCGAGCTGATGCTCGTGTTCCCCACGATCAAGCACCTGGAGGCGCTGGCCGGGATGGGCTCCGTCGCCGAGACGCTCGAGAAGGCGCGCACGCGCGAGGTCGTTCCGGTGCAACCGCGTGTCGTCGTGCGCTCGGGACAGCCGGAGATCCTGCTCCCCGGCGAGCCCGGCTACGACCAGGCGTGAGCGCAACCAAGCCGGGCGAGAGGTGTTCATAGAGCCGGTGAAGCGCGGCGTTTCAGCACTCGTCGCGACGCTCGCGTTCCTATGCGCCACCGGCGCGGTCGCGGTCGCCGCGACCCAGATCGGCACGGACGGCCCCGACCGGCTGTCCGGCACGGTCGGCCCCGACCAGCTCTACGGCGAGGCGGGCGACGACCAGCTGCTCGGGTTAGCCTCGAACGACTACCTCGAGGGCGGCCCCGGCGGGGACGACCTGGAGGGCGCCGACGGACTCGACCTGGTCATCGCGGGGACCGGGGACGACGCCGTGGACGCGGGGCCCGGTCACGACGTCGTCTACGCCGGCGCCGGCGCCGACCTCGTGCTCGGCGGCTCCGGCGGGGACACCCTGTTCGGCCAGGCCGACGCCGACCGGCTGTTCGGAGGGTCCGGCAACGACATCGTCTACGCGAGCGGCGGCGAGGATTTCGTCGACGCGGGCTCCGGGAAGGACCGCGTGTACTCGGACGAGGGCGATGTCACGATCGACCTCGGCTCCGGCAACGACATCGTGGTCGCGATCGGCGGACGCGTCGTGGTCGACGGCCGCGATGGGAACGACCGCATCCGCACAGGCCCGTTCGACGACCAGATCACCGGGGGCTTCGGCGCGGACTCGATCGACAGCGGCGCCGGCGACGACACGATCCGGGTCAAGGACAAGAAGCGCGACCGCGTCCAGTGCGGCACGGGGCGGGACACGATCTACGCCGACAAGGTCGACCTGCTGCTCGGTTGCGAGGACGTTCACACGCGCGGCGCGCGAATCGGATAGAACCGCACCATGACCAGCACCGGTCTCACGGTTGCCGTGACCGGTCCGACGGGTGACCTCGGCCTCAGCATCGTCGACGCGCTGGAGCGCTCGCGGGCGGTCGAGCGGATCATCGGTATGGCGCGGCGGCCG
>Ga0209574_10000234_pt1 | contig 15427 bp, 13 predicted proteins | sample AgamicMgMarz_FD_187168 | JGI IMG/M metagenome (GOLD analysis project Ga0209574, IMG submission 187168) | Agave microbial communities from Guanajuato, Mexico - Mg.Ma.rz (SPAdes) (version 2) | ecosystem: Host-associated > Plants > Phyllosphere > Phylloplane/Leaf | place: Guanajuato, Mexico... | reverse complement strand
GGCGGCTGCGGAGCAGGTGGGACCGCCGCTTCGTCGGACTCGGCTACCTGGTGACGACGGTCGGTCCGACCATCGGCATCTTCTTCTTCGACCCGGCGGTCTCCGACGATTGCGCTGAATGCCCCGACAACCCGCTGCTGATCTGGAACACCCAAGACGCCTACGACGTCGGCAGCACCATCTCGAGCGTGCTCGCGGCAGTCGTGCTCGGCGCACTGATCTGGCACCTCGTACGCCGCATCCGGGAATCGGCCGACGAGCTCGAGCGGGTGCGCGACGCGCCGGTCTGGTGGGCGGGCGTGGCGACGCTGGTGCTGGTACTCGCCCTGCTCGCGACCAACGTCGGGCCGGAGGAGGGCAACTTCGACGACTACATGTTCGCCGCCGCCCTGCTCGTGCTCGCGACCCTCCCCTACGCCTTCTGGCTGGGCGCGGTGCGCTCGCGGCTGGTGCGCCTCGACAGCGAGCTGCGCGAGTCACGCCGGCGCATCGTGGAGGCCGGCTACGCCGAGCGCAAGCGCGTCGAGCGCGACCTCCACGACGGAGCGCAGCAGCGGCTGGTCGCGCTCGCGCTGGAGCTGCAGGTCGTGCGCTCGAAGCTGGAGAGCGATCCGGAGGCGGCTGCCGAGCTGCTCGAGGGCGCCGCCGACGAGCTGACCGGCGCGACCCAGGAGCTGCGCGAGCTGGCACGCGGCCTGCACCCGCCGGTGCTTGCGGATCGCGGGCTGGTCCCGGCCCTGGAGGCGCTGGCCAAACGGGCGACCGTGCCGGTCACCGTCGAGGCCGACGAGGCCGAGCGCGCGCCGGAGGCCGTGGAGGCCGCGGCCTACTTCGTCGTATCCGAAGCGCTCACGAACGTGGCCCGCCACTCGGGTGCGACCCAGGCGGTGGTGCGCGTGGGCCGGCGCGACGGCCTGATCCGCGTGGAGATCGAGGACGACGGCTCGGGGGCCGCCGACATGGCCGCGGGCTCCGGCCTCCGCGGGCTGGCCGACCGCGTTGGCGCGCTCGACGGCTTGCTCGAGGTGGACAGCGCGCCCGGCCGCGGGACCACGGTGCGAGCCAGCCTGCCGGTGCGGCGCTACCGCTAGGGCGCTAGACGACGAACTCGCGGTCGGACGCCACGACGACCTCGAGCAGCAGCGGCGCGCGCCGGTCGGCGATGCCGTCGAGCGCCTCGTCGAGCCCCGCCTCCAGCTCCGCGACCGTCTCGACGCGCCGTGCCGGGCAGCCCTGCGCCTGCGCGATCGCCGTGATGTCGACCGCCCCGAACGCGGGCCACGGCGCGGCCTCGCCCTCCGCCTCGGCCAGCCCGTCCATGACGCGATAGCCGCCGTTGGCGAGCACGACGAAGATCGCTCCCACCTCGTAGCGGGCCGCGCTCCAGAGCGCCTGGATCGCGTACATCGCCGAGCCGTCCCCGACCACCGCCACGACCGGGCGCCTCGGCTGCGCCATCCGCACGCCGATCGGCGCCGACAGGCCGAAGCCCAGCCCGCCCATCGCCGCGCTCAGGAACCCGAGCGGCTGCCGCGCCGGCAGGCGCGCCATCACCTCCGGGCGCGCGGAGGGCGCCTCCTCCACGAGCACGGTGTCGGGCGGCAGGCGCTCAGCGAGCGCCGCCAGCACGTGCGCGGCGCGCAGCGGCTGGCCCTCCGCCGGCGGCTCGGGGGCGGCGGGGCGCTCCATCGGCTTGGGCGCCGCGCCCGCAGGCTCCGGCAGCACGCGCACGAGCTCGGCGCACAGACCGGCCGGCGCCGCCAGCACGGCGAGGTCGACCGGGCTGCGGTGCGCCTCGGCCGGGTCGTCGGTCACGAGCGCCACGCGCGTGCCCGGCTCCACCAGCGGGCCCGGCTCGTACCCGTACTGCCGGAACACCGGTGCCCCCACCGCGAGCACCAGGTCGTGGCCGGCGAGCGCCTCGCGCAGCCGGCGCCGGCCGGCAGGCAGGTGCCCGGCGAACCGCGGATGGTCCTGCGGGAAGCCGGCGCGCGCGCCGAACGGCTCCTGCCAGACGGAGCAGGCCAGCCGCTCGGCCAGCTCGACCAGGGCGCCCCACGTGTCGGGGTCGTCGGCGCCGGCGCCGACCACGAGCACCGGCGCCCGCGCCTGCTCGATCAGGTCGGCCAGCTCGGCGATGGCGGCGGGCTCGGCGGCGCGCGCCGGCACCAGCCGCGCCGGCGCGGCGATCTCGTGCGACTCGCCGGCCGGAGCCAGCCAGTCGTCCATCGGCACGATCACGAGCGCGGGCCCGCGGGCCGTGCGCGCCTCGTGCCACGCGCGCGCAAGCGCGCCCGGCACGTCCTGGGGGCGCACCGGCTGGTCGACCCAGACCGGATACTCGCCGGCCAGCCCGTGCAGCCGTCCCGCCAGGAACGGCTCCTGGGCGAGGTGGCGGCGGTCCTGCTGGCCGATCAGCACCACCAGCGGCGCTCGGTTCACGCGCGCGGTCGCCAGGGCGGACACCGCGTTGCCCAGCCCCGCGGTGGTGTGGACGAGCACGAAGGCGGGCTCGCCGCTGCCGATCGCGTATCCACTCGCCATTCCGACCAGCACCCCCTCGTGCAGCGCCAGCACGAATCGGAAGTCGTCCGGCAGGCCGCCGAGGAACGCGACCTCGGTGGACCCGGGGTTGGCGAAGACCGTGGTCAGCCGGCGTTCGCGTAGGACGTCGAAGACCGCGTCGCGTACGGCCGGGCGCGGACTGATCATATGATTTGGACTTATACCTTGATCGACGTAGACAGCGTCAGCGCGATCGACGTGCACACGCACGTCGAGGTGGGCCTCGACGGCCACGACCCGATGCCCCCCGAGCTGCGCTCGGCGGCCGAGCGCTACTTCCGCGGGAAGGTCGACCGGCCCAACGCCGAGGACGTGGCGGCCTACTACCGCGAGCGCGGGATGGCGTGCGTGGCGTTCACGGTCGACTTCGAGACGCACAGCGGGCGCCCGCCCGTCGCGAACGAGGAGGTGGCCGAGGTTGCCGCCGCCAACCGCGACGTGATGATCCCGTTCGCGAGCGTCGACCCCCACCGCGCCGACGCGCCAGAGCGCGCCCAGCGGCTGATCGACGACCACCGCGTCCGCGGGTTCAAGTTCCACCCCAACATCCAGCGGTTCTTCCCGAACGACCAGCTGGCCTACCCGCTCTACGAGGTGATCTCGGCCGCGCGCCTGCCCGCGCTCTTCCACACCGGCCACAGCGGGATCGGCTCGGGCGTGCCGGGCGGCGGCGGGCTGCGGCTGAAGTACTCCAACCCGATCCACGTGGACGACGTGGCCGCCGACTTCCCCGAGATGCCGATCGTGCTCGCCCATCCCTCGTTCCCCTGGCAGGACGAGGCGCTCTCGATCGCCATGCACAAGCCCGAGGTCTACATCGACCTGTCGGGCTGGTCGCCGAAGTACTTCCCGCCCCAGCTGGTCCAGTACGCCAACACGCTGCTGAGGCACCAGGTGCTGTTCGGGTCGGACTACCCGATGATCACGCCCGACCGCTGGCTGCGGGACTTCGAGCAGCTCGACATCGACGACGAGGTGCGACCGCTCGTGCTCAAGGAGAACGCCGCCCGCCTGCTAGATCTAAGGACCTCATGATCGAACCCGGCGGGCCCGCACCCGACTTCACGCTCGACGACCAGGACGGCAACGCTGTCACGCTCTCCGGCCTGCGCGGTCGCTGGGCGCTCGTCTACTTCTACCCCAAGGCCGACACGCCGGGCTGCACCGTGCAGGCCTGCAGCGCGCGTGACCACTCGGCCGACTACGAGGCCGCCAACGCCGTCGTGCTGGGCGTCTCACCCGATCCCGTCGAGGACCTGCGCAAGTTCGCGGACAAGTACGGGCTCGCCTTCACGCTGCTCTCGGACGAGGGCGGCAAGGTAGCCCAGCAGTTCGGGGTCTGGGCCGAGAAGAAGAACTTCGGGAAGACGTACTTCGGAACCCAGCGCTCGAGCGTGCTGGTGGACCCGGAGGGCAACGTCGCGCGTGTGTTCCCGAAGGTCAAGCCGGCGGAGCACGACGAGCTGGTGCTCGGCGCGCTGGCCGAGCTAGCCGCGTAGCGCCGAGCCCAGCCGCCGCGCCACGAACGCGCGAGCATCGCGCCCGTCGTCGATCACGCCGGCGAGCGCGAAGAATGGGTGTATCTGCCCGGGGTACTCGCGCAGCTCGACGTCCACCCCAGCCTGCTCGAGCTTGCGCATGTAGGCCACCCCTTCGTCGCGCAGCGGGTCGCACTCCGCGAGCACGATCGTGGCCGGCGCGGCGCCGGTGACGTCCTCCGCCGCCAGCGGCGAGAGGCGCGGGTCGGCCGGGTCGACCCCGGTCGCGTAGTGGTCGAGGAACCAGCGCATGTCGCCGGTCGTCATGAAGTGGCCCTCGCCGTAGCGGGCGTAGCTGTCGGTCGCTCCCACGCGCGCGTCGCAGACCGGGTACACCAGCGCCTGGTGGCGTACCGCGGCGCGCAGCTCGCGCGCGATCACCGCGGCCATCCCGCCGCCGGCGCTGTCGCCGAACACGCCCACGCGCTCGGGGTCGAGCCCGAGCTCGTCAACCGCGCGCACGGCCGCCATCGAGTCCTCCAGCGCTGCCGGGAACGGGTGCTCCGGCGCCAGGCGGTAGTCGACCGCGACCACGGCGCAGCCCGATTCGGCCGCGAGGTCGCGGCAGACCGCGTCGTGGGTGTCGAGGTCGCCCAGCACCCAGCCGCCGCCGTGCAGGTGGACGATCGCCGGCAGCGCGCCCTCGGCCTCGGGCCGGTAGACGCGGACGGGCACCCCGGCCGCGGTGGCGTCGCGCACGTCGGCCAGCTCGACCGGCTCGCCGAACGCCGGAATCGCGTCGCGCATCAGCCCACGGCCCTCGTCGGGGGTGAGCGTGTCGAGCGGCGGCTGGTCGGCTGCCAGCCGCAGGAACGCGGCGGCCTGCGGATCCAGGGTCAACGGCCGGTCTTCACCATGTCGCGCCACGCCCCGGGGTCGACCTTCGCCGGCTCGGTCGAGTCGACGAAGTCGAGCAGCACGTCGAGGAAGCGCTGCGGGTCGTCCACGTGCGGGAAATGCCCCGCGTCCTCGAACACCTCGAGCCGGCTGGTCGGGACCAGCTCGTGCGCGGCGCGGCCGTGCCGCACGGGGATGATCGGGTCGCGCTCGCCCCAAACCAGCATGAACGGCACGTTCTGGGCGAGGTAGAGGCGGTCGCTTGCGTTCACCCGCTGCCCGCCGGGGTCGACGATGGTGCGCAGCGTGTGGACGAACGCCGCGCGCGACTCCGCGTCGGAGAGGGACGCGTGGCCCTTCGCGAGCTCGGCCATGTCGGTGCCCGCGCGCAAGCCGAGCCGGCCGAACAGCCGGCCCACGCCGCGGCCGGCGTCCAGCAGGCGCGTGCTGGCCAGCACCGGCAGCACCACCTCCGAGAGCGGGAGCGTGGCGGCCCGCAGCAGGAAGTTCACCTCACGGCCGAGGCCTCCGCTGTCCACGAGCACGAGGCGCTCGCAGCGCTCGGGGAACTGGTAGGCCAGCTGCATGACGACCCCGCCGCCGAGCGAATGCCCCACGAAGGTGGCACGCTCATGACCGAGCGACACCATCAGGTCGCGCACCCCGCTGGCGTAGGCGCCGAGCGAGTAGTCCCCGCGCGGCTTCGCCGATTGGCCGTGGCCGAGCAGATCGGGCGCGATCACCGTGAAGCGGGTCGCCAGGTAGGGCATCACCCGCTCCCACGTGGCCGAGGTGGAGGTGATCCCGTGGACCAGCACGATCGCGGGACCGCTCCCGGCGCTGCGGTAGGCGATCCGGTGCCCGTGAAGCGCCATTTCCTTGAGCTCGAACTCCTCGTCCGGCAGGCGCCGGGCGGCTGGGGCGTTCGAGGGCGACAAGGGGGGAAGTCTACGAGGTCTGCCAGCTTCCGAGCGCGGACATCGAGTTCCTCAGCGGGCTCGTCGAGGCGGGCGCCTGATCGTGCAGGACCGCGCGGTCGCGCCCTCCGCGCTTGGCCGCGTAGAGGGCTGAGTCGGCCACCTGCAGCAGCTGCTCGAGGCTTTCGGGACCGGCTGTCGCGACCACTCCAGCGCTGACCGTCACGTTCGGCACCTCGCGGTCCACCGAGGTCGCGAAGGCGGCCCTGATGCGCTCCGCGTAGGCCAGCGTCTGCTCAGCGTCGGCGCTAGGCAGCAGCGCGACGAACTCTTCGCCGCCCAGCCGACCGACGATGTCCACCGACCGGGATTCGCTGCGGAAGATCGCGCCCAGACGCTCGAGCACGCGATCGCCGGCGTCGTGACCCCACTCGTCGTTGACGCGCTTGAAGTAGTCGATGTCGAACGACGCGACTCCCACCGAGTGGCCCTCGCGGCGGGCTCGCTCGACCTCGACCGCGCCCCGCTCCTCGAAGCCGCGCCGGTTGCGCACGCCCGTCAGCTTGTCGACCCGGGCTTCCTCCGCGAGCCTCGCGACGAGCCGGGCGTTGCGCTCGGACAGCATCTGCACCACGACGGCCGCGATCCCCACCGACACGACCAGGTCGATCCAGCGGTCGAGCACACCGTTCAGGTGGATCAACGCCACGCCCTGGACCACACCGACCCACGCGACGATCAGGACGCTGGCGCGCCGGCTGAAGAAATAGGCCACCCAGAGGACCGGCCAGATGTAGAGCAGCACGCCGTCGCCCTGGCCCAAGGGAGTCGTAGCGATCGCGTAGGCGATAAAGGTGGCGCCGATCGGTCCCAGCGAAGCGAGCGCGCGCTCCGGGAGCCGCGGGCCGACGGCGACGATCAGCGTCACCAAGATCAAGGCGGCAGCCCCCGGGACCACCGACAGCTCGGGCCCGCCCGGGATCGCGCCCTCGACCACGGACACGAACGCCGCGCCGCCGTACATCGCGGCGGCCGTGTACGCCATCTGGCGCTTGTCAGGTCGCTCCGACATGCACCCCCACCGCTTCGGAGCCGGCGTCCCCGATCGCCGAGACGATCGCGCGTCCCGCCGAGCGACGCTCGTTTACATCGGTCACATCTCTGTTATCGAGGCGCGCCCCCGGTTCCTTGAGGTGCGAGACCCCCCAAAAGGGCCAGTACCCGCTCCTGTAGGGCATCTGCGGCCTCATCGGGCACGAAATGGCCGATTCCGCGCAGCACCTCGCCCCGATATTGCGCGTCGGCGTGCGGCGCCGGCTCGTCGACCATGCCCTCGTAGAAGAGCAGGTCCTCGCTGCCGACGATGAAGTGCACCGGGACGGTCAGGCGCTGCCCGGCGTAGCGGCGCGCGAGCAGGGACGGCATCTCGCGCGTGATGAACTGGCGGTACAGCAGTGTGCTCGCCCGGACCTGGGAACGTTGCATCAGCGGCTCGGCGTACACCTCCACCTCGTCCGGCGGGCGCCCGCCGAGCACCTTGCCCATGCTTCGGAACCAGGCGAGCTTGGCCTGGTGGGGCAGCGGCGCGGCGATCGGGAGCTGGTAGGCCAACCGGCCGAGGCGGCCGAGCGCCGCCGGATCGATGCGGTCGGGCGGAAACGGCGGCGGGGCCGAGAGCAGCACGGCGCGGTCGACCAGGTCCGGGCGGCGCAGGCAGAGCAGCCAGCCGACCCAGCAGCCCCAGTCGTGTCCGACCAGCGAGATGCGCCGATGGCCGAGCACGTCGCACAGCGCGATCAGGTCGTCGACCAGGGTCTCCTTGCGGAAGTCCTCGTCGGGCGGGTACTCCGACCAGCCGAAGCCGCGGAAGTCGGGGGCGATGACGTGGTAGCCCGCCTGGGCGAGCGGGCCGATCAGGTGGCGCCACTCGTACCAGTGCTGAGGCCAGCCGTGCTGGAGCACCACGGGCGGGCCGGTCGGCGAGCCGGCCATCGCCACGTGGAGGCGCAGGCCGCGAACGGACACCTCGCGGTGCTCGACCCCGGCGACCTGCGGCAGCGCGGGCGGCATGGCGCGAACTCTACGCCGCGAGCCGCACCAGCACGAACCGGCTCACACCGTCAGCACCACCTTCCCCTGCAAGCCGCCGGCCGCGGCCAGCCGGTGGCCCTCGGCCGCCTGCTCGAGCGGCAGCGTCCGCGCCACGCGGGTGCGCAGCTCGCCCGCGGCGAGGAGCTCGGACAGCCTGCGCAGGCCCGCCGCGTCGGGCGACACCAAGAACGACTCGAGGCGCAGGTCACGCGCTGATTCGGCCCCGTCCGCCCCGGGCGGGCGCGTGAACACCGCGGTGCCGCCGTCGCGCAGCGCCGCGGTGGCGGCGCCCGGCCCGAGCGGCACGGCGTCGAACACCCCGTCGACGGGCTCGATCGTGGCCAGGTCCGCGTCGCGCGGCAGCACCTCGGCGGCACCGAGCCCGGCCACCCAGTCCTCGTCGTCGCGCCCGGCCACCGCGATCACGCGCAGCCCGGCCGCGACCGCCAGCTGGGTGACGTAGCCGCCCACGGCGCCGCCGGCGCCGGTGACCAGGAGCGTCGCACCCACCGGCAGGGCGAGCATCGCCAGCCCCTCGCGCGCGGTCAGCGCGTTCAGCGGCAGGGTCGCGCCCACCTCGAAGCTCACGCTCGGGTCGAGCGGCGCCAGCCAGGCCGGCTGCACCGCGGCGGCCTCGGCATAGGCGCCCGTGCGCCCGCCGATGCGCGCGAACGGGATCATTCCCACCACGCGGTCGCCCGGCGCGTACGCCGCCACGCCCTCCCCCACCTCGGACACCTCGCCGGCCAGGTCCCAGCCCGGCACGAACGGCGGCTCCAGGTCGGGCAGCAGCCGGCGCGCCTGGCCGGCGCGGGTGCCGAGGTCGTTCGGGTTGATCGCCGCGGCGTGGATGCGCACCACGACCTGGCCGGTGCCGGCCACCGGGTCCGGACGCTCGGCGATCCGGAATACCTCCGGCCCGCCGAAGGCGGGCACCTCGGCCACGCGCATCAGCGGCCCTCGGCGTACTCGACGAACGCGTCGATCGCGGTCGGGTCGGCGAGCGCGTCCCGGCTCGCCACGTCCTGCGCGCGGACGCCCAGCAGGATCCGCTTGACCGGCAGCTCGAGCTTCTTGCCGGTGAGAGTGCGTGGGATCGCCGGCACCGCCTCGACCGTGTCCGGCACGTGGCGCGGCGAGAGCGCTCCGCGCAACGCACCGGCCAGGCGCTTGCGCAGCTCGTCATCGAGCGCGACGCCCTCGCGCAGCGCCACGAACAGCAGCAGCTCGCCGGGGCCGCCCTCGGGGTCCTCGAGGTGCACGACGAGGCTGTCGTCGACCTCGGGCTGGTCCTCCACCACCGTGTAGAACTCGGCCGTGCCCATTCGCACACCGCCGCGGTTGAGCGTCGCGTCCGAGCGACCTGTGATCACGCAGCTGCCGCGCTCGGTGAACAGGATCCAGTCGCCGTGGCGCCACAGGCCCGGGTACTCGTCGAAATAGGCCGAGCGGTAGCGCTCGCCGCCGGGGTCGTCCCAGAAGCGCACCGGCATCGACGGCATCGGCTTGCGGATCACCAGCTCGCCCAGCTCGCCCACCACCTCGTGGCCGTCGGGATCGAGCGCCGCCGTGTCGACCGCCAGGCAGCGGCCGGCGATCTCGCCACGGTAGACCGGCTGGAGCGGGCTGCCCTGCACGATCCCGCAGCACACGTCGGTCCCCCCGCTGCCGACGTTCAGCAGCAGGTCGGGGCCGAGCTGCTCGTAGACCCAGTCGAAGCCCTCGGCCGGCAGCGGCGATCCAGCGGCGCACAGCTGGCGGATGCTGGCCAGGTCGAAGTCCCGCCCGATCTGCAGGCCGGCCTTGCGGCAACCCATCAGCAGCGGCGGGCCGGCGCCCATCAGCGTGGGCTGCGTCCGCTCCGCGAGCTGCCACTGCGCCGCCGCGCCGGGGTACTGCGGATTGCCGTCGAGCATCACGATCGAGGCGCGCAGCAGCAGCGTCGACACGAGCGCGTTCCACATCATCCAAGCGGTGGTCGTGAACCACATCAGGCGGTCGCCGCGCTGGATGTCCCAGCTCAGCCCGTGGTTCTTAAAGTGCTCGATCAGGATCCCACCGTGGCGGTGGACGATCGCCTTCGGCAGCCCGGTGGTGCCCGACGAGAACAGCACGTAGAGCGGGTGGTCGAACGGCACCGGGTCGAACTCGAGCGGACCGGGCTCGGCGACCAGGTCGTCCCACCCGACCGCGTCCGGGAGCAAGTCGTCGGCGCCGCCGGCGTAGGGCACGTGCACCACGTGCTCGAGCGTCGGCAGCGCGGCGCGGACCTCGGCCACCTCGGCGCGGCGGTCGATCGCCTTGTCGCCGTAGCGGTAGCCGGCGATCGCCAGCAGCAGCTTGGGCTCCACGATGCCAAAGCGGTCGATCACGCTGCGCGGCCCGAACTCGGGCGCGCAGGTTGCCCAGACGGCGCCGAGGCTCGCCGTGGCGAGGAACGCCACCAGCGTCTCGGGGATGTTGGGCAGGTACGCCACGACCCGGTCGCCCGGCCCTACGCCCAGGCGCTGGAGCCCGGCACGGGCGGCGCCAACCTGCTCGCGCAGGTCGCCGAAGCTGAGCTCGAACGAATCGCGCGTCTGCGAGATCGCGAGCACGGCCGTGTCGGCCAGGTCCTCCTCGCGGCCGACCATGTGCTCGGCGTAGTTGAGCGACGCTTTGGTGAACCACTCGGCGCCGGGCATGTCGGCCCTGCCGAGCACGCGTTCGTAGGGCGTGTGCGCCTTGACCTCGAAGTAGTCCCAGACCGAGCCCCAGAAGCCCTCGAGGTCGGACACCGACCAGTCGAACAGCTCGTCGTAGTCGGCGAGATCACGGCCGCGCGTGTCGCGGAGGAAGTCGAGGAAGCGGCCGAGCTGCGACGTCGCGCGGACGTCGGCCGGCGGGCTCCACAGGATCTCGCCTATCGCGCCCACGAGGCCGCTCCGATCCGCTCCACGGCTCAGAGGCTATGACATATTGTCGGGCGCTTGACAGCGGCACGCGGCATCCTCGAGGCGGTCGGCCTTCCGGAGGAGGAGGTCGCGGCCTGGCGCGCGGCGGCGCATGAGCCCACGGGCGCGTTCGAGCCCGACGCGGCCGCCGCCGTCGGGTACCTGAGCGCGGGCGAGGCGCTCCTGCGCAGGCTGCCGGAGCGGCCGCGCCGAAGCGAGCGCGAGCAGGCCGCGGCGGAGGCGGTCGCCGCCGAGCTGGGCGTCGAGCGCGAGCGCTTCCTGGGCATCCACGTCGAGCGTGTCTATGCCGCGCTGACCGACGATTTCGCCACCTCGCTGCGCGACGAGCAGCTGGTGTACGCGGCCGCCGAGCGCTTCTCGGGGCTCACGCCCTCCCGCGCCGACGTGGCCGCCGAACTGGATCGCAAGCTCGCGGACAAGGACGGCGTGGAGATCGCGCAGGGAGATTTCCTCGGCCACGTCCTCGATTCCCCGTGCGCGGGCGCGCACCTGATCGACGCGATGCTGCAGCCCACGGCCGAGGCGCTCGACCGGCTCGACGAGTTCCAGGCCACCGGCGTCGCCGACCTCGGCGCCGTGCGGCTCGCCCGCGAGGGTCGCACCGGCGTGCTGGAGCTGCGCAACCCGCGCCACCTCAACGCCGAAGACGACACGACGCTCGCCGCGTCGGAGTGCGCTGTCGACCTGATCCTGCTCGACCCTGAGATAGAGCTGGGCGTGCTGCGCGGCGGCCCGGTCGAACACCGGCGCTACTCGCGTGTGTTCGGCGCCGGCCTCAACCTGACCCGGCTCTACCAGGGCCAGATCCCGTTCCTGTTCTTCGTCACGCGCGACCTCGGGTACGTCCACAAGATCTTCCGCGGGCTGAGCGGGGGCATCGAGAAGCTTTGGGTGGCCGCGGTCGAGACCTACGCGATCGGCGGCGCCTGCCAGCTGCTGCACGTGGTCGACCACGTGGTCGCCGGGCGTGGCGCCCGGCTCTATCTGCCCGCCCGCAAGGAGGGGATCATCCCGGGCGCCTCGCCGCTGCGCCTGCCGCGCTCGGTGGGCGACCGGCTCGCGCGGCAGGCGATCCTGTCGGGGCTGGAGTTCGAGGCGGGCACCGCGCGGGGCGACCTACTCTGCGACGAGGTCGTGGAGGAAGACGCGATCGAGGACGCCCTGGCCGCGCGCGTCGAGACCCTCACCAGCTCGGGGCTCGTCAGCGCCGCGGCCAACCGGCGCGCGCTGCGAATCGGCCAAGAGCCGCTCGACGTCTTTCGCACCTATATGGCGGCTTTCGCCGCCGAGCAGGCTCGCTGCCACACGAGTCCTGCGCTCGTGCGCAACCTCGAGGAGCACTGGAGGGCCCACGAGCGCACCGTTTGAGCCAGCGATCCGGGACCCGGTCGAGCAGCTCCCGCGCGAGCAGCTGCGGGAGCTCCAGCTCGAGCGCCTGCGGGCGACTGTCGCCCGCTTGCCGACGCTCGACGCGCCTCCGCCGAGCTCCCTCGGGGACGTCCGGCACCTGCCGTTCACCTTGAAGTCCGACCTGCGCGACAACTACCCGTTCGGTCTGCTCGCGGTGCCGCGCGAACGGCTCGTGCGCGTGCACGCGTCGAGCGGAACCCACGGCAAGCCCACGGTGGTGGGTTACACGCGCGCGGACCTCGATGCCTGGGCGGAGCTGATGGCGCGCTGCCTGACGATGGCGGGCGTGCGACCCGGAATGGTCGTCCACAACGCCGTCGGCTACGGGCTCTTCACCGGGGGCCTGGGCTTCCAGGCCGGCGCCGAGCTGATCGGCGCGACCGTCGTCCCGGCGTCGGGCGGCTTCTCGGCCCGCCAGGCGATGCTGCTGTCCGATCTCCGCGCTCACGTGCTGGCCTCCACGCCGTCCTACGCGCTGGTCATCGCCCAGGCGATCCTCGACGCCGGGGTCGAGGTGCAGCTCGAGCTGGGCCTGTTCGGCGGCGAACCGTTCACCGAGGCAATGCGCGAGCAGATCGAGCTCGAGCTCGACCTGCGGGCCGTGGCCACCTACGGCCTGTCCGAGATGTGCGGCCCGGGGGTCGCGGGCGAGTGTCACGCGCGCGCGGGGCTGCACGTACAGGAGGACCACTTCCTGATGGAGGTCGTGGACCCCGACAGCGGCGAGCCGCTGCCCGAGGGCGAGGAGGGAGAGCTGGTGTTCACCACGCTCATGAAGGAGGCGCTGCCGCTGATCCGCTACCGCACCGGCGACATCGGCTCGGTCGACGGCGCGCCCTGCGAGTGCGGACGAACCTTCGCGCGCTTGACGGAGCTGGTGGGGCGGCGCGACGACATGTTGATCGTGCGCGGGGTGAACCTGTTCCCGTCGAACGTCGAGCACCTGCTGCTGGGCGTCGAGGAGGTCGCGCCGCACTACCGGTTGATCGTGGACCGCGAAGGGCCGAGGGACGAGCTGACGGTGGAGTGCGAGCCGTCGTCGGACGGCGTTGACCGCGAGGCGCTCACGGCCCGGCTGGAGCACCTGCTGCGCGAGCACACCGGGATCAGGATCGCGGTCGCGGTGGTGGACCCGGGCGCGGTGCCGCGCAGCGAGGGCAAGGCGGTCCGGGTGGTCGATCGGCGGGGTTAGACTCGCGCTCCATGGACTGGAAGCTCGAACTAGTGCAGGTGCCGGTGACGGACGTCGATCGGGCGATCGCCTTCTACACCGACCAGGCCGGCTTCACCCTCGATCACGACCACCAGGTCAGCGACGAGCTGCGCTTCGTGCAACTGACGCCGCCCGGGTCGGGCTGCTCGATCTCGATGGGACCGCCCAGCGAGATGGCGCCCGGCTCGCTGGAGGGGCTGCAGCTGGTGGTGCCGGACATCGAGGCCGCCCACGCCGAGCTGTCCGGACGCGGCGTCGAGGTCGGCGAGATCCAGGACCTGCCCTGGGGCTCGTTCGTGTTCTTCAAGGACCCCGACGGCAACAGCTGGGCGGTGCAGCAGATCACGCCGCGCAACGCCTAGATGCGGATCCTCTTCGCCTCCACCCGGGGCACCGGCCACTTCAACCCACTGATCCCGTTCATCGAGACCTGCCTCGGCGGCGGGCACGAGGTGATGGTCGCGGGGCCGCCGCCGCTGGCTGCGGCAGTCGAGCGTGCCGGCTACCCGTTCTGGGAGGGCGCCCAGCCGCCCGAGGACGAGCTGGGCGCCCTGTGGGGTCGGGTGCCGACCGTGTCCCCCGCCGAGGCCAACGAGATCGTGATCGGCCAGATCTTCGGGGGACTCAACGTGCGCGCGATGCTGCCCCGCCTCGAGGCCGCCTTCACGGAGTGGCAACCCGATGCTCTGATCCGCGAGGAGGCGGAGTTCGCCTCCGCCATCGCCGCGGAGCGCCACGGTGTGCCGCACGCGCGGGTCGGTGTGTCGCTGATGGGACTGGAAAGGATGGCGCTCGAGTTCGCGGGCCCGGGTCTCGACGAGCACCACGGCGGGATCGCGAAGCGGATCTGGGCCTCGCCGTACCTGACGTTCGTGCCCGCTTCGCTCGAGGACGCGCAGAACGCTCGGCCGCCCGCGACACATCGCTTCCGCGACCCCGCGGCGGCCGCGCCGGGTCAACCGCTCCCGGACTGGTGGTCAGGCGACTCGCGTCCGCTCGTGTACGTCAGCTTCGGCAGCGTGGCCGGGACGATGCCCACGGCCGGCACGCTCTACGCGGCGGTGTACGAGGCAGCCGCCGAACTGCCGGCACGCGTCCTGCTGACGCTCGGGCAACCCGACGCCGATGTCGAGGCGCTCGGCGCGGCCCCGGCGAACCTGCGCGTGGAGCGCTGGGTGGCTCCCGCCGACGTCCTCGCGCAGGCCGACGCCGTGGTCTCGCACGGCGGCTTCGGAACGACGCTCGGAGCGATCGCCGCCGGGCTGCCGCTGGTGGTCGTGCCGCTGTTCGGCGACCAGCCGGACAACGCCCGCCGCGTCGAGGCCGTCGGGGCGGGCGCCGTCGTCTGGCCGGACGCCGACGCGCCGCCCGAGGGGGTGCGCAGCACCATCGACCCCACCGCGCTGTGCGAGGCGGTGGCGACGGTGCTCGAGGATCCGGCCTACCGCCGCGTTGCGGCCGGGCTGGCGGCTGAGATGGCGGCGCAGCGACCGGCCGACGAGGCGCTCGGCCTGCTCACGGGCGCTCGTTGATCGATCCAACGACGGTCGACTCCAGGTCGGCGCTCCCGCCTCGTCCGTCGTTCTCGCCCAGCAGCTCGTAGGTCTTCGCGTCGAAGATCAGGACGCTGCGCGGACCGACCCCGTCGAAGGCAACGCCCACACCGGGGCGCCCGGCCACGTCGCGCACGTGGTCGAGCAGCTTGATGCCCGGGATCAGGGCGGCGGCGCGCAGGATCGCGGCGCGCAGGTCGAGCGGGATCGGGTTGTCCCGCAACAGGTCACCGGCGATCACGAAGGTCTCCTGGTCCACGCCGCTGCCGCACTCGCAGTCGACCGCGGCCTGGTGCATGCGCCGGTAGAGCGCCTCGGGATCGCGCGGCAGTGCGAGCAGCTGGGCGTA
>Ga0209574_10000233_pt1 | contig 15453 bp, 4 predicted proteins | sample AgamicMgMarz_FD_187168 | JGI IMG/M metagenome (GOLD analysis project Ga0209574, IMG submission 187168) | Agave microbial communities from Guanajuato, Mexico - Mg.Ma.rz (SPAdes) (version 2) | ecosystem: Host-associated > Plants > Phyllosphere > Phylloplane/Leaf | place: Guanajuato, Mexico... | reverse complement strand
GCAAATGATTCTGCGCACCGTCCGGCAATCTCCTGCCCCATCCTCTGCCACGAACGCTTTCAACATCGAAGGCACAAAGTAAACGCTTGTCACATTTTGTTCCCTGATGCATTCCACTAAGTATGCTGGGTCGGCTTGCCTGTCGGCCTCTGCGACCACGACCTGCGCGCCGACACAGAGCGGCCAGAAGATTTCCCACACGGAGGGGTCGAAGTTCAGCGAGGTCTTGAACAGAAAACGGTCGTCCGGGTTGAGTTGGTAAGTCTCCTGCATCCAACTCAGGCAGTTGACGATGCCGCGATGCGAGAGCATCGAGCCTTTAGGTTGCCCGGTCGAACCCGACGTGTACATGACATATACAAGATTCTCGGAGTTGATAAGGCACGGCAGGTTGTCCGTGCTTTGTTGTGCAACGAGTTCAGTCTCCGTATCCAAAGAGAGCGTTTGCGCCACCGCTTCGGGCAGGCGACCCAGTAGCGACTGTTCGGTCAGCACCAATGTCGGGCGCGCATCGGCGCACATGTAGTCGAGCCGATGCTGAGGATAATCCGCATCAAGCGGCATGTATGCAGCGCCGGCTTTGAGGATAGCGAGCAGCGCAACAACCATGTCAAGGGAACGAGGCAGGCAGACGGCGACGAGTTGTTCCGCGCCGACGCCGCGCGAGCGCAGAAGATGCGCGAGTTGATTGGCGCGGGAATTAAGCTCGGCGTAAGAGAGACTCACCGATTCAGAGATGAGAGCGATGTGCTGCGGAGTTCGTTCGGCCTGCGCCTCGAACAGCGTATGGAGCGGAGCGTCCAAAGGATAATCACGCGCCGTCCGGTTACGCGCGACAAGCAAGTCTTCCCGTTCTGCCGCCGAGAGGAATGTCAGGGCGGAGACATTCGCTTCAGGCCGCGTCGTAATTGCTTCGACCAGATTTCTGAAGTGCTCCTGCATCCGCTCGATGGTCGAGGCGTAGAACAGGTCTGTATTGTAGTTGAGCGCGCCGGTAATTGCCCCGTCATCCGTCTCGCTCAACGAGAGCGTGAGGTCGAATTGCGCACGCTCTGCATCAACGTCAACCCGTTTCAGCTTGAGTGCAGCCAGTTCGAGTTCTGCTGTCGGCATATTTTGCAGCACGAACGCGACTTGAAAGAGCGGCGTGCGATCCAGATGACGACCGACCTGTAACGATTCGACCAGAACTTCAAAAGGCACATCCTGATGCGCGTATGCTTCGAGCGCGACCTCGCGCACTCTGCCGAGATACTCTCTGAAATTCGGGTCATTACCGAGGTCGCCGCGCATCACCAGCATGTTGACGAAAAAGCCCATCAACCCTTCAATCTCTGCGCGATTGCGGTTGGCGACGACTGCGCCGACCGTCACGTCCGTCTGCCCCGTGTAACGCGACAGCAGAACCTGAAAGGCGGCCAGCAAGACCATGTAGAGAGTCGCGCCTTCCTCGTGGGCCAGAGCTTTGAGCGACGCGACCTGCGCCGCAGAGAGTTGGAACAAACTGGACGCGCCGTTGATGGTCTGAACTGCCGGGCGCGGTTTATCGGTCGGGAGATTCAAAGCTTCAGGAGCTTCTGCAAGCTGCCTGCGCCAGTAAGCCAGTTGTTCCTCCAACACTTCGCCCTGCAACCATTCGCGCTGCCAGATAGCATAGTCGGCATACTGCACAGGTAAGGCTGCGAGAGGCGAATCCTGACCGTTGTTATAAGCTCTATAAAGCGTCGTCAATTCATCAATCAAGACCCCGATTGACCATCCATCAAAGATGATGTGATGCATTGTCAGAAGCAGCGTGTGTTGCTCTGCGCCTAACCGCAGCAGCTTGAAGCGGATTAAGGGGCCACAACTTAAATCAAAAGGTCGCTGTGCCTCAACGGTCGCCAGGCGCGTCGCCTCTGCTTCGCGTTCACTTGCGGAGAGGTGGGTTAAATCAACTACAGGAATGCGAACGGGCTGAGCGGGCAAGATAATCTGCACCGGCTCATCGTCCTCCATTCCAAAGATTGTTCGCATCACTTCGTGACGGCTGATTATCTCTGTCAGGCTTTGTTCCAACGCATCTATATTTAGCTTGCCTGTTAGACGCGTGGCAGCCGGCATGTTATAAGCAGTGTTGTCGGGTTCTAATTGATGTAAGAACCACAATCGCTGTTGCGCAAACGAGAGCGGCGGATTGCCTATCCTTAACGCAGGTTTGATGTTAGAAGCATCCGCGCCTTGCGCCGATTCCCGTGCACGCGCAATCAGATAGGCCAAGCCTTCGACGGTCGCGCTCTCAAAGAAACTCCGCAGACTCACTTCCACTCCGAACCGCTTGCGCACCTGTGACATCATCCTCGTCGCCAGCAACGAATGCCCTCCCGCCTCGAAGAAGTTATCCGTCATGCTCACTCGCTCCACTCCTAACACTTCCCGCCACATCCGTGCGACCGCCTTCTCCGTCACATTCTGCGGCTCTTTGGCTTTGCGGCTCGCGCTCTCATCCTCTTGCCACGCAGGCAAAGCTTTGCGGTCAACTTTGCCGTTGGCCGTCAGCGGCAAGTGCGGCAAGAGGAGAAAGCCTTGCGGAGTCATGTAGTCGGGCAAGCGTTCTCTCATCCACGCACGCAACTCTCTTGCTATGGCCTTCTCTTCTTCTGCTCCGGCTTGCTCGCCGTGCATAACGACATAAGCGATGACACGCTTGTCGCCTTGTCTATCTTCTCTGACGACGACTACGACATCTCTGACCTGCTCATGACGCCGCAAGGCGGACTCAATCTCTCCCAACTCTATCCGGTAGCCTCTGACTTTCACCTGATGGTCTATCCGGCCTAAGTATTCCAGCACCCCTTGCTCTCGATAGCGCACGAGGTCGCCCGTCCTGTATAAACGCGCGCCGCCGCCGTTGTGCGCGAACGGATTGGGAACGAACCGCTCTGCCGTCAACTCCGGCCTGTTAAAGTAGCCGCGCCCCAATCCTTCGCCGCCGAGATAGAGTTCGCCGGTGATGCCTGCCGGGACGGGTTGGCCCATCGCATCCAGCACGTAGGCTTGCGTGTTGGCTAAGGGTCGGCCAATCTCCGGCGCACGCGCTTGCCCGCGCTCAATCAACGCATAGGTGGAGTAAGTCGTGTCCTCCGAAGGGCCGTAGAGATTGACCACCTCCTGCACCGTCTCTAACTCGTAAAGTTGCTCGACCAACTCTCCGGGCAAAGCTTCTCCGGCCAGATTGACCGTCCTGACGCCGGAAGGCACGGAGCCGCTTCTGACAAGCTCGGCCATCGCGGACGGCACAGTGTTGATGAGCGTCACCTCCGAAGCGGCTGGCAGATGAGGGAGGGCCAGAGCATTGTCTGCGAGGATGACCTTGCCTCCCGTGCTCAAGGGAGCGAACAACTCGAAGACCGAGAGGTCGAAGCAGATGGAAGTCGAAGCCAGCACGCCTGACAGTTGTGCAGCAGTGAAGTAGTCGCCTGCCCACTGCGCCATGAGCACCGCGCTGGCGTGGTTGATGACCACTCCTTTGGGCCTGCCCGTAGAGCCCGAAGTATAAATCACATAAGCCATGTTATGTGTGACGACCGGAGAGCGAGGCGTTGTCTGCGGCTGTTGTGAAAGAGCTTGCCGCTCCCGCTCCAGACATACCACTTGCATGGGCGCAGTGTTCTCTGTCACGGCATCTCTCTGCTGACAGAGCAACTCATCGGCCAGCGAGAGCAGACCTTCTTCGGTAATCAATATTTTCGCGGAAGTGTCCTGCATCATGAAGCGCAAGCGCTCTTGCGGGTAGGTGGATTCCAGCGGCAGATATGCTCCGCCCGCTTTGAGGACGGCGAGGAGCACGACCACGAGTTCTGTGCGACGTGTGAGCAGGAGGCCGACGAAGATTTCCGGGCCGACGCCGAGCGTGAGCAAGTGATGTGCGAGTTGATTGGCCCTGCGGTCTAGCTCGGCATAGGTCACGCGCTCGTCTTCGCAGATGAGTGCGATTGAGTCTGGAGTGCGTGCGGCCTGTTGCTCGAACAGTTGATGCAGGCATAACTCCTGCGGATAGGAGGCCGCTGTCTGATTCCACTCGATGAGCAGTTGTCTCTCTTCAGACTCTGTTAACAATGGCAGTTCAGAGAGAGCCTGCTGCGGTCGGTTGACGATGCCTTGCAGCAGCGTCTTCAGATGCTCGACCATTCTGCTCATCGTCGTCGCGTCAAACAGATCCGTGTTGTATTGCAGGGAGGCCGAAAGCGTGTCGCCGGATTCGACCATCGCCAGCGTGATATCGAATTGCGAAATTCGTTGCTCTAAGGCAACGGACTCAAGCTCAAGCGCGCCGAGTCTGACACGCGCGCCTGCTTCGCCGAGCGAGAATGAAGTTAAGCCCTCGTCATTCAGCAGGTGCGCTTTCTGCAAGATAAACATCGCCTGAAAAAGCGGCGAGCGGCTCGACTCGCGTTCCGGCTGCAACCGCTCGACCAGTAAAGGGAAGGGATAATCCTGATGCTCGAAGGCCGAGAGCACGTTCTGTTTAGTCTGTGCGAGAAATGACGTGAAAGAGGCATCGGCGGAAGGGTTCGCGCGCAGCACAATCGGGTTGACGAAATAACCGACCACGCCCGCCAGGCCGTTCTGATTGCGGCCTGCGGTGGGCGAACCGACCAGAATGTCCTGCTGCCCTGTGTAGCGATAAAGCAGCGTTTGGAAGGCCGCGAGCAAAGTCATGTAGAGAGTTGCGCCATGCGCGCGGCTCAAATCTTTCAAGCCCCGTGTCACTTCTTCGCTCAACTCGAAGGCTGCGGAACTGCCGTTGTAAGTCTGCACCGGAGGACGCGCTTTGTCCGTCGGCAGGTTGAGCACGGGCAGTTCCCCTGCAAGCTGCGCTTGCCAGTACAACCAGAGCTTTTCGCCTTCAGGCCCGCAGAGCATCTCGTCTTGCTGGCGCACATAGTCCGCGTATCGAAGCTGTGTGGCGGGCAATTGCGCCGCAGTGCCGGAGACTTCCGCCGTATATAAGATGCCAAGCTCATTGGTGAGCACCGACAACGACCAGAAATCCGCGACGATGTGATGCACCGACAGCAGGATGACGTGGTCACTCTCCGCACGCGCAAACAGTTGCACGCGCAGCAGTGGCCCATCCTCCAAATCAAACGGACGGTCTGCCTCTTGCGCCAGCCGGTTGTGGAGTTCCGCTTCGCTCAAGCCGGAAGCGTTAATCTCCTCAAACGAGACTTCGGCAAAGTCTAAGACGCTCTGCACAGGCTCGTCTTGATGTGTGCTGAAAGTCGAACGTAATGACGGATGACGGTCGAGCAAGGATTGAAACGCGCGCCGCAAAGCTGAAACGTCCAGCGCGGAAGTGATGCGCACCACTGTCGAGATGTTATAAGCGGCATTTTCAGGCGCGAGTTGATAAAGAAACCAGAGCGCCTGTTGTCCGCGAGAGAGCGGCTGGATGGAAGTCAGCTTGCCGCTCGCAACGGCGGTAACGGGCGTCGCTCTCACGGCTGCTGTTGCTGCGAGTTGTTGTGTCTGTGCCGCAATCTCTGCGATGGTCGGGCTCTGTAACAGGCTCGCCATCGGCAGCATCACGCCAAGCTTTGCTTCAATGCGATGCGTCAACTCGATGGCCGCCAGCGAATCGAGCGCGTATTCTGAAATGGGACGGTTGACTTCGAGAGCAGCCGCGCGGACACCGAGTTTCGCCGCTAATTCCGCTTTGAGCCATGCTTCGATTGATGCCAAATCCTGCACGTCCGGCTCACTCAAGAGCCTTTCGTCCTCACTCAACGGCTGTAGATTCATCTGCCATTCGGTGACGCTCTCGAAACTCTTTGACAGAAATTTTTCGCGGCAGGCATGCCTCTGAATCTTGCCGCTCGATGTTTTCGGAATGCTTCCGGTTTTGAGCAGCACGACAGCATGCGGTTGCAATTCATGCTCTTCAGCGACGGCCTCATTGATGGCGCGGATAATCTCGTCCGTCTCCAGTTGCCTTCTGACATTAACCTCTTGCGCCACCACTAACCGTTCTTCGCCGTCAAGCTCAACCATAAAAGCTGCGCCGCCGCCCAGCCTGAGCGCAGGATGACTCTGCTCGACTGTGCGTTCGATGTCATGCGGGTAATGGTTGCGCCCGCGAATAATGATGAGGTCTTTGATGCGCCCAGTGACAAACAGATTCCCGTCAAGCACAACGCCTAAATCGCCCGTGCGTAAAAGCGGCTCGGCGTCTCCCTGCACGAGATGAGATTGGAAAGTGCGCGCTGTCTCTGCCGGGCGATTCCAGTAGCCCTTCGTCACATTCGGCCCTGAGACGCAAATCTCCCCGACCTCTCCCGGCAAGCATTCCGTGAGCGTGTCAGGATGATAAAGGTGAACCTGCTGCCCTGATGGCGCTGCTCCGCAACTGACTAGAGAGCGCGTCGCGTCCGCGCCTTCGGCGGCTTCAACTACCAGATTGCTTTGCAGGGATTCGGCTTCAACCGTCTTCACTAACGGCGAGTCGTGCAACGTCGCTTCGCTCGACACGAGCAGCGTCGCTTCGGCCAGTCCGTAGCAGGGACGAAAAGCTTTGGCGCGAAAGCCGCTCGGCGCAAACGCCTCTGCGAAAGCCTTCATCGTTTCGGCGCGCACAGGCTCAGCCCCGTTAAAAGCTACATCCCAACTGCTCAGGTCAAGCTGCTCGCGCTCCTCCGGCCCAATCTTGCGCACGCAAAGCTCGTAAGCGAAGTTTGGCCCACCGCTCGTCGTCGCCTTGTAACGAGAGATGGCGGACAGCCAGCGCAAGGGATTTTGCAAAAACGCCATTGGCGACATGAGCACGCATTGCGCGCCGACATAGACCGGCTGCAACACGTTTCCAATCAAGCCCATGTCGTGATACAGCGGCAGCCAGCCGACAATAATCGACTGCTCTGTCTGGCCGAACGCCTCTTGAATCATTCGCTCGTTGTGCAGCAGATTGCCATGCGTGACCATGACTCCCTTAGGAATCGAAGTCGAGCCGGACGTGTATTGCAGAAAAGCTAAATCGTCACTGCCGACTGATGGCCTGCGCCAACTCTGCGCCATTTCATCGGGGACGGTCTCGGTGGCGAGCCAGCGAAGCTGGTTCAACTCCGCGCACTGCGCGCTCATCGCGTCCACCTTCGAGAGCAGAGACGAGTTGGTCAAGGCTAGTGTGGATTGTGCATCGGCAGCGACCGACTGAAGCCTGAGCAGCGAACGATTCTGGCGGGGCGGGTAAGCAGGGACGGCTATCGCTCCGGCATACAAGCATCCCCAAAACGCGCTGATGTACTCAAGCCCCGGCGGGTAGAGCAACAACACGCGCTCGCCTTTTGCATCCAGAGCTTGCAATCTGGCGGCGATGGCGCGTGCGCGCAGGTCAATCTGCTCGTAAGTGAGAATGCTTTCATCAGCTTCGCCGTCATTCAAGAACGTGTAGGCGTTGCGCAGCGGTTGCTGTTGCGCTCTTTGCTGAAGCAGCTCGATTAAATTAGAAATTTTATTCGCCATTTTAATTACTCAGGTAGGACTGGAACTGTCTTTTGAAGCGGCTTAGCGATTGATTAATTCAGTCATGCCGACGAGGATTCTGCGCGTCCCTTCGTAGGGCGCGCGTCCGTGTGCGGCAAAAATGTTGTCGAGCATCAGCACATCTCTGTGCTGCCACGGAAAGCTCACAGTCTCTTGCCTGTAAGCTTCGCGTAGCTCTTCGAGCGTCTCCGGTTCAATCGCAGAGCCGTCTCCGTAATAGGTGTTGGTCGGCAGGTCTGCCTCCTGCGCGAAGCCTGCGAGCAGACCTTCGCGCAGTGTTGGGTCGAGCGTCGAAACGTGAAAGAAGGTCGCATGATTGAACCACACCATCTCGCCTGTCTGCGGGTGCTTGATGACGGCGGGCAGAATCGCGTAAGTGCGCAAACGCCCGTCGGCCATCCACTCGGCCTCGATTCCATTGCGCTGGCAATGCGCCGCGACAACATCTTTATCCGTGGTCTGAAACGCTGTCTGCCAGTCGAGGCCGAAGCCGTCGCCATAATTGCGCACGTACATCCAATTTTTTTCGATGAAGCGATTTCTCACTTCAGCCGGGATGCGTTCGTAAACATTTCGGCAATCAGCTATCGGCGTCTCGCCGCCGCGAGCAGATGGCGTTTCACAGTAGAAGAAAATCTTCTGGTTGAAGTTTCGCTTATAAGAATTCTCGTTATGCACGAAGATGCTCTGGCTGGCCGGATAGTCTGTCGAGGTGTAGATGTTACTGCTCATCACGCGGCTGCGCGGCGACGAACGCTCGCTGTATTCCAAAGCTTCGCCGGACACCGCCGCAATGAGACGCTCAAACTCGTCCGGCGTCCTCACGCCGAAGTTGCGAAACAGGATGCCGCCATGTTCCAACAAACGTTCGCGTAGATAACCTGTGTTGCGTGCGGCCCAGGCAATCAAGTCGATGCCCTCTCCGGCAGGCGTTATCTTGAGCGGCAGCCTGCGCCCCGCGAATAATGGTTCAGCCTTGACCATGCTCTCTTCGGAGATGCTGACGAGCTTGCGCTTCATCAGGCCGTGGCTTTTGAGTGCGGGCTTTTGACTTTGTAAGGCGTTCATAATTTCTAACTCTTTCGCTTCCGTTTGCTGAGCTTGCTTAGCCCGCCATCAAAGCGAGGCTCTCATGCTCGTCCTCAGTTAGCTCCCAGAGATGTGCGACATCCCCGAAATGCTCGCTCACCCAGGCGTCTGAATAGATGGTGTCCAGATAACGCTCGCCGCGGTCAGGGAAAATCATGGCGCACGTCGAGCCATAAGGTATCTGCTCTCTGATTTGCTCGACGGCCATCAACACGGCCCCAGACGAGCCTCCGGCGAGAATTGATTCCGTCTTTACAAGGCGACGGCAGCCGATGACGCATTCGAGGTCTGAGACGTGTATGAACTTGTCTGCCAAGTCGCTTTGAAAGAGTTGCGGCGTGACCGCCGCGCCGTGACCCGGAATCAGGCGTTTGGCTTTGCGCGAACCGAAGATGACGCTGCCGATAGCATCGATTGCATAAACCTTTGTCGCCAGATTGTTCTGCCGGACATACTCAACACAGCCGCGCATCGTGCCGCACGTGCTGGTCGCACAGAAGAGATAATCGACTTCGCCGTCGAGGGCCGTCACAATCTCCCGCATGGTTTGATGATGCGCCTGCGAGTTGCCCTCATTGGAATACTGGTTGGGGCAAAAACTGTTTTTGATAATGCGCTGAAGCTCGCGCACGCGCTCGATGCGCGCCGGAAGATATTCGCGCGTGTGCAAATCCGGCGTCTGAATGATGTCAACTTCCGCGCCGTAAGTTTCCAGCAGACGAATGTTCTGCTTGGTCGTTTTGACATCCACGACGCAGATAAAACGCAGGCCGAGATAAGAGCAGATTTGCGCGAGGCCGATGCCCATGTTCCCTGAACTCGACTCGATAATGGTCGTGTTCTCGTTTATCTGTCCGGTTCTCATGCCGTGCCGGATGATGTTGATGGCGGGTCTGTCTTTGATGCTGCCGCCGGGATTGAAGCCTTCCAATTTGGCGAAGAGCCGGAAGGAGTTGTCCGGGAAGATTTTGTCCAGCCGGATGAGTGGGGTGTCGCCAATGGCTGATAAAATGCCTTCGTTCATAAATTTCTCCATGAATCTATGAGACCTTTTGCCCGCGTCCGCTTGACACGTCGGCGGGCAGGGTGTGGGTCTATAGACTCTATAGCCGTAGTTTTTTTTGTTCGAGAGGTGTTGAGACGATTGCGCGACGCTTCTGCGAGGCTGGCTGTTGCAGCCGCAGCAAACTCCGGCAATCTGAAAGTGAGCTAAGCTGCGTTTTCGAGTTCGGTCAGAGCGACTTCGCTTGCTTCGTGAGGCTGAAGAATAATCTCTTTGTGCCCGAATAATCTTTCGGAAAGCAGCCCGCGACTCCGGCATTCGGCCACAACCTTGTCGGACTCGACAATCGGGCGCGACTCCGGCGTGTACTGAATAGAGGTCAGGAACGTCAGCCACGGCTCCTGTCCCATCGCGTAGATATAGACCTGTTTGGCGTTAAGCTGCTTGACGATGTCCATGCCCTTGCTGTGGTTTGAGCCGTCCAGTCTTCTCGATTGGTCCATCTTCCGCGCCAGAGGATTGGTCAGCAGCGGCCCGTACAACCATGTGAGCGGCCCGCCATCGCATTCCATTCCGAGGAACAGCACATCCACTTCGCCTGTGACGGAGCGGATATGACGATAAAGACTCGGCTCGATGTTGTTTGAATCAGCCGCGCACATGACCTTCGTGCCTTTCAGGTTGACGAAATACGCAAGCTTTGTTCGGATGTTGAGGTCTGCGTGCTCGCCCAGAAAGGGCAACCCGATAATCTCTCCGCCGTCAACTTCGACCGTCTCCATCTCTTCGATTTCGATGACGTTTTTGAAACCGACGTTTTGAAGAATGAATTTCATGGAAGGGTCGGCCAGCCCGCCGCCGTTGTTCTTGGGAACAATGACGTTCTTGATTTTATGACGCAACTGCAGGAGTGTCTCAAACATGCAGTGGTCTTGGTGGCTATGCGTAATCACGACATAATCGATGACTTCGGGCAAGTCTCTGTAGGTGTAACGCTCGACTTCGTTCTCGTAGTCGTAGCTAATCAAAGGGTCGAAGAGGATGCTCGTCTCTTTGGACTCGATGAGGATGCAGGCGTGACCGAAATAACGAACACGCACATCGTCGCCGGTGTATTTGGCAGGCGCGGGCGGAGCCTCTGTGGTGAAGAATGTCTTAAACAGTTCCTCATCCGTCGCGGCCACCTGTAGAACTTCTTTGATATAGTCGAAGGTCTGCGGCTCGGTCTTCATCTTAAAGAGTTCATCGAGCGCGGCGGCGCGAAAAGGAAGATGCAGATACAGCTTGCCGCTCTCGCCGAGGTTAGGCGTGCTCAGGGCAAAGGGCCGCTCATCCTGTGTCACCAATGAAAGAGCGATGCTCTGCGAGGCTTCGTTATAATACGGACTCTTGTAGAGCAGCCCCTCGATGAACCGGAGCGAAGGATGGTTGTTCAAGTCGTACATCAGTTCGACGTATCCCTTCAACGGCTCAGGGACTTTCTCGTAAAGAGGTTCGAGCGAAAAGCCGCTGGCTTCGGTGGCGAGCGTCGCGTTCATCTTTTGAATCGCTCCGGCCAATTCCAGCAAAGGGGCATGGTCTTTACTTGTCTTCTCAACCAGTTCTTTGATGCCCGCTGCCTTGCCCGCGTCATAGTTGATGAACGGGCCGCCGCGCATCGCCGGATTCTTCAGCGCAGCAATGTGTATCTGCGGCGCGGCGACGAAGGATTGCATGATTTTCAAATGGTTGACGATGTACATCGCAGCCGTCGCGGGTGAAATCAGGTACGGCCATGCGTACCACTGATTGAACAAAGGTTCGACAAGCACGTTTTGCTTGAGATACAAGGGCTCATTTCTCATTTTTTTCTTCTCCGTACTTACTGCTTGCTCCGTCGGAGCAGCCTTGAATTTCATCTAAGATGTTTGCTGTTAAATCTGCTCCGATTGGCCTGCCAGCATCGTGACCGCATCATCTTCCGAGATGTCTTCCAACTCGGCCAACAAGCGGCTTAGCTCTGCTGCATCCGCCTGCTCTGCCTGAGTCTGAACGATGGTCGCGGCCAGTGCCGCGAGGGTTGGCTGGTCGTAAATCACGCGCAACGGCAATTCCAGATTGAATGACTTGTTGAGTCTTGAAGTAAGCTGGATGGCAAAGATGGAGTTGCCGCCGAGCGCGAAGAAATTGTCGTTGACGCCGACGCGCTCGACGCCGAGCAGTTGTGACCAGAGGCCGACTATCGTTTCCTCGACCGCATTGCGCGGCGCGACGTAAGCTTCTTCCGGTTCAAGCCTCGCCTCGCCGGGTTGCGGCAAGGCTTTGAGGTCAATCTTGCCGTTGGTTGTGAGCGGGAATTTATCGAGCAAGACGAACACGCCCGGAATCATGTAGTCGGGCAAGAGCGACTTCATGTAGTCGCGCAACTCGCCAGCAGTGATGCTCTCTGCTTGCACGGGGACGATGTAGGCGACGAGTTGCTTGCCTTCCCCGGCCATCTCTTCGCGCGCCATGACAGCCGCTTCGCGCACGCGCTCGTGCTGGCCGAGCGTCGCTTCAATCTCTCCCAACTCGATACGAAAGCCGCGCACCTTGACCTGCTTATCCCTGCGTCCCAGAAACTCTATGCTTCCATCCGGCAGATAACGCACAAGGTCGCCCGTCCGGTACAAGCGCGCGCCGCCGCTTGCGCTGTAAGGATGAGGCACAAACTTTTCCGCAGTCATTTCCAGAGCATTGAGATAGCCGCGCGCCAATCCGTCTCCGCCGATGTAAAGCTCGCCGGGGATGCCAACCGGCACGGGCTGTTGTGTCTCGTCCAAGATGTAAACTTCCGTATGCGCTATCGGATAACCGATTGGCACAGAGCCGCCTGTGCCGCAGTCCTGCACCGTGTAGCAACAGGTAAAAGTCGTGCTCTCGGTCGGGCCGTAGCCGTTGATTAAACGGCAGTCGCCATGTGCCGCCATGAATTTGTTGACATGCGCGACGGAGAGAACATCGCCGCCCGCGAGCAGTTGACGAAGCGGCTGCAAATCTTCGAGCCGCTCATCAACCATCAGATTGAAGAGCCCTGCGGTGAGCCAGAGCGTCGTTACGCCATGCTGCTTAATCGCTTCGCCAATCTCTTGCAGCGAAGGCGTGGCGGGCGGCATGACTGCCAGCCGCGCGCCGTTCAGCAGGCTGCCCCAGATTTCAAAGGTCGAAGCGTCAAACGAGAGCGGAGCTAATTGCAGAAAGACTTCTGCGGAGTTAAAGCTGGCATACTCTGTCTCTTTGACCAGGCGAACCACGCCTTTGTGAATAACGCTCACGCCTTTGGGTCTGCCGGTCGAGCCGGAGGTGTACATGATGTAGGCCAGATTATCGCCCGTCGTCACATTGGATGGATTCGTTTCCGGCTGCGCGCCGATTAACTCTGCATCCCTATCGAGGCACACTGCCTGACCGTCGTATGAAGGCACAGCGTCGAGCAGAGCTTGCTCTGTGAGGAGGACGGATATTTGCGCGTCTTCCAGCATGTAGATGAGTCGTTCGAGCGGATACTGCGGGTTCAACGGCACATAAGCTCCACCTGCTTTGAGAATGCCGAGCAGACTGACCAGCATTTCCATTGACCGCCCGATGCATAAGCCGACAGTCACTTCCGCGCCGACCTTGAGCGTGCGCAGGTAGTGGGCCAAACGGTTCGCACGCGCGTTCAACTCCGCGTAAGTGATTTGCTCTGCGCCAGAGACGGCGGCGACGGCTTGCGGCGTGAGCCGCGCTTGCTCCTCAAACAACTCGTGTATGCAAAGTTGCGGAACACTCGCAGACGGCGTGTGATTCCAGTTCATGAGCAACAGTTCGCGCTCGGCTGCTGTGAGCAGCGAGAGTTGAGAGAGCGTTTGTTGAGGATTGTCAACGATGCTTTCGAGCAAGCTCTGTAAATGCCCTGCGATGCGAGAGGCAGTCGGGGCGTCGAAGAAGCGGCGGTCGTATCTGACGGAGACGATTAGTTCTTCGCCACCCGAAGCCACGAGGGTCAGCGGGTAGGCGCTGGTTTCAATCGTATGAATGCTTTCAATATCATTGCTGGCGCGTTCGAGCGTGGAGACTGGAAAGTTCTGAAAGGAGATAATGCTTTCAAACAACCTGTCGCTGCTCGGCACTTCGCTCCATTTCTGCACCAAAGAGAGCGGGCTATGCTCGTGCTGCCGGACTTCGACCTGTTGCTCCTGCACCTCTTTGAGCCACTTGAAGACAGGCATCTGCGGAGAGACTTGCAGGCGCGTCATGAGGTTGTTAATAAACAAGCCGACCATTGATTCGACCCCGGCCAATTCCGCCGGACGACCTGAGACGACCACTCCGAAAGCCACGTCGCGCTCGCCACTATACCTGCTCAAGAGCAAAGCCCACGCGCCCTGTAGCACGGTGTTGATGGTCAACTGGTGCTGGCGTGCTTGAGACTGCAAGGCAGACATCACGCTTGCAGGCAGAACGACGAACTCTTCGTCATACGTCTCTTCGCTGCTCAGCGCGCGGCCCGGAATGCGATCCATGACGAGCGGCGTCGGAGCCGTAAAGCCTTTCAGGTTTTCGCGCCAGAAAGCTTCGGCGGCATGCATGTCCTGTTGTTGCAGCCACGCGATGTAATTCTTGAACGGGCGCACAGGTTCGAGTTCCAACTCCTGCCCTTTGCAGAAGGCTTCATACAGCGCGAAGGCTTCTTTGAAGACGAGCGACGTTGACCAGCCATCCATCAGGATGTGGTGATGACTGAGCAGGAATTTGAATGTCTCCTCGCCGGTTTGAAAGAGCGCGACGCGCAGCAGTGGAGCTTTGTTGAGTTGGAAACCGCGCCGCAGGTCTTCCGCAAGATATGATTGAAAGCGCGTCTCCTGCTCCGTTGCCGAAAGATGCCGCCAATCCTCTAAAGTGAAAGGCAACTCCACTTCTCGCCCGACAACCTGCATCGGCTTGTCCGTATTCTTCCAGACAAAGGCCGTGCGAAATATCGAGTAGCGATTGATGATGCGCTGCCAAGCCTGCCGGAGCGCCGCCGCATCGACATGCTTACAGTTGTAAGGAATCTGCGTCACGTAGAGCCCAGTCTCCGGCGCATACAGGCTATGAAAGAGCAGCCCTTCCTGCATCGGAGAGAGAGGATATATATCTTCTATATTTTTCTTGCTCATCTAAAATCAATCTCCCTAAACACCCTCGAACTCAACCTCGTTCAAGATTTGCTCAAGCTCAGCTTCATCGAACTCGACGAGAGAGAAATCCGAAGCCGTAAAGCCTTCTGTCTCATCCGACTGGCAATGCGCAACCAGCCGTCGCAATGCTTCCATATACTCTTCGGCCAATCTCTCAATAGTCTCTTTCGCATGAAGCTGCACGCCGTAGCTCCACTGTACTTGCAGCCTGCCACCTGAGACGGCCATTGTGATTTCCAGCAAGTAACGACGCTCGCCGCGTTCGCTCTGCATGGCTCCCGCAGACTCAGGCGCGCCCGCGAACAGCGAATCTTCGTCAAGGGCCTGATCCATCTGGCCCAAATAATTGAAACTCACTTCTGCCTCAACCGTCTGCTGAGATTTCTCAACAGCAGCATCAGCCGCGCCCAGATATTTCAAGATGCCGTAGCCGATGCCGCCGCGCGGAATAGCTCGCAAGTGTTCTTTAACGTGCTTGAGCGAAGCCCCCAGGTCTGTGATTCCTTCAAGGTTCAGCGACACCGGATAGATACTCGTAAACCAGCCGACGGTTCTCGATAAATCAATATCATCGAACAACTCATCGGCCCGGCCATGCCCTTCCATCTCTATCAACGCCTGTCGCTGTCCGCTCCACTTCCCAAACGCTTCCACCACCGC
>Ga0209574_10000229_pt1 | contig 15556 bp, 14 predicted proteins | sample AgamicMgMarz_FD_187168 | JGI IMG/M metagenome (GOLD analysis project Ga0209574, IMG submission 187168) | Agave microbial communities from Guanajuato, Mexico - Mg.Ma.rz (SPAdes) (version 2) | ecosystem: Host-associated > Plants > Phyllosphere > Phylloplane/Leaf | place: Guanajuato, Mexico... | reverse complement strand
AGCGCGCTATCTAAGTTCTGCCTAAAATTAACAGAACGATTTTCGATGCGAGTGAGAACTTGTCTGACTTGCCTGTCGTTAACGCGGTACGGCCTCTGGGCCTGCACCATCAAACTCATACCCGTGAGCGCAAAGACCAGCGCCACGGAGACTAACTGTCTAAACCTATTCATCTTCTCTTCCCTCCAGTGATGAAGAACTAACTGCTTCATTAACCCTAAAACATTTGCGCATGCGTTTCTCGGTTTCAGACGCCGTGCAACTTTTGAGGGGGGAGTTATTTCTTTTCTCAGCGATTGGGAGAGTTCATTACGCTGTAACTCGACTTAGAAGCTAAGTCTTTCAAAAGCAACGATTTCTACTCAGCTCTCAAGCCCGCTGGCATGCCTTTCGCGGCATGCTCTTCAAGGGAGCCGATACTCCGATTCTGCAACTCTTCGGTTTGGTTGCCATTTTTTCACATACTGCTTTTGTGTTGATTAACAAAACCGAAGAGAATGTGTGAAGAAAGTGTACGCAAGAGATGTTTCAAACGAATGACCTTCCTGTGCTCAAATGATATGCTGTCTCACAGCGGGAGGTTTTTTGAGAGAGATGGAAGACAGCAAAGCCACTATCCATTTTGCGGGTGACGATTTATTTATCGGCATCAGTCCGGGCGGGCATGCGCAAGTCCTTGACACAAACCACGAGCGCGCGAGCGCGGCGACGCCTGTTGAGCTATTGCTGATTGCGCTCGGCAGTTGCACGGCTGTCGATGTCGTCTCAATCCTGCGCAAGAAGCGCGAGCAGCTGACGGATTATCGCGTCGAGGTCAGAGGCGAGAGACGCGCAGAGCACCCGCGCAGCTTCACCAGGATGGAAGTCAAGCACATCCTGCGCGGGCGCAAGTTGTCCGAAAAAGCTGTGGCCCAGGCCATTGAACTTTCGGAGACAAAGTATTGCAGCGTCGCCGCCACGCTCAGACCGGCGGCGGAAATTGTCTCGTCCTATGAAATCATTGACGAAGCAGATACAACATCATCTTCATCAAACAACATCTGATGCCATGTCAGCTTTTGCCAATCATCGAGACTAGATTATGAACTTTTTTATTTCCCTGCTTCTCCTTTTCAACTCCGGCAACGCTCTGGCCGTTCAGCTGCCTGCGACGGGCGCGCAGCTACGCGATAACGAACTGGCACAGGTACGCAGGCTTGACCGCGAAGGTCGCGGCGCGGATGGCAAGCTCATTCAACTGAGTTCGGCGGAACATCTCAGACGCGCCAATGTCTATATGACGAACCGCGCGTTTGCGGAAGCGCGCACACACTGGCAAATGATTTTGGAACGCTATCCTAAGGACGCAAATGTTCCGGCGGCTTTGTATGGCATGGGCCGCTCGCACGCGCAGGAGCGCGGCTATGAACAGTCTCTTCCGTATTACGAGCGGCTGACGCGAGAGTTTGCGCAGTGGAAGGAAGGCCGCGAAGGACTTTTTATGCTCGCCACTTCGCTCCTGCGCATGGGCCGTGCCTCGGAAGCTGCCGCGCGTTATCGCGCATACACGGAACTCTACCCGCAGGGCGAGAGAATCGAAGGCGCGTATCTGAACGTCATAGACACTTTGCGCGAAGCCGGAAAGCCGGATGAAGCCGTCAACTGGATTGCACGCACCAGAGAGAGATTTCCCGGCACCGTTACGGACACAAACGCGCTCTTCGCGCGCGTACGGCTGGACATGGCCGCCAATGATTGGACACATGCTCTGCAAACGATTGATGAGTTGCGCCGCAGGGCATTGCAGAAGGATTCGATGACGACGACGGAGGAGCTTGCGTATCTCAAGGCATATAGCCTTGAGCGCGCAGGGCGGACGCAGGAAGCCATCAATGCCTACTTGATGCTGACGGACAGGGCGGATTCCTATCACGGCTGGCTGGCGACAGAGAGATTACTTGCCATCAAAGAATCTGCCAACCGCGCGGAAGTAGTGGCCCGCGTCACAAAAGCTCAGGCAGAGATTTCACGCTCGGCCAATCTTTACCCCGCGCCTTATCGTGAAGTTATTGTGCGCGAGGCCATGAAGCGCAAGATTGACCCGCGCCTCCTGCTCGCCATCATGAGACAGGAAAGCAACTTTCGTGAGCGCGCCAAATCACCCGCCGCAGCGCGCGGACTTTTGCAGCTTGTCGTGGACACAGCCTCGAAATACGCGCGGCGCGCAGGCATCAATAACTTGCAGGATGAAGACCTGTATCAACCTGCCGTCTCAATTCGCATCGGCAGCGAATATCTTTCGGAGTTATCTAACCTCTTTCCCAATCTGCCCGAAGCCGTGATTGCGTCTTACAACGGCGGCGAAGACAATGTCGCGCGATGGCTCAAACGCTCAGGCCATCATGACGGCGGCCTGCTCGCCGCAGAAGTCGGCTTCTCCGAAACCAAAGGCTACGTCTTCGTCGTGATGGCAAACTATCGCGCATATCAGTGGCTCTACACTGCGGATTTGAGAAGGAAGTAAAGAAGAGTTTCCCGCCGATGGCGCAAAGAAGAGGCAAAGAAAAGCACTCAAGATAAAATGCTCTTCAACTCTTTGCGAGCTTCCTTTGCGCCACCGGCGGGAAACCTGCTTTTAAGGCTCAGGGCTATAACGCCTGTCTTCAAAACCTCTCGCACGCTCGCGCCGCCTCAACGTATCCGCATTCTGATATGGATAAGGACGCGGGCTGATGCCCAGTTTGACGAGCGCCGCGCGATATTCATAACGCAGCGTGACTTCGGCTGATGGGCGGTCTTCCAAATCTAGGTTCACCCAGCGCACATCATGTCGCATGTTGCGCCCGATGCCTGTCGCGGCATAGTCATCATCCGGCGCAGGGTAAGCCTCCGCGCTTTTCTGTCTCGCGCTCGCTCTGTTTTCATTTCCGTCTCGCCCTGCGCCGGACGTTGGAGCTTCATTGCTTTCCGCTCTGCTGTCTTCGCCTCCCAGAGGTCTTGGCCTGCGCGGAGGCGTCACGACCGCGACCGGATTACGCTCGCGGAAAAAGACTGCGGAGATGACTCCCAAGTTAGATGTCTGGCCGAGTTTCGCGCCGTAAGAGTTACGCTCGTTTGTGAAATAGAAACGGCGCGCTCGCTCTGAACTCATCTGCCAGCCGCTAATGGTAATCGCGCCGTAAGGCTCTATCACCCACTTGCTGGCATTCGCGGCAGAGGTGCGGCGCGCGTCAATCGTGTTCAGGCCGTCAACCGAAAGCGCCACGGCCACGCGCCTGCTCAGAGGATTTCTGATTCTCAGTTCATACTCAGCATTTTCAAGGGCTTCGACATATCGCCGCCCGCGCGCGTAATACTCAGGCAAGGATATGCCGTCCACCAAGACTTCTATCTCAAATCCCTGTTCGGGTATAACATTCCGCTCAGGCGGCAGAGACATCACGGCGGGCGCGCCGACATGCGCCAATGCCTTTTCGCTGAATGACACAAAGAGGGTCACGCCAAGCAAGCTCACGCTGGCTAAAACTAATGGAATCAAAGCTTTTTTCATGTTTCGCATCTCCTTTCGCGGCGAGCAAAGGCTTCCGCTAGAACGCTTCTTGAACGGAGAGAGTTTAGATTTCTTGCGGGGATTTGAGAGCAAACACGTGTGGAGAACTTCTCTAACGGAAATTATTTAGCCCGTTTAGTTTCATTGATAACCTTAAAATCCTCACCCGGCTTGAAGACTAAATCGGCTTTCTTTCCCTCATACTTGATGTGCACCAGATTGACCTGGTCGTCAAGCAGGTCAAAGAAGATTCGATTGCGCAGCTGCGCGCCTTCCAATCCTTCCGGCATTTTCGTTTCGATATAGAGCCAGACTGCGTCGGCCTGCGATTCCATCCCGACCCATGAAAAGGTCTTGAGTTGCCCTTCGCGGTTCTTCAGATTCACGGCCTCGCCAAGATATGCAAGCGTCAGCTTATCGGCGTCCGGCGTCTTATCGAGCCGGACGCGTTTGCCGTTTCTCTTGCTCAAGATGTTTTCCAAATCATGCGCGAAGACCTGTATAGCAATCTCTACAGACTTTTCCTGCTCGTTATATTCTGCCTGCATCAAGCTCGTGTGAAAAGTATGAAGCGGAGCGGCCTGTGCCGTAAGGCACATCCCGGCGACGAGCAAAGGGATGACTATTAAAATGTAGAGCCTGTTTCTCATGGCTGATTCGCAGCCGGTGGCAAGGGCTTCTGTTCAAGCTCCTGCATCGGATTGCGCTCTTTCTGTTCCTTGAAAATCTGAAACTTCGATTTCACAGGGCGGCGCGGGAAGAAGTTGTTCTCCAAGTCGACATCCGCCGTCTCAAGATGCGGGTCAAGCGCGATTGACTTTATCTCTTTATTGGTCGCAATCACCTTCGAGACATTGAAATTATCATAACGCCAGATTTCGGCGGGGATGCGCATCTCTTCGTTTGTGCCGTCCGCATATTCGATGAGCAGGATGACAGGCATGACAAGGCCGCCGACATTCTTTAGCTCAACGACATAGAAGTTGATGCCGTTCGTGAGCAAGGCTCGCTCTTCTTCTGTCAGCGTCTCAAGATATCTCTGAAACTCTTCGCGCTGGCGCGCAGTGACCTTGAACTCATCATAGGTGTTATAAAAATCTCTGAGCGATGGGAACTGGTCAATGCGTTTTGGCAGAGGCTTGTTGCGCTGCTCTGAGAGCGTCTCAGGTCGTGCGGCCTTTTCCTGCCGCGCCGCTTCCCTCTCAATCTCTGGATTGCGCGTGTCCGTCGTGTAGAGGCGCACGCGCTCAATCGAGATGTCCGTGTGGTCTGTCGTGTAGAACCATCCGCGCCAGAACCAGTCAAGGTCTACTCCCGAAGCATCCTCCATCGTGCGGAAAAAATCGGCGGGCATCGGACGTTTAAATCTCCAACGCCGCGCATATTCTTTAAAGGCATAGTCGAAAAGCTCTCTGCCCAAGACCGTCTCGCGCAGGATATTGAGAGCGGTGGCGGGCTTGCCGTAGGCATTGTTGCCAAACTGCAAGACGGAATCCGATTGCGTCATAATCGGAACCTGATTCTCGCTCGCCATGTACTCTGTAATATTCCTCGGCTCGCCGCGCCGCGACGGATAGTTCTCTTCCCACTCCTGCTCGGATAAATATTGCAGAAAGGTATTCAAGCCCTCGTCCATCCATGTCCAATCGCGCTCGTCTGAATTGACTATCATCGGGAAAAAGTTGTGGCCCACTTCATGTATCACGACCGAGATGAGTCCATGCTTCGTGCCCGCGGAATACGTGCCGTCCGGTTCGGGGCGCGGCCCGTTAAAGCAGATCATCGGATATTCCATGCCGCCGACCGGCCCGTTGACAGAGATTGCGACCGGATAAGGATAAGTAAAAGTATAACGCGAATAGACATTCAAAGTGTGCATGATGGCATGCGTCGAATACTGGCCCCAGAGCGGGTTGCCCTCCTTCGGATAGAAGGACATAGCCATCACGCGATTGCCGTTCACGTCATGAAGCTGCGCGTCCCAGATAAATTTTCTCGACGAAGCGAAAGCAAAATCGCGGACATTGTCTGCATGAAAAATCCAGGTCTTTTTTCCGCGCGGCTTGCTTGATTCGTTTGCCCTGGCCTCTTCCGGCGTGACAACGAGGATTGGCTCTTTGGCGGTCTTCGCCTGCTCAAGCCTGTCGCGTTGCGCGCGTGTCAAAACTTCGAGAGGATTTTGCAGCACGCCCGTCGAGGCGACGATGTGGTCGTCCGGCGCAGTGATGCGCACTCTGTAGTTGCCGAACTCAAGCGTAAATTCGCCGGAGCCCAAGAACTGCTTGTGCTGCCAGCCGCTCACGTCATTGTAGGCGGCCATGCGCGGAAACCATTGCGCAATCTCGTAGATGTAATTGCCGTCCGTTTTGAAAAATTCATAGCCCGTGCGCCCGCCGATTTTGCGCTGGTCGTTGATGTTGTAGTTCCAGTCAACCGAGAAGACGACTGCCTCGCCCGGCGCGAGCGGGGCGCGCAGGTCTATACGCATCATCGTCTTGACGACTGTGTACGGCAGAGCGGCATTGCGCGCATCACGCACAGCAGTGATTTTGTAGCCGCCGTCAAAATTTCGCTTCACCAGATTTTCGACCGTGCGAAACGGAATCTCTTGAAAGCTCGGCGCGGTCTGCGTCTTGTAGGTGTCGGAATCTTTGGCCCAGATATTCTGGTCAAGTTGCAGCCACAGATAAGTCAGAGTATCCGGCGAGAGATTGCGATAGGTGACAGTCTCTTTGCCTATGATGCGCTGGTTCGCATCATCAAGCTCGACATCAATCGAGTAGTCTGCGCGCTGCTGCCAGTAGCGCGGGCCGGGCGCGCCAGACGCCGCGCGGTAGTCATTCGGCGTCGGCAAAAGTTCGCCAAGCTGTTTGAACTTATCGCTCTGGTTAGTCTTCGACTGCGCGAAGACGGCGGGTGAACAAAGAAACGCGATGACCAACAGGAGGTAGAGTCTGTTCAGCACTTTTCTCAAATCCTTTTTGAAGTCAGCAATGGCGATATAGTAACGCAATCGACAGTTCTTAGGAAACCGCAAGCGAGCGAATGTGCGACAGCTTGAATTGTATGGAAAGCAAGCCAAATCAGGAACTTAAATGTGACGGGCCGCATTGAGATAGCGATGGAGAGTTGGATTTTAGCGGGCAGTAAATTATTATGTTGAACCGAATGTGAGAATTTAGAGACAAAGTATTGTTAGCTTGAACGCAGAAATCCCCTCTGGGCCCCTTCTGATTCTAAGACTACAAGTTCAGGCAGGTGAGGCGAATAGTGTTGAAAGAGATGACAACTGAGAACGGCGCGGGCTCGTTTTACGACCGTATCGCGGGGCTTTATGACGTGACGTTCAAGTTTAACGGCTACGGACGCTCATTGGAGACATACCTGCGCAAGCACATGCCGAATCTTTCGCACGGCGCGAGGATTCTGGACGCGGGCTGCGGCACGGGACTCTTGACCCTCTCGCTCCTCAAGGCCGCGCGTCGCCCCGTGCGTATCACCGCGGTCGACCTTTCCGCTTCGTCAATCAACACGGCCAGAAAAGCTGTCGCGGAAAAATTTGGGAGCGAAGCCCGGATTAACTATACGCAGGCGAATGTTTTGTCGCTGCCCTTTGCTGATGATTCATTCGAGATGATTGTGACGAGCGGCGCGCTCGAATACGTTTCCTTGCAGGATGGTTTGAGCGAACTGGCGCGCGTGCTCGCGCCCGGCGGCTACATGCTGCATCTTCCGGTCAGACCGTCACCCGTCAGCAAACTCTTGGAAGTCATGTTCCGCTTCAAGACTCATCCGCCGCAGGCCGTCGCGGAAAACACCAATCGCTACTTTCGCATCGTCAAGCATTATCGCTTTCCGCCCCTAGACCCAATCGGCTGGTCTAAGACAGCAATCCTGGCGCAGAAGGTTTAGAGACAAAGTTACAATCCAAGAAATTCAAAGACTCAACCTCTTAGCGAGCTTGAGTCTTTTCTTTGCGCCAATGGCGCGAAACTGAAACGAGCAGTTCAAGCCGGTGGCGCGAAGATAAAAGATAAGCTCGCTAAGAGTCAGTTATTCTTTATCTTTCGATATTACTTCATAGGCGTAAGACGCAGAATGCGGTCGTCGTCTTGCCCCGGCGTGCCGCGCCCGTCTCGATTTGAAGTCGAGAAGTAGATTGCGCCGTCCGGCCCTTCCGCGATGTCGCGTATGCGCCCGTACTGTTTGTGCAGAAGTTTTTCCTGTCTCAAGACACGCCTGCCGTCAAGCTCGACGCGGATAATCGTCTCGCCTCTCAGGCAGCCGAAGAAAAAGTTTCCTTTGAACTGTGGAAAGCTCGTGCCGCGATAGAACATGCCGCTGGCGGGAGCGACGGCGGGCGTGTATTCCAGCAATGGCGATTCCAAGCCCGCGCGCGTCTCCGTGTGATGAATCGCGGGCCAGCCGTAATTTTTTCCGCGTTCGACGATATTGACTTCATCGCCGCCGCCCGGCCCGTCAAAGCCTGAGGGGCCGTGCTCTGTCTGAAACATCAGGTCAGAGCCGGGCTGCCAGTCCATGCCCTGCGCGTTGCGATGACCGTAAGAGAAGATTTCCGGGCGCGCGTTCTGCTGGCCCACGAAAGGATTGTCGGAAGGGACTGTGCCGTCATCGTTGAGCCGCAAAGTTTTCCCCGCGAGCGAATCAAGTCTCTGGGCCAACTCCTTTTTGCCTGCATCGCCCGTCGTGATGTAGAGCTTCCTGTCCGGCCCGAAATGCAGACGTGTTCCGGCGTGATACTGCGCCGCTGGAATATCCTCTATGATGAGCTTGCGCTCGGTCAGTTCTTTTCCAGATTCACGAAAGCGCACGACGCGCACTAAAGTCTCTTTCCCGCTATCATAAGCGTAAGCCAGATAGAGCAGACTATTCTGCGCAAAGTCTGGATGCAGCGCGAGGCCCATCAAGCCGCTCTCGCTCTTCGCCTCGACATCCGAAAGCATGATGAGCGGCTCTGGCCGCAAACTTCCCTTCTCAAAGACGCGCACCCGACCGGGCCGCTCTGTAAAAATCATGCGCCCGTCCGGCGTGAAGACAATAGACCACGGAACCGTGAGGCCGCGCACGACCGTCTCCACGCGAAAGCCAACTTTGTCCGCCTGCGTATTGCTAATCTCGCCCGTGCCGGTTCCCTTCGGCGGCTGGCCGCAGGCCGTTATCGATAAAATGGCGTTGATAAGAATCGTGAATAGAATGCTTCTCATCCTGAGTTCTATATCTCAAAGTTTTGTTGTTGGCGTATGAGAAGTGTAAGTTTTGTGTGGCAGAGATTCAAGCGGCGTCGCGCCGGATAAGCGGTCTGACTTTGCGCGCGAACTGGTAGAGGAAGCGGTCGCGGCGAAGGATTTCCGTGCGGTTGAGGGCGTACCGGTCGAGCCGCTCACGGTCGCCGTAAGTGGTTGTAAAGGCAGCAAGATAGCCTGCATCTGCGACAGCTTGCCGCGCTTCCGTGTTGAAATGCCCGCCGGGATAGGCGAACACTTTGCAGGGCTTATCAAGAAGCTGCTCGATTCCTCTTTTTGATTCTTCCACTTCTTCTTTGACTTCATCTGGAGAGACTTGATGCAACAGTTTATGATTCAGAGTATGCGAGCCAAACTCAATTCCATGCTTCGACATCTCCAGGATATTTTCGCGCGAGAGATGCGCGCGGCTGCTTTCGCCTTCGGACTGTGCCTTATCAGAGACTTGCCCGACGCATGACGAGATAAGAAAGATTGTCGCCCTCATGCCAAGCTCGCGCAGGACTGGAAAAGCATTTTCGTAATTGTCTTTCCAACCATCATCGAACGTGATGGCAAGCCCGCGCGGCGGAAAAGAATTGTGTTCAAGATAATACTCAATCATCTCCGAGGCAGTATAAAATTCTGCTCCTTGCTTTTTGAGAAAAGCCATCTGCTTAATAAATCTTTTGAGCGGAGTATATCCGCCACGTATGCGCGCATCCGGCGGCGGCGTGTCAATCTTGTGATAGAAAATAAATGGCCCGGTCGTCATAAAAGTTTTTGATGCAGTCTTAGATATTCGGTTCTTCAAAAATGCTCACGTCGGAGTCGCCGCGCGTGAGAAACCAGTTGCGTCTCTCCGTCATTAAGTCCTGCGGCCCGTCCGGGCCGACCATGAAGCCCGGCGAGTTTTTGATGTAACGGAATCCGAAATGGCGCAACCTCTTCTCTACACGCTCATCCAAAACGTCAGTCACAAGGCTGCCCACCCGCTTTTGTAATGACAGGTGAAGCGCGGCCTTGAAGAGATTGTCAATCACTTCAACAGAATTCTTCGCGGCGTAGCACAAATCGCTGATGGAAGCCTTGTGCGAGATACCGCCGCGCCCGCCTTTGCGGAAGAAGAGCACAATGTATCCCAGCAGCCGCCCGTTTTCATAATAGCCCAACGTGTCAAACTTCTTTCCGGGCTGACGCATGAACTGCCATTCGAGAAGACGCGCGCTGCGAACCACTGCACAGGGCCACTGGCTGCGCGCGGCTTTCCAGAGTTCGTCAAAGGAAGAATCGAAATGCTCGATGACGCGCACTTCGCCTCTTGTCGGCAAGAGCTTTGACGCGCGCGGGCGAAACGGCGCGTAGATGAGATTGGCGAGGCCGCGCAGTGGGCCAAGCCTTGAGATTTCTTTCGCCGCATCGCCGGGAAATAAAAGCCTGTGATAACGATTGATGCGCCCCATCTGCGTCCACTTGCGGCGGCGCAGGATAGAGCCCGATTGCTCGTTATAACCGAGCGCAATCATCCTCTGGCAGAAAGTCTCGTGGGCCACTTGGAACAATCTGTGGCCCAATCCGCGCCTGCGATATTCCGGCAGCACCACGATATTGACAACCCAGATGGCAGGCACTTCTTGCGCGCCAAGTTTCAATTCCATAGGGATGGCGGCGAGTTGGCCGACAATCTCTTTGTCATCTAAAACAATCCATGTGGGAACGTTATCCGCGCGGACGTAAGGATTTTGGAGGAAATGCCATTTCCAGAAGGCAGGGTCGCTCTTGAGCGGCTCGCGCGGGTAAGCTTTGCGCAGGAAGCTTAGCAAAGCATCCTCTTCGGACACTTCAAACTGCCTGACCTGAACCTCGCTCAGCATGGTTGAGACATTTTATGCCAGTTCATGCGCCCGCTTTAGTGTGAGATATATTCGTGAAGCAACTTAATCTCGTCGCCCTGCTCGCTCAGTTCGACTCTCATCAGGTCGCGCATAGAGAGCATCCCGACCCAGCGTTCGCCGTCCACGACAGGCAAGTGGCGACGACCTATGCGCTCCATTCTTTCGAGAGCTTCGTGCGGCGTGTCTTTGATTTCAATCACGGCCAGCACTTCGCTCATCACCTCTTTGATGGGAATTCCAGCCGGGTCGCGCCTGTGAAGCACTATGCGATTGAGCAGGTCGCGCTCGGTCAGGATACCCGCGAGGCGTCCCTCTTCATCGAGGACACAAACTCCGCCAATCTTGCGAGTCGCCATAAACTCTGCGGCGTCGAGGACAGTCTCAGTGACACGCACAGAATAAGGCTCGCGGTCGCGTATCACATCACTGATTGTCATCATCTTTGGATTAACCCTCCTGTGTGATATGTGTGCCTGCGGGCCAACATTATAATGAGTTTGACCTGCTCTTAGCCAATCAAATTTCTAGTCGGCATCAAACAGCGAGAAGAAAAACAATCTCCCGCAAAGTCTCTGGTGGCGCAAAGAAAGAGATGTAAGTTCTTCTTTGCGCCACCAGCGCCCGTGCGGGAGATTGTTTCTTCATCTTCAACAGAAGTTCTACCTGTTTCAGGGAGTCTGCGGCGTCAGAGGAACATTTGTCGAGGGCGCAGGTTGACCGGGCAAAGGCTTGGCGCGGATGCCGGAAATCATCTCTTTCAAACCCGCATCCGATTTGTTATTGCGAAACTTGTAGTAGGTCGTCAGCTTTTCCATCCAAGCGGTTTTTTGTCCCTGAAATCTCTGCGTGTTCTCAGGCGTGGCGTCCGTGTAGGCAAGCGCGCGCGCATAGGCATCTATGATGAGATCCATCCTTGAGAGTATCTTCTCCATCGCGCCTCTGCTTTCATTCGTCTCAGCCTTGCCAGCGTATGTCTTGGCATAGTGGTCACTCATATCTTGATACTCCTGCTCGTGCAGGGCTGCCAGATAGTAGTAGACGGAGGGGTCGTTTTTCGGCGCGCCCTCGAACATCGCGGCTTTGGTGAAATAGCCTATGGCCTCTGCGGGCGCGCTGCGCGCAGTCATCAGGCCGAGCGCATAGTTGAGCCAGCCGAGCGTTTCATCTTTACTCTTGAAAGGCTTCCAATCTGTCGGCGCGCCTCCGGCTTCGATTAACTGGACGGCTTTTTTGGCGTAGCCGATGGGCTCCGTATTGTCGGTCGCTCCGGCGGCGGCTGTGTAAAGACCCGCGTAGCCGAGTGCGGTCAGGACTTTGATATTGTTCGGGTCGATTGCCAAGATAGGTTTGCCAAGCTGTAGAGCCTCTGCATATTTGCTTTCCTTATAAACCTTATTCAAGACCTCCACGCCGCGCAGTTCCGATTCATAGAGCGCAATCCATTCCTTAATCTGCTTGTTATTCGGATCAGTCTCGCTCGGATATTTCTGCAAATATTCTTTTCCGGCTTCGTAGGCTGACTTCTGCTTGTTGAGGTCGCCAGTCGAGTTGGCGCGAAACTTTTCAAACAGTTCTGTCTTCGCCTTAGCGTCCTTGCTGTTATCCTGTGCGTTTATCAAAGCATGCGTGGCCGCGCCCTGCGCAGGAACAGACCACAGCAGGGTCGCCGCCAGCAGGCTCAAGGTCAAACCGCTAATCAGCTTTTTCATCATGTGCATCTCCTTCGAGCGATACTTGCTAAGATTTTTTATATTTGGGAGTGTCCGGCGACAATATGACGAATCAGGGCGGCAAGTCAACTTTCACACACGCTCTGGAACATTGCAATTTTATGCTGTGGCCCATTCGACGAAAAAGAATCTGTACTTGTCCGGGTCTTCGAGCGTGATAAAGCGTCCGCCCCAGCCTTCGTCAACAGGAGCTTGGAGGACTAAACTGCGCTCGCGCAACTCTCTGTAATAAGCATCCACGTCCGTCACGCCGAGAAAGAGATGCACGCCGCGCCCGCGCCTGAGCATCGTCTCAAGCTGCTGTACGAGCGTGAGCTTTAAACGTCCTGCGCGCAGGGTTGCCATCGGCGGCTCGGCCTCAGGGCTGCTCGTCTCTAGCTGAAAGCCAAGCTGTTCGTGATAGAACTTGACGGATTCCTCAAGGCTATTGACTTCCAGAAAGAGCAAATCGAGTCCCGTGAATGCCATTCGATCCCCTGTCTCGTCCTTCAACTTTAAATCGCAGTCAGAAGCAGATAGACGCCGTAGCCGCCGCCGCAGATGACAGACCAGAAGGCCGTCTCCTGCGCCCACACAAGCTTGCGCGCCGGATGCGATTGTCCGAGCATGTTGCGCGCCGCGCCCATCACCGCATGCGCCTGCACAATCCCGACGACAATCATAAAGAGTGCCAGCAAAGCCAGAGGCCAGAGAAACATCACATATTGAAACCGCACGATAAAGAGGAGCACCAGACCGAGAACTAAAAACATGAGCGCGGCCCCGACTTGATGCGTAATGGCATCTAGCTGCACAGGGCCGGAAGATTGCTGCGGCTCATTTCGATTTATCTCCGAATAATATCTCTGATGTGGCTGCTGTCTGCCGGAATCATAAACGCGGCGCGCCTCCTCATCCTTGAGCACGCCGTAAGCCTCGTTGAGCGACTTCATCTCCTCTTCGCTGCCGCCGCGATCCGGGTGATGCAGCACGGCCTTGCGCCGATAGAGGCGGTCAATCTCGCTGCGCGTCGCGTCCTCTTCCGCGCCTAAGATGGCATAGTAATCTTTGCTCTGCCGCGGCTCGCTCATCTTGCGCAAGATTGTAGTTTTGAGGATTGAGAATTGCAATTCTCAACGACAATGGGGACTATGATAAGCTTATGAATTAAGATACAGCGAGAGGTCAGAGACACCTGCCGGAGCGGGCTGGTCTTTTAGAGCGACCAAAACCCGCCCGCCAACGCAAGGCGGTTCTGACAAGATTGGGGAGCGGCTGTGGCGCAATCATTCAATCCGGGTGACTATCTTGTTTTCCAGTTAGAGAGCGGCTACGGACTTCTGCGCGTGCTGGCTGTGGATGAAGGCGATGAGGGCGCGCGTGTCTGGCATCTGCTCGCTTACGAAGAACTGTTTCCTGATGTAGAGTCTGCGGAGTCTGCGCTGGCCGCGCCTGAGAGTTTGCACGCGCGCGTGCGGCACATGGCTTTGACCGAGAGAGCTTTTGAGAGAACTCCGGCGGCTTTCCTGGGCAATCGCCCTGTGACGGATGAAGAGTTGACTGCTTACCGCGAATGGCAGAAGAGCGTCGGCGTTGTCTCTGACCGCTCCGCGCTCCTGATGCTCGGCCTGCGTTAGTTGAAGACGACTACTTTTCCATGACCAAATTTTTAATGACAAACGGCATGTCTTTCGCCCGCGCATCTCTGTGGAAAATGCTACTGGCAATCTTGCTGCTGGCGACATGCGCGCCCGCGGAGGCAGAGCGGCGCGAGCGACTTGTAGACACTTGGCGGCCCGCGCACTACGAAATCTCTCTCAGCTTAAACGACACCCTGACGGAGATTTCACAAGCACGCACAGAAATCTCCGTCCTCGTGCTCAAAGATTCCGTTGCGACTCTCGACCTTGATTTCGGAGAGATGCCGGTCGATTCCGTGCAGGTCGAAGGCAGCCCTGTAAAATTTGTGCAGAGCGGCGGCAAGCTGCTCGTGACGCTTGCGCGGCCCGCGCGCATGAACGAGCGCGTCAGAGTTGCGGTCGCTTATCACGGCCAACCGAAAGACGGTCTGATTCTGGCAGCGGATAAGGACGGCAAGCCGTCCGCGACCGGCGACAACTGGCCCGACCGCGTGCATCATTGGATTCCGTGTCTGGACCATCCTTCTGCAAAAGCCACTGTGCGTTTTACTGTCACAGCCCCGCAGCAGAATCTCGTGGTCGCCAACGGACGTTTGCTCTCAACCGTCTCGACCATAAACAAGACGCGCACGTGGGTCTGGGATGAGCGCGTGCCTATCTCGCCCTATTGCATGATTATCGCCGTCGGTGATTTCGCGCGCGTCGAGCCGCGCGTGCAAGCCGTCACGCCGCTCTCTTACTATGTCCCGCAATCAGAGCACAAATATGCCATGCAGGGCTTTGCTCCAGCCGAAGCCTCGCTCAAATATTTCAGCGAGACGATTGGGCCATACCCTTATGAAAAGCTGGCGATGATTGTCGGCGCGACGCGCTTTGGCGGGATGGAGAACGCGAGCGCGATTGTCTTTAGCAGTAATCTCTTCAAAGATTTCCAGACCAAAGAGCCGCGCAGTCGTCGCTATCAGATTCCGGCCAGCGTCCGCAACGTAGTGGCCCACGAAGTCGCGCATCAATGGTTCGGAGATTCCGTCACAGAAGCTACGTGGGCAGACCTCTGGCTGAGCGAAGGTTTCGCAACCTACTTTGAATCTCTCTTCATCGAGCGGTTCGAGGGCCGGAGCGCGTTTCGAGAAGAGATGAAGGCCAACGCTGCAAAAGTTTTCAGTTATGAGAAAGAAAAGAAGCTTCCGCTCCATGACCGCGAGACGGAAGATTTAAACAAGCTGCTCAATGCGAACAGCTACGAAAAAGGCTCTTGGGTCTTGCACATGCTGCGCGGGCTTGTGGGCGATAAAGCTTTCTTCGCGGGGCTGCGCGATTATTACGCGCAGCATCGGAACGCGACGGCGACGGCGGAAGACTTACGCGCCGCGCTGGAAAAATCTTCGGGCCAGAATCTCAAAGAGTTCTTCACGCGCTGGGTTTATCAGAGCGGCCACCCGCGTTATGAAGCGACGTGGCGTTGGCAGAGAGGATTTCGCGCGAACGTTGCGGGCTACGTCGAGTTGCGGATTCGACAAGCGCAGGACGACGAACCTTT
>Ga0209574_10000228_pt1 | contig 15560 bp, 18 predicted proteins | sample AgamicMgMarz_FD_187168 | JGI IMG/M metagenome (GOLD analysis project Ga0209574, IMG submission 187168) | Agave microbial communities from Guanajuato, Mexico - Mg.Ma.rz (SPAdes) (version 2) | ecosystem: Host-associated > Plants > Phyllosphere > Phylloplane/Leaf | place: Guanajuato, Mexico... | reverse complement strand
AGCGCGTGTGCTAGGGAGATCGTCGGGAACACATGGCCAAGACCGGGGGAGGTCGCGAAGAGTGCGCGCACGATTCCCATTTAACACGCGATCCCCGCCGACCGCCCCGACTGGATTCCGCCTGACCCGGCGGAGTAGCGCTTTGGACGAAACGCAGCAGTCTGCGCTGACCCGCAGCACGCTTGCGCGTCGCCCGAACCGCGCGAGTCTGGCGGAGCGGGCCGCGAGGTCAAGGTCGCATCCAGGTCGCATCCACCCCTAATCCCGCACCCCAAAGCCAAAGATCAGCGGCTTCCAAAGCCGAAGGTCGCGGGTTCGAGGCCCGTCGTCCGCTTTCCTCCGTTTGCAGCGTTTCGCCTGGTTTTGCCTGCAAACGGGGAGGTTTTCGGGCCGAAGGTCGCGGCGGGGTTGCGCGGAGTTTCAGCGCGTTTCATGCCCTCGCCGCGACCTCCCGCACGGAGCAGCAGATCCTCCCGGGGCTTGCTCGGTGGGCTATTCAGCCACGTTCGTACCGTGTCCCGCGTCGTACCGAGGGCGACCGCCTGGTCCGTTACGGACTCGTAGTAGCGCTGCAGAGCGAGCGAGGGCGTGCGCCCATTTCCCACGGGCGATGGCGGGCCCGCGAGTGGCGTCCGGCTGTGATCCAGCGTGGCCATCTTACTCTCGCCGGTATTCCGACGAGTCTATAGAGCACCGCGTGACGGTCAACAGTCGTCCAGCGCGATGAGGAAGTGTTGATTTGTGGGGCAGGTTGGTGTCAAGCTGCCCCGATGTCAGAGACGCGCCCTGAGCCTGAGCCAGACACGTCCGCCGCGCCGATCCCCGGTCCCGCCCAAGCCGCGGCAGATGCGCAGCCGTCGCGCCCGGGCGAGCACGGCGACATCCCGTTGTTCGGCGCGCGAAAGCGAGCCAAGGAACTGAATGCGGAAGTAGCCCGACTACGTGAGCAGTTGGAGCGAGTCGGGGCATTGTCACTGCTCGAAGTGGAGGAACGTCGAGCGAAGGTGTCCGCCGAGATCGAGCAGGAGACCGCACGCCTCGAGCAGGAGCGACGAGACGCGGCGGCGACACTCGTGCGCGAGCGCGAGGAGGCCACCGCACAGGCCCGCCAGGAACTGTCGAGCCTTCAGGCCGGGCAGCAGCAGCTTGACGCGCGCCTCAGCGACCTCCGGGCCGAGGTTGTCGAAACCGAGGAGGTGGCCCTGCTGCAGGAAGCGGGGGTCTACGAATACCGGCACCCCTTAAGCGACGCAGTTGCCTACCAGGGTGAGCTCAAGCGGCTTCGGGATCTCATCAGGACGATGGCTCGCGCCGATGGCGGAGCGGTCCACGGCACTACTAACTGGACCGTGAACAGTTCAGCGGCTCAGGGCCGGAAGATGGTCCGCGACTTCTCTAAGTTGATGCTCCGTGCCTACAACGCCGAGGCCGACAACCTCGTACGTGGGCTGAAGCCATACAAGCTCGCATCCGCGATCGAGCGCCTTACCAAGGTCGCGATGACCATCGAGAAGCTCGGCAAGACCATGGACATCCAGATCGCCGATGGCTACCACGATCTCAGGGTGCGCGAGCTTGAGCTGACAGCCGACTACCTCGAAAAACTTGCCGAGGAGAAAGAGCGCGAACGGGAGGACCGCGAACGGCTGCGCGAGGAACGCAAGGCGCAGCAAGAGATGGAACGCGAGCGCGCTCGTCTCGAGAAGGAGCGCCAGCACTACCTCAATGCCATGGCTGCCCTGGAGGTCAAGGGCGACCACGAGGGAATCGAGCGGTTGCGCGGCGAGCTCTCAGAGATCGACCGCGCGATCGAGGATGTCGACTACCGGGCGGCGAACATCCGCGCCGGCTACGTCTACGTCATCTCCAACCTTGGCTCGTTTGGAGATCAAGTTGTGAAGATCGGCATGACGCGTCGGATCGATCCGGTGGATCGAGTCCGAGAACTCGGCGATGCGTCAGTCCCTTACAGGTACGACGTGCATGCTCTGTTCTTTTCCGAGGATGCGGTCGGAATCGAAGCGAAGTTGCACGAGCGCCTGGCAGAGCGGCGCGTCAATCGCGTCAACCATCGACGCGAGTTCTTCTACGCGACGCCCCAAGAGGTCAAGGCGCACCTGCTCGACCTAACCGGGGAACTTCTCCAGTACGAAGAGGTGGCTGAAGCGTTGGAGTTCCGACAGAGTCAAACGCTTGCAGAAGCCCCTCAGGGCGAGCAGGAAGTGGCGGCTGCTTCGGGCGTCCGCTCCGACGACGCCGGAGGCCGTGAGGAGCGTTTGCCGCGAGACTTGCACACGTCGCCCGAGCGCTAGCTCGAGCGACGCTCGCCGGAAGACCCGAGGGCCTTGCCCTCGACGAAGAAGATGTTCGGATACGGCTCGACCTTCGGCGGCTGCGGTGCCGGTGGCGGAGGTGCAACCGGCTTGGTAGCAGTCTGTGGCGTGCTGGCCATCGTTCTCATTCTACGACGACGAGCGCGGTCGCGAAACCAGCCACCTCGACGAGCACACCAATCAGGCCGGCTACCAAGAAGCGCTGCAAGGCCTTGACCCCGGCCCGGTTGGCCACCCGACGTTCCCGGTGAGACTCGGCGAGTCGCAGCAGATAGACCTCCGGGTGCTCCCGATCTGCGAATGCCGCTTTGTAGAGCTCGTCGGCATCTACGCTGAAGCCGAAGTCGCGCGTCGCGAGAACGAGAATCGCTCCGACGATGGCGAGGACGGCGCCGACGATCCCCGCACATACCAAGATCGCGTGGAAAGGCTCATTGGCGAACGAAAGGCCATCGCCGACTGCCGGCCGAGCAAGGAGCGCCGCGAGCGCGCCCGCGCCAGCGAGAACCGGCGCAGCTCGGGAACGGAGACTTGCTACGACATCCCGCTGTTCATCGAGCGCGCCTCGGGCGAGGTCGTAGGCGACTTCTTCAAGGCTCGGCGGCACAGGCTTGACGCTACGAGGAGAAACGGACGTAACACCGAACCATTCAAGGGTAGCTGCGTAAGCGCCGGTGACCGTGCCTGGCCGGTTGCACGAGGTGCGAACCGCTTACGCATCAACGGATGACATGACCGAACAGCGCCGCAGCCGACTGCTACTTGCGCTCATCGTGTGCAACGTCGTCTTACGCTGGCCGTGGTCGGTTGGGTGGTTTGGGCTTCGGCCGATCCGGAGTACGGGTTCCTGGGCGCCTTCGCCGAGGAGGGCCCGCGGGGAGACGAAGGTCCGCGAGGTGATCGGGGGCCACGCGGACCCGTAGGCCCCACGGGAGCTCCTGGCCCCGGCGTAGAGGACGCCAAGCGGCTGCGGATGACGCGCAGTCAACGGCCGATGATGCGCTCACGCAGGCGGAAGACCTCAGCGCTCGAGTCGACGATCTGGAGGGGGTCGACGCCTACGACCTCGAGAGCCGGGTCTCTAACGTGGAATCCCGCGTGGAGGAGGCGTGCAGCACCTTGTCGTATGACCTCGACACGTTCGGATGCTGAGCAGCTCCGCGCTTGCTGGCGCTCGTCAGCATGGCGCCCATCGCTGTGGCTGACTACGCTCGCCAGCTGCACGTTTCATGACGCCGGACCTCCAAACACAGATCCGGTCCGACGAGCTGACCCGAGGGCGCGCCAAGGAAATCTCGGAGGCCAGCAAGAGCCTCACCGATGGCTTTCGCGTCTGGGTTAGCTGGGAACACGGGTTCCTTCGGCGAACGCTTTCTTGGAAGTTCCCGAACTGCACGAGTACCTGACTGATGCCGTCGACTGGAATGCCGAGACCTGGGACTTCGAGCCCGAGGGGCGGGAACGGTTAGCGCGGACGCTGGGTTGGCTGTATGAGAGGTTGCCCGAGGCCTTCGTGTTCGCCGCGACATGGGGCCCCGTCACGATCGACGAGCTGGACATCGATCGCGCCGCGCTCCTGACCGTCGTTGAGAGCAACGCCGTCTCGACTGGCACGGTCTACAAGGTGCGCCCGGCGTAGGCTCCCACGGGCCTGCCCTCAAGGTCGCATCCCCGCCGCAACCCGCACCCCAAAGCCAAACAACCCCGGCTTCCCAAGCCGAAGCTCGCGGGTTCGAGGCCCGTCGTCCGCTTTTCTTGGTTTGCACGATTTCGCAGGGTTTTGCCCGCGAACGGGTGGCTTCTTGGGCCGAAGGTCGGGGACGCTCGCGCGGCGCCTCACGGGGTGTCCGCCACGTCGAGGTCGCATAGGGTCGCACCTGGTCACATCGGGACGCCTGCGAGCGCTGCTAAGCGAGCCCCGTACGGCGTTCGCGACCCTGAGGCACCGAAGTCGGCGTAGCATGACGTTGCCCCTTCGCCAGCGCGAAATCGCGTTCACGAAGGCAGGTATCGGCCTTGGTCGGGCGAGGTCGGTTGGCGCTTTCAAGCACACACGGCGATCGACCGATGGCTCACGTGTACATACAATGTGCACACGTGGTGTAAGCTCTCGAAGCCATGCCTATCGCCGCAAAGACAGCTCGACGCAATCTCCGGGTCTCGCCGGCCGACGATGATCTCTTCCGGCGAGCCGCAGCCGAGACCGGCGAGTCCGTGTCGGAGTTTCTCGTCGAGAGCGGGCGGGAGCGCGCCGAGATGATCCTGGCCGACCGAACCCAGTTCGTGCTCGATCGGAAGGCCTGGAAGGCATTCACGGAAGCACTCGATCGCCCCGCAGAGGTCAAGCCAGCCGTCGTCGAGCTCATGCGTCGGCCTCGGCCTGAATAGGTGTCCCGCTTCCGGGATTCTGAACCTCTCAACGCTAGCCACAACACCGAGGACTTCGACTGCGGTGTCGAGTCGCTAAACCGATGGCTCGAGAAGTACGCGGCCCAAGCGGCTACTGCCGGCTCGGCCAGGACCTTCGTCGTCCACGACAACGAGCAGGGCCGCATCGTCGGCTTCCACGCGCTCAGTGCCGCTTCAGTCACCCACGCTGAGGCGACACTGCGCGCCGCGAGGGGCATGCCCGGACATCCCATCCCGGCCACCCTCCTCGCACGGCTTGGGGTCGATAGGACCGCGCAGGGTCGCGGGATCGGTACGTGGCTGCTGCGCGACGCGATGCTCCGCACCTTGAGCGCCGCCGAATCGGTGGGAATCCGCGTCCTCTTGGTCCACGCGGTGGATGAGCAGGCCCGCACGTTCTATGAACGCCATGGCTTCGAGCCGTCGCCGACCGATCCGCTCAATCTCCAGATGCTCATCAAGGACGTCCGCGCGGCCGTTGACAACGCCAGCACATGACTCGGGTGCCGGTCACGTAGCCCCTGCTTAAGGTCGCTCGCCACACTGACGACAGACCGGAGCCGGTCAATATTGACGCCCGAATTGCGGACCTGCTCTATCGAGCCGCGACCGCGACGGTTGCGATCGAGAACCGGATGGGGCGCTTCCCGAGCGAGCAGCTGTCGGAAGCGCACGAGGTCTGCGTGGAGGCGGAGGGCGCACTGCTGAGATGGCACGAAGCGCGATCGACCTTTAGCCGTGGCGTGATCTCGCGATGCGCTAACCCCGAACGGCCGCCCAGAGCGAGCCGTCTCCGGCCGGGTGGCGCGTGGCGCGTCCCTCGCCGGTGGCCTTGATGAGCCGTTCCTCGACGCCGGCCAGATCGGGAACACCCAGGTGCTCGGTCATCGCAGCGGCCACCTCGGCCGTCGTCAGGGGATAGGGGAAGGCGCTCAGCACGTCCATCGGCTCCTCGGCTGGTGGCCGGCGCTCGAGCGTCGGGTCCAGGTTGGCTATGACGACGTCGTAGGCCTCGATCGGCTGAAAGCCACCGGCTTCCAGCCGCCGCCCGTCGGGTCCGTCGAAGATCAGCGACGGGGCCGTGTAACGCACCGCGCCGTCGCTGTTCGCCGCCTTCCCCTGGAACTCGGTCGGGGATCCCGCCGCCGCTCGAGCGCGAGCGCGATCCGCCTCGTACGCGGCCACGACCTCGGGATCGTCGATGCGTTCCACGACCGCGCCGCCGTCCAGGCCCTCAACACCCCCGAGCACCGAGCGCAGATTGTCAGGATCGTCGAGGATCCCGGTCGTCGTGAACTCCGAAAACTGCAGCGCCCGCAGGGAGGCGATCTCCAGCGCCGGCGACATCTGTCGCGTCGCGATGATCGCGCGGCAGGCCGGACCCGTCGCGCTCAACCGCGCCTTCGGCGTGACCTGAAAGGGCATTCCGAAGCGGCGAAAACGCTTGAAGCCGAGCGCCAATCCCGTCGGGGTATACCCGTCCGCGGCGTCCTTGCTGGCGTCCTCCGTCAGCCCGATCATCACGAGCGTCCAGCGCAGCTGCTCGCCGTAGCGCCATCTCAGCGTCGTGTGGCTCGGTGAGGCCGAGTAGGCCCACGGACAAGCCGGATCGGTGAAGTACGTGACATCGATCATCGCGGGGTCGTGCAAGATAGCTTCAGAACCGGGACGCCGCTTTCCGTGGGAGCTACCAGCGCTGGTGCACGTGCGGCGCGATCCGCTGCTCGTACACGGCGGTCCAGGCTGCCATCGTCGCGTCGTCAAGGGGCTGGAGGTCCGCCGCTGCCGCGTTCGCGCGCGCCTGCTCGGGTGAGCGCGCGCCCGGGATCACGGTCGAGACGGCTTCGTGCATGAGGATCCAGCGCAGCACGACCTGGGCGAGGCTCACGTCGTCCGGGACCCGCTCGCGCAGCTCGTCGACAGCGCCGAGCCCGGCTTCGAACGGCACGCCCGCGAACGTCTCGCCCACATCGAAGCTCGCGCCGGTCCGGTTGTAGTTGCGGTGATCGTCGGGGCCGAAGGTCGTCTCGCGCGTGTACTTGCCCGCGAGCAGCCCGGAGGCCAGCGGGACACGCACGATGACGCCGACCCTGCGGCGGGCCGCTTCCTCGAAGAAGCGCGCGGCCGGACGCTGACGGAAGGGGTTGAAGATGATCTGCACGGTGGCGACACCTGGGTACTCGATTGCCTTCAGCGCGTCCTCCACGCGTTCGACGCTCACGCCGTAGGCGGCGATGCGGCCCTCCGCGACCATCGCGTCCAGGTCCGCGAACACCTCGGGCTCGTAGTAGAGATCGCTCGGCGGGCAGTGCAGCTGGACGAGGTCGAGCGTCTCGACGCCGAGGTTCTCGCGCGAGCGGTCGTTCCACGCGCGGAAGTTCTCAGGGGAGTAGTTGCCGACCGTCTGTTCCAGCCGTCGCCCCATCTTCGTGGCGACCGTGATCCCCGCGCCGTCGCGCTCGCGCAGCAGGCGCCCCACGAGCTGCTCCGAACGGCCGTCGCCGTACACGTCCGCCGTGTCGAAGAACGACACGCCGGCGTCCGCCGCGGCGTGCAGCGTCGCCATCGCCGCGTCCTCGTCGACCGTGCCCCAGTCGGCGCCGATCTGCCAGGCGCCGAAGCCGATCTCCGAGACGTCCCGGCCAAGCCTTCCCATGCTGCGTGTGCGCATGAGGGGTGGGAGCGTATCGGCGAAGGCTCAGCCGCCCCGGCGGCGCAGGCGGCCGCGAAGTCGATCCAGGTCCTCCTTACCGCCGAACTCGTTCCAAGCCAGTACCGCGACGATGGCGATGGCGATCGCGGAGATGGTCACAACAGCAGCAGTCATTGGTGCTCCTTTTCGGGTCTTCATTTGAGCTACCCGGTGTGGAAGGGCGCCAGTCGCTCATCTCGGAACGCCGTAGAGCATCCGCTGCGGAGGTGCCGGCCTGGACCGGCGCCCCGTCGTCCGCTTCAGCGCCGCGCCTGCGGCACCCCCGTCGGCACCTCCGTCAGCTCGGCCGGCCGTTCCAGCCCGAGCTCCAGGCGCCCGCGCCCGACCCGCTCCAGCGTCACGCCGCAGTCGATGTCGGCCAGCCGCCGGCGCAGCGCGAGCAGGCGTGACTCGAGGTTGTCGTTGCCTGGGGGCAGCCCGATCGATTCGTCCAGGCGCAGCTCGCGGTTGGTGAACTGCGTACGGCCCGACTCCGCGTGCGCCTTGAGCATGCTCCACAGGATGCGCCCCGGCGCGCCCTTGACGATGTAGGCCGAGTCGCACAGGACGGTGTCGTCGGCCTCGTAGTAGACGAGCTCGATCGGCGGGTCGCCGTCCGGCGCCAGGGGTCTGGCCGGGGCGCCGCGGGCTGCCAGCGCCGCGGCGGCGTGCGCGCCGACGATCCGCAGCAGGCCTTCCGTCCGCCCCCCGAACGCGCTGGGCTTCGGACTCTCGAGGTGGAGCACGCCGATCACGTCCTTTCCCACGACGAGCGGGACGGCCGCGGCGCTGCGGGCCTCCGCCTGCCCGGTGACCGCGAGTGCGCCATCCGGGTCCTCGCCGTCGGTGACCGCGGCGGCCATCGAACGCGCGCGGGCGATGTTCGCCGTGACGACCACGCGTCGGCGGCTCGCGGCTGTCCGGATCAGCCCGCTGCGGGCCTCGATATCGCCGGGCGCGATCACCGCCGCGTCACGAAAACCGAACAAGTCCTCGAGCGCGTCGATCAGCTCGCGCGTCACCTCCTCGTGGCTGGTCGGCCGCTCGAGACGACGCGCGAGCTGCTCGAGCAGCACGAGCGGATCTGGGGTCGGCGGGCGCTTCGGCTCGCTCAACCCGCGCTTGACGCGCGTGCAGCGCAGCACTCGATGCACGTCCAGACCGCGCAGCCGCAGCGCCGCGTCCTGCTCGGTCTGCGAGGCGATCGCCTCGACGTTCGCACGCATTGCCTCGAACTCCTCCCCGGCGGTGGCCGTGTGCAGGTAGCGCAGATCCAGTCGAAACTGCTCGCCCGTCGTCGGGCGAACGACCAGCGCCTGCGAGAACGGGCTCGACTGGAGGTGCGGCAGCGTCCGGTTGAACGGCTGACGCGACGTGGCGACGCGCTCGCGATCGAGGTACTCGACCTGCGAGATGTGGCTGATGTGGGGCGTGCCGTCCGCCGAGCAAGTGGCCATCGGCGCCGGAAGCCCCGCCCGCAGGCAGTCGCGGATCGACTCGAGGTCGACGACCTCGGTCACAGCGGCCTCCCCGCGCCGGGGCCGGGGGTTTCGTCGAACCGCTCGGCGACGGCGATCGTCACGGTGAGCAGGTCGGGACCGACGAGGGCTCGCGCGAGCGGTTCGGGGACCCCGACGCCCGCGGTCTCGGCCACGAACCCGTCGACGTGCCGGGTCACGGTTTCGAGCCGGTCCGGCGTCGGCGCCGCGACCTCCACGACCGAGCCTTTCAGCTGGACGCCCGCGTGGGACGTCAGTCGCGCGATGAATGCCGAGGCCGGGCTGCCGGGCTCGAGGTTGCGCTCCATCGCGGAGTGCGGCTCGGCCTCGACGCACACTGTCAGGCGCTCGCCATCCTCGCTCAGCGCCGGCCCCCAAGCCCGGCTGAGCTCCGGGCGCAGCTCGGCGTCGCGAGTGGCGACGATGACCGCGACGCCCTCGCTCACGAGCTCGGCGATGTCGATTCGGGCGGCCACGACGCGATGCTACCCCGCGCGCCGCCGATGCCTAAGGAATTCCTAAGGATTCGCTAGCGGCATTGGAGGAGACAGGGCCGGCGCGCGCTGGCAGGCTGCGCCATGGCCACGTCAGCCGGTGGCCAACCCCCCCAAATCAAGGAGCACCGATGACCACAGTTTTTGTCCGCCACCGTGTCGCCGACTACGACGCTTGGAAGTCGGTCTTCGACGAGCACGGCAGCGTGCGCCGCGAGTACGGCCTCGTCGACAACGGCCTGCTGCGCGACGAGGACGACGCCAACATGGTGACCATCCAGCTGGACACCGACGACAGCGCCCGGGCACGCGAGTTCCTCGCGTCCGACAGCCTGCGCGAGGCGATGCAGGGCGCGGGCGTCGTGTCGGAGCCGGAGGTGTGGATCGCCAACGACGCCTAGGCCGGAGCTCGGGCGGGCGCCGGCGGCGCCCGCCACGAGCGACGTCACGCCGGGGATACGGTGCCGCCGTCCGTTTACCCATCCGGCGCTGCGGGCATCCTGCCGGCGGTGGCGCTTCGTCTCGGCAGCACGCCGTGAGGCTGCTCGGCCTCGCGCAGGTTGATCCCCGTGTTCCGACGACGGGACCGGGTGCGACCTCCAAGTTCCTCTTCGACGCGCTCGCCCGCCGCCACGAGCTCGTCGGTCGCCACGGCGTCGATCTGACTCGGGCTCAATTTGGTCTGCTGGCGGCGGGGAGCTTCCATCCCTCGCGTGACAAGTGGCGCCAGCGCCTCTATTGGAAGGGGCGGGTCGCGCTCAACCTTCGCTCCTGGAACAGCCGCCGGGCCGTGGGGCGCGTCGAGGAGCCCTTCGACCTCGTGGTGCAGGTCTTCGGCCTCTTCCGGACCCAGGGCGCGCCCTACGCGCTCTACATCGACAACACGGTCGAGCTCAGCCGCCGCTACTGGCCCGAGTGGGTCCCCGTGGAGGGCCGCTCGCTCGAGCGCCTCTACGACTGGGAGCGCCGCCTCTACAGGGACGCGCTCCACATCTTCACCCTGGGTGGTCCGGCCGCCCGTTCGGCAGTCGACTTCTACGAGGTGCCGCAGGAGCGGGTCACGGTCGTTGGCGGTGGCGCCAGCTTCGACAACCTGCCCGATCGTCCGAACGGCTCCCGCGAGCCGACCGTGCTCTATGTGGGGAGCGACTGGCGGCGCAAGGGCGGCGACGTGCTGATCGACGCGTTCCGCCGGGTCAGATCCGAGCATCCGGAAGCGCGACTGCAGATCGTCGGCACCGAGGAGCCCTCGGCGGAAGAGGGGGTGGAGGTGCTCGGCTTCGTCCGCGACCGGAGCCGGTTGGCCGATCTGTACGCGCGCGCGAGCGTCTTCTGCCTGCCGTCTCGCTTCGAGCCCTATGGCCTGGTGGCCGTCGAGGCGATGGCGCACGAGCTGCCGTGCGTGGTCACTCCCGGCGCGCTCGCCGAGGTGGTGCTCGACGGGGAGACTGGCATCGTCGTGCCGCCTGAGGACCCGGTCGCGCTGGCCGGCGCCTTGGCGCGGCTGCTCGAGGATCCGCCCTACGCGCGCCGCCTTGGAGTCAACGGGCGCGCGCGGGTCGAGGGGCAGCTGACCTGGGATGCCGTCGTGGAGCGGATGACACCGGCCCTCGAGCGAGCGGCAGGCAGCGGACCGCGCTCGCCCCGCTCGTCCGGGCGCTTCAGGCGCGGCTCAGCCGAGCGCGTGGCGTCCAGCTGAGGGCCTCGTAGCGCGGCGTCCGCTCGTTCCCTCGAGGACAGAGAGGCTGGCCGGTGTCTCAAGGCACCGCTCTGCGACGCCGATTAGCTGCATGCGCATGACTGAGGACCCTTCTGACAACACTCGCCTGCGAGAGGCGTTTCGAGCCGAGGTCAAGCGCGCCACGCGCGCGACCGCCGTGGTCGGCGGCCTGATCGCGATCGTGGCCTTTCCGCTCTGGGCCGGCTTCGACCATCTCGTCGATCCCGCCCACGCTGCCGAGTTCACCCGCATCCGGCTGCTGCTCGAGCTACCGCTGGTGGGGCTCTGGCTGACCCTGTTCACGGGCCCGGGGCGTCGCAATCCCGAGCTCGTGATGCTCGTGCTGATGGGCCTGATCCAGGTGGCGATCGCGTTCATGACCGCTCACGTGGAGGAGGCGTACGCGCCGTACGCGCTGGGTCTGTCGCTGGCGATCTACGCCAGCTCGTTCCTGCTGATCTGGCGCTGGCAGTACACGGCGGCGCTGATCGGGCTGACCTGGGCGGCGCTTGCCGTCTCGCTCGGCACGGCGCCGCAGGCGCCAGGCGCTGCGGAGATCGCGACGATCGGCTTCTACCTCGGCACGGCGTCGCTGGTCGCGTTCGTCGGCCAGCTGCACCGCCAGATGACCGCCTGGCAGGAGTTCCGCGGCAGGGTCGAGCTGGAGGCCGAGCAGGAGCGCAGCCGAGACCTGCTCGAGCAGCTCGAGCGGCTCAGCCGCGAGGACTCGCTCACCGGCCTCGCCAACCGGCGCCACTGGGACGAGACGCTCGCCCGCGAGTTCGAACGCTCGCGCCGCCAGGACACCGAGCTGGCCGTATTGCTGTGCGACCTCGACCGCCTGAAGGGGGTCAACGACCGCTTCGGGCACGCGACAGGCGACCGCGTGCTGAAGGCGGCGGCCGACGTGCTGCACGAACGCGTCCGCGCCGGCGATCTGGTCGCACGGCTCGGCGGCGACGAGTTCGCGGTGCTGTGTCCCGAGACGGAGATCGCGGCTGCCTCCGCGCTGGCGGAGGATCTGCGCACGCGCCTGTCAGCGTTGCGTCCGCGCGAGGCGCCGATCCCTGAAGTGACGGTTTCGATCGGCGTCGCCTGCCGCGAACCCGCCGACGCCTCCGCCACGGAGCTGGTCCTGCGCGCCGACGACCGCCTCTACCGCGCCAAGCGCACCCGCGACGCCGTCTACCCGGACCTGCTGGTCGTCGCGCAGGAGGACGCCGTCACCGCTGCGGCAGGATCCTGATCGTCCAGCGGCCGCGGGCGATCACGCGCACCTGCTCGAAGCGGTAGGGCGGGACGGCCAGCTGCCCGGACGGCGACGGCGCGACGATCGGGAGATCCTCCGGTCCGAAGCGCAGCTCGAACCGCCCCTTGGTGGTCCACCTGACGAGTGCCGCCTGACCGACGTTGACCGTGCCCAGACTGGCGTTGCCGGTGCCGGAGAACTCACGCGCCGGAGGCACCTCGAAGACGCGCTCCGGCGGGTGGTTGGGCGGCTCCTTGCGCTCGCGCCGAAACCGCGTTCGGGTGGGCTGGTCCTGCTTCGGAGCGGCGTCGGGCTCCTGCGGCCGCTCCTCCGGCTCCGGCTGCGGAGCGGCGGGGTCCTGCTCGCCGGGGACGACCGGGAGCTCGTTCGTGGACTCGCTGTCGTCGTCGGCCTCCCCGGTCAGCGACTGCTCGAACGGCGTGCCATCGCCGTCGTCGTCCGAGCTGGCCATCCAGGCGCCGGCACCCGCGCCCCCGAGCGCGAGCAGCACCGCGCCAGCGGCGAGGATCGTCTTCCCCGATGGCATGCGCCGGGAGGCTAGCCGCTCGCGGCGGCCCGGCCGTCAGCAGGATCAGGCGAGGCTGCCCGGGTCCTCCTGGGCCGCCAGCTTGAGCGATCCGGCTTTCACGTCCTCGAAGTGGCGCTCCTGGATCGGCAGCGCCCAGTCGACCAGCTCCCGCAGGCGCGCGTCGCCGGCCTGCTCGTTGAGCTTGGCGAGTACGGACCAGTGGCCCACCTCGCCGGCCTCGGCCATCGTCAGGAACTCGAATCCGTCGAGATCGTCGGCGTCGTCGCCGAGGTAGGTCGACATCATCTCGCTGGCCTCGGCCTTGGTCTCGCGCGCCTTGTCGAGCACCGCGGTCTTCTTGCCGTCGAGATCCTCGGCGTAGCGGGTGCCGCGCTCCTCGGTCTCGCGTGCCTCGTCGCGCATCCGCTCGAGCTGTTGGCTCAGCTGCTCGTCCTCGGTCAGGCTCTCGATCTTCTCGGTGGCCCCTTGCGCCGCCATCGCGAGCCCGATCACCTCCGCCACCTTCTCCTCCAGCACCGTCAGCTCGGCCATTGCTCCTCCTAGGTTGGGTCCCGCGCCGCTACCCGGGGCCGGCGGTCGTAACACTTCGGGAATGCGTGTGGCGCTGGTGACGGGAGCGAACCGGGGGATCGGGCTCGAGGTGGTCCGCCAGCTCGCGCGTGACGGGTACCTCGCGATCCTCGGAGCGCGCGACGCCGAGAAGGGCTCCGCCGCGGCGGAGCTGCTGCGGGCCGAGGGCCTCGAGGTGGAGCCGCGCCAGCTCGACGTGTCCGATCCCGAGAGCGTCGCGGCCTTCGGCGCGGCGCTCGCGCGCGACCACGATCGGCTCGACGCGCTCGTGAACAACGCGGCCATCGACTACGACCCCTGGCAGCGCGGCGCGGACGCCGACCTCGAGATCGTGCGCAGGGCGATTGAGACCAATCTGTTTGGCGCATGGCGGACGACGCAGGCGTGCCTGCCGCTGCTGCGCCGGTCGGCGAGCGCGCGGATCGTGAACGTGTCGGGCGACGTCGGCGCGCTCACCGAGATGGACGGCGGCGCCCCCGCGTACCGGATTTCGAAGACGGCCCTCAACGCGCTGACGCGCATCCTCGCCGCTGAGCTGCGCGGCGACCGCATCCTCGTGAACTCGGTCTCCCCCGGCTGGGTGGCGACGGACATGGGCGGCCCGGGCGGCCGGCCCGTGGAGGAGGGCGCGGCGAGCGTGCTGTGGGCGGTGCGCCTCGACGACGACGGACCGACCGGCGGCTTCTTCCGCGATGGGCGGCGGATCGACTGGTAGCTTGGCGCCGTGGCGACGGACGAGCAGCCGTGAGGCGCGCCCTGGCCCTGGCCGTAGCGGGCAGCCTCGTGTGTGCGGCGCCAGCCACCGCGAAGCAGTCGATCACCGCCTCGCCCAACCCCGTGGAGTTCGGTCAGACGCTCGTGGTCACGGGCAAGGGGTGGCCGGTGATCGAGTTCTGCAGCCGCACGGTGCGCATATCGCTGCGCTCCGACCAGAACGCGTTCCGGATCGGCCTGATCCGAGTGAGCGACCGGGGCCGCTTCCGCTTCGAGTGGATTCCCCGCCGCACGCGGGTGGGCCCGGGCCGCTGGCAGCTGGTGGCGCGGATGCGCTGCGAGAGCGGCAGGGACGGGTCGGTTGTGTGGGCCCGCGCGAGCGTGACGCTGCGGATCCGCGCCTGACGGCGCGCCCTAGCCGTGCGCGCGCCGCGGCGGTAGAGCGAGCGCTGGGCCGGGATCTTGACCGCGCGGATCGCGTTCCAGCCGGGGCCCGCGCGCTCACACTTCGAGAGCGCCTTGGTCGCCGCCTGCTTGTTCGCCTTGACCTCGCCGGCGGCATCCCGCTTGGCCGCCGCGAGCTCCGTGATCGCGCGCTCGACGCGCTGGACGTCCTCGGGCTTCTCCGGCTCCGCTCCGCGCGCGGCCGTCGACCACGCCATCGCGGCGGCGAGCACGCAGAGGGCGCCAAGCAGGGCGAAGGCGATCGCGAGTCGGTTGCCCACACCACGAGAGATCGGGCGCGTGAAGCGCGGGCTTGAAGTTCCGCGCGGCCGGCTGCCCGGGGGCGCTCGCCTACGCCGGCGCCGGGAGCTGGATCAGCAGCTCCTCGGTGGGCGTCTCCGCCGGTGGCGCGGCCGCCGAGCCGCCCGCTTCAGCGGCGCGCACGAGGTCGATCGCCGTGGATCGGACCTGGGCGGCGATCTCGGCCAGGCCGAGCTCGCGGTCGCTCTCGAAGCTCTCGACCGCGAGGGCGGCGGCTCGCGACGCGTGGAGGCGCACCTGCTGGTTGTTCCGGGCGGGGTCGTCGAGGTCGGCCGCGAGCGCCCACACGGCCACGCTGAGCTCGTGCATCGCCGCTGCCAGCTCCGGCGGTGCCTCGCGCCCCGTGCGCAGGTAGCGCACCGCGTGGCGGGCGAGCACGCGCGTGTTGCGCACCGCGAAGTCGACCTGGCGCGAGCCGCGCTCGAAGCGATCGAGCTCGGCCCGTGAGGAGCGCCGCGCGAGCGAGAAGCGCGCGGTCTCGCGGCCCAGGGCCAGCGCCTGGTCGAGCGCGCGGACGCCGTCGTCGATCTCGCGTGCCGACCGCAGGGCGGCCTCGGCCCGCACG
>Ga0209574_10000226_pt1 | contig 15715 bp, 15 predicted proteins | sample AgamicMgMarz_FD_187168 | JGI IMG/M metagenome (GOLD analysis project Ga0209574, IMG submission 187168) | Agave microbial communities from Guanajuato, Mexico - Mg.Ma.rz (SPAdes) (version 2) | ecosystem: Host-associated > Plants > Phyllosphere > Phylloplane/Leaf | place: Guanajuato, Mexico... | reverse complement strand
CAGCTCCACGTCCTGGCGCCGCTCGTGCGCCTTGCCGTGCAGGTTCCCGTTAGCGCTCATCAGCGATCCCGGCTCCCATCCAAGCCGCGCCGCCAGCCATCCGCAGAACAGCAGCCCGGCCACCGTCGACTCGGGGGCGTGGCGCACCGTCACCGCGCTGATGCGTCCCAGCTCCTCGCGCCACCGCGGGGGGTCGAACGTCGACGCAACCCGCTCCCGCCACGGCGTCGAGCGCAGCCAGGCCAGATCCACCACATAGGCGTCCTCGGCCAGCTCGCGCGCCCGGTGCACCGCCGAACGGGCGTCGAACTCGTTGACGGAGTCGACCAGCATCACCTGCGACAGGTGCAGCAGCGCATCGACAGCCTCGGGGTGCCCATGGGGCGACCAGGTGACCGTCGCGATGTCGCTCACCACCAGCGGATCGACGATCGTGTTCAGCTTCTCGAGGTGACGCGGCCCCAGGTCGAGCACGATCCGCTCCCGCACCAGCTCCGGCTCGTCGGGCGCGCGGTCGCTCTCGGTGGTGATGGCCACCGTCGCGTCGATCGCCTGCCGGTCCGACTCGACCGCGCACAGGATCAGCCGCGACGGGTGGTAGCGCCCGACGCGCTCGAGCCGGTTGAGGATCTCGCCGCGCCACTCGCGGTCGACGACGACGACCAGGTTGAGCACGCGCGCCGGCGCGCAGGCGCCGTCGCGGGCGTACTGCTCCTGCAGCAGCTGACGGATCGCCGCCTCGATCGCCCCCGGTGTCGTGTCCTGCTCGCTCCAGATGCCCCTCGCGTCGGTCACGCCGGCCCTAGATCGCGCGCCACTTGTCGCCCGGCTCAAGCAGGCTGTCGGCCTCGGCGGGACCCGCCGAGCCGGCGGGGTACTCCACCAGCGCCGGCTCGCCGTTGCCCCATGACTCCAGGATCGGGTCGATGATCCGCCACTGGGCCTCGACCTCGTCGTCGCGGGTGAACAGCGTCGCGTCGCCGCGCATCGCGTCGAGGATCAGCCGCTCGTAGGCCTCAGGCGACTGCGACAGGAAGGCCGTGCCGTAGAGGAACTCCATGTTCACCGGCCGGATTCGCATCCGGCTGCCCGGGATCTTCGCGCCCAGCGACAGCGACACGCCCTCGTTCGGCTGCATCGTCAGCACCAGCTGGTTGGGCTGCACGCCAACCGACCCCTGCGACTCGAACGCCAGGTGCGGCACCGGCTTCAACGTGATCGCGATCTCCGTGACCTTGCGCGCCAGGCGCTTGCCCGTGCGCAGGTAGATCGGGATGCCGGCCCAGCGCCAGTTGTCGACCTCCAGCCGCAGGGCGGCGTAGGTCTCGGTCTGGGAGTCGGACGGCACGTCCTCCTCCTCGAGGTACCCCGGCACCTCCTTGCCCTCGCCCATCCCCGCCGTGTAGCGGGCGCGCACCGTCTGACTGGGCGGATCGACCGGCTTGATGGCGTGCAGGACCTTCACCTTCTCGTCCCGGACGTCGTCGGCGGTGAAGGTCACCGGAGGCTCCATGCACAGCAGAGCCAGCAGCTGCATCATGTGGTTCTCGACCAGGTCGCGGAGCGCCCCGGAGGTGTCGTAGTAGCCGGCGCGGGTGCCGACGCCCAGGTCCTCGGAGGCGGTGATCTGGACGTAGTCGATGTAGTTGCGGTTCCAGATCGGCTCGAACATGCCGTTGGCGAAGCGGAACGCCAGCATGTTCTGGACCGTTTCCTTGCCCAGATAGTGGTCGATGCGGAAGACCTGCGACTCGTGGAGCTCCGACAGGACCTTGCGGTTGAGCTCGAGCGCCTCTTCCAAGCGGGAGCCGAACGGCTTCTCGATCACCACCCGCACCTCCGCCTGATCGTGGCGGTTGAGGTGGTGCTGGCCGAGCTTGCCGACGATCGTGGCGAAGAAGGCCGGCGACGTCGACAGGTAGAAGAGCCGGTTGAACTCGATGCCGGCTGCCTTGTCGAACTCCTTGAGGCGCTCGTCGAGCTGGTCGTAGACGGAGTCGTCGTCGAACGTGCCCGGCACGTAGCGCACCTGCTCGAGCAGCTTGTCCAGCACCTGCGGGTCGGGCTTGCGCCGCGAGTGCTTCTCGATCGACTCGCGCGCCATCGCCTGGTAGTCCCCGTGCGGGATGTCCGAGCGCGACACCGCGATCAGGTTGAAACGCTCCGGCAGCGCTCCCTCGTGCGCGAGGTTGTAGATCGCCGGCAGCAACTTGCGGTGGGCGAGATCGCCGGTGCCGCCGAAGATGACCATCGTCGTCGGGTGGATCGGAAGCCGCTCCAACCCCTCGACCAGCGGGTTCTCCTGTTCGGCGACCGCCATCGCGTTACTCCGCGTGGGGCTGCTGCTGGGCCACGGGGTCGTGGGCGTGCACGGCGTGACCGCCGAACTGGTTGCGCAGCGCCGCGTTGACCTTCGCCGCGAACGCGTTCTGCCCGCGCGACGAGAAGCGCTCGAACAGCGACGTGCTGATCACGGGCATCGGGATGCGCTTGTCGATCGCGTCCTCGACCGTCCAGCGCCCCTCCCCGGAGTCCTCCACCCATGGCTCCAGGCGTTCGAGGTCGTTGCCCTCCTGCTCGAATGCCAGCGCCGCGAGCTCGCACAGCCACGAGCGCACAACCGAGCCCTGCATCCAGAGGTGCGCGATCTTCGCGTTGTCGAGCTCGTACTCGCTGGCGTCGAACAGCGAGAAGCCCTCGGCGTAGGCCTGCATCATCCCGTACTCCACGCCGTTGTGGACCATCTTCACGTAGTGCCCGGCACCGGTCGGGCCGAAGTGCCCCCAGCCCGGACCGTGCTCCTCGGTGGTGGGCGGGGCGAGCACGTCGAGGATCGGGGCGAGCCGCTCGACCGCCTCGTCGTCGCCCCCGACCATCATGCAGTAGCCCACCTCCAGGCCCCAGACGCCTCCGCTCACCCCGACGTCGACATAGTGGAGCCCCTTGTCGCGCAGCTCCTCCTGGCGGCGCTTGTCGTCGGACCAGCGCGAGTTGCCGCCGTCGATGATCGTGTCGCCCTGTTCGAGCAGACCGGCCAGCTGCTGCACGGTCTGCTCGGTCGGGTCGCCGGCCGGGACCATGATCCAGACCGCCCGCGGCGCGTCGAGCTTGGAGACCAGCTCATCGAGCGACGCGACGCCGGTGGCCCCGTGGCCCTCCGCCTCCCGCACGGCATCCGCGCTGAAGTCGAACGCCACGCACTGGTGGTCGGAGTCGCGATGGATGCGGTGGACCATGTTGCCGCCCATCTTTCCGAGACCGATGAAGCCGAGCTGCATCAGGGAAGCCTCCTTACGGCGTCCGCGGGGTCGCCTTCGAGCCGGATCTGCGCCGCCGGCAGGCCGTGGTCGCGCAGGGTCTGCAGGTCGCCCACCGCCTGCGCGTTCTTGAGGTGGCGGAAGCCGTAGCCGGCCTCCGGGATCTCGACGTCCTCGTCGCCGTCGTGCACGAGCTGGAGGAACAGCCCGATCGGCGGCCCGCCCTTGTGGAACTGACCGGTCGAGTGCAGGAAGCGCGGCCCGTATCCGAAGGTGGTCGTCGACTTGGTGTGATCGCGGATGCGCACGCGCATCTCCTCGATGGCGGCGTCGAACTCGTCCGACGGCTGGACGTAGCCCATGATCGCCACGTAGCGCGGCGGGCCCGACTGGGCGAACAGCTGCTCGGGGTCGCCCGGGTCCACCTCGGGCAGGTCGCCGGCGGCGAGCACCTTGTTGGTGTTGTCCTTCGCCTCCTGCACGTTGGGCTGATCGAACGGGTTGATGCCGAGCACCCAGCCGGCCACCGCGACAGCGAACTCGGCGAAGAAGAAGATCCGGCCCAGGTCGGAGGCGCCGTGCACGGCCAGCGTGATGGTCGGGTGTCCGGCCCGCGCCAGCGCCTCCATCCCGGCGTCCAGCTCGGCGTCGGGGTCGGCCGGGTCGCGCAGGTAGATGAACACGCGGTCGTCGCCGTACGACTCGGGCGCCCCGAGCGGCTCACCGGCCACCGGCAGGATCCCCTTGCCGTGCTTGCCGGTGGACTCGGCGATCAGCTGCTCGACCCAGAGGCCGAAGCTCTCGATCGCCCCGCCGACCACGAAGGTCGCCTTGTCGCGGCCCTGCAGCGCCAGGCCGCCGAGCGCGACGCCCAGCCACAGCCCGGAGTTGGACGGCCCCTCGCCGAACTGGGCGCAGTTCTGCTCGGCCACCTGGCAGCGGTGCAGCATCGCCTCGATGTTCACGCCCGCCAGCGCGGCCGGGACGATGCCGAAGTAGGACAGCACCGAGTAGCGCCCGCCGATATCGGGGTCGTTCTCGAACACGTGGCGGAAGCCGCGCTCGTTGGCCAGGTCGATCAGCGGGCTACCCGGGTCGGTGATCGCGACGAAGCGGTTGCCGTCCCCGCCCGAGCGCTCGTAGAAGTAGCGCATGTGCGAGAGCGTCTCGATCGTGCCGCCCGACTTCGACGAGACGATGAACAGCGTCGTGTTCAGGTCGACCGTCCGCTCCACGGCCAGCACGGCGCCGGGGTCCGTCGAGTCGAGGACGTGCAGGCGCAGCCCGTCCGGGATCGGCCCGTAGGAGCGGCGGATCACCTCCGGACCGAGGCTCGAGCCACCCATGCCGAGCAGCACGGCGTCGGTGAACCCCTCCGCCTTCACCTCGGCCACGAACGCCTCCAGCACCGGCGCCTGCTCGAGCATCTTCTCGCTGATCGTCAGCCAGCCGAGGCGATTGGCGATCTCCGGCACGCCGGGCCCGCCCCAGAGCGATTCGTCGTGCTGCCAGATCCGCCTCGCGACGCCCTCGGCGTGCGCCAGCTTGATCCGCTCGATCAGCGCCGGCTCCAGCTCGTCCGGGATCGACGACGCGATCGTCGGCGGCCGCCCGGTCACGATCCCCTCGCGCGTCAGCTCGACCCCGGCGATCAGCTTGTCGAACGGCTCCACGAACTTGTCGATGCCGTCGCACAGCAGCTGCTTGGTGACGTCGGACATGTCGATGCCCGCGTTCGCCAGCGCCTCGAGCTCCGCCGTCGGGTCCTGGTCGGCCGTGGCGCCGGTCACCTCGAGCTCGTCCTCGCACGCCAGCAGCGTCGGCATCGGCATCGTGTTGACCGTGTGGGGCGCGACCAGCGCGTCGACGTACTTGGTCTCCGGGTAGTGCGGGTCCTTGACGCCGGTCGAGGCCCAGAGCGGGCGCTGCACCGGGCAGCCGGCGTCGCGCAGGGCGGCGAAGCGCTCGCCGAGGAAGAGCTCCTCGAACCTCACGTATGCCGCGCGCGCGTTGGCGATCGCGGCAACCCCGCGCAGGTCCGAGCCCTCGCCCAGGCGCTTGTCGACCTCCGTGTCCACGCGCGACACGAAGAAGCTCGCGACCGAGTGCACCGTGAGCGGCTCGCCCGCCTCGAGCCGGCGCTCCATCCCGCGGATGTAGGCCTCGGCGATGGCGCTGTAGGACTCGACGCTGAACAGCAGCGTCACGTTGACGTTGATCCCTTCTGAGACCGCCTGCTCGATCGCCGGGACACCCTCGTCGGTGCCGGGGATCTTGATCATCAGGTTGGGCCGGTCCACGCGCTGCCAGAAGTCGCGCGCCTGGGCGAGCGTCGCGTCGGGGTCGTGCGCGAACCCGGGCTCGACCTCGAGCGACACGAAGCCGTCGGCGCCGCCGGCCTCGTCCCAGACGGGGCGCAGCACGTCGCAGGCGAGCTGGACGTCGGTGATCGCGATCTCCTCGTAGATCCGGCGAGCGTCGAGGCCCTGCCCGGCCAGCTCCGCGATCTGCTCGTCGTAGTCGCTCGAGCCGAGGATCGCCTTCTCGAAGATCGCGGGGTTGGAGGTCACGCCGCGCAGCGAGTCCTCGCGCACCAGCCGCTCCAGCTCCCCGCTCTCGATCAGGCTGCGCCGGATCTGGTCGAGCCAGACGCTCGTGCCGGCCGCGGTCAGGGCCGCGAGCCGCGGGTTGACCTGTGCCGTCGTGGGCAAGCGGCCGGCTTGGCCGGGCGCGCGCCTGCCCTCTCCATTCACGCTCGCGCCCCCAGTCGGTCGAGGACCGCCCGCCCGCGGGCGGCCACGTGCTCGGCGGTGAAGCCGAAGTGCTCGTACAGCTCGGGCTGTGGCGCGGAGGCCCCGAAGCCGGTCATGCCGACCTGATCGCCGTCGTCGGTGGTCCACCGCGACCAGCCGAACGTGGAGGCGGCCTCGACCGACACGCGGGCGCGCACGCCCGGCGGCAGGATCGCGTCGCGGTAGTCGGCGTCCTGCTCGGCGAAGCGCTCCAGGCAGGGCGCGGAGACCACCCGCGTGGCGATCCCGTCGGCCTCCAGCAGGTCGGCTGCCTCGGTGCAGATGTGCACCTCGGAGCCGGTGCCGATCAGGATCAGGTCCGGGTCACCCTCCTTGAACGACTCCCGCAGCACGTACGCGCCGCGGTGGATCGCGTCGTCGGGAATCGCGCTCGGGTTCCATACCGGCAGCCCCTGGCGGCTCAGCGCGAACGCCACCGGCGTCGTCGTCTGCTCGATCGCGAAGCGCCACGCCAGCGCGGTCTCGTTGGCGCCGGCGGGCCGCACCATGTACAGGTTCGGGACCGCGCGCAGGTGCGCCAGCTGCTCGATCGGCTGGTGCGTCGGGCCGTCCTCGCCGAGCCCGATCGAGTCGTGGGTGAACACGTGGATCGCGGGCAGGTGCTGGATGGCGCTGAGCCGGATCGCCCCCTTCATGTAGTCCGAGAACGTGAAGAAGGTCGAGCCGAACGCCTTCAGCCCGTGCAGGTTGAGGCCGTTGACGATCGCGCCCATGCCGTGCTCACGCACGCCGTAGTGGACGTTGCGGCCCGAGTAGTCGCCGGCCGCGACCGAGCCCCCGTCGTCGATGAACGTGAGCGTCGACGGCTCCAGGTCGGCCGAGCCGCTGACGAGGTGCGGCACGCGCGTCGCAGCCCACTGGATCACCTGCTGGGAGGCCTTGCGGGTGGCGATGCGGCCGTCCTCGGGGCGGAACCTCGGCAGCTCGGCGTCCCAGCCGTCCGGCAGGCGCCCGTCCATGACAAGCGACAGCTCGTCCCAGGCCTCGGAGTTGGCGTCGCGGTAGGCCCTGGCACGCTCGTTCCATTCGGCCTCGGCCTGCGCGCCGCGCTCGCCGGCCGTCTGCTTGAAATGCGCCAGCACCTCGTCGGGCACGAGGAAGTGCGCGTCCGGGTCCCAGCCGTAGGCCTCCTTGGTCAGGCGCACCTCGTCCTCGCCCAGCGGCGACCCATGGGCGGCGTGGGTGTCCTGCTTGTTGGGCGAGCCGTATCCGATGTGGGTGCGCAGCATGATCAGCGAAGGCTTGTCGGCCACCCCGCCCGCCGCGTCGATCGCCTGCTCGATGTCGTCGAGCTCGAGGTCCTCGCCCAGGTCCTGCACGTGCCAGCCGTAGGCCTCGAAGCGCTTCGCCACGTCCTCGGAGAACGCCATCTCCGTGTGGCCGGCCAGCTGGATGTGGTTGTTGTCGTAGAAGACGGTCAGCTTGCCGAGCCCGAGGTGGCCGGCCAGCGAGCACGCCTCCGATGCCACGCCCTCCTGGATGTCGCCGTCGCTGGCGATCGCGAACGTGCGGTGGTCGATCAGGTCGTTGCCGGGGCGGTTGAAGCGGGCGGCGAGCATCGCCTCGGCCAGCGCCAGGCCGACGGCCATCGAGATGCCCTGACCGAGCGGGCCGGTGGTGGCCTCGATCCCGGCCGCGTCGCCGCGCTCGGGGTGCCCCGCCGTCGGGCTGCCGAGCTGGCGGAAGTTCTTCAGGTCGTCGAGCGTCAGCCCGTAGCCGGACAGGTGGAGCGACGCGTAGAGCAGCATCGACGCGTGGCCCGCCGAGAGGATGAAGCGGTCGCGGTCGAACCAGTCCGCGTTCGCGGGATTGTGCTTCATGACGCGCGTGTAGAGCAGGTACGCGAGCGGGGCCAGTGCCATGGGGGCGCCCGGATGCCCGGACTTCGCCTTCTCCACGGCGTCCATCGAGAGCGTGCGGATCGTGTTGATCGAGAGCTCGTCCAGCTGGGAGCCGCCGGTCGTCATTCGGCCCTTTCGGTCGTTGTCGCGTCTGGGGCTGGAGTATCGCGCTTCTGCGCGGCGGCCTCTTGGGCCGCCAGCACCGCCGCGCCGATCACGCCCGCGTCGGGGCCGCCCTCGGCCAGCGCGATGGTGGTACGCCGCAGCAGGGCCGGCAGCGCTCTGGCGTTGGCCTCCTGAATCGCCCTCTCGAGGAACAGGTGGCTGGCCCGCGAGACGCCGCCACCGACCGTGAGCCGGTCGGGCTCGAACACGTTCACGTAGCCCGCGATCGCCACGCCCAGCATCCGCCCGAAGTTCTCGAAGATCAGCAGCGCGTCCGAGTCGCCGGCCTCGGCGGCCTCCTGCAGCGCGCGCCCCGAGACCTTGCCGTCGTCGCCGATCCGCTTGGCCAGCGGGCTGTCGGGCTTGTCCTGGGCCAGCTCGGTGGCGTCGCGCTCGAGCGCCTGGCCCGAGCAGTAGGCCTCGATGCAGCCGCGGTTGGGGCAGTTGCCCGGGCAGGGCGGGCCGTCGGGGTTGAGCGTCATGTGGCCGAGCTCGGCGCCGAGGCCGTGCGCGCCGCGGAACGTCATCCCCCCGGTCACGACGCCGCCGCCCACACCGGTGCCCAGCGTGAGCATCACGAGGTTGTCCTCGCCCAGGATGTGGGCCTCGGCAAGGGCGGCGCAGTTGGCGTCGTTGTCGACGAACACGGGTGCGCCGAAGCGACGGCCGAGCTCCTCGCGCAGCGGCACGCCGGTGAGCGGGATGTTCACGCTCGTGTCGACCGTGCCGGTGGCGTACTCGATCTGGGAGGGCACCCCCACCCCGATCGCCGCGGGCTGGCCGACCCGGTCGATCATGCGCTTCACGGCCGTCTCGATCCCGTCGAGCAGCGCCTCCGTCGTGTCCGTGACCGTGGGGTCTTGGGTGGCCTCACGAACGGTCACTCCGTCGACCGCCGCGACGGCGACCTTCGTGCCGCCTACGTCGACGCCGATGACCACGATCCGGATTCCTATCCTCGCGAGGCCCAACAAGCAAGCGCCGTCACCAGGCATTCACCACCGCTGCCGTGCGCGCATACGTGGCGGGATCGGTCACCTGTCGGCAAGAATGGGGCATATGAGCCCACCCCGGCGCCGCTTGGTCGGCGGCTTGGACCTCGGCGGCACCAAGATCCAGGCGGTCGTATTGGACGGACGCCGCTCCGTGATCGGAGCGGCAAAGAGCGCCACGCCCACGACCGACGGCGCGCAGGACGTGATCCTCGCGCTCGTGTCGACGATGGGGTCGGCGTGCGCCGACGCCGGCGTCGAGCTCGGGGACCTGGCCGGCGTGGGAGTCGGGTCGCCGGGCGCGATCGACTCGCGCCGCGGCCTGGTCACCGGGGCGCGCAACCTGCCCGGAGAGGGCGCGCCGATCAAGATCGCCGCCGGCTTCCGGACGCTCGCCGACACGCGCGCGTACGTGGACAACGACGTGACCGTGGGCGTCAACGCCGAGTACCAACTCGGAGCGGCGCGCCGGTCGAAGTCGCTGCTCGGCGTGTGGTGGGGCACCGGCGTGGGTGGCGGCATCGTGCTGCACGGCGAGCCGTGGGACGGCCGCGGGGCGGCCGCCGAGCTCGGTCACGTGGTGGTGAAGATCGGCGGCGCCGAGTGCACCTGCGGCCGGCGCGGCTGCATGGAGGCGTACGCGGGTCGCGGCTCGATGGAGATCCGGGCCCGGCGGGAGCACAAGAAGGGCCGCAAGACCGACCTCTTCAAGATCATGGAGAAGCGCGGCCGGACGCGGCTGACCTCGGGGGTCTGGGCGCGCGCCCTCGAGCACGGCGACGAGCTCGCCATCGAGCTGATCGAGCGAGCGCTGGAGGCACTCGGAGCCGGCGTGGCATCCGCGGTGAACCTGCTCGACCCCGAGACCGTCGTGATCGGCGGGGGGCTGGGCACGCGCCTCGGCGAGCCTTACGTGGAGCGCATCCGCGCGGCGATGCAGCCGCACCTGTTCGTCGACGAACGCCCACCGCGCGTTGCGCTCGCGGAGCTGGGCGACCTGGGCGGCGCGATCGGCGCCGCGCTGCTGGTGCCGCCCGGCACCCCGGGCCGCAAGCGCTAGACGCGCGGCGCGCGGTCGAACAGGAAGGCCGAGTCCTTGCGCGTCGTCGCGCGCGGGGTGTTTTACTGCCCCGCCATGCGCCACGCGACGGTCGCTCGCCTGACCAGCTCGATCTACGGGACCGTCCTGACGATCGCGCTGATCGCCGCGTACAGCGCGGAGGAGTCGCTCGACCCGGCGCTGATCGCCGCGGCGCTGCTGGTCACGCTGGGCGTGTTCTGGCTGGCCCACTCGCAGGCGGAGCTGCTGGCGATGCGCTACGCCGTCGGCCACGCGCTCTCGCGCTCGGAGATGAGGGCGGAGCTGCGACATGCCCGGCCGATGGTCGAGGCCGGCCTGCTGCCCTCCGGCGCGCTGCTGCTCGGGACGATCGGGCTGGTCAGCGACGACACCTCCGTGACGCTGGCGCTCGGAATCGGGGTAGCGCAGCTGGCCGGGTGGGGGATCGCGATCGGGGCGCGGGAGAAGCTCGGGACGCTGCGGACGTTCCTGGTCACGGCGATCAACATCTCGCTCGGGCTTGCGGTCGTCGTCCTCAAGCTGCTGATCCACTGAGACCATCCCCGTATGTACGAGCAGATCGCGTACGCCCAGGATGGCCCCGTCACGCTGATCGCGATCGACCGCCCCGAGCGGATGAACGCGATCGGCTCGCAGACACACCGTGAGCTGGTCGACGCCTGGCAGCGCTTCCGCGACGACGACGGCGCCCATGTGGCGGTGCTGACCGGCGCGGGCGACAAGGCCTTCTGCGCCGGCGGCGACCTCAAGTCGGCGACCGACGGCGAGCGCGGGTTCGGCCGCCCGCTCGACGAGGGCCTGCGCATCGAGGCCGAGTGCTTCGACCGCTCGATCTTCAGCGAGGAGACCCTCGAGGGCCTGCGCCGCTTCAACGAGCGCGACCATCCCGATCGCATCCGCGGCGGCGTGCCCGGCCGCCCGTGAGCGAGGGACTCCGGGCGGCGGTGGCGGCGTAGACAGGGGGTGCTCGCCCTGGCTATCGCGGTCGTTTGCGGCTCGCTCAACGTGTGTGCCCCGCCCGTGCCGCCGGCGCCGCGGATCGCGTGGCGGCGCTCGGAGGCCGTCGGCGCCCCCGCCGCCGGGCGGCTCGTGCGCGGCGTCCGGCTGCCTGCCGAGGGCCGTGCCTTCTTCACCTGGGACCCCGTCAAGCGCCGCGCCCCCAACCGCGCTTGGCGGCGGTGGGGCACGGACCGGCTCCTGAGGATCGTGCTGAAGGTCGCCCGCGAGCATCGAGCCGCCCACCCGCACGCGCCGCGGCTGGCCGTCGGTGACCTCAGCCGCCGGCATGGCGGCGACTTCGGGCCGCGCTTCGGCTACATCGGCCACGCCAGTCACCAGAACGGCCTGGACGTGGACGTCTACTACCCGCGGGCGGACGGCCGCGAGCGCGCGCCGCGCGACGCCTCCCAGATCGACCGCCGCCTATCCCAGGAGCTCGTCGACCGGTTCCTCGCGGCCGGGGCGGTGACGATCTTCGTCGGGCCCAACACACAGCTCACCGGGCCGCCGGGACGGGTTGTCCCGCTGACCAAGCACGACAACCACCTGCACGTGCGGATCGGCTGAGCTACAGGCCGACGCGGCGCGGGCGCGGTGGCTGCGAGAACAGCCGCCAGAGGCCGGCTTCCGGCATCCGCTCGATCGCGAAGCCCATCGCGCTGGAATCGCCCTCGATCAGGTTGGCCAGGCGGGGATTGGTGGGGAAGCGGCTGATCGCCACCACGGACCGCAGCCGGACGGCCAGCGGACGCTCCCCCACCCACAGGATGACCAGCGGCGGCACGGTCAGGGGCCACCCCGACCGAGGGTCCGTTGTGGGCGACGAAGGTCGAACCTCGACCTCGATCTCCTCCCGCACGAGCTCCTCCGCTTCAAGGAAGGCCCGGACAGATCGCTGCTCCCCGATCACCTAATGACCCTAGGATCGCTCTGCCCGATGCGCCACTCGAACACCTGTCTAGAACACGCCCCTCGCGGAGGACGGAGTGTCCAGGCGTTCGCTCCCGGGCGGGTCAACCTGATCGGCGAGCACACCGACTACAACGACGGTCTCTGCCTCCCCTTCGCGGTGCAGCGGGGGATCACGGTGACCGCCGAGCCCGTTCCCGGAGCCGCGATCGAGGCGCACGCGGCGGACCTCGGCGAGCGCGACAGCTTCGAGCTTGGCGCCGAACGCGGGGACACGGGGGGCTGGCGCAGTCTCGTACGGGGCGCGGCGGCCGAGCTCCGACGAGAGCGCATCGATCTGCGCGCGTGTCGCCTCACCATCTCCGGCGACCTGCCACTCGGGGCGGGCCTGTCCTCGTCGGCCGCCGTTTGCGTCGCGCTCTGCCTGGCGCTCTGCGAGGTAGCCGCCGCGGCCCCGCCCGAGCGAATCGCGCTCGCGCGCCTCTGCTCGCGTGTGGAGAACGACTGGACCGGCGCGCAGATCGGGCTGCTCGATCCGCTCGCCTCGCTCTGTGGCGAGCGCGGCCAAGCCGTGCGCATCGACATGCGCGGGCCCGAGCTGCGCCCGGTGCCGCTCGACCTGCGCGGCCATCGGCTGGCCGTGCTCGACTCCGGCGCGCCGCACGACCTCTCGGCCGACACCGGCTACAACGAGCGGCGCGAGGAGTGCCGGGCCGCCTGCCGAGCGCTCGGGATCGAATCGCTGCGCGACGCCACCAGCGCGACGGGGCTGCCCGAGCCGCTCGAGCGACGCGTGCGGCACGTGCTGTCCGAGAACGCGCGCGTCGATGCGACCGTGTCCGCCCTGGAGCGCGGCGACGTCGCCGAGGTCGGCGCCCTGCTCGACGCGTCGCACCGCAGCCTGCGCGACGACTACGAGGTCTCGGTGCCAGAGGTCGAGCGCGCCGTGGAGACCTGCCGGCAGGCCGGCGCGCTCGGCGCCCGCATCATGGGCGGCGGCTTCGGCGGCTCGGTGCTGGCGCTGTTCCCGTCCGGGGCGCAGCTGCCTCGCGGCGCGGTCGGGGTGGAGCCGGCCCCGGCGGCCCGGCTGCTCCGCCAAGTCTGATAGAACCGCCTGCCAGTGGACCGCCGGCTGGCCTACAAGAACCTGCGCACAGGGCTGATCGCGGGGGCAATCGCCCTGGTGGTGTTCGGGCTGGCGTGGGTCGTGGGGCTCGTCTACTGATGGCCGACGACACCGTCCACACGGACGGCTCGCCGGCCCCGCCCGCGGGCGAGCCGGTGCACCTGCCCGGCCCCTCCTACCTGCCCGTGGTCACCGCGTTCGGGCTGACGCTGGCCGTGACCGGCGTGGTGCTGTCGTTGATCATGACCGCGCTCGGCGTCGTGATCACGGTCGTGGCGGTGTGGCGCTGGATCAGCGACACGCGCCGCGACATCTCAGAGCTGCCGCTAGAGCACTAGGCCGCGGCTCGGCGGGGCGCCCGCTGGAGCGCTCAGCGCGCGGCGCCGAGGTCCGACGGGAGCTCGCTGGTCGCTCCGTCGGAGACCCAGCAGCGCACGATGTCCCGCATCGACAGGATGCCGGTCATCGTGCCGCCGTCCACTACGACCAGGTGGCGGAAACCGCCCCGCACCATCGCCTCCGCGGCCGCCTCGAGCGACCAGTCCGGCGCGGCGAAGGTGAGCCGCGCCGAGAGGTGATCGGAGACCCGCTCGCTGTCGGGATCCTGCCCGCTTCCGATCGACTGGAGGATGTCGCGCTCGGTGATGATGCCCGGTCCCGGCTGCTCCAGGTCGATCACCACGGCGGCACCGACGCGCCGCTCGGCCATCGCGACGGCGGCCTCGCGCAGCGAGTGCCCCGGGTTCACGGTGAGTACCAGGCTGCTCATTCCGTCCCGGACCTGCATCCACCCTCCTACGAGCTAGTGACGATCGGCTCAAGCCAGCGTAACAGCTACGACCGACATCCGATTGGCGTTTTCAGACGTATACCCCGGTGGTGCGCCAGTCCACTCGGCACAGACGACGGACCCTGTTCGAGGAGGCCCGGGGGGCGATTTCGCGCGAGTTCGCCGACGAGAACCTGTCGCTCGCCTCGGTCGCGCATTCGATCGCGACCTCGCGACGACAGCTGCAGCGCGTCTTCGCCGAGCAGGGAACCAGCTTCCGCAAGGAACTGCAGCACGCGCGGATGGCGCACGCCGCCCTGCTCTTGAGGCAGGAGCGGCTGCCCGTGGCGGCGGTCGCGCGGGCGGTCGGCTACCGCCAGGCGGCCCAGTTCTCGAAGGCGTTCCGCCGCCACCACGGCCACCCGCCGTCGGCGGCGCGCCCCCGCGGGCGGCGGCGACACGGAGCGCCGGGCTCGGCACTCGCCGCCTGACGCCCCGCTCAGCCGCTGGCTTCAATACACTCGCGCGCCGATGAGCGAGAGGGACCCAGCGGCCGGGGATCCGGCAGGACCGCCGGAGGAGGATCCGCGCATCCAGGGTGAGAAGCACCCGGTCGCGAGGATGATCGCGCTCGGCACCGTGCTGTCGCTGATCGGGATCGCGATTGCCCTCCTGATCGATTGGTTCCCGGTGTCCGCGGCCGGCTCGGCGGACGAGATCGACACCGTCTACGACGTCCTGCTGATCTGCTCGGTGCCGGTCTTCATCCTCGTCATGACCGTGGCGATCTACAGCGTGGTTCGCTTCCGCGCCAAGCCCGGCGACATGCGCGACGGCGCCCCGATCCACGGCAACACTCGGCTCGAGGTCATCTGGGTGACGATCCCGTTCCTGATGGTCACCGCGCTCGCGATCTATGGCTGGATCGTGCTCGACGACCTCGAGGCCAAGCAGCCCAACACGCTTGTCGTGAACGTGACCGGGCAGCAGTTCACGTGGTCCTTCGACTACCCCAGCGAGAAGGTGAAGTCCAACGAGCTGGTGCTGCCCAAGGACCGGCCCGTGGAGTTCCGGATCCACACCAAGGACGTGCTGCACTCGTTCTGGGTGCCCGAGTTCCGGCTCAAGTCGGACGCCGTGCCCGGCCTCACCACCAAGATCCGCCTCACGCCCGACCGCATCGGGCGCTACCAGGTGGTGTGCGCGGAGCTGTGCGGGATCGGCCACTCGACGATGCGCCAGAACGTGCGGGTGGTCGCGCCCCCCGAGTTCGACTCGTGGCTCGCCGATCAGAAGGAGGCCGCCCCGGCCGGCGGGGAGGCCGAGGGTGAGGCGGGCGACGGCGGTGAGACGGGCGACAGCGGCGAGGCCGGCGGCGGTGGCGAGGGCGGCGGCGACGGCGCGGCCGTGTTCGCCGCCAACGGCTGCGGCAGCTGTCACACGTTCAAGCCCGCCAACGCGTCCGGCACGGTCGGCCCCGACCTCGACGAGATCGAGACCCCGACCGCGGCGTTCATCCGCCGGTCGATCGTCGATCCGAACCAGGAAGTGGCAGAAGGATTCGCGCCGGACATCATGCCCCAGGACCTCGGCGAGACGCTCTCCCCAGGCGAACTCGACGCGCTCGTGGAGTACCTTCTGAAGGCGCAGGAATGACCCTCACCCGTCGTCTTCTCGTACCCGGCTGGTACCGCGCCACCCTCGGCGCGGCGACCGCCTTCGCGTTCGGCACCGGCCTGGTCGTCGCGGTTCGCGCGCTCTAC
>Ga0209574_10000223_pt1 | contig 15816 bp, 17 predicted proteins | sample AgamicMgMarz_FD_187168 | JGI IMG/M metagenome (GOLD analysis project Ga0209574, IMG submission 187168) | Agave microbial communities from Guanajuato, Mexico - Mg.Ma.rz (SPAdes) (version 2) | ecosystem: Host-associated > Plants > Phyllosphere > Phylloplane/Leaf | place: Guanajuato, Mexico... | reverse complement strand
TTTTCCTGTCCCATTCATAACCTAATTTTTTAATCTTTCTTTGGATCGTTTGATCAGTAACGCTGTATATTGTAGCTAATTCATTAATTGTTATTTCTTTATTTATAATTTTATTAAGCATTTCACCTACTAACATAAATAAAAGTCACCTACTTTCATTATGCTTTTAGGTTCATATATTCATGATTCCTAATTAAATATCCTGCATATATAAATCTCTGTAATTTAAGTTTAGCTATAGATGTAATTAATTCGACATTTAAAATATTTACAAATAGAAAAAATTAAGATTGAAAAATTTAATTGAATCTGATGAACAATTGGATAATATTAAAAAGAAATTAGATATGATAACGGAGGAAATTAATGGGCAGAAAAACCACAAATAAAAATTCTAACAATCTATTGTTTTCTAGATTACAAAATCAAAAAGAATGATTAAAAAACATTCCATTTCTTTTTATATTTAGATGTCTATAAACAATTGTGTTCGCGTGATACTCCAAAGAATGTCATTGACGAATATAAGCCCATTGGATGAAAAGGAGAGGCTGAACTATATCCTTTTTATATCTCCATAGAATCACCCTTTTGGATTAGAATCCAACGTAATCAGTGTTCAGAGCTCAGATCAGGCTCTATAAGGAGTTTTTTTTAGGGGATGGGAAGACGTTCTAGTAACAACCTGGAAAGCAAGGAGCTATTTTTTCTTCTGTATTCCTACACACTTAAATAATTTCTAAATTATACAAGTAGCAAGTATTCGTGAAAAATATAAAAGCTAGCTAAGAAGCAAAACTAAGGGAAAGCCCCTATTCTATAAGCATTATAATTAACCTAGAACTGAATATGAATAAACATTTTTAAAATATAATCTAGGAAATTGGAATCCTACAAAATGCCTGTCAGAATTAATGTGTTTATTAAATATCCCAAAAATCTTCACTCTTAATATTAGGATCTAGTCGTCTTAATTCTTTAATAATCTTACTTGCAGTTTTCAAATTAGGTACACGATCCTTATTTGTACTTAGGTGGCTGATGGTTGAGGTACTTAGTTTTGTTCTGTCAGCGAGAACAGATTGTGATACTCCATGTCTATCAAGCCATTTTCCAAACTTACTACGCTTTTTTCCTAATCCGAACCATTGTTCAACCAAAGCTACCCCTCCTTTAACCCTTTTAATTTAATCTTGTACAAAAATCCCTTTTTATAAACTAATAAATAAAAATAAATTTTTTTAAGAAAAGGGAATTTTGTACAAGCTCCCTATCATATCATTTATTAAGACATCAGTATAAGTGGTAATAAAAACTCATGAGATAATTTAGAATAATGTCGATATTTTTGTCATAAACATATAGCATGAATACAGTTAAGACCGCCTTATACACTAATACATAATGGGCGGTCTTTGTTATAGGTATGCTATGAAATTAGAGATTTATTAAATTAAAAGGCCCGCATTATAGAATGCGAGCCTTTTAGCAAATAAGCCGAAATTGGAAACAGGGGATTAACGTAGTTAATCCTTAGGGTTATTGACTTGAAAAGTCTCTTTCATTGTATCAATATAGCAATTATTTTAAAATATGTAAAAGTTATCATTTTATTGGCTCTAAATGTAATCAAGCAAGGAATTTAGTTACAAATATTATTATTTATAGAATAGTAATATAAAACCTTTTATTGTTTCCTAGACGTTAACTTTTCTAACAATCTCCTAAAATTATCACCAATCCTTAAAGTAACTAGATCACGTTCATATGATTCTTCCTAATCCAGAAAATCAAGAATAAGATTGATTTTATTGTAATGAAAGTTTAATTATAAATAATTTCCCCACGCCAGCTTTGCAATAGGAATTGATTTAAATATAAGCATGTTCTAACTATGAAAATTACATCCCTGTTCCTCCAAAGAGGCTTCGCAGCAACTTATACCCTATTCGCATAAAGATGTTGACTAATATCTTTACTACCCAAATACCGTTTAATTGGGTGCCTCTTACTGATTGCAGTTAATAGACTCGATTCCCAAGCTGCGCAACTATGATGTATTTTTAAAAGGCTTAATAAGGGTGAAGAAAATGAACGCGGAAATAGCTATCTACTTTTGATATTCATAGACGACTGGAACTTTATCCATTTTCACGGTTTTCGCCACAACATAACGGCGATAGCCATCCTTTAAGACTTTTGAGTCTTTTTCAATCGTTAATGGTTCATCTAAGCAACCTGTACGTTTCACAAAATCAATGACCTTTTGTGTTTTTTCAGGGTTTGGGCGTGTCTTTAAGAACTCTTCAGGTACGATAATTTCATCAAAGCTTAAAACATCCTGTGTCCCTTTTGGCTGATTTGGCATCTGTTTCTTTTGTGGCTCCGCCTTTTTCTCTTGAACAGGAGTCTCCTTCACTTCTGACTGTACTATTTCGGCTTTTGTGTCTTCTTTTGCTACAGCTTGAGAAACAGGTGTTTGCTCTTCTTCCTGTTTCTTGGATTCCGTCTTCTGTGGTGCCTCAGAAGACGTAGAAGCCTCTTGTTTAGGTTCTTTTTTCGCTTCTGACTCATTCTTCTCTTTGTCATTTTTATTCGGGAGAACGGTAATCTGGAAACAGATCACGCCTATTTCACCAGGACATTCATCAATCGGAATATCTAACGTTGGTTCCCCTTGAATTAAGATTTTTTCATGCATAATACTTTTCTTAGTCAGACCAGTTTTATTAAAGGCTTTCTTCGCAACAAATACGGTATACGAAATAAAGGTACTCTTCTTTAATCCTTTAGGCGCAGATGGTGACCCTTTTTCACGCATATCAAAGGCAACGTAGCGATCATATTCTCGTAGTGGTCCTGTGGCTGATCCGGTTAACGTAATTTTATGTGGCATAATAGTCTCCTCCTGCGTAGATTATTAGGTATTGTTTATTTAGAACACAGCTCTAAATAAACATATTCTATTAAAACATCAGCTTCTAAGGAATTTCTACTTTTTTTGATTAGGAAGCTGTGTCTTCTAGCTGGTTATGTTGATGTAAACATTCTTGTTCCTCTGGCGTTAAAACTTGTCCTAGGTCCTGTTTTACCTGAGCTATCTCCAACAAACTATACGTGGAGCTGTGCTCCTCTAGTAAGTTCTCTTCTTCTGGCGTTAGCTCTTGTCCTAAATCTTGCTTTAACTGAATCATTTCAAGTTGTTGTTCCACTGTAACGTCTGTTTCTTGTTTAAGTTGGTCTTGCTGCTGTTCAGCTTTTAACCAATCTGGAACGAGTTCCTTACGGATAATCCTTTTTGGTGTAGCCAATCTTGTTTCTTTGCTTTCGTTATGTATAACTTCTTGTTGGTTTGCGTATACTGATGAATAATCCTGCTCTTTAGGGTTTACGAATTCATAGAATTGATTTTTTGCAATTTGATAGATTAATCGACACATATCCCGTAGGGATAAAGGATTTCCTTGTTGATTGGCTTCATGGACATATTTATCTAATCCTACAATGGATGTATACGCAATTTCATGTATTTGCTCTTTCATAATCTCAATCTCTGTATCTCGTTTGACAGCTTTTGCAGCATTTTGAATACGAGCATAGAAGTCTTGTAGTTGATGTCCATATTTACCTGCATAGACTTGATTGACTTTCTTAGGCACACCTTTGATATAACTGAATGACTGTGAAACAGACATTAAATGATTATTTATATGATTTACAGGTAAATCAAGGTTAATAAAGGCATCAGGTGATTTATCGGCCTCTAAGCTTGTCATATCAACGTTTTCATCACTTTCTGGAGACGTCACAGGAGTGGTCACAGGAGTGGTCATTTCTTCTTTTTCAAGGCTTTGTACACCTGTTGTGTCATGGGCGAAAAAGATCTCGTCGCAAATGTGATGAAAGTTTTTATGGCTTTTAAGGATAAATACATAGCTATCAGGGTGAGTACCTGTTGCATCCTCTTTAATGTATCGTGCCACAAGTATAAAGGGTGTCGCTTTTAGCGAGCGTACAAAACGAGAAACCGTACTTTTGGACACGTTAAATTTCTTCATAAGCGTTTCAGAACGGATCGCTTGAATGCCCGTAGCCACTAGGTTATAGATGACGTGATCGAGCATTTCCATTCTTTTTTTAGGAAATTCTTTATGTATAGCTGATTGTTGTTGTTTAAAGTGGGTACGAAGAATGTCTAAAAACTCATCTTTCTTTTTCCGAAGTGTGGACTTGTGGGTCCATAACCATTTGAACCGTCCATTGAAGGTATCTACATCTTTTAAATAACAGGTTAATATTTTTGTCATTTGTTCATCTTCTCCTTTAAGGAACACAAAAAAGACACTGTTTCCCTGGAAAAAGGAAAACAATGTCGTGATTTTGATGAACTAAGCCCTTGAAATAGATGTCAATTTCATATAAAATAAAAACATAAGTTTTATTTTATAGAAAAACTGAATCTATTAACAAGAGACTTCGACAAGTGTTTTCCCTACCGTAATTAGGGTGAACGGTTTAAGAGTGTTGCTGCACTACTTAAACAGTTGAAGTCTTTTTTCTATTCCGGACATTTTTGTTAGTTTAATTATAGCGTTAAGTAGTCTCATAATTCAATAAAAAATTAGTAAAATATATCAAAACAAGTATATTTAGCTACGCAGATGCCATATTAGTGTAGAGATTGAGTCCATCATATATGAGATTTTTAGTTTTAGGGAGGAAAAAAATTCCCCTCTCCAACTAGCTTAGTATGTGTTAGAATTATTGTTTTTTATGCCAAAAACGTTTAGGTTATGTAAATCTTCAAATGAGAATAACCTTTTTAGTAGATGGAGACCTACCATATAAGTAAAAGAACCCTAACGATTAATTCGTTGGGGTTCTTTTACTTACCAAATAGTTTCGAGAAGAAGCCTTTCGCTTCCTGTTGTTTGTCAGCATGAAGTTGTCGCATAGTATCTATTAACATTTGATCACGTTCAAGTTGTCGTTTTTCACGCTCTGCTTCTTTTTCTTCATTAGTTGCCGCCGTTTGTCGTATTACTTCAGCCATTGCCTGCATAGCATTTGCCATTTTTTCATTTTGACGTGCTAAATCTTCATTTTGTGATTCCAGCGTTTCAACTTTCGTTAGGATAGTTTTATATGCTTCAGTTAATTGCGTCAAAACTGGAGCATTCTCATTTGTTTCCCCTTCAACAACAATATCATGACCTTCCGAAGCAAGCAAAGCACGAATATAGTCATTAGGATGCCCTTCGGCTTTCAAGTCTTCTATAAGTGACAACACAGGGAAAATAGATTCTTTGTATTTTTTTGTCCGGCCTTTTCCGACGGTGTGCGGTTCTACAAATTCCTTATATGTATGGAGCCAATCATAGACACTAGACCTTGAACGCCCTAGTTTGTCTGCTATCGCCGTTAAAGAATACACTTTTTCGTAGTCCATTACAAAAACCCCCTTTGAAAAATACATCATGACATAATGATAACATAATAGAAACGTTTTATGCCGTACAAAACAACAATTTGAACAAATGAAGACATTAAAGAAACAAAAAGAGTCGTACAAAACGACATTCTGTACATCTTTCTGGAAAATCTCCGGACAAGTGACAGGTTTAGTTGAACTTGTTGGGATGATGGTTTAACTTGTCCGGGATGTAGTGTACATGTCGGGTGAGTTTAGTTCACCTTCAGTTAAACTAAAGGTGATTAGAGGTGAACTTAAGGTTAACTTATTGGAGGATGAAAAGCGTAGTTTATATTCTATAGTAGTATTTATCTTTATTAAATGTGAAATTGACACATCCTTAAATACAAGCTTCGGATTAAACACATGTTAGTTAATGTACAAAAGATAAGTAGTGGACTGTTGGAAAATTGGATATTTTAAGTTAAGGTTAGGGTGTAATTAGTGATTTTTGTAAATAGGTATAATTATAGGTAGGGTAGAGGAGGGATCTATATGAAAGTACTAAAAAATAGTATAACAAAAATCATTACATTTTCTCTTATAATTGGTTTGGCTCTTGCTTTTTTATTTGTAATAAAAGTAGATTTATGAATAATATTCATTCTGTGTTAATAAAAAACATTTATTTAGGTCAAATATAATCATCTAACAACTATAGTAAATGTAAATAAAAGGATTTATGTTGCATTTGGAATTAAATGGTATTTTGATGCGATAAAACAAAACTAACGTTCTATAAATTTAAAAAGTTCTAGGAGAATTTTATGAAAAAAGTTATACTGTTTAACTTCAATGGCACTATTGTAAATACGAAGCTTTTAGCAATCGATATGTATAATGAGATTGCTGAGAAACAGGGATACAAAAAAATTTGGAAGAAGATATTCCTTATTTGAGTACATTATCGATACGTAATAGATGCAAGGTATTTAATTTACCTTTATATAAAATGCCCTTAGTTGGAATCGCTATAAAAAGAAGGTCTCAACAATATATTCCTAATTTAAAACCTGTGTCTGAAATGAAAGAAACTCTCGGACTTTTAAAACAGGAGGGTTATAATATAGGATTTACAACAAGTAATAATCAAGATGTTATTAATGAATTTTTAATACATAATTCTATTGATATATTTGACTATCATCATTTTTCTTTTAGCCCTTTCTCTAAATCAAAAGACATTTCTTCATTTTTGAAAAAGTATGATGTAAAGAAAGAAGATGTGGTTTATGTAGGTGACGAACTAAGAGATATTAAAGCAGCTAAGAAAAATGGCCTTTTTAGTATAACTGTATCTTGGGGGTTCGACTCAGTAGAGCTTTTAAATACAGGACATGCAGACAAGGTTATAACACACCCCAAAGAAATTGTAGATATTTTATCAAGATTATCATAATGGTTTTTATATTTCTTAATCTATTGCTTGCGATTATCTTACTATTTATCCAACCTACTGAGAATAAATAAATTCGTTAGATGTTTACTTTTTTCTTAATAGGTGCAACATACAAGTACATAAATTAACAAGAGCTATTTTAGTCAAAAGACAAGTGCTTACTTCTTTAAGTGCTTGTTTTTTGTCTATTCTTTTCCCTTGAAGAAGTCATCCTTTTGTGTTTTTACCGTGTAAACTTAAAAAACATTCTGAAGAGCATAAGGGGTTTTTGTCCCCACAGGCTGTGTGGAGTTAGGCAGAGCCTAACAAAACCTTGGGTACAAGGAAATGTTTGCAAGAACCCCCTCAGCGCACCCTCAAATTGCAGGACAGTCCCTTCACCGCACCTTCAGTGGTCACAACATTTGTGCCAGAAACCCCTTCACCGACCCTTCATAGTTGATAAATGTCCCCTCAAGGTTCACTTCATTTTGAAGTGTTTTTTGAAAAAAATAAGACAGAAGCAAACGATCTTTTTTATTTCTTTCGCACGTTCATGGTCAAAACGGACATTTCTTTTTGCTTATAATACAAGTGATTTACGCGTGCTTTTTTACCATTTATGAATCAATTTTTATTCTATAAATGATTACCGTTCTAAAAAATACACGTTCACAAGATGCCGATATTTATTTTTTTCATATTCACATAAGTTAGAAAAAGATTTTATAAAAAAGAAAATGAAAAGCTATGGAAAAGCCGAGACGGGATCAAAAATTGTGATAAAAAAAGGTGCGATTCAATCTAATGATGAAAGCATCAGTTCTATGAAGGCTACCAAAAAAGTCTACAAGAAAAGATCCAAAAATTAAGTGAAAAGTAACAGGGTTTAGCCAGAAGATGAAAAAACACTGGGGGACCCAAAGGGGACGTGGCTTCAAAACAGAGGGACATAAAGGGGACATTAGGGTTTTAAAGGGAGACGTAAAAGGGACGTACAATAAAAAAAGGGGACTCAAAGGGGACATTTAGTGACTTTCTTTGATATCACGGTTTTGCTAGGCTTTGCCTAGCCTATCACCCCGTGTGATAGCAAAAACCCCTTATGCTCTTCTCTCTTTTTAGGGGGAAGAGCACTACTACAAAAGAGAGGTCGGATAAAATGGAAATTAAAATTCGATATGTTGATCCAGTTGCACTAAAAAAAATTGATAAAATCGCAAAAGAAAAAAAGATTTCACGGCAAGAATTTTTAAAAGGTCAGATTGAAACACTGGCTGTTTTTCAAGAACAAAAAGATCGTGAAGCCGAACTAGAAAACATCATCTATCAAAATATAAAGATGATGGAAAAGTGTGCAATTGCAATTGAAACAGTTAATGGATTTATTCAAGAAATGATGGGAGAGGATGAAGAATGATGAAGCAAAGACGTAAAATTTCATTTGATACTGAAACAGATCAGTATATTCAAAATTACATGGAAGAAAATCACTTGCGCTTTCCGGCTAATGCCATTTCTCAAATATGTAAAGAGCATAAAGAGGCTCAGAAACGTGATGATGACTCAATACAAAGAATGGTGAAGTCTGTTACTCAAAATATAGATAGTCTTTTGGAAAGAGAACGTCGTCATATTAGAAATGCATTGTGTTGTACAGAAAAAAGTATCCAAAGGTCAACCATGAAAAATTTTAAAGAAGTTGAGGATTATAGAATCGCAAAAAATGGTAAGTTGATGGCTACTATTGTAGAGGGGTGCAAAAAATGAAGTCGTCCTCTGTTATACCAGGAGTCGTGCTCAAAACAAAATTTATCACGTCTGATAAGAAAGCTTTTCAAGATTATGTTGATTATGTAGATCGTGAGGAAGCAAAAAAAGAACAGGGAGCAAATGAAAAACTGTTTACCCTTTATCAAGATTATATGGATAACCCTGATAAAACGTCTTCTTTATTTACTCAACAATCCAATCGATTGAATGAAGAAGAAAAAAAACAATTAAAAAAATTGTTTGAAACAGCACAAAAAAATAACAGTATCATGTGGCAAGATGTCATCACATTTCATAATCCGTGGCTCCAAGAAAATGGTTTATATGATGCTGATACTCATACAGTGGATGAGAAAAAAATAATGGACATTACCCGTCAGTCCATGAAGGAAATGCTTAAAAGGGAAAGGTTAAATGAGTCGGCTGTTTGGTCGGCTGCCATTCACTACAACACTGGGAACATTTATATTCATATTGCAACAGTAGAACCACAACCTACTCGTGAACGAGGCAAAAGAAAGCCTAAAACATTGGATGCGATGAAGTCAACAGTCGTGAATCAAATTTTAAATCGAGGTGAGCAGCAGCAGAAAATAAATGAGTTAATTCGAAAGGATATGGTCGGGAAAAAGAAGCAGGATTCTTCATTAAGGTGGAAGAATCGAGACATTCAACCATTGTTTCTACAAATCTATAATCATCTTCCAGAAGATACAAGGCAATGGCTATATAGTTACCGAACATTAAAGCCAATGAAGCCATTTATTGATGCGCTGAGTCAAAAATATATTGAAAAGTATCATCGAAATGAGTATCAACAATTACTTGGAAAATTAGATAAAGAAGTAGAGGAATTGAAGAAAGCGTACGGAGAAGGAAAGGGAGATGAGGAGCGATACAAGAACTATAAGCAAACGAAAATTGATGATCTTTATAAGCGAATGGGAAATGCCTTATTAAAAGAAATGAAAGATTATGATAAGCAGCAGCAACAGATTAAAAGAATGGTAGAAAGCAGGAAACAATCAAAGCGTCCTGAAAGTTTTAATCAACATGTCTCCATGCATTTTGCATTAAAAAAGATGGAGCGAGCGTTTAAATCAGAATATGAAAGTTGGAAAAACCAAAAACATTATGAGCAATTGCAAAAAGATATTGAACATAATCGAGAAGCTGAAAGGGGTTATGAATGATGGAGAAAAATCGACGTACCATTTCATTAGATACGAAAACAGATGAATATATTCAAGCTTATATGGAAGAACATCACTTTCGTTTTCCTGGGGAGGCCATTATGGATATTTGCCAAAAGCACCAAGAAACCAAGGAAAAGGAATGGTCATTACAATATATTTCGGAAGTGGTTAGTAACAACTTACATCAGGTTTTAAAAGATGAATTAACGAAGATTCGTCTTGGAGCAAACAGTGCCGATAAAAACACACAAATTTTAATTGAATATATGAACGGTCTTTTTTTTCATCACGGTTTTGATGGATTAATGACAACCGATTTACAAGAGTTAGATAGCACAAAGGTTGCAAAGGAAGCTGTTGAGAAGCGTATTGCGAATCAACGTCAAAAACGAATTGATTGGGAAGAGTCCAAAGGGAAACAACCATCTCATTGATGGATGTATATAAAGATAGCTTTAAACATTTAAGGGAGGAATCATTCATGTTTTTTAACAAAGATTTAGTGTTAGCTTCGATTAAAGCTGTGGGAGAGGATCATGCTATTGTACAGTATCAAGACAAAGAGGTAGAGGTGAATTTAAGTCCAGAAGAAGCGAAGGAGTTTCATCAATATGTGGTGCATCAAGAGAATATGTTGGTGCCAATGAATATCAAAGCACAGAAGCTTTTTGTGGATCTAGAAGAACCTTGGTACGAACAAGAATTAGAAGAACTTAAGGAGATCTCTTATCAAGAAGATAAAGATTTGAAGTGAGGGTTCAATACCTACAAAAGGTACAAGATTTATAAAACATTTGTAAAAAATTACTCCTTTTGGTTATCATTAACCCAAACGATGATTTTCTGTTAGTTAGTATTTAATAGATTGATAAAAAAGGAGAAAAGAAAAGAATGGAATATACTTCGATTAATTTACAAGAAAAATTAGCTAAATTCACAGATCTTTGGTCTCCAAAAGTTATTGCTGAAATGAATGACTATCAGTTTAAACTGGTTAAGGTACAGGGGGATTTTGTTTGGCATAAGCATGAAGATACAGATGAGGTGTTTATGGTCCTTGAGGGTCACTTAACAATTGAATTTCGCAATGGTGAAGTGAAATTAAATCAAGGTGAAATGTTTGTCATTCCGCGTAATGTTGAACATAAGTCTTACGCAGAATCAGAGTGTAAAATTATGCTTGTAGAACCTAAGGGTGTTGTTAATACGGGTGATAAGACAACTCAGCAAACAGCAGAAAATGATGTCTGGATTTAAACTTGGTGGAAATAAATTTCATTCAAAATAATTAAACCTTTATTCAATTATTTACTAATCTAAAAGAAAAGAAGTCGAGAGTTAGAATGGTGAGAGAGCATAAAGCTCTTTTTTTGATCGATTACCCATTAAATGAAGGGGGGGCTACATCAAATTTTATTAATGTTGGCTTTTCTTATTTGCTGTACAATGAACCTAATAATATAAGTGGGAATATTCAAACAAAGGGGTAGATAATATGGAAAAACAAGAGTACGAATGGGTAAAACAAACACGTCAAATCTTATTAGCGCAATGTAAAGAGTTGAATGAAGATGATTTTACAAAAGAACTGGGGTTTGGTTCTCAGAGTGTAAGAGATTCTTTGATTCATATTGCAGGTTGCTACCATGCGTGGCTCGGTTCTTTTGTTCTTTTACAAACGAAATCGCCTCTTTTAACAAAAGAGGTAATTAGTAATATGCAGATAAGTGATATTCAACTTTATTTTGAACAAGCAGATGCATATGTGGATGCCGTATTCGAACAATTTAGTGATAATTTCGATGACATTATTGAAGGAGAACTTGCCTGGAGACCAGAGGTTAATAGTATAAGAAAGACTCCGCGGCAATTGCTCATGCATACAATTACACATGAATTTCACCATAAGGGGCAAATTGTAGCCATGTTACGTTTATTGGGTCATATACCTAAACATACAGACATAATTGGTCTACCTGACAAGGAAGTTGGGTCAGTTGCTTCAAGTAAGGAATAAGAGAGTTAGTTAAAGGTTCTTCCTTCGAAATTAACAAGATTTATCCAACATCTAGATGTAACTTAATAAAATTAAATGAAAAAAAGCAGAGGTTGTTCATTCCTCTGCTTTTTTTCATGCAACTTGTACTTTATTTATTATCTAAATACTAATTACCTGGGGGAAAAATGATGAAAAAAGTGACATCTCTTTCAAATGACCAATTTAATATCCTTACTGCAGATAAACGTGAATTAAAGAAGTTCATGAAATACCCACAAAATGAAAAAATCGAGGCTGATTGGGCAAATATCAGTGGTGAACAGCTGCAAGACATCCCTTCTGGTGCTGTTTACTTAACACAATCAGCTCTAGGAGAAGAAAAACCGCGGGTTTTGCTTGTTTCCACCGATGAAAGAGGGCAAAAACAAGCCTATGAAAGTGAAGCAACTGTTGATTTTTTAAAGAGTCATGATGTGAATCCTGTTTTAGAGAAAGATCGAGAAACACAGCTTAAAACAAGCTATATTACGTTTTTACAGGCGCATGACAAAGAGAAACCTCAAGATATTGATAGTATGTTAGCTCGTGTGAATGCAGAAAACGATTACGTAATGTTAAAATCAAGTGCTTTAAAGGAAAATACGTTTACTCATGACCAATTAAAAGGCATGGAGAATGAGCTTTCTCATCAGTTTCAGGTACGGAAACAGTCACAAGAAAAGGACCAATATCAAGAAGATTACAAACAAGAAGTACTAGAAGTTATGCAGCAGCCTAGTGAAGAGACACAGTATAAGCAGCTGTTTAAACAAAGCTTACTAGCTCAATTAGGCATATCAGATGAAAAAGATTCTTCTAAAGAAGAGAAAAAGGCAGCTGAAGCAGAAAAAGCTCCTGTCGAAAAGCAGTTGAAGCAAGAAGCGCCTCAAGAGAAAGAGCAGCGTTTGGCCAAAATGAAGGAGTTTGAACAAAAACATTCTTTTGATAAGGTGTACAAATTAAAAAAAGAAGTGCTGCAGGAATTAAAAGAGCTGAATTTGACTGATTCTCAACGTGAGAAATTAACCAAGCTTGAAAAGGCTTTGGACACAGAGAAAAAGGATCATGACAAGCAGAAAAAAGAAGAGAAATCACAGAATGGATTTGCGAAGTTTTTTGCACGGAATAATGGAGCATTTTCTTCAAAGAAACGGCAAGAGCAACAAGAAATAGAACGCTAAAAATGGCAAAAGATTGGAAAATAATGAGGGGGCTGAAAAGCTCCCTTTTTGCATAGGGTGAAGTGAGGGGGGGATTAGATGGGAGAACGAAAACACGTCAAGGAGGAGGAGATTATGAAAGCGCGAGATATTGATTTGTTGTCATATCTGGAAGCAAAAGGCGAAACCTTTGTAAAAGAGGGCAGGTATTACCGTCATACAGAACATGATAGCTTACTCATTAAAGGAAATATGTACGCTTGGAACAGCCGAAATGAAACAGGGTATGGAGCGATTAGTTTCGCTCGAATGTATTATGGGATGTCATTTCCACAAGCCGTATTAGATATCAACAAAGGCGATTATAAAGAGCTTTCTCAGTCGCATGAGCAACCGTCGGTTTCACCATCAAAAGAGCCTTTTCGCTATCCAAAAGAGTTAGAAGTAAAGGATCAAAGCAAAATAAAAGATTATCTCATTAAAGAACGTAAAATAGATCCTCGGTTAGTTGACTGGCTTCTTCAAAAAGATTTAATCGCCCAGGACAAACGGAACAATGTAGTGTTTAAATGGCGTGAACATGGAGGTAAAGGAAAAGTAATTGGGGCGGATCGGCAAGGAACAGCTTCTATAAGTAATAAGCGTGGTTCCTTTAAACAAATCTTACCGAACAATAACCCACATACAGGCTTTTCAATTGATGTCGGTCGTCCAAATAAGATTCATTTTTTTGAAAGTCCAATTGATCTACTTTCTTATTGGAGTATACAGGAGACTCAATTACAGAATACACGCCTTATTAGTATGAATGGTTTAAAGCCTAAAACCGTTGCTCAGTCTTATATCGAAGCTCGAAAAGAAGGCTTAGGCATGAAAGAAATGGTGTTAGCTGTCGATAATGACCAAGGAGGAAAAGAATTTATTGACAAAATGAACCAAATCGTTAATGCTGATTTAATAAGAGCAGATATTCCAAAGGGAGCGAAAGACTGGAACGAAGAATTAAAGAAGAATGGAAAAAGCATTCAACCTGTGGCATCACGTCTCCGGAATAAACAAACTGAACAGGAGCTTTCAATGAATGGATAAAGTGTTTCAAAGTGTATTTTATCTTTTTCTTATCATCATTTTATTTAAGATATCTCAATTTGCTTACCGTGTCATTCGTGAACGAAGGTATATGAAAGAGCTAGCTCAATCAGGCATGCCCTATATTGATAAAATGGATGGGAGGCAGTTTGAATTTTATTTGCAGGCTCTTTTCCAACAGTTAGGATACAAGATACAAGTAACACCATCATCTCGTGACTTTGGGGCTGACTTGGTGATGAAAGGAAAAGAGAAAATTGTCATTCAGGCTAAAAGGTATAGCGCTAAAAATAGGGTTAGTCTTTCAGCCGTACAAGAAGTATACGCAGCAAAAGCTTATTATAAAGCGAATCAAGCGTGGGTCGTGACCAATAGTTATTTCACGAAACAAGCCAAAGAGCTTGCAGCTGCATGTGATGTGACCTTAGTGGATCGTGCGGATCTTCAAAAGTTTATTAATGAAGTCAATCCTGTTTTCAAGGCACGAGAAATTTTTGAAAATATCACACCAGAACCTCGTAAGTGTCCAAAATGTGGGCAGAATCTAGTCGTACGAGATGGGAACGGCACTCGTTTTTTTGGCTGTTCCTCATTCCCTTCTTGTCGTCATACAGAGAAAATTAATAAGGAAGTAAGTAAGAGCAGACCTTCAGTATAGTAAGGTCTGTTTTTTCTTTCTCTAAAAAGGAGCCGATGTTATGAGTTCATCACAATAGAAAGTATGAAGGAAAATAAGTTTACAAGTTGATAGGCTGGCACTCACGCTTTCTCTGCATTTTTAATAATTACGGGTTTCCAAATTAAGCCCTAAGAAATTATAAATATAATCTATTAATACATTATTTTTTCCTCTTCTATAGAAATTTCAGTATAGGTAAACAATTGTCTAACATGACCATGGATTGGCTTAATAGTCATGAAGATGTAGATGATTTATGGGTATACGTAGCAAATGGTAATGAAATTGTTGGCAAACTCTACGAAAAATATGGTTTTAGCTTAAGTCATAGTGTCTTTAACGGGTTTATAAATGCATATTGTCAAAAGAAGAATTAAAATGAGATTCTATCGGTTAAAATTTGCATCGAATGAGTGGTTATACGCAAAACAAAAGTTAATTTCGTCAGAGAACGTTTCTCTGCATATCAAAATCGTCGATTAACTAGGTTTTTATTTATAAATGATTGTGACGAAAAAGCATCTTTCCATTTGGAAGATGCTTTTTTTGTTTCTTATAAAAATATAAAAAAGAGGAGAGTTTTTATGAAGAATTTAAATATATAGAGCTCTATTACAATACCAAAAGAATGCATTCTTCTCTGCATTATCTTTCCCCTATTGAATACGAAAAAGCCTATTCATCATAGTATCTTAACTTAGTGTCCAATAAATATTGACAAGTCCAATTAGCTGCCTAGATAGCGTGTCTAACTTTTTGGGTTCAGTTCAACTCGCATAGGATAGTTTTTTCATTTGCTGTTAGTATATTTTTTATGAGATTGGAACAAAATGCAATTAGAATGCCTTCCGACCTTTGGTATTCGAAACCTATTTTTTGAGTTAGAAAAACCTACTGTTGAGGGGGACTGACCCCTGATTTCGAGACAGGGATCAAAACACCTTTTAAACAGCCAGTTGTCGGTATTGTACCGGTGACTGGTTGTTTAGTTTCGTTTGAATACGGATATGGTTATAATAAGTAATGTAGC
>Ga0209574_10000222_pt1 | contig 15914 bp, 14 predicted proteins | sample AgamicMgMarz_FD_187168 | JGI IMG/M metagenome (GOLD analysis project Ga0209574, IMG submission 187168) | Agave microbial communities from Guanajuato, Mexico - Mg.Ma.rz (SPAdes) (version 2) | ecosystem: Host-associated > Plants > Phyllosphere > Phylloplane/Leaf | place: Guanajuato, Mexico... | reverse complement strand
TGGCGTGTCCCCGGCGGCCAGCGGCAGCGACTTCACCCCGCCGCCGTGGGCCGCCCGCAGGGCCTGGAGCTCCAACAGGTCCTGGGAGGCGTAGGCGGGCGCGGCAGACAGCGGCGCCGCGCAGAGCAAGATCGCGAGCACGGCTCTCCGCATCGCTCTCATCGTAGGCACTTCGTCGGCCCGAGACCTCATTTGTCATCGAACACTTGGCTAGCCTGCGCCCGCATGCAGCCGGAGATCAATCTCGGACCGCTCGACCTGCAGACGTTCGGACTTGCGTTCGCCTGCGCGTTTCTGGCGTCGGGCGCGCTGTTCGCGCGCCGCCTGCAGGAGCTCGGTAAGCCGGCCGACTGGACCTACGAGGCGATCTTCGCGGCGCTGATCGGCGGGCTCGTCGGATCCCGGCTCGACTACCTGATCCAGAACTGGGACAAGGTCTCCGGCGATCTGCTCGGGAACATCTTCTCCGGCTCGGGCCTCGTCTTCTTCGGTGGCTTGATCGGCGGCGCGGTCGGCGTCCTGATCTGGGCGCGCTGGCGCGGCTTCCTCGGCTGGGAGCTGCTCGACTCCGCGGCCGCGCCGATCGCGATCGGATACGCGGTCGGGCGGGTCGGCTGCCAGCTGTCGGGCGACGGGGACTACGGCGAGCCCTCCGACCTGCCCTGGGCGATGGCCTATCCCGAGGGCACCGTGCCGACGACCGACGAGGTCCATCCGACGCCGATCTACGAGACGTTCACGATGGGCCTCGTCACGCTGCTGCTCTGGAACCTGCGCGACCGCCTGGCGCCCGGCGTGCTGTTCGGCCTCTACCTGTTCCTGGGCGGGCTGGAGCGCTTTCTGGTCGAGTTCATCCGCCGCAACGACCAGGTGCTCGCCAGCCTCACGGTTCCCCAGCTGTTCAGCCTTGCGATGATGGCCGGCGGGGCGGCGCTGATCCTGGTCCGCAGGCACGTGCCGCGACCCGCCACCGCCTGAGCTCGGGCCCCCGCCGAGCTAGCCGAGCCGGCGCGCCGGTAGCAGCGCGCCCAATCCCGCCGCGGCACAGAGCACGAGCGCCACCGAGGCCCCCGCCGCGGTACCGGCCTGCGCCGACAGCTGGATCCCCGCCACGCCCGCCACGGCGGCCACGCCGGCGCCGGCGAGCATGGCGGCGCCGGGGTTGCGCACGTGGCGCCGGACGGCGACCGGCGGGCCGACCAGCACGGCCAGCACGAGCAGCGCGCCGAGGCCCTCGACGGCGACCGCGATCGCCGCGGCCATCAGCCCGAGCAGCGCCAGCCGCACGAGCCCGGGGCGGAGGCCGAGCGCGCCGGCTCCGGCGGGGTCGAAGGAGGTGGCCGCCAGCGGGCGGCGCAGCGCGGCCAGGGCGCCCCCGCCGGCGAGCACCAGCGCGCCCGCCGCCACGAGGTCGCCGTCGCCGACGCCAAGCGGGTCGCCGAACAGGAGCTCCTCCAGGCGCTGGGGCGAGTCCGGCGCCAGAGCGAGCAGCGACCCCAGCCCGACCAGGCCGGTCACTGCCACCGCGGTGCCGGTGTCGGGGCCGACGCGCGGATCTCGCGCGGCCAGGGCGATCAGACCGGCGGCCGCCACCGCACCCCCCGCCGCTCCCAGCAGCAGCGGCGCCCCCGCGAGGGCCGCGAGCACCAGGCCCGGCAGCATCCCGTGGGAGAGCGACTCGCCCGCATAGGCCAGGCGCTCGCTCAGCACCCAGAATCCGAGCGCGCCGCAGAACCCCCCGGCGAGCACGATCTCGAGCGTGGCGCGCAGCTCGATGCCGCTCATTGCTTGCCGTGATCGTGTTCGTGGTGCTGGATCGTCACCGCGCGCGCGGCGCCGGGCTGCTCGAGCACGATCAGCTCGCGGCCATAGGTCGCCTCGATCGTCGCGCGGTCGAGCGCTTCGGCCGGCGGGCCGAACGCGACCTGCCGGCGGTTCAGGCACAGCACGACGTCGAAGCCGCGCGCGCCCTCGACGTCGTGACTCGACACGAGCAGCGTGCGGCCCTCCTCGCGCAGCTGCTCGAAGATCGCGTCGATCAGCTGAGCACTGGCCGGATCGACCCCGGCGAGCGGCTCGTCGAGCAGCAGCACGGCGCTGTCCTGGACGAGCGCGCGGGCGAGCAGCGCTCGCTGGCGCTGACCGCCGGACAGCTCGCCGAAGGGGGTGTCGCCCTCCGCGGCCAGCCCGACCCGCTCGAGCGCCGCCCGCGCGGCGGTCCGGTCGGAGCGTCGCGGGGGCAGCCACCAGCGCCCGTTTGCGAGCCCGCCCATCAGCGCCACGTCGAACGCGCTCACCGGGAAGTCGAGCCGAGTGCGCTCGGTCTGGGCGACGTAGGCCGGGCGGTCGCTGAGGGCGACCCGGCCGGCGAGCGGCTCGAGCTCCCCCATCAGCGCGCGGAAGAGCGTGGTCTTGCCGCCGCCGTTGGGCCCGAGCACGCACACGGTCAGGCCCGGAGCGGCCGCGAACGACACGTCATGGAGGACCGGCCGGCCACCGTAGCCGGCGGACAGGCCTTCGGCCGTCACCGCGGCGGTCATGCCGTGGCCGCTCCGAGGCGGGCTTCGCGCGCGCCGGTGGCGAGCGCGAGCACCGCGTAGGTCAGCGCGCCGAGCACGGCTACCGGGGGCCCGGGCGGCAGGTCCAGCCAGTACGCCGCGTACAGCCCGATCAGGCCCTCGGCGAGCGCGAGCGCGAGCGACAGGGCCAGCAGCGCCGGGATGCTGCGCGCCACGAGCCGCGCCGCGGCGGCGGGCAGCACGTAGATCGCGGCCACCAGCAGCGCTCCCACGGCCGGGATGGCGGCCACCACGGCCACCGCGACGAGGGCCAGCAGCAGGAAGTCGGCGCGCGCGGCCGGCAGTCCGAGCGCCGTGGCCCCGTCGGGGTCGAACGCGATCGCGGCCCACGTGCGGCCGAGCGTCAGCGACGCTGCGATGACGAGCGCCACCGTCGCGGCCGACAGCGCCAGGTCGGCGCTCTGGAGGCCGAGCAGTGTGCCGAACAGCAGCCGGTCGACGGTCGCGCCGGACTCGAACACGTCGCTCGCCAGCACGACCCCGCCGGCCAGCGCGGCGACGAGCAGGAGCGCGGTCGCCTCGCTGGGCTCCCGCCCGGCGCGACCCGCGCGTTCCACGCCGCCGGCGTAGCCGAGCGCGACGGCGACGCCGGCGATCAGCGGGCTCACGCCCGAGGCGTCCGCCACGACCAGTCCCGGGAAGGTGGCCGAGCCGGTGGCGTGGGTGAAGAAGGCGAGCCGCCGCAGCACGACCCACGCGCTGAGCAGGCCGCCGGCGACGGCGAGCAGCACGACCTCCGCGAGCGCCTCGCGCAGGAACGGCAGATCCGCCAGATCGAGAGGCGAGGGCATCGACCGGAAGCCTAAACGAGAACGATTCTCACTCGATTCGCAAGTTTTTTGCTCAATTTGTTAACCAGATGAGGCAAAGGTTCCATAACATTGGGTCTCGGGAATGGGGAACGGACACTGAAAGCCTCTCGCGCGTACATTGCAGGCGTAGGCACCACGGGGGTGCTGATCGCATCCTTCTTCATGCTGCTCACCGTCGGCAGCACCCTGTTCGCGTTCCGGGGCGTTCCGGGCGCCCCCAGCAATGGCGACCTGTCGAGCATCGAGCTGCGCCAGCAGCGCGAGTCGGCGCAGCGCAGCGGGACCCTGATCGCCTCGAGCGACGTGTTCGACGAGGTCGTGGCGAGCGAGGCGGCCGGATCCGGTGGCGTGCTCGGCGGGCGGGCGTCCCTGGCCGGCGGGTGGCCGGCCGGTCAGATCCGCGACGGTGTCGCCGGCTCCGCCGGTCCCGACGCCCTGCACCCGGGCGTGCCCCGCGGGCCGCTCGGTGAGAAGGCGCCGGTCGGCGCCGCCCCGCCCTCGCCCGGCGGCGTCGTCCAGGTGCCGGTTGCCCCCGGCACCCCCATCGACGACGGGCCAGGCACGGATTCGGGCAGCGGCACGGACTCGGGCAGCGGCTCCGGCTCGGGTAGCGGCTCCGGCTCGGGCACCGACTCCGGCTCCGGTAGCGACTCTGGCTCGGGCAGCGGCTCCGGCGCTGGCTCTGGCACGGGCAGCGACTCCGGCTCCGGTAGCGGCTCGGGCTCGGGCTCCACCGGCGGCTCCGGCTCGACCGACTCCGGGACGGGTACCGGCTCCGGGTCGGGCACTGGCTCCGGCGGCGTCGGCGACACCGTCGCGGACGCGACCGACACGGTCGGCTCGACCGTCGGCACCGTCAGCCCGGGCGGCGCCCAGGTGGTGGGCGGCGTCGGCAGCACGGCCGGTGGTCTGCTCGAGGACGTCACCTCGGTCGTCGGCGGCCTCACCGGCGCCCTCGCCGGGACCGACTAGCCACCCGCCGCGTCGAGGATGAAGCGGCGGGACACCGCCTGCAGCTCCAGGTCGTGCTGCAGCGAGCGGTGATGGCCGCCCGGGAGCACCAGCAGTCGCTTTGGCTCGTGCGCCGCGGCGTGCAGCTCCTCGCTGACCGTCCAGGGGATCTGCTCGTCGCCGCGAGCGTGCAGCAGCAGCAGGCTCGTCCGCGGTCCGAGACCGCCCACCGCCGCATAGATGTCGAGCGACTCCAGCCATTCGGCGGTCGCGGGCACGTCGCAGCGAAAGCGCAGCAGCTCGCCCGAGCGCAGACCGCGCAGCAGCAGCTCGTCGGGCGCCGGGCAGATCGCCACCACCGCGCACAGCGCGTGGTCGCGCGCCCCCGCGTGGATCGCCTGGAAGCCGCCCATGCTGGAGCCGCGCAGGGCCACCCGCTCCGTATGCCGGCGCAGCAGCTCGACCATCGCCAGCGCGTCGTCGATCGCCCCCGGCCCGAAGTCGCCCCGCGAGCGCCCATGGCCGCGTGCGTCGTAGGCCAGCGCGGCGATGCCGTCGGCTCGACAGCCGCGCGCGAAGTCGTAGTGCGACTCCTTCGCCGAGCCGGCGCCGTGCAGGATCACCACGCCCGCCCGCGGCTCGTCCTCGGGCAGGAACAGGGCGTAGGCGAGGCCGTCGAGCTCGCCCAGCTCGGGAGGCGCGGGTACGGGGTGCTCCATCGCTCCTGCATAATCGCGCCGCATGGCGGCGGTGGCGGTCTCGCACGTATATCCCCTGGGCTCGCGCCTGAACGAGCAGGGCCGGCTCGAGGTCGGCGGCTGCGACGTGGTCGAGCTCGCGCGCGAGTTCGGCACGCCCGCGTACGTGTACGCCGAGGACGACATGCGCGCCCGGGCGCGCGCGTACCTCGAGGCCTTTCGTACGCGCGCCGAGCGCTTCGAGGTGATCTACGCGAGCAAGGCCTTCCCGTGCACCGCCGCCTACCGCCTGTTCGCCGACGCGGGGCTGTCCGCCGACGTGGCCAGCGGCGGCGAGCTGCACCTGGCGCTGGCCGGCAACTTGACTCCGGAGCGGATCTACTTCCACGGCAACAACAAGACGCCGGCCGAGCTCGACCGTGCGCTCGAGGTCGGCGTGGGCCACATCGTGGTCGACTCATTCGACGAGATCGAGCGTTTGCGCGGGCGCGGTGCCCGCGTGATGTTGCGCGTGACGCCGGGGATCAAGCCGTCCACGCACTCCTTCATCCAGACCGGGCAGGAGGACTCGAAGTTCGGGTTCGGGCTCGACGACGTGCCGCGCGCGGTCGCCGCCTGCGCGGACGCGGGGCTGGAGCTGGACGGGCTGCACGCCCACATCGGCTCGCAGGTGTTCGAGCTGGAGGGCTTCGAGCGCCTGGCCGAGGTGCTATCGGATCTGGGTGACTGGCCGCTTCTGAACCTGGGGGGCGGTCTTGGCGTCGCATACACGCGCGACGAGCGGCCGCCGTCGATCGAGGAGTACGTGGACGCCCTGCTGAGCCGCGCCCCCGACAACGTGACCGTGCTCTGCGAGCCGGGCCGCTCGCTGGTCGCCAACGCCGGGATCACGATCTACACGGTCGGGACGGTCAAGCGGATCCCGGGCGTGCGCACCTACGTCGCCGTGGACGGCGGCATGTCCGACAACCTGCGCCCGATGCTCTACGGCGCTCGCTACGAGGCGGAGATCGCGGACCGCTTCGGCGGGAGCGACGAGGTCACGATCGCCGGCATGCACTGCGAGTCCGGCGACATCCTGGTGCGCGACGCGCTGCTGGACGACCCGCGGCCGGGCGACGTGCTCGTAACACCGGCCACCGGCGCGTACGGTCACGCGATGGCGAACAACTACAACGCGCTGCGGCGCCCACCGGTGGTGTTCTGCAAGGACGGCGACGCGCGCGTGGTCGTGCGCCGCGAGACCTACGACGATCTGACCAGCCGTGACGTCTGAGCCGTTCCGGATCGGGCTGCTCGGGCACGGCACCGTCGGGTCGTCGTTCGCCGAGCTGCTGGCGCAGCGCGTCGACGCGATCGAGGCCGAGGTCGGGCTGCGGCCGGAGCTGTCCGGCGTGCTCACGCGCAGCCAGGGCGACTTCGACGAGCTGCTCGAGCGCAGCGACCTGATCGTCGAGCTGATGGGCGGGATCGAGCCCGCACGCGAGTACGTGCTGCGCGCGCTCGAGGCGGGCCGGCACGTGGTCACGGCCAACAAGCAGCTGCTCTCCCAGCACGGCGAGGAGGTGTTCGACGCCGCGCGCCGCGGGAGCGTGCAGCTGCGCTTCGAGGGCGCGGTGGCCGGGGTGGTGCCGGCGATCCGGGTGATGGCCGAGACGCTCGCCGCCGCCCACATCGAGCGCGTGCACGGGATCGTCAACGGCACGACCAACTACATCCTCACCCAGATGGCGGCCACCGGCGCGTCCTACGAGAACGCGCTGGGGGAGGCCCAGCAGATGGGCTACGCCGAGGCCGACCCGACCGAGGACGTGACCGGCAAGGACGCCGCCGCCAAGATGGCGATCCTGGCGCGGCTCGCCTTCGGCGCGGCCGTGGGTCTCGACCAGGTCAGCTACGAGGGAATCGAGCGCATCACGGCCGACGACATCGCGTACGCCAGCGAGCTGGGGCTGTCGCTGAAGCTGATCGGCTCGGCCGAGCGGATCGACGGCGGCCTGGCCGTGCACGTGCACCCGGCCTTCCTCTACGCCGACCACCCGCTGGCGAGCGTGAACGGCGCCTTCAACGCGGTCACGATCGAGTCCCCGGCGATCACCGAGATCACCCTGAGCGGCCCCGGCGCAGGTGGCATACAGACGGCGAGCGCCGTGCTGGGCGACGTGATCTCGGCGATGATCCCGCCGCCTTCGCTGCCGCCGCCGGCCGTCGAGCTGCCAATCGTCACCGACGTGGAATTCTCCTTCTACCTGCACCTCGAGGTGGCGGACCGGCCGGGCGTGCTCGCGCAGGTGGCCGAGATCCTCGGGCTGCAGGGTGTGTCGATCAGGTCGGTTGTGCAGAAGGGCCTGGGCGAGGAGGCGCGGTTGGTGATGGTCATGCACCCGGTGCTGGAGTCGAAGTTCCGCGCGGCGGTGGATCTGCTGTCGGGGCTCGACTTCGTCCGCGAGCCGCCGCGCGTGATCCGCGTGATCGAGGAGACCTTCTGAGCCTGTGGCGCTACCACGACCGGCTGCCCGCGGACCCGCTGGTGACCATGGGCGAGGGAGATACGCCGCTCGTGCCGGCGCCGAAGCTGTCGGAGCTGTCCGGGGCGGACGTCTGGCTCAAGCTCGAGGGCGCGAATCCGACCGGCTCGTTCAAGGATCGCGGCATGACCGTGGCGGTGAGCGCCGCGATCGCCGAGGGGGCCGAGGCGATCATCTGCGCGTCGACCGGCAACACCGCCGCCAGCGCCGCCGCCTACGCCGCGCGGGCGGGTTTGCGCGGGGCCGTGATCGTGCCCGAGGGCAAGATCGCGACCGGCAAGCTGGCCCAGGCGCTGATGCACGGCGCGCGCGTGATCGCCCTGCGCGGCAACTTCGACGAGGCGCTGGCGCTGGTGCGGGAGCTGGCCAAGCGGCACCCGATCGCGCTGGTCAACTCGGTCAACGACTACCGCATCGAGGGGCAGAAGACAGGGGCCTTCGAGGTGTGCGACGAGCTCGGCGAGCCGCCGGACGTGCTGTGCGTCCCGGTCGGCAACGCGGGCAACGTGACCTCCTGGTGGAAGGGCTTCCAGGAGTACGGGGTCGCGCCCGCTCTGCACGGCTACCAGGCCGAGGGGGCGGCGCCGCTGGTGCAGGGGTCTCCGGTGGAGTCTCCCGAGACCGTGGCCTCGGCGATCCGGATCGGCAACCCGGCGCGCTGGGAGGACGCGATGAACGCGTTCACCTCCTCGCGGGGTGAGGTGCGCGCGGTGTCCGACGCGGAGATCCTCGACGCCTACGCGCTGCTGGGCGCGCGCGAGGGCGTCTTCTGCGAGCCGGCCTCGGCGGCGTCGGTGGCCGGGCTGCTCAAGTACGGCGCCGAGGGCCGGGTGGTGTGCGTGCTCACCGGACACGGGCTGAAGGACCCGCAGACCGCGATGAACCGGGCCAGCTCGGTGGTGCCGTGCGAGCCCGACATCGCGAGCGTCGAGAGGGCCGTGCTCGGGTGAACCGGCGCCGCGTGGTTCGGGTGCCGGCGTCGTCGGCCAACCTCGGCCCGGGCTTCGACGTGCTGGCGGCGGCGCTCGACATCCGGCTGGAGCTGGAGGTCTCGGAGTGCGGTGAGTTCAGCGTCGAGTGCGACGTTCCGGGGGTGCCGCTCGACCGCGGCAACCTGTGCGTGCGGGCCTTCGAGCGCCTGCACCCCGCGGACGGCGTGAGCTTCTCGATCCGCTCTCAGATCCCGCTGACCGCCGGCCTCGGCTCGAGCGCGGCGGCGATCGTGGCCGGCCTGTGCGCGGCCGACCACATGTACGAGCTGGACGCGCCGCTGTTCGACCTGGCGGCCGAGATGGAGGGACACCCGGACAACGTGGCGGCCGCGCTGCTGGGCGGCTTCGTGGTGTGCGCCGGCGAGCCGGTGCGGTTCGACCCGCCCGCCGGGCTGGAGGGCGTGCTGGCGATCCCGCCCTCCGAGGTGTCCACGCCAGCGGCCAGGGCGGCGCTGCCCCCCGAGGTCCCGCTGGGGGACGCCGTGTACAACCTGGGCCGGGCATCGCTGCTGATGCTGGGGCTGGCCAGGGACGACTTCTCGCTGATCGGCCGAGGGCTGCACGACGTGCTCCACCAGCCCCGCCGGCGCTCGCTCTACCCGCGCTCGATGGAGCTGGTCGAGCGGGCCGCGGCGCTCGGGGCGGTGGGGGCGACGATCTCCGGGGCGGGACCCACCGTCTTGTTTTGGTGTCACTGGGAGCAGACCGGGAGCCTGGTGGAGAAGCTGCGCGTTGAGGCCCCGGACTGCAGGGTGAAGCGGGTCACGTTCGCGCCCGGCGGGGCCGACGTCAATGAGCTCTGAGGTCGAGGCCGCCGGCGGCCTCGTGGTGGGCGGAGACGGTCGCGTCGCGGTGGTGCACCGGCCGAGCTACGACGACTGGACGCTGCCGAAGGGCAAGCTCGACGCGGGCGAGACGTTCGAGCAGGCGGCGCTGCGCGAGGTGGAGGAGGAGACGGGGCTGCGGTGCGCGCTCGTCCGCGAGCTCCCGTCGACGGAGTACACGGTCCGCGACCGACCGAAGATCGTGCGCTACTGGCTGATGAGCGTGGTCGAGGATCCCGGCTTCGCGCCGAACTCCGAGGTCGACGAGCTGCGTTGGCTGTCCGCCGCCGACGCCGCGGAGCTCCTGACGTACGACCGCGACAAAGAGGTGCTCGAAGCGGCCGTTCGCTGAGTGCGGGCCGCCCTCTATTGCCGCAGTTGACGGCGCTCCGGCCGCCGCCCATTCCAAGGCCGCGCCGCTTCGAGTTGCGCTGCGAGCGACAAGAGCTCACCCTCGCCCGCCGGCCGCCCGGCCAGCTGCACTCCCAGCGGCAGCCCGTCGTCCCCGTGAAACAGCGGCAGCGACAATGCCGGCTGCCCCGTCACGTTGAAGATCGCCGTGTACGGCGTGAACTGGCCCGAGCGGCGGAAGTCCTCCCACGGGTCCGCGCTGCATGCGTCGATCTCGCCGATCCGCAGCGGGCGCTGGGCGAGCGCCGGGGTCATCACCACGTCGTGGTCACGCCAGAGCGCCACGATGCTCCGCGAGAACGCGCCCAGCTGGGTGCGCGCGAGCAGGTAGTCGAGTGCGCTGCGCTCGCGAATCCCGTTCCAGATCGTCCACGAGAGCGGCTCTACCAGCTCCTCCGCCGGCTCGCGGCCGCTCACCTGGGTCCCGAGAAGCAACCCCATCGCGATCGGGGTGCCGAACACGAGCGTGAAGACCTCGAGCAGCGACTGGCCGGCCCACGGAGCCTCGACCTCCTCCACCTCGTGGCCGAGCGACGCGAGCAGCTCGGCCGCGTCGCTCACCGCGCGCTTGCAGAGCGGGTCGACCGGGGGATCGATCGCGGCCGTCGTGGTCCAGCCGATCCGCAGCCGGCCCGGCTCGCGGCCTGCCGCGGCGGCGAACGGCTCGGCCGGCGGCGGCGCCCAGGTGGCGTCGCCGGGCTCGTAGCCGGCCAGCACGTCGAGCAGCGCCGCGGTCTCCGCCACCGTGTGCGTGAGCACGCCGTCCTGGACGAGGAAGTCGTCGCCCAGGTCGGGGCCGCGCGAGATGCGCCCGCGGCTGGGCTTCAGGCCGACGAGGCCGCAGCACGCGGCCGGGATGCGGATCGAGCCGCCGCCGTCGCTGCCGTGGGCGAGCGGCACCATGCCAGCCGCCACCGCGGCGGCGGCGCCGCCGGACGAGCCGCCCGGCGTGCGCTCCGTGTCCCACGGGTTGCGGGTCGGCCCGAAGCGCCGCGGCTCGGTCACCGGCAGGATGCCGAACTCGGGCAGGTTGGTCTTGCCGACGATGACGAAGCCCGCCCCGCGGAGCCGGCGCACCACGAACGCGTCGTGGGCCGGCACGAAGTCGCCAAAGGCATTCGACCCGAGCGTGTACGGCATGCCGGCGACCGGCGCGGTGTCCTTGACGGCGATCGGCACGCCGGCGAACGGCCGCTCGTCCCCGGCCCCGACGGCGTCGGCGGCGGCGAGGGCGCCCTCGGCGTCGACGTGGACGAAGGCGTTAAGGTCGCCGTCGAGAGCCTCGATCTGGTCGAGCACCGCCTCGGTCAGCTCGCGGGAGCTGACCTCACCCGCCCGCACCAGGCCGGCGAGCTGCGTGGCCGGCTGGAAGAGGTCCATGCCTAGGGCAGCGCCGGTGCCCCGGCCAGCCGCTCGCGGGCCCCCTCGAACCCGCCCAGCCGCTCCAGGGTCTCGGACGCCAGCGCCAGGTAGTCGGCGCCCAGGTCGGGCGCGTAGTCGAGGATCGAGACCCCGCGCTCGGCCGACTCGGCGTAGCGGACGCTGCGCCGCACGACCGTGGCGAAGACCTTGTCCTCGAACCGCTCCTGCAGCGAGCGCAGCGCCTCGCGCGAGTGCACCAGCCGCATGTCGGCGATGTTGAGGACCACGCCCAGCCACTCCAGATCGGGGTGCAGCGACTCCCGGGCCAGCTCAACGACCTCCAGCGCCTGCTCCACGCCCTGCAGCGAGAAGTACTCGGCCTCGCTCGTGATCAGCGCCTGATCGGCGGCCACCAGCGCGTTCACGGTCAGCAGCCCGAGCGACGGCGGGCAGTCCACCAGCACCAGGTCGTATCCGCGCCTGACCTCGCGCAGCGCGCGCTTGAGCGTCAGCTCGCGGCCCATCTTGCCACCGAGCACGAGCTCGGCCTCGGCCAGCCCCAGGTTGGCGGGCAGCATGTCCGAGCAGACCGCGTCGGAGGCCCGCGCCTGCCCGGCCAGCACGTCCGCGATCGTCGGCGAAGCGTCCGGAGGCACGTCGAAGTAGTCGGACAGGTTGCCCTGCGGGTCGAGGTCGACGCAGAGCACGTCGAGACCGCTGCGGCGGTAAGCGTCCGCGAGCGTCCGCACGGTCGTCGTCTTCCCCGTGCCGCCCTTCTGCGAAAGGACAGTGATCGTCACGGACACGCTCGGTCCACCCTACTGCGCGGCATCATTCAGATGTCCCATGTCCGTTCCGATTCGCATCTTCGGCTCGCACGACGAGCGCACCGTCGCTCAGCTCGAGCGGTGCGCCGCGGCCGGCGCCGCGACGCGTGCGGTGCTCTGTGCGGACGGCCACCTCGGCTATTCGCAGCCGATCGGCGGCGCGATCGCCGACTTCGCGGCCGTGTTGCGGGAGCTGGCCGCCGCGGGCATCGAGCTGCGCGGCGGGGCCGCCGACGAGGCGCCCGCCGCGTACAAGCGGCTGCCGGAGGTGCTTTTGACCCCTTCAAGGATTGACGCCTTCACCCGGGCGGGTGGGTAAAGAGACGTATCATCTGGGCTCGCACCCGTCGCGCGCCCGCTCGAAGAAGGCGCGGAACCCGAGGATCTGAAGATGGCACCCCCCAGCGGCCGGGCCGGTTACGGCCTGTACGACCCGACCTATGAGCACGATGCTTGCGGTGTCGCCTTCGTGGCGCGTCTTGGCGCGCCCGCGTCCCATGAGGTGATCTCACGCGCGCTGTGGGCGCTCGAGCACCTCGAGCACCGCGGCGCCGAGGGAGCCGACGCCGACACCGGCGACGGCGCGGGCATCCTGATTCAGCTGCCGGACGAGCTGTTCCGCGCCGAGCTGCCGTTCGACCTGCCCGAGGTGGGCGGGTACGGCGTGGGCGTGTGCTTCCTCCCGAGCGACGCCTACGCCCGCGAGCACGCCGAGCGGCTGATCGTCGAGACCGTCGCGGCCGAGCGCCAGCACGTGCTGGGCTGGCGCGACGTGCCCGTCGTGCCCGAGCACTGCGGCACCGTCGCCAGCGCGGCCGCCCCCTGCATCCGCCAGGTCTTCGTCGGGTCGGCCGAGGCCGACCAGGATGCCTTCGAGCGCCGCCTCTACGTGATTCGCCGCGTGATCGAGCGCGCCGAGCTGCCGGGCCTGGCGATCGCGACCCTGTCGAGCAGGACGGTGGTCTACAAGGGGATGCTCACCGCCCCGCAGATCTCGGAGTACTTCCCCGATCTCAAGGACGAGCGGCTCGTGTCGCGGATGGCGCTCGTGCACTCGCGCTTCTCCACCAACACCTTCCCGAGCTGGGAGCTGGCGCACCCGTACCGGATGCTCGCCCACAACGGCGAGATCAACACGCTGCGCGGCAACCGCAACTGGCACCGCGCGCGCGAGCTGACGCTCGCCTCGCCGCTGTTCGGCGACGACATCGACAAGATCCGCGGGCTGCTGCGCGACGACATCTCCGACTCGGCCTCGCTCGACGGCCTGATGGAGCTGCTCGTGCTGGGCGGCCGCTCGCCCGCCCACGCGATCTCGATGCTGATCCCGGAGGCCTACCAGGGCCGCCGCGAGCTCAAGCAGGAGGTGCGCGACTTCTACGCCTACCACTCGTCGCTGATCGAGCCCTGGGACGGCCCCGCGGCGGTCGCGTTCACCGACGGCCGGGTGATCGGCGCGACGCTCGACCGCAACGGGCTGCGCCCGGGTCGCTGGGTCGTGACGAAGGACGGTTGGGTCGTGCTGGCCTCCGAGACGGGGGTGTTGAAGGCCGCCGAGGACCAGATCGTGGCCAAGGGGCGCCTGCGGCCCGGCAAGCTGTTCCTCGTCGACCTCGAGCGCGACCGGATCGTCCCCGACGACGAGGTCAAGGCCGACCTCGCCCGCCGCAACCCGTACGGGGAGTGGCTGCACGACCGGGTCGTGCACATCGAGGACCTGCCCGAGAAGAGCCCGCGCGTACCCCGCGTGGAGCCGCTGCGCGCCAAGCAGCTCGCCTTCGGCTGGACCGAGGAGGACCTCAAGGTGATCCTCGCGCCGATGGCGCGCGACGCCGCGGAGCCGACCGGCTCGATGGGCAACGACGTGGCCCTGGCGAGCCTGTCGGACCGGCTCCCGCCGCTGTTCTCCTACTTCAAGCAGCTGTTCGCGCAGGTCACCAACCCGGCGATCGACCCGATCCGCGAGTCGGTCGTGATGAGCCTCACGGCCTGCATCGGCCCCGAGATCAACCTGCTTGGCGAGACGCCCGACCACTGCCACCAGCTCGTGATGGAGCAGCCGATCCTGCGCAACTCGGAGCTGGAGAAGCTGCGCCAGGTCGATCACAGCGTCTTCGAAGCCCGCTCGATCGACATCACCTGGCCGGTCGACAAGGGCGAGGCGGGCATGGAGCAGCGCCTGGTCGAGATCTGCCGCGAGGCCTCGGATCTGGTCGCGCGCGGGGTCAACATCATCGTGCTGTCGGATCGCAACATCGGCCCCGAGCGCGCGGCGATCCCATCGCTGCTGGCGGTAGGCGCGGTGCACCACCACCTGGTGCGCGAGGGCACCCGCCTGCAGATCGGGCTCGTGGTGGAGACCGGCGAGGCACGCGAGATCCACCACCTCGCCACGCTGATCGGCTTCGGGGCCTCCGCGGTCAACCCGTACCTGCTGTTCGAGTCGCTCTACGCGCTGCACCGCGACGGCCGGCTGCCGGACGAGATGACGCCCGCCGAGGCCGAGCAGCGGGTCATCAGGGCGATCGGCAAGGGCCTGCTGAAGATCCTCTCGAAGATGGGCATCTCGACGATGCGCTCCTACACCGGGGCGCAGATCTTCGAGGCCGTCGGCGTGAAGAAGGAGGTCGTCGACCGCCACTTCACCGGCACGCCCTCGCGCGTGGAGGGCATCGGCCTGAAGGAGATCGCCGATGAGGCACTCGGTCGCCACTCCCGGGCCTATCCGGCCGCGGTCTCGGAGCTGCTGCCCGCCGGCGGCATCTACGCCTGGCGCCGGCGCGGCGAGTACCACGGCTGGAACCCCGAGACGATCGCGACGCTCCAGCAAGCCGCCCGCAACGGCGGCGGGGCGGAGGCATACGAGCGCTTCGCCACCTACGTGAACGACGTGGCGGTGCGCAACACCTCGCTGCGCGGGCTGCTGCGCTTCCGCGACGACACCGACGCGGTGCCGCTCGACGAGGTGGAGCCGGCCAGCGAGATCGTCAAGCGCTTCAAGTCGGGCGGGATGTCGCTCGGCGCGCTCTCGCCGGAGGCCCACGAGACGCTCGCCGTCGGGATGAACCGGCTCGGCGGCAAGTCGAACACCGGCGAGGGTGGCGAGGATGCCGCGCGCTTCGGCGACGAGCGCCGCTCGGCGATCAAGCAGGTGGCCTCGGGCCGCTTCGGCGTGACCGTGAACTACCTCGTCAACGCCGACGAGCTGCAGATCAAGGTCGCCCAGGGCGCCAAGCCCGGGGAGGGCGGTCAGCTGCCGGGGCACAAGGTCGACCGCTACATCGCCGGCCTGCGCCACTCCACGCAGGGCGTGACGCTGATCTCGCCGCCACCGCACCACGACATCTACTCGATCGAGGACCTCAAGCAGCTGATCTACGACCTGCGCTGCGCGAACCCGCGCGCGCGGGTGTCGGTCAAGCTCGTGTCGGAGATCGGGGTGGGCACGGTCGCCGCCGGCGTCGCCAAGGCCAACGCCGACCACGTGGTGATCGCCGGCCACGACGGCGGCACGGGCGCCTCGCCGCAGGCGTCGATCCACCACGCCGGCATCCCCTGGGAGATCGGGCTGGCCGAGACCCAGCAGACGCTGCTGCGCAACGACCTGCGCTCGCGCATCCTGGTCGAGGTCGACGGCCAGATGCGCACGGGCCGCGACGTGGCCGTGGGCGCGATCCTGGGCGCCGACGAGTTCGGCTTCTCCACCGCCCCCCTGATCGCGCTCGGCTGCGTGATGATGCGGGTCTGCCACCTCAACACCTGCCCCGTTGGCGTCGCGACCCAAGATCCTGAGCTGCGCCGGCGCTTCGAGGGGCAGCCGGAGCACGTCGTCACCTACCTGTTCATGGTCGCCGAGGAGCTGCGCGGCATCATGGCGCAGCTCGGCGTGCGCTCGGTGGCCGAGCTGATCGGCCGTAACGACCTGCTGGT